>Ga0335081_10000822_pt1 | contig 50285 bp, 49 predicted proteins | sample Lox_Sample_35_FD_206713 | JGI IMG/M metagenome (GOLD analysis project Ga0335081, IMG submission 206713) | Soil microbial communities from Loxahatchee National Wildlife Refuge, Florida, United States - Lox_Sample_3.5 | ecosystem: Environmental > Terrestrial > Soil > Wetlands | place: USA... | reverse complement strand
GACGGCAGGCACCGGCTCGGCCCAGTGCGCCGGGGCCGGGAACACGCACGGTTCCGGGACGACCTCGCAGCGGCCGTCGGCCCGCACTCCGCCGCACGGGCCTATCACCATGTACTTCGGGCAGGAGCCCGTCACCGCATGCCCGGCGGCCACGGGCGGCCCGCGAGAACCGCGAGGTTGAGCGCCACGAGCGTGTCCTCCAGGCCGGGCAGGGCGTCGGTCCGGCCCGCGTAGACCAGGGACCGGGCCAGTTCCGCGGTGGCCCCGGCCAGCGCCAGGTACGCCTCGGGCGAGACGGCCGGCCAGTCCGGGTGACGCTCGCGCGCCCGCTCGTGCCACCGCCGGTTCATCTCGGCAAACCGGCGGGGCGCGGCGTCGAGCCGGCTGACCGCCCGCGGACCCGCGGCCGGCATGTGAATGTAGAAGACCCGGGCGAAGGCGGGCTCGTCGGCGAGGAACGCGAGAAACTCGCGGACCGAGGCCCGGAGCAGATCCTCGTCGTCGGCCTCGGCGGGGAGCGCACGGCTCGCAGATATCACGCGGGCGATCATCAGTTCCCGGCCCTCGCCGGTCGCGGCCAGGAAGCACTCCTCCTTGTTCGTGAAGTGGTCGTAAAACGCTTTCCTGGACACCCGGGCGCGGCGCACGATGTCGGCGACGGTGGCGGCCTGGTAGCCGCGCTCAGACACGGCGGCGATCACCGACCGCAGCAGCCGCTCCCGCTGCGACGCGCTCACGGCCGGCGGGGGCAGGTGGCTACGGCCGCGGGGCAGCCCCGGTTTGCCCTCGTGGGTACGGGCGAGCATGCCCGCTTGCCTGGTTTCGGCCACAGGGTTACAGTAACCGGCATGACCCTAAAGTACGGATCCGTACTTTAGCTGATGACTATGATCAGCGACTCCGCGATGCTGAGCGAACTCGCGGCCGAGTTCCCCAGCTATGAGTTCAGCACGCAGCGGACCTGGGAGGGCGTCTCGCTGATTGCCGTCCGCCAGAAAGGTTCGGCCCGGTCAGGCCTGTACGTTGTCATCACCCCCGACCTCGACGAGATGCGCCGGACCCTGCTGGAAGGCACTGGGCTCGAAGGCGCGGAGCGGGACAGCGAGCGTACAGCGGACTAGGGCGGCGGTCCGGCCGCGGCTACGCTGACCTGGCTAGGCTGACCGGGTGGAGATCGTGGTCGCCGCGCGCCAGCGCAGCGGGATCGCGTCGATGATGCTGGAGCACATCATCACCGAGGCCAGGCGGATGGGGTTCGGCCGGCTGAGCCTGGAGACCGGTTCGGCCGAGTTCTTCGCGCCCGCCCGGCGGCTGTACGAGAAGTTCGGGTTCGAGTACTGCGAGCCGTTCGCCGGCTACCGGCCCGACCCGCTGAGCGTGTTCCTGACCAGGACGCTCTAGCCGATAGCAGTGAGGAGTTCGGTGCGGGCGGTGGCGAGGGAGGGGCCGTACCAGGTGAGGAGGCGGCCCGGGACGAGGACGACGCGGTGGGCCGGGAACTCCTCCGGGCCGTCGTCCGGGGTGAACCTGTAGGGCTCGTCGGGCAGCAGCACCAGGTCGGGCGCTGCCGCCCGGATCTGTTCGGCCTCGACGTGCGGGTAGCGGTCCGGGCCCGCGCCGAACACGTTGTCCAGGCCGAGCCGGGCCAGCACGTCGCCGGTGAACGTGCGCGCGCCGACGACCATCCACGGGTCGCGCCAGATCGGCACCACGACGCTGCGCACGGGGTGCGGCGCGGGTTCGGCCCAGGCTTGTTCCGCGGCCGCCAGCCAGGGCGGTACCTCCAGGTCGAGCGGCTCGGTGAGGAGACGGCGCAGCGACGTCATCGCCTCGGGCACCGACTCGATCACGGTCACCCACACGGCCAGGCCCGCAGCCCGCAGCCGGTCCACGTCTAGCTTCCGGTTCTCCTCCCGGTTGGCGACGACAAGGTCCGGTGCCAGGGCGATGATCGCCGCCCGTTCGGGATTCTTGGTCCCCCTGACCCGGGTCACCGCCAGGCCGGCCGGGTGGGTGCACCAGTCCGTGGCCCCCACCAGCAGGCCCGGTGCCGACCGCGCCACCGCCTCGGTCAGCGAGGGCACGAGCGACACCACCCGCCGGGCCGGGGCGGACAGTTCGACCGGTGTTCCGAGGTCATCGTGCCATACCGTCACCAGATGATCCTCCTATAAGGTCGGCGGACCGCATTACCGCCACGGTCTCCGTGGCCGGCGCCATGTACCGCGACCACCTGCAGGGCTGAGCGCGGCCGGGACGGCGCAGCTAGAGCGCGGGCGGGAGTGACCAGCGTTCAAATATCGGTCAGCTGACCGATGTCTCTCACTGCAACTTGCAGCAATATTTTTCACGCAAGCGGCACCGGGCGGTTCGGCATGTTGCCCGGGCCCCGGGAGCAGGCGCGCAGAGTACCCGCGCTCTCCCGGACCAGTGCCAGGCGGCCACCAGTCAACCGATGAATCGCTGGTATCGGCCCGTTCAGCCGAATTGCACCGGTGCCGCCTGCGGCGGGCCGGCCACGTTGGCCGGCTGACGACGGCGACCGGGCGCCGTGATCGGGATTCGCAGGCAAGTACCGAGGCCATCCGTGCCTGGGCCTGCTGACCTCACGGAAGAAAGGAACCGACGATGCCACGCAGGTTCACGCGGGCAGTCCGGGTCGCCGAAATAGCCGGTGCCATCGCGGCCGTCGTCGTCCTGGCGATCCTGTTCGTGCCCCGGCTCGCCAGCGGCGGGAACGCCGCCACACCCGGCATCGATCAGCCGGACGTGAACGTCGCCGTGGTGCCGGCCGTCGACTCCGCCGGCTTCTTCGTCGCCTTGCACCAGGGGCTGTTCGCGGCGCACGGCTTGCATGTCACCTTCGTCCCGGCCGTCAGTTCCGCGACGGTCATCAACGCCCAGGCGCTGGCCAAGCCGCGCAACCGGATCGACATCTCGTGCGGCAACTACGTCAGCTACATCCAGGCGCAGGAAAACTACGACCAGGGCAAGCGGCCCGCCTCGGCCAGCGATCCCATGGTCGCCGCCAACCTGGACATCTTCGCCGAAGGCTCGGTGATGGAACCGGGAGCCCAGGGCCTGTACGTGATGCCGGGCTCGCACGTCCGGACGCTGGCCAACCTGGAGGGCAGGACCATCGGCGTGAACGCGCCGGGGAACATCTTGTACTTGCTGGCCGCGTCCGCGCTGGCCGATCACGGGCTGCGGGTGTCCGGGGCGCGCTTCGCGTACTACCCGCTGCCCAAGATGGCCGCGATGCTCGAGGCCGGGAAGATCACGGCGGCGGTGCTGCCCGAGCCGTTCGCCAGCCAGGCGGAGCTGTCGATGGGCGTCACCCAGCTCGCCGACCTGGACCAGGGGGCGACCGAGGCGTTCCCCGTGCAGGGCTGCGCCGTCACCCGGCAGTGGGCCGTTCGGCACCCGCAGACGCTGGCGGCGTTCCGCGCCGCGTTCGAGCAGGGCCAGCAGATCGCGAACACGAGCCGGTCCGCCGTGGAGCGGGCCATGGAGGCGCTCCCGGCGCCGTTCGGCCTGACCAAGGTGCAGGCCGCGGTCATGGCGCTCGATTCCTATCCGCTCGGAGAGGTCGACGTGACCCGCCTGCAGCGGGTGGCGGACGTCATGCACCAGTTCCTCGGCTTCCCTGATTTCAACGTCAGCCAGATGACCGGCTGACGGCCGGGGCGCCCGTCTCAGGGTTCCGGGCGAATGTACGCTCGGAACCCTGATACCGGGAGGCATGGTGGAGCTGATCGTTGCTGATGCCGACATCGTCACGATGGCACCCGGCGCCGGGCCCGCCGGCAGCATGCTGATCCGGGATGGCCGGATCGCGGCCGTAGGGCAGGCCGAAGCGGTCCGCGCGGCCGCGCCAGGTGCCGACGTGGTGCGGCTGGGCGGGGCGACCGTCATCCCGGGCCTGATCGACGCGCACTGCCACGTGGCCGACATCGGCTACCTCGCGGCCGCCGCCGACTGCGGCCAGCCGTCGGCGCCCGACATCGCCGCGATACAGGCACGGCTCAGGCAGGCCGCCGAACGGACTCCTGGCGGCTCCTGGGTAACCGGGGCCGGGTACGCCGAGTACAAGCTCCGCGAGGGCCGGCATCCGACCCGGGCGGAGCTCGACGCGGCCGTGCCGAACCGCCCGGCCGTGCTGTACCACACGTCGCTGCACGTCTGCGTGCTGAACACGGCCGCGCTGCGGGAGGCAGGGTTCGCCGAGGATCAGCCCGATCCGGCGGGCGGCGCGTTCGGCCGCGACAGCGAGGGCCGGCTCGACGGCGTGGTGTACGAGGCGCCGATGTTCGCGTTGTTCGAGCAGAGTATCCGGCGTGACCTCGCCCAGGCTGGCGCCGCCGGGGCCAAGCTGGTAGAGACGGCGGGCGAGCGCCTGGCCTCGTTCGGCCTGACGTCGGCCTGTGATGCCGACATGCGGCGCGATACCTTCGCCGCGTTCGCCGAGGCGGACGCGGCCGGCCTGCTCCGCCAGCGGATCTACGGCCTGGTCGTGCACGACCAGGTGGACTGGCTCCTCGGGGCTGGCCTGCAGGGCCGCCATTCCGGCCAGCTGGCCACCGAGGCCGTGAAGATCTGGGCCGACGGCGGGATGAGCAGCCGCACCGCGGCCATCAACGGGACCTACCCGGTGCCGCCGCATGGCTCGGGCATCTTGTACTTCGAGGGCGGCGAGCTGACCGCGATGGTCCGCGACTTCGACGCCCGCGGCTTCCAGGTCTGCATCCACGCCCAGGGAGACCGGGCCATCGAGATCGTCCTGGATGCCTACGCCGCGGTGTTGCCGGCCGGGGCGGGCAACCCGCGCCGGCACCGCATCGAGCATGGCGGCGCGATGTACCCGCTGCTGGCCGCGCAGGCCGCGGAGCTGGGAATCGTGGTGGCGAGCCAGCCCGGATTCCTGTCGTCCCTGGGCGATGGGTTCGCCGCGGCGTTCCCTGACCGCGGCGACCAGCTGTACTCCTTCGCCTCCTGGCAGCAGGCCGGCATCACGGTCGCGGGATCCTCCGACGCACCCGTCATCACCGCCGATCCCCGCATCGGCATCCGCGACGCCATCATGCGCCGAACCGGCGAGGGCCGCGTGCTCGGCCCCGCCGAGCGCCTGACCGCTCGCGACGCGCTCGCGCTGTACACCACCCAGGCGGCCTACGCCTGCCACCGGGAGGACGAGATCGGCTCGCTCGAGCCGGGCAAGCTCGCCGACTTCGTCGTCCTGGACCGGAACCCGCTCGAGACGGAACCCGGGCAGATCCCCGACATCGGTGTCCTGGCCACCGTCCTCGGCGGGACCCCCGTCTACCAAGCGGGAGGCATCTTCCCCGGTCGCTGACCGCGCTTCCAGATTTCTGGAAAGGGCGCGGGATTGGACTGGGTGTCGCGCGGCCCGGGTAGGCTTCCTCTCGAGATATCAGGGCCATGACAATGGCCGGCAATCGCGATAGCCGTCTCATCGTATTCACGTATTCACGTATTCACGTATTCACGCGGACGATGCTATGGAGGCCACGATGCACATCGGATCGGTGCTGCTTCTCATCTGGCTGGTCATCGGCGGTATTGCCGCCGGGCAGCGCGGGGATTACAGCGGGCCAATGAGTTGCAGCTCGGCTGGCACGATCGGGATGACCATCCTGGCCGGGCCGCTCAACTACACGGGCGTGCATCCGGACATCAACTGCACCGTTCGGCACCCGAGCAAATAGCAGACGGCGGTTCCCGGGCGATCGTTAATTTCCCGGGTTCGGCTTTACCGAATTGCCGGGGCTGGCCGGCGCTGGCTAACCTGCCGTCATGATCACCTGCGTCGTCGAGTACGTCATCGATCCGGCGAAGACCGACGCCTTCGAGCGCTTCGCCCGGCGGTGGATGGAGCTGGTCGACCGGCACGGCGGCCGTCACCACGGCTATTTCCTGCCTGCCGAGGGCGCGAGCGACAAGGCGCTGGCCCTGTTCAGCTTCCCCAGCCTCGCCGCGTACGAGCAGTACCGCGGGCTGTTCGGGGAGCACCCCGACTTCGTGGCCGCCGACCGGATCAGGGACGAGAGCGGGTGCGTGCTCCGCTATGAGCGGACGTTCATGCGCCCGCTGCTGCCGGGGGATTAGGTTGTCAGGAGTCGATGGCGTCGCCGATGCGGTGCACGCGCAGGGCGTTCGTTCGGCCCGGAGTGCCCGGCGGGCTGCCGGCCACGATCACCACCAAGTCGCCCGCCTGGCACCGTGTGATCTCCCGCAGGGCCGCCTGGACCTGGCCCACCATGTCGTCGGTGTGCGCTACGGGCGGGACGAGGAATGTCTCGGCGCCCCAGGTCAGCGCGAGCTGGCTGCGGGTCGCGGACTCGGTGGTGAACGCGAGCAGCGGGATCGGCGACCGGTACCTGGCCAGCCGCCGTACGGTCTCCCCCGTCATGGTGAAGGCCACCAGCGCCCTGGCCCCGACCGCTGCCCCGACCTCGCCCGCCGCCCGGGCTATGGCGGACCCGGTGGTCTCGGGCGCGCTCGCGGGCGGGGAGAACGGCCAGTCCTGCTCCGCCGCCTCGATGATCCGGGCCATGGTCACCACGGAGTCCACCGGGTAGGCGCCGACGCTGGTCTCCGCGGAGAGCATGAGCGCGTCCGCGCCGTCGAGCACGGCGTTGGCGACATCGGAAGCCTCGGCCCGGGTCGGCCGCGGCGCGCTGATCATCGACTCGAGCATCTGGGTGGCCACGATGACGGGTTTGGCGGCCTGCCGGGCGAGCTTGATCGCGCGCTTCTGGACCAGCGGCACCTGTTCGAGCGGGTACTCCACGCCCAGGTCCCCGCGGGCCACCATGATCCCGTCGAACGCGGCGATGATTTCGTCCAGCGCCGCCACCGCCTGGGGCTTCTCGATCTTCGCGATCAGCGGCAAGCGGACGCCCATCTCGTCCATGATCTTGCGGGGAGGTTCGGCATCGTCCGGCCCCTGCACGAAGGACAAGGCGATCATGTCGGCGCGCAGCGCCAGCGCCCACCGCAGGTCATCTGCGTCCTTGCTGGTCAAGGCCGGCGCACTGACCCTGACCCCGGGCAGGTTGAGGCCCTTGTGGTCGGAGACGGGGCCGCCGACCAGAACCCGGGTGCGGACCCGCTCGCCCTGCACCGCGGTCACCTCGAGCACCACCCGGCCGTCGTCCACGAGCAGCCGCGTCCCCGGCCGGACGTCGCCGGCCAGTGCGGGGTAGCTGACCGACACCTCATTCTGGTCTCCCGGCACGTCCTGCCCGGTGATGGTGAATTCCTGGCCGGCCGCGAGCGTCACCGGCCCGGCCGCGAACCGGCCGAGCCGGATCTTGGGGCCCTGCAGGTCGGCCAGCACCCCCACGCTCCGGCCGCTGGCATCGCTGGCCGCGCGGACGGCCTGGTAGGCGGCCCTATGCGCGTCATGGTCGCCGTGGCTCATGTTGAGCCGCGCCACATCGAGGCCCGCCGCCACCAGTTCCGTGATCGTCCCGGGGTCCGAGGTGGCGGGGCCGAGGGTGCACACGATCTTCGCTCGGCGGCTCATAGCCGGTGCTCCTTCGCCTTTTCGCCGGTCGCCCTGTGCTCTGTATCAGTATGCCGGCTGGGGCTGGGGTGTTGGTGATCGAGACGCCGAGGCTGGATGCTGGGGCGCATGACATGGACAGCGCCCCAGATCACCCGCCAGAGCACGCCGCCGGTCGCCGGCGAGCGGCAGATGCTGGAGGCCTGGCTGGATTTTCACCGCCAGACGCTGCTCAGCACGTGCAGCGGGCTGACCGCCGAACAGCTCAGGCAGCGCTCAGCCCCGCCGTCGACGCTGTCGCTGCTCGGGCTCGTCCGGCACATGACCGACGTCGAGCGAGGCTGGTTCCGCCGCCGCATCGCGGGAGAGGATATCGGCTTCCTCTACTCCAGCGAGGCGGATCCCGACGGGGAGTTCGGCAACGTCGGGAGCGCGGACGCCGAACAGGACTTCGCCGCCTATCGAGAAGAGGTCGAGCTCGCCCGCCGGGCCGCGGCAGGCCGGGAGCTGGACGGGACCTTCGTCCACGAGCGCCGTAAGGTCGTGATGAGCGTGCGGTGGGTGTACCTCCACATGATCGAGGAGTACGCCAGGCACAACGGCCACGCCGGCTTGTTGCGGCAGCGGATCGACGGCGCGACCGGTTACTGACGCTGAGCCGCATGTCCGCGTGGAGGCGGCGTGCAGAGGGCAGGATGCCGGGGCGCCGGCCGCTCGGCGAAGCCTCCGGGTCCGTATTCGATCGAGCAGGCCAGGGGTTGTTACGGGCGCGACTGGCCCTGCCCATGCGCGATCGTGGACGATAAAGAGGACAGGAGGCATCGTCATGAAACCACACTGGCTCGTGCCCGCCGGACTGCACACGGCCTCGGCCCAGCTGCCCGTCGAGAGCAGGCTGCCGTCTTTCGACGGCGCGACCGGGTGGCTCAACTCGCCCCCGCTGACAACGGACGGCCTGCGCGGGAAGGTGGTCCTTGTCAATTTCTGGACCTATACCTGCGTCAACTGGCTCCGCCAGCTGCCCTACGTCCGCGCCTGGGCCGGAAAGTACACGGGGTTGGTGGTCGTCGGCGTGCATACGCCCGAGTTCTCGTTCGAGCACGACCTGGACAACGTCCGCCGGGCCGTGCAGGACATGAGGGTCGACTACCCGGTCGCGATCGACAACGACTATGCGGTCTGGAGTGCCTTCGCCAACCACTACTGGCCTGCCCTCTACTTCGGCGACGCGCAAGGCCGTATCCGGCATCACCGCTTCGGCGAGGGCGACTACCAGCAGTCGGAAATGGTCATCCAGCAACTGCTGGCCGAGGCCGGATCCGCCGATACCGGCCACGACCTGGTATCGGTCGAGACCCCGGGCGTGGAAGCACCAGCCGACTGGGCCACGCTGAGGTCACCAGAGAATTACACCGGCTATGCGCGCACGGAGAACTTCGCGTCACCCGGCGGCGCCCAGCCGGACAAGCCCCGCCTCTACACCGTCCCGGCCGGGCTGAGGCTCAACGACTGGGCGCTGGCGGGTGACTGGACGATACAAGAAGAGGCCGCCACGTCGAACGCGGCCAGCGGGCAGATCGCCTGCCGGTTCCAGGCCCGCGACCTCAACCTGGTCATGGGACCGGCCGCACCGGGCACGCCGGTACGGTTCCAGGTGCTCATCGACGGGCAGCCACCCGGCGCGGATCACGGAGCCGATGTGGACGAGCGCGGCTCCGGTACGCTCACCGAGCAACGGCTGTACCAGCTCATCCGGCAACACGGGCCCGTCACCGAGCGTACCTTCGAGATCACGTTCCACGATCCCGGCGCCGCGGCCTACTCGTTCACCTTCGGCTAGGCACTTGGCCGGATAGAGGCTTAGCCGGATAGACGCTAGACAGGGACGCCAGGCTCGGTGCAGCATCGGGCCTGGCCGGCTCATCCACCAGGCGAGGAGGCAGGATCCGTGACAACGCTCGTGATCGGCAGTGCGGCCGTGTGCAGCGACGGATACCGCGGCGAGGTGCTAGCCCTGGTCGTCGACCCCGCCGCCCGCACGGTAACCCACCTCGTGGTGGAGCCGCACGGCCGGGCGGGGCTGGCCCGGCTCGTGCCGCTCGAGCTTGCCGATCTGGCCGGCCTTGCCGACGCGGGGCCGGGTCAGATCCGGCTGCGTTGCACCGAAGCGGAATTCATGAGCCTGGAGCCCGCCGAGGAGACGCTGGCGGAGTTCGTGCCGGGCCACCCGGATCCGGTCCAGCTGCTTCCCCCCGGCTGGCTCGGCGCGGGCGGGCCAATCGCCGACGGCGGCACGATCCAGCGGACTCCGGAAAGCGAAACCATCGACATCGTCCCGGCCGGCGAGGTGGAAGAGCGTCGCGGCGATCATGTGTCCGCCACCGACGGCGGCATCGGGCACCTGCGCGGCCTGCGCATCGACCCCGGTAGCCGCCGGGTGACCCACCTGCTGGTCAGGGACGGGCACGCGTGGGGGCACCAGGACGTGGATATCCCGGCCGAGATGGTGGCAGGGTTCGGCGACGGCATCCGGCTCAGCGTGACCCGCCAGCAGGTCCGGGACCTGCCGCCGGCTGCCCCCGATCACTCCGCCGGATAGCATCGTTCCCGGCATGTTCCCGTGACTGGCGGCGGCCGTCCGCCGTCCGGTTCTGACGGCTAGGTGCCCGGCGCGGCGTGATCGTAGGCGACGCGGGCGGCGCGGACTTCGGAGATGTGCGTTTCTGACCAGTCCTTGATCGCGCGGACGACCGGCAGCAGGGTCCGGCCCAGAGGGGTGAGCTGGTAGTCCACCCGGACCGGGACGGAGGCGGTGATGGTGCGGGTGACCAGGCCGTCGCGCTCGAGCAGGCGCAGTGTCTGGGTGAGCATCTTCTGGCTGACACCCGCGATCGTCCGGGAGAGCTCGCTGTACCGCCGCGGTGCGTCCGCGAGCGCGGTCAGGACCAGCGTCACCCACTTGTCGCTGAGCGCGTCGAGCACCTGGCGCGACGGGCATTCGGCAACATACGCGTTGTACGCCTCGCGTTCCTGATCGCGCCGCTGCGCCGCGGTCATCGTGGCCACTGCACTCCTCGATATCAGTTACACACTTTCAGGTGCCTTCTTCCTATAAGAGAGTAACACCCCTAGCGTTGAGCCTCTAGGTGCGCGCCCCTATGCAGCTTGCGGTGAGAGATCACATGGCCGAGAAAGGCCAGATGAACGAGGGAGATCACATGAACACGGAAGATCACATGAAGGCGGTCATCATCCGCGGCTATGGCGGCCCGGATGTCATCGAGCTAGCCGACGTCCCGGTCCCGCAGCCCGGCACCGGGCAAGTGCGAATCCGGGTGCATGCGGCACCGGTCCACCCGGTCGACATCGCCACCCGCGCTGGCAGGCTCGCCGAGCACGGCCTAGTGGGGGCAGCCAGCGCAGACATCGGCCTGGGGTGGGACCTGGCCGGTGTCGTCGAGGCGCTCGGCCCGGGAGCGGACCAGTTCGCGGCCGGCGACGCGGTGGTTGGAATGCGCGACCTGCTGACCGCGCCGGTCGGCGCTCAGGCCGAACAGGTCGTCCTCGACACCGACGCGCTCGCGCCCGCGCCGCGTAGCGTGACACCCGTCGAGGCATCGACCATCCCGCTCAACAGCCTCACCGCGGACCAGGCGCTGGACCTGCTCGCACTGCGGCCCGGACAGTGGCTACTGGTCACCGGCGCGGCCGGCGCGGTGGGTGGGTTCGCGCTTGAACTCGCCGCGCTCCGCGGGCTGCGCAGCGTGGCCGTCGCCGCTCCCGGAGACGAGGAACTAGTCCGCCGGCTCGGTGCCGACGAGTTCGTCGCTCGCACCCCGTACCTGGGCGGCGCGGTGCGGCGGGTCGTGCCCGGCGGGGTGCACGGCGCGCTGGATGCCGGGCTCGTCGGCATGCCGGCCCTCGACGCCGTCCGGGACAAGGGCGCGTTCGTCGCGGTCGCGGCCGGCGCCGCGCCCGTGCCGTTGCGCGGCACGCGCGTGCACAACGTCTGGATCCACACGGACGGGCCACGGCTGGCCGAGCTCGCCGCTGCCGTCGACGCTGGCCAGCTGACCCCGCGGGTAGCAGCGACTCTCCCGCTGGAGCAGGTGGCAACGGCCCACGAGCGGGTCGCGGCCGGCGGTCTCCGGGGCCGGATCGTACTGACACTGGACGGCTGAGACGACTGGCGAGGCGATGGGGTCGTGGCGGGGGCTGACGGGCCGGCCGGGCCCGCGGAGCGGCGGCGGGCCCGCGGAGCGGCGGCGGGCCCGCGGAGCGGCGGGCCTAGGCGACGCGGGCGACGCCCACGATCGCCTGGCCGTCACGAGGCCGGAGGTGCACGACCTGCTCCCAGCCCGGGCGCCACCCCCGGGCGTCGACCACGCCCGGCGGCACCAGCTCCAGGGTGCCGAAGAAGCTGGCGAAGTCAGCCACCGAGTGGTTGTAGACCTGCGCCGCCCCGGAGGAGTAGGTGCTGAAGCCCGCTTTCGGCCCTTCGGCGTCGGCGCGGCCGACCGATAGTACGACATAGCTCCCCGGCGCCAGCGCCGTGACGTACCGGGCCACCAGGTCCCGCGCGGCGTCGGGCTCGAAGAAGTGCAGCAGGAACCCCATCAGCAGGCAGGCAGGCGCCGACGGATCGATGCCCGCGGCCACGGCGTCCAGGCTCGCGGCCACCTCACGCACGTCACCGTCCACCACGGTCACGCCGGGGTTTCCCTTGGCGGCCAGCGCACGCAGATGGCTGAGCACCACCGCGTCGTTGTCCAGATACACCACCCGCGCACCCGGGGAAATGGCCCGTGCGGTCTCGTGCGTGTTCGGCACGGTCGGCATGCCGCAGCCCAGGTCGATGAACTGCGTGATCCCCTGGTTCGCCGCCCACGTCACGGCGCGCGCCAGGAACTGTCGGTTCTCCCGCGTCACCTCGACGGTGAGCGGCGCCACAGCCTTCAGCCGTTCCGCCGCCTCCCGGTCGACGGCGAAATTGTCCTTCCCGTCCAGCAGGTAGTCGTAGACACGGGCGATGGATGGCGTAGTGGGGTCAAAGTCGGGCACGGAGGCCATGCTAAAGGGTGTTCCTGAGAAGCATCGTGGGGGAAAGCGGGGAAGGACGGGCCCAGGCGGGCCTGGCTTTGCCCGGCTAGCGGGCCCGGTTCAGTCCACGACCGCGCCACCGGTGAGGTTGATCTCGCTCGCGGTGATGGTGCGGGCCCAGTCGGACGCGGCGAAGACGGCGACGTTGGCGACCTCGCCGTAGCTGGGCAGGTGGCCTGCTAGCAGGCCGACGGTACCGGGCGTGCCCGCGGCTTCAGCCGTGCCGGGAGCCGCGCCCGCGCCGGCCGGCCGGCCGTCGTGGTCGTCGTATCCGGGCGATCCGGGCGAGAGCAGCCAGCTCACCCGGACGCCGTACGGCCCGAACTCGGCCGCGAGCTGGCGGCAGAGCCCGGCGAGGGCGGCCCAGGCGACGTGGGAGCCGCCGAGCCGCGGGATCGCCTCCCGTCCGCCGGCCATGACGAGGATGACGCCGCGGCCGCGGCGGGTCATGTGCCCGCCCACGGCGACGGCGACGTTGAAGTGCGCGGTAACTGCCTTCGTGACCGGCCGCAGGAACTCCTCGAACGGCATCTCCAGGAGCGGCGTGCCCTGGACGTCATCGTTGGAGGTGGCGTTGAAGCAGACGTCGATGCCGCCGTCGGCGGCAACCCCGTCGGCGTGCCGCGCGACCGCCGTCCGGTCCAGGACGTCGACCTCGGTCACGTGCGCGGCGCCGCCGTCGTGCCGGATGCGCTGGGCGACTTCCTCGAGCGTCGCCCGGGTGCGGCCGGCGAGGTGCACCTCGGCGCCCTCGCGGGCGTAGGCCCGCGCGACCGCGGACCCGATCGCGCCGCCGGCGCCGTAGACGATCGCGGTCTTGGCGTCAAGCAACATGACACTCACTCCTATCGGGTTCAGGGGCCGGGCGCAGGTGACGGAGCTGGATCGCGGCGAGGACAGCGGCCGCGACCACGATGGCTGCGCTGACGGCGAAGACCGCATGCAGGCCCTGGGTGAAGGCCTGGCGGGCCACCCGGGCCAGGACCTGCCCGGGCTGGCCGGGCAGGTGCCCCGCCGCGGCCACCGCGCCGCCGAGGGTGTCCCGGGCGGCCGCCGCGGTCCTGGACAAGATCCCGGGCGGCAGGGAAGCGTCCAGCTGGCTGCGGTAGACACGGGAACCGATGACACCCAGGATGGCGATGCCCAGCGCCCCGCCGAACTCGGCGGCGGTCTCCGAGATCGCCGACGCCGCCTCGGCCCGCTCCGGCGGCGCCGAGCCGACGACCAGGTCGGTGGTCAGGGTGTCCACCGGGGCCAGGCCCAGCGAGAACACCATCGACCCCGTCACCAGCAGGGCCAGTCCGGCCGTGCTGCCCACCAGGGTGAACAACCCCAGGCCGACCGCTGCCAGCGTCAAGCTGGGGACCATGACGAAGGCCGGGCGGAACCGCCGGGCCAGTGCCGGGGTCAGCAGGGACCCGGCGACGAACCCGGCCGAGGATGGCAGCATCCACAGGCCCGCGGCTAGCAGCGACAGGCCCAGCACCAGCTGCAGGTACTGGGTGATGAACAGCAGCGTGCCGAATCCGACGAAGAAGCTGAGCAGGTTGGTGGTCAGCGCCGTGGTGAAGACGGCGGAGCGGAACAGCCGCAGATCCAGCGGCGGGTCGGCCAGTCGGCGCTGCCGGCGCACGAACGCCGCCCCGGCCGCCAGGCCGGCCACGATGGACACCGTGGGCAGCCACCCGAGGCCGTCACGGGCGACCTGCTTGAGCCCGTAGATGACCGCCAGCACCGCCGCCACCGACAGGGCCGCGCTGACCAGGTCCAGCCTGCCCGCCCCGGGATCACGGAACTCAGGGAGCAGCAGCGGCCCGAGCACCAGCAGCAGCGCCATCACCGGCACCGCCAGCAGGAACACCGATCCCCACCAGAACCACTCCAGCAGTACGCCGCCCAGCAGCGGCCCGATCGCGCCGCCGACCGAGAAGCTAGTGATCCACACCGAGACGGCGACCGTCCGCTGCCGCGGATCAGCGAACATGTTGCGGATCAGCGACAGGGTCGAGGGCGCCACCGTGGCCCCGGCCACACCGAGCAGGGCACGGGCCGCGATCAGCATCGGCGCGCTCGTGGACCAGGCGGCTAGCAGCGAGGTGGCGCCGAACGCCGCCGCGCCGATCAGCAGCAGCCGGCGGCGGCCGATGCGGTCACCGAGGCTACCCATGGTGACCAGCGACCCGGCGGCCATGAACCCGTAGATGTCGACGATCAACAGCAGCTCGGTGCTGCTGGGCTGCAGGTCTTCGCTGAGCTGCGGGACGGCCAGGTTCAGCACGGTCAGGTCCATCGCGTACAGCAGGCACGGGATCGTGAGCACGGCCAGGCTGATCCACTCTCGCCGTCCCGCCTGCCGGGCGATCACCATGTTCATGCGCTCCACCCTGCCGTAGCGGGCTGTCGGTCGGCTGTCGGTCGCGGCGGGGCCCGCCCATCGCCGGTATCCTGACCAGGTGCGTTTCGGGCTGCTCGGCACCCTGGCCGTGTGGGCGGACAACGGGAGACTGGCCGAGGTTCCCGAGGCCAAGGTCCGCGCCCTGCTGGCCGATCTCCTGGTTCACTTCGGGCAGCCGGTGCCGGCGGACCGGCTGATCGACGATCTGTGGGGCGATGACCTTCCCGTCCATCCCGCAGGCGCCTTGCAGGTGAAGGTCAGCCGGTTGCGGCAGGCGCTGGAGAATGCCGAGCCTGGCGGCGGTGCCCTGGTGGCATTCCGGTCACCCGGATATCTGCTGCGGGCCGGGAGCGACGCGCTCGACGAGGGCCGGTTCGCGGCCCTGGTCGGCCGGGCCGGCGCGAGCGGGGATCTGCGGGATCGCGCTGAGCTGCTGGCCGATGCGCTGGCCATGTGGCGAGGCCCTCCGCTGGCGGACTTCGCCGACGCTATGTTCGCTCAGGTGGCAATCGCGCGGCTGGAGGAGCAACGGCTGGTCGCGCTGGAAGAGCAGGCCGAGGTCCGGCTGGCGCTGGGCGAGCACAGCCTGCTGACCGGTGAGCTCGGCGAGCTGGTGGCCGATCATCCGCTCCGGGAGCGGCTCCGTGCCGCGCACATGCTCGCCCTGTACCGGGCCGGCCGACCGGCCGAGGCGGTGAACAGCTACAGCGAGCTGCGCGCCCGGCTGGCCGACGACATTGGCCTCGATCCCGGGCCGAACGTGGCCGCCCTCTACCAGGCCATGCTCGAGCAGGCCCCGGGCCTTCAGCGCGTGCAGGCTCCGGCTACCCTGGCGGCCCGCCCCCGGACCAACATCCCGGCCATGCTCACCGGCATGATCGGCCGGGCGGCAGCAGTAACCGACCTGCGCGCAGGGCTGGGCGAGCACCGGCTGGTGACCTTGACCGGGCCTGGCGGCGTGGGCAAGACGCGGCTGGCCCTGGAGACGGCGGCTCAGGCGGCGGGTGCCTTCCCCGATGGCGCCTGGCTGGCCGAACTGGCCGGGCTCGCCGGGACCCGCACGCCGGCCGACGCGGTCATGGCCGTCTTGGGCATCAGGGACGACAGCTCCGTGGACCCGGCCGACCTGCTGGCCGAAGCGCTGCGCAGCAGCCGGATGCTGCTGATCCTGGACAACTGCGAACACGTGGCGGACCAGGCCGCCAAGCTGACTGCCCAGTTGCTCCAGGCCGCTCCTTGGCTGCGCATCCTGGTGACCAGCCGGGAACCCCTCATGGTGGCCGGTGAATATGTCTGGGCGGTACCTCCGCTGACGCCATCCAGCGCCGTACGGCTGTTCGCGATACGGGCCGGCGCGGCTGCGCCGGGTTTCCGCCTTGATGAGGGCAACGCCCAGGCCGTCGCGGCGCTGTGCCAGCGGCTCGACGGGATTCCGCTGGCGCTGGAGCTGGCCGCGACCCGCGTCCGGGCCCTGGGCGTGCACGAACTCCTCGCCCGGCTCGACGACCGGTTCCGGCTGCTGGTCACCGGACCCCGCGACGCCCCGCCGCGGCAGCAGACTCTGTGGGCCGTCATCGACTGGAGCTGGGAGCTGCTCACCGAGCCGGAACGGCTGGTGCTGCGGCGGCTGGCGGTAACCGCGGACGGCTGCAGCCTGCCTGCCGCGGAGGCGATCTGCGCCGAGGACGGCCTTGATGTGCTAGGCCAGCTGGCCAGGCTGGTGGATCGCTCCCTGGTGGTGGCGGGGAACGGGCCAGACGGCCCCCGGTACCGCTTGCTTGAAAGCGTCGCGGCGTATGGCCTGCAGCGCCTCGATCAGGCGGGGGAATCGGGCCGACTGGGGGTGCGGCACCGCCGTTACTACACGAATTTCGCCGAACGGGCGGCACCACGCCTTCGCCGCCACGACCAGCGGTTCTGGCTCAGGCGCCTGGACGCCGAGGCCGCCAACCTGCGTACCGCCCTGGACTCCGCGCTCAACGACCACGACGACGACGCCCTGCGGATGGTCAACGCCCTGGCCTGGTACTGGTTCCTGCGCGGCCGGCTCACCGAAGCACGGCGCGCGCTGGAACAGGCGCTTTCCCTCCGGCGGGGATCCGCCGCCGCCCGGGCCACGGCCACGGCATGGCTGAGCGGTTTCACCGCCCTCGCCGGAGATCGCCGCCAGCATTCCGCCCCGCCTCTGGGCGACATCGACGACGACGCCGTCCGGGTCACGCTGGAGTGGTTCGGTGCCTTCGTCGCCTCTGATTTCGGTGACCCGTCCGTGGGCGAGACCATGGTCGGCGAGGCGCTGGCGAGCTTCCGGGCGCTCGGCGACCAGTGGGGCATCGCGGCGGCCCTGAGCACCCGCGCCAAGCTGGCGATGATCCGCGGCGACCCGGCCACCGTGCACCGCGACGCCGAGCAGAGCCTGGAGCGCTTCCGTGAGCTCGGTGACCGCTGGGGGCAGCTGCAGGCCATCGAATGGCTTGGTGCCGCGGCGGCCGCAACCGGGGACGGCGCGCAGGCAGACCGGCTGCACCGGGACGGTCTGCGCATGGCCGAAGACCTCGGCCTGTGGCCGCAAGCCGCCGACGCGCTGTCGTGGCTGGGCCGGAGCGCGTTGCGGTCCGGTGACCTGGCCCAGGCGCGCGAGCTCCTGGAACGGGGCCTGCGGCTCGCGGCCGAGCAGAGCTACCAGCCCGGGCAGGTCTTCGCGGAGCTTGGCCTCGGCCAGACGGCCCGCAGGCAGGGCAAGCTCGACGAGGCCGAAACCCACATCCGCAACGTCCTGCACACGAGCCAGCGGATCGGCTCCGAACCAGACGTGGCCCGCACCGTCTCACTGTCCGAACTCGGCTTCATCGCCGAGCAGCGCGGCGACCCGGCCGCCGCGCGCTCATGGCATATCCAGGGCCTAGTCGCCGCGCAGGCACTCGGTGACCCGCAGGCGGTGGCGCAGGCTCTCACCGGCCTAGCCGGGGCACACGCCATCGGCGGCCAGCCCGCCCGGGCCGCCCGGCTGCTCGGAGCGGCGGACGCGGCGTGGCGCCAGCCATCCGCCCGGCGCCGGTGACGATGTCAGCGCCGACTCCGACTCCGACGTTGGGCGCATCACCGCCGTGACACGGCAGGCGCTGGACGAGGCCGCGTTCGCCGCCGAGTTTGCCCGCGGCCGCAAGCTGAGGCCTCAGCAGGCCTACTCCCTGTAACGGCAGGTGTATCACGGCCCGCGCTCTCGAGCACCGTCCTGATAGGGGGCGCCTTCAGCCAGCGACGGCGCCCGACGGCGGGAGACCGGCGCCAGGTAGGCACCGGAGCGACAAGGGGGGTTGACCATGTCGTCCATTCCACAGCTCGGGCTCACGCCGGACCACGATCTCGGGGCAGTGCACACGCTGCCGGAGTTCCGGACCATCCTCGACAGCAGTCCGATCACCCAGGCTGACCGCGAGGCCATCGCCGATCAGGCGGAGGCCATGATCGACGGCCTGTACGTACACCTGCCGCAGAAGCGCGCCATGTACGGGATCGATCCGTCCCAGCGGCTTCGCCTGCTGCGGCACAGGCTCGGGCATACGACGGACCCGCAGTTCCACGCCGAGCTCCTGCGGATCTTCACCGATCTTCGGGACCTGCACACAAACTACATTCTTCCGAGCCCCTACCAGGGACCGTTCGCCTTCCTGGGCATCCTGCTCGAGCAGCACTGGGAGAACGGCGAGCCGCGCTGGATGGTGTCGAAGGTCTTCGATGCCCTGACCGGCGATCCTCATCTCGTCCCCGGCGCGGAGGTGACGCACTGGAACGGATCGCCCATCGCGCTCGCCGTCGCGCGCAACGCCGAGCTGGAGGCGGGCAGCAACCCCGCCGCACGGACGGCTCGCGGCGTCGAGAACATGACGCTCCGGGCTACCGCGATGTCGCAACCGCCGGACGAAGACTGGGTCGACCTGCGCTACAGCGTCGACAGCTCGGTCTTCGAGACACGCATCCCCTGGCGCGTGTTCGACGGCATCGCCGATTTCCAGAAGGCGATCAGCGATGGCAGCGACACCGCGCTGGCGGGCGTCGAAGCGCCTGCCTCGCACCTGGTCGGCCTGGACCTGCGCACCGAGCTGGTCCGGGCGGTCAAGAAGAGGCTGTTCGCGCCCGGTGTCGTCGCGGCCGAGCGCCGGATGGCAGCGGGCGAGACAGTACCGGTCGCGGCCGGCGTCATCCCGACGACGCGGCCGGAGATCGCGGCCCGCACGGTCTCGACGGCCCACGGCACGTTCGGGCACCTGCGCATCTTCACCTTCGCCTTGGACAAGCACCACCCGGACATCGGTGACGACTTCGCGGAGTTCTTCGCCGAGGTGCGGCGGGTGCTGTCGCTCATGCCCAGCGAAGGCCTGATCCTGGACGTCCGCGGCAACGGCGGCGGCTACGTCTACGTCGCCGAGGCCCTGCTGCAGTTCTTCACCCCGCGCCGCATCCAGCCGGAACCGACGCAGTTCGTCAGCAACCCGGTCACCGCGGCACTGTGCGAGAAGGTCAAGGACCTGACCGCCTGGAGCGACTCGATCAGCGAGTCCATCGAGACCGGCGCGCAGTACTCGGCCGCGATCCCGCTCTACGGCGAGGATTCGGACGAGGCGGTGAACGAGACCGGCCAGCTGTACCACGGGCCGGTCGTGCTCATCACCGACGCGCTGTGCTACAGCGCCACCGACACCTTCGCGGCCGGGTTCCAGGACCACCAGATCGGCACTGTTCTGGGCGCGGACGACAACACGGGTGCCGGCGGCGCGAACGTCTGGGAGCTCACCGCCATCCTGGCCGACTGGCCCGACGGTCCGTTCACGCCGCTGCCCGCGGGCGCCCGGTTCCGTGTGGCCCTGCGGCGTACGCTCCGGGTCGGGAAGCGCTGGGGCGGCCAGCCCGTCGAGGATCTCGGCATCATTCCCGACGTCCGCTACCAGATGACCAGGCGCGACCTGCTCGAGGGTAATGCCGACCTGATGGAGAAGGCCGGTGAACTGCTCGCCCAGGGCACCCCTCGGACCCTCGACGTGACGGTGACCTCCCGCGACGATTCGGCCGTGGCGCTCGCGGTGACAACGGCCGCGCTGACCAGCCTGGACATCTACGTCGACGGCAGGCCGGTTACGACGGCCCGGGTACTCGACGGCATCAACACGGTCACGGTTCCGCTGAGCGGCCCCGGTTCCGCCACGGTCCGCCTCGACGGATTCGACGGCACCGCCCTGGTCGCCGCGTCCACCCTGGCACTGGACTAGAACCGGTAACCACGCCAGCGCGGGCTCGGGCCGAAGCGCCGGCGTCCGGGTGCGCAGGCCCCTGACCGCGCCTATCGCGATGCCAGGACCTCAAGGAAGCCCTGTTGGCGTTCTTCTGGGGGTTGCTGCTGGTCAGGGCCGTTCACCGCGGGCCGAGCGGCGCCGGGGAACGGTGCGGGTACCCGCCGGCCGCGGTCATGCGCCCGCTGCCGCCCGGCCGTGCCCCAGCCGACCCACCGCATACCGTCGCGTCCGGGCGCGGACCATGATCGCGGGCAGTTCCGGGCAAATAGACCCCAGAACTGCCCGCGATCATGGAACAGCGTGATGCGAGGGGCGGGTGGTGGTTCTGGTATTGCTAAGGATGGGGGGCGGGGGGTCGCACCCACTGCTCGGCGAGTGCTCTGGGGTAGCTGTGACATGTGTTGCCTGTGGGGCTGCGGGCGGCCGGGCGGGCCGCTGTGGCAGCGTACCGGGGTGGTATGCGGTGGCCTACTTCCCGCTGGCCGCCGTCGACGACGGCACGCTCCAGCCCGGCGGGCACACCACCCGGCACGCCGACCTCGGCCCGACCTCCTGGTTCACCGTCCAGGCCGGCGAGCACAGCAAGCCGCGCGCCGCCTGGCAGCACACCGGGCTGCCCGACTACGCCAGCGAGCTGAAGGGCCGGGTGGCGTTCGCGTGGCGGGCCATGGAGGCCTTCTACGAAGAAGACGAGCGGATCGTCGGCCATGCCGCCGACCCCTACCACCGCGTCGATATCCGGCAGACGAGCAGGCACCTGACCGTTCGGTATCAAGACCAGGTCATAGCCGATACCAGGCGGCCGCTGGCGCTGTACGAGTCCGGGTTCGCCCCCCGCTGGTACGTTCCCCGGGACGACGTCGACCAGGCCGCCCTGACCGCGGCCGACGGCCAGACCTTCTGTCCCTATAAGGGGCTGGCCAGCTACTACGACATCGGCGGTGCGCGCCGTGCGGCCTGGTCCTACGAGGATGCCTGGACCGGGGTCCGCCGTGTCTCCGGCCTGATCTCCTTCGAACCGGACAAGGTCGAGGTGGACCTGGACGGCAGCCGGCTCCGGCTCGAACCCGGGCAGAGCGTGATCCCGCATGGCGTCGACCGCGAGCTCACCCCGGACGAGATCGCCTCCCGAGGGCAGGCATGACCAGTACGCCCGCGCTGCTGTCGGTGAACGTCGGCCTGCCCAGGAACGTGGCCTGGCAGGGTAAGACCGTCTACACCGGCGTGTGGAAGCACCCGGTGGACGGCCCGGCGATGGTCCGCCGCCTCAACATCGACGGCGACGGCCAGGGCGACCTGGCCGGGCACGGCGGCGAGCAGCGTGCCGTGCTGGTCTACCAGTCCGGGTCCTACCGTCACTGGCAGCAGCACCTCCTCCGGGACGACCTCGGCCACGGGTCGTTCGGGGAGAACCTGACCGTCGACGGACTGGCCGACGACGAGGTCTGCATCGGCGACCGGTACCGCATCGGCGAGGCCGAGTTCGAGGTCACCCAGCCCCGGGTCACGTGCTACCGCGTCGGCCTGCGCCTGGACGAACCGGAGCTCCCCGCGCTGCTGGTGTCCCACCACCGTCCCGGCTTCTACATGGGGGTCCTGCGCGAGGGGCGCATCCGGGCCGGTGACCGGATCGTCAAGACCAGGACCGGTCCCGGTGCGCTGAGCGTGGCCGAGGTCGACGCGCTGCTCTACCTGCCCGGCCGGGACCGCGCCAAGCTGCGCGTGGCCGTTCGGATCCCGGCGCTGAGCCCCGGCTGGCAGCAGTCGTTCCGCGACCTGCTCGCCGACCACCCGACTGGCCCGCCGGCCTGGGGCGGGTTCCGGCCGCTGCGGGTGAGCAAGGTGGTCCCGGAGAGCGCGACCGTCTCCTCCATCTACCTGACCGCTCCGGACGAGAGCCCGCTCCCGGCCGCCCAGGCCGGGCAGTACCTGACGCTGCGGGTCACCGGCGCCGGCCAGCCGCCTCCGGTGCGCAGCTACTCCCTGTCCTCGGCGCCAGGCGCTCGCGCCTACCGGATCAGTGTCAAGCGCGAGCCGCTCGGCGCCGCCAGCCGCTACCTGAACGACACGCTGCGGCCGGGGGCGACCCTGGACGTGGCCGCGCCGCGCGGCGACTTCACGCTCGACGCCGGCGCCGGGCCGGTGCTGCTCATCTCGGCGGGCATCGGCGTCACCCCGGTGCTGGCCATGCTGCATCAGCTCGCGGCCGCCCGCAGCACGCGGGAGGTCTGGTGGATCCTCGGTGCCCGCGGACCGCGGGAACATCCGCTGGCCGCCGAGGCCGATGCCCTGCTCGCGTCGCTGCCGCACGCCCGCGAGCACGTGTTCTACAGCGCGACCGCCGGCCGGCTCGGCAAGGACAAGCTCCTCGCCCTGGACGTGCCGGCCGACGCAAGCGCCTACATCTGCGGGCCGGCCTCGTTCATGACCGACATGCGGGACGCCCTGTCCGCGGCCGGCGTTGACCCGGCCCGCATCCATACCGAGCTGTTCGGCGCCCTGGCCTCGATCAACCCCGGTCTCACCGGACAGGCCGCCCGGTCACCGCACCAGCCGCCCGGGCCGGCCGGAACGGGGCCGATGGTGACCTTCGCGCGCAGCGGCATCGCCACCCGCTTCGGCGCGGCCGGGCGCAGCCTGCTCGAGCTCGCCGACGCCTGAGACGTCCCCACCCGGTGGAGCTGCCGGTCCGGCGTGTGCCATACCTGCACCACTCCCCTGCTGTCCGGCGCCGTCAGCTATGCCCCGGACCCGCTGGAACCGCCGGCCGACGGAGAGGTGCTCATCTGCTGCGCCCAGCCCAGCGCGGACGTCGTACTGGACATGTGAGATCAGGGACCTCACCGGCGGGCCGGCTAGCGCTCGGGCGCTTCCGGGGTGAGCAGGCCACGGTTGAACGCCTCGCCCACGGCGGCGGCGCGGTCGCTGACGCCGAGCTTCGCGTAGATGTTCATCAGGTGGGACTTGACCGTGGCCTCGCTGATGAACAGCCGGGCGGCCGCCTCCCGGTTGGCGGCGCCCGCCGCCACCAGCTCAAGGACCTCGAGTTCCCGCTGGCTGAGCGGGCCCGCATTGGGTGCGCGGAACCGGTTCATCAGCCGGGCCGCCACCGACGGCGAGAGCACGGCGTCGCCCTGGGCCGCCGCCCGGACCGCCCGCAGGAGTTCGTCGCGCGGCGCGTCCTTGAGCAGGTAGCCGGTTGCGCCCGCCTCGATCGCGGGCAGCACGTGGCTGTCGGTGTCGTAGGTGGTCAGCACCAGAACGCGCACGGCCACCCCGCGGCGGGCCAGTTCGGTGATCGCGGTCACGCCGTCCATGCCGGGCATCCGCAGGTCCATCAGGACCACGTCGGGTTTCAGCGCCTGCGCGAGGCGGACCGCTTCGGCACCGTCGGCCGCCTCGCCGAGCACCTCGAACTCCGGATCACGCGCGAACATGCTGCTCAGCCCGTCCCTGACCACCGGGTGATCGTCCGCGATCAGCAGCTTGATCGGCGCGGTGCCGGCGGGGATCACGAGCGTGCCCCTTCGGGTACTTCGGGCGCCTTGGCGGTTTCGGGCGCTTCGGCGGCTTCGGCCGGGAGGGATGCCGAGATGGCCGTGCCGGCGCCGGGTTCGGATTCGACCTGCAACGTCCCGGACAGCGCCTCGATCCGCTGGCGCATCGCGACCAGGCCGAACCCTTTGGTCTCGTCCGGGCCGAAGCCCCGGCCGTCGTCGCGCACGTCCAGGGCGACCTGGTGCTCCATATAGGACAGGGTCAGCCCGACCCGGGCGGCCCTGGCGTGCTTGGCCACGTTGGCCAGCGCCTCCTGGGCCGTGCGCAGCAGCGCGACCTCGGCGTCCGGAGGCAGCGGCCACGCGGTCCCGGTCGTGGTGACCTGGACTCGGATCCCGTGCAGGGCGGACCAGCGCTCGGCCACGCCGGCCAGCGCGTCGCTCAGCCGTCCCGCCTCCAGCGGCCCGGGGCGCAGGGCGTCGACCGAGCGGCGGGCCTCGGTCAGGCTCTCCCGGGCCAGCCGGGTCGCGGCCGCGAAGTGCCGGCGCCACCCAGCCGGGTCGTCGGCGGCGTGCTCGGCCGCCTGCAGCTGGGTGACGATCCCGGTGAGCCCCTGGGCCAGGGTGTCGTGGATCTCCCGGGCCATCCGCTGCCGCTCGTCCAGGATCCCGGCCTCCCTGGCCTGGGTCAGCAACTGCTGGTGCAGGCCCGCATTCTCGGCCAGCGTGGCCTCGAGCTCGGCTTTGGCCTCGCTCACCTCGGTCAGTGCCTGCTCGCGCCGGTCCTTCTGCTGGTCGTTGTACCGGTCGAGCCAGGTCAGGGAGCCCATCGGCAGCACGTTGACGGCCACCACGGCGAAGTAGGCCGCCAGGCCCAGGACCGTGCCCTTGCTGATGCCGGACGCCTGGGCGGTAGCCGCGACCACCGCGACCGCGGCCACGCCCGCCAGTCGCCATGGCCAGCGCAGGACCGCGAACGCGTAGAAGTAGCCGGCGGGTGTGAGGAAGCCGAACCAGGGATCTCTGAGCACCAGGATCGCCATGATCACGACGAACACCACGAAGAACACGGCCATCGGGCGCGGGCGTACCCGCCAGGCGGGGTGCAGCGTGAACATCCACGCGATCCAGGCCGCCGCCAGCCCGCAGAGGGTCAGGTCGATGCGGAGCGAGCCGGCCGCCGAGTGCTTGATGGCCACGGTGGCGACGATGAGGAGCGCCAGCAGCACGTACGGCCCGATGGTCACCACCGGAAGCATCCGCCGCTCCGGCATCCCCATCCGGGTAAGCGGCATCGGCTCGGTCATCTGCGTCCTCCGCGTTTCAATTTACTCCCAGCGGAACCAGCGGGCCGCGGCCAGCCCGAACGCCACCGCGTAGGCGGCCATGGTGACCAGCTGCAGCCAGGTCGGCCAGTGCCCCTGGGCCGAATCCGTCAGGGCCTGCACCGCGGCCCCCAGCGGGGTGGCGTGGCTGATGTGCTGCAGGGTGGCGGGCATGTTGGCGATCGGCAGCCACAGCCCGGCGAAGAACATCAGCGGGTAGAACAGGAGGGCCCCGGTGGCCTGGGCGGCCCGGCTGCCTGGCACGACCGCGGCAATGAACAGCCCGACGCACATCAGCGCGACGGCGGCCAGCAGCGCGGCGATCACGAACCCGGCGAGCTGCCTGGGGAACGCGACGCCGAACCCGAACCTGGCCAGCAGCACGATGGCGATGGACGTGCCGGCCACGACGGCCAGGTTGGCCAGCAGCTGGGCGGCGAGCACCCGGGACGGGCCGATCGGCGTGGTCTGCAGGCGGCGCAGCACGCCCCGCTCCCGGTAGCCGGCCAGCATCATCGGCAGCGCGGTGAGCGAGAGCAGGGCCGCCGAGAAACCCACCATGATGGGCACGTAGACGTCGAGGAAGGTGGCGCCCCCGTAGGCCGCGCGCGGCTGGTTGAAGAAGGGAATGCAGCCGATGATGATCACCAGCAGCAGCGGGAGCCCCACGCCGAAGACGATCCTGAGGCGCTCGCGCGCGAACAGCTTCAGCTCGGTGAGAGCGAGCCGTCCGAGGGCCGAACCCCGTTCGGCGGCGGGCAGCGGTGCGATGGCAACGGACATTTTCGTGTTCCCCTCGTTATTGACTGTCGGAATGCTTGCCGGTGAGCGCGAGGAACGCGTCCTCCAGGCTGGCCTGGTCCACCCGCAGCTGATGAGCCACGATCTGGTTGCGGGCCAGCACGGAGGTGACCGCGTTCAGCGCGTTGTCGTTCCCGGTGACCACCACGACATCGCCCCGGTGGATGACATGGGTGACTTCGGGCAGGTGAGTCAGCAGCGCGTCGTCGAACGGGACCGACGGGCGGAACTGGATCCGCTGCCCGGCCTCGACCCGCCCGGCCAGCCCGGCCGGGGTGTCGATGGCTACGACCCGGCCCGCGTCGATCAGGGCTACCCGGTCGCAGAGGCGTTCGGCTTCCTCCATGAAGTGAGTGACCAGGACGATCGTGACCCCCCGGTCACGCACGCCCTCGATCAGCTCCCAGGTGTCCCGGCGGGCCTGCGGGTCCAGGCCGGTGGTGAGCTCGTCGAGCACCGCTACCCGAGGCGACCCGAGCAGGGCCAGCGCGATCGAGAGCCGCTGTTTCTGGCCGCCGGACAGCTTGCCGAACGGGGTCTTGCTCTTGCTTGTCAGCCCCAGCGTGTCCATCAGGGCGTGCCAGTCGGCAGGATTCCGGTAGAACGCGCTGTTGAGCCTGAGCGCTTCGGCCACCCGCAACTGGTCGGGCAACTGGCTGTCCTGGAGCTGGACGCCGAGGCGCTGGGTCAGTTCGGGCCGGTCATGGCGGGGATCGAGCCCGAGCACGCTGATCTGGCCGCTATCGGGCGCCCGGAGGCCCTCGATGCATTCCACGGTCGTGGTCTTGCCCGCGCCGTTCGGGCCGAGGATCCCGAAGATCTCGCCCTCCTGCACGGTGAATGTGACATCGTCGACCGCCACCGTGTCCCCGTAACTCCTGCGCAGGTTCTGCACCTCGATTACTGCTGGCATGCGCCCCGTCCTTCCGTTTCCTTGATGCCTTCAGCATCGCGCCCGGGGGCACGGGGGCACATCGGCTAGCTAGCCGGATCTGGCGGGCCGGAGGCTGAACCTCCCGGTGGGCTAGACGGCTGAGCCGGTCAGCCGATCGGCTGAGCGGTCGGGTGATCCGGCTGGATCGCTGCACCCCTGGAGCGGGTGCAGCGATCCGCGGTCGGGCGAGCACGACCGGGCCCTCCGGCGGGTCAAACCCGGCGGGTTAGGGCCGGCGCACGCTTACGGCAGGGTCCAGTGCTGGTTGGCGCCGCCGTTGCAGGTCCACAAGACGAGCTGGGTTCCGTTCGTGGTGTTGGAGGCAGGGTCGTCGAGGCACTTGCCGGTGGCGGGGTTCACCAGCTCCCCGCTCTGGGCCTGCCATTGCTGGTTGGCGCCGCCGTTGCAGGTCCACAACTCGATGAGGGTGCCGTTGGCGGATTTGGCGCCGGTGATGTCCATGCAGCCGCCGGCGATCGTGAGGGTGCCGTTGCTGTTGACGGTCCAGTTCTGCGCGGCCGTGTTGCCGTCGCAGTCCCACATCTGCACCTTGGTGCCGGGGGTTCCGCTGCCGTTGTTGTCGTCCACGCACTTGGCGCTGTTGTCGCCGGCCACGATCGTCCCGGTCGCGCCGCTGCCGCCGGACGCCGCCGCGTAACCAACTGAGACGATGTTGGCCTGGACGCTGGTGTCGGCGGCATCGGTCGGGTAGCCGGCCGTCATCACGCCCTCGAAGAAGGACCCGGCGGAGCTGTTGCTGTTGTCGCCGCCGACCCCGAGGATGATCGCGCCTTCGGTGTGCATGGGCATGTAGCCGCTCGTGGTAGGCAGGGAGCCGCTGTACCAGGTGGTCAGCCCGCCCGAATCCGCGTTGCCGCCCTTGATCGCGTAGGTCGTGGTGCCGTTGTTCTTGACCAGGGCGGTGACGAACGCGCTCTTGTTGCCCGCGTTGCTGGGATTGTTGCCGTTACCGCCGCTGAACAGGCCGTTTTCCAGGTCCGCCTGCACCCACGGGCCGGACCCGTTGCACGGGGCGAACCAGCACAAGGTGCCGAAGTAGACCGCGTCCATGTGACCGTTGCCGTTGTCGCGGTTGTTGGTCTCGGCGTTGCCGTAGTCGAAGCAGCAGCCGCTGTTGACGTGGGTGCCGCTGGCCACCATGTAGGCGCCCTGCGGCTGGGATCCGGTCGCCACTCCCGTGGTGGCATCGTCGCGGTACCCGGTTCCCGGGCTCACGAAGACCCCGTAGACCTTGTGGCCGCCGGCCATCACCGGCAGCGCGGTCGCGTTCGCGCCGACGTCCGCCCCTCCGGCCCCGCCGGCCGGCCCGATCGTGAGGTTGTTGTGCTGCGGGGACTGGTCGAATATCTCGGTGATGGTGCACGTGGTGCCCGCGCAGAACGAGTCCTGCGCCGCCGCGTTGGCGTAGCCTCCCGCGGCGAGCGTCCCGATGTTCGTGGTGGCGCCGTTCGACGCGCGCCTGACCTGGTACAGCGGGCCGTTGTAGGCCGCGTACAGGGCCCGCGTGGTGCTGTGCGCCGCCACGCACGGCGTGCCGGCCGTGGCGTAGATGTCGCACGGGAGGGACGTCGCCGCTCCGGCTGGAGCCGCGCCGCCGACGATCAGGGTTCCGGCGACGAGTGCCGCCGCCCCGCCTAGGACCAGCAATACTTGTCTCGCGTGCCGGAGTCGTGACCGGACAGTCATCTCGAGCCTGCCTTTCTCATCCGAAGATCCATTGCTGGCTGGTCCCCCGCCGGGCAACGCAGTGGGCAACGGGCCGGAAGCGCGCCCGGATGTTCCGGTTGTGAGGGCGTGTCACCTCCTGACGCGTGCGGGCCAGGTCATTGGTGTCCAGGAGGCGCGGCGGGCATGGCCACGCCAAGCCGTGATGTTAGCGTTCACAATTCCTGCGCAACGGCTCCGGCGACCGCACGGGCTTCGCGACGAAAAGGGCTCGCCGTCATTGTGAGCGCTAACAATCCGGGCGTCAACGGCCCGTATTCGCGACTCGCCCTCGCTTCCTGACTGGCCGCTGCCGGACGCACTGGAACCGGCCTTTCACTGCGTTTAGCCCAAGCGCACAACGCACTGGATCCGGGGTTTCACTACCTGTGTCCGGGAAGGTGCCGCCGGTTTTCCGGGAGTGCTGCCCGGTTGCCGGGAGTGCTGCCCGGTTGCCGGGAGTGCTGCCCGGTTGCCGGGCGCTGCGGACGGTATCAGTGGCCGCGGGCGATCCATTCCTGCAGGTGGGGTTGTTCGGCGCCGATCGTGGTCTGCGGGCCGTGACCGGTGTGGACGACCGTGGCCGGATCGAGGACGAGCAGCCGGTCGCGGATCGAGTCGATGATCGTGCCGAAATCGGAGAAGGAGCGCCCGGTCGCGCCCGGTCCGCCGGCGAACAGCGTGTCGCCGCTGAACAGCCAGCACTGGTCCGGCAGGTGGAAGCAGACGGCGCCGCGCGAATGCCCGGGCGTGTGCAGCACCGTGAGGTCGGCGCCGGCCACGGTGATCACCTGCCCGTCGGCCAGGTCCCGGTCCGGGGCCCGGTCAGGGTAGGTCTGATCCCAGAGCTCGCGGTCGGCGGGGTGCAGCCAGATCCTCGCACCGGTGGCCTCGGCCAGGGCGGCGGCGGCATCGATATGGTCGTCGTGGGCGTGGGTGCACAAGATGGCGGTGAGCCGGCGCGACCCGACGGCGGCCAGGATCGCGTCGGCGTCGTGCGGGGCGTCGATGACCACGCATTCGGTGTCGTCGCCGAACACCCAGACGTTGTTATCCACGTCCCAGGTACCCCCGTCAAGGGAGAATGTGCCGGACGTGACGAGATGGTTCAAGGTGAGCATCAGACCGATCCTAGTGCCGCATCAGAGTACGGCGCAGTTCCGCACCTCACGTCCCAAGCGTCCCGCCACCCTCATGTTCTCCCGCGCCTAGCCGGCCCGGCGCCCCGGGGGGCCAACCACAGCGATGTCACATCGCTGTGCACCCGACCAGCCGGCGGCTTCCGTGCCTCCCGGCTCGCGTCCTCACCCCCCCAATCTGCGAGCGGTCCTACGTGGGAGCGCGCCAACTTCCGGCCGGTATCTGTCTGGGGTCATGGTCAAGTGATACCCAGGCCGATGCGGCCCGCGCGGCGTCACCCCCCCCGGCACCGCGCGGGCCGGTCAACCGTCCATCTTGTCGCAGGTCCTTCGCCAGGGGTGCCAGCCGTATGCGCTACCTGGGCCCTGACACCGGCTGATTGCTTGCAGGCGACCTTTGAAGATGCCCGCACCGGTAGGCCCGGGCGTCAGAGGCTGACGGACTCCGCGTACGCCCGGCTGAAGGCCCGGTTGGAGACCATGCCGGTGATCGAGCAGGCCAAGGGGATCTTGATGGCACAATACCGGTGCCTGCCCGAGGAAGCGTTCGAACTCCTGCGCCGGGCCTCTCAACGGGCCAACGTCAAGGTCAGTGTCCTGGCAGTACAGATAGTCGAGCAAATCGCATCGCCCGACGAGATGGTGCGAAGCCCGGCGGCACGCACCGGCAAGTCGTGAGGCTCAGGCCGGATAGGTCTCCTCCATCAGCAGGACCGCTCCGTCGCGATCCTTGTCGCCGTCGCTGCCGGCTTTCAGCGGCGAGCAGACCACCATGCAGGTGATCGCCCGGCCGATCCGGTTGATCGCGCCGACCTGGACCGGGCCGGCCCGCTTGCCGGATGCCAGGCACTGCTGCACGATGTCCCGGACATCCGCGGTCGGCAACCCGAAGTCAAGTCCGAAGAAGGCCTGGTTGCGCACCTCGTCGGCGCGCAGGCCCCAGAGTTCCTCGGCTCCCTTGTTCCAGCTCCTGACCAGGAGCTCGGCGTCCAGCACCACCACCCCGGCGGCCACGCTGGACAGTACTCCCGCCAGGAAGCTGCGCGCTTCGTCGAGCTCGGAGGTGCGGATGCGCATCTCCTCGTTCATCGTCTCGAGTTCCTCGTTACCCGACTGGAGTTCCTCGTTGGTGGTCTCCAGTTCCTCGTTGGTCGACTGGAGCTCCTCATTGGTGGTTTCGAGTTCCTCGATGCTGGACTGGAGTTCCTCGTTGGTGGTCTCCAGTTCCTCGTTGGTCGACTGGAGCTCCTCGTGCGCGGTGTCCAGGTCCTCCCGGTTGCGCTTGACCTCGAGCTGCAGCCGGGTGACGACCGAGGTGTCGATGAACATCACCATCACCCCGGCGCTCAGCCCGTCGGTGCCCCACAGCGGCTGGATGTGGATGTCGAGGAACTGAACCTCGGCCGGTCCTACCGCCCGCTCCACGCCGTTGACCCGGACCATCCGGTGTTCGGCGTAGGCCCGCTCGATGAGCGACCGCAGCTCGACCGGCCGGTAGGAGATCTCCAGGTCATGGAACGGGCGGCCGACATCGCGGGCTGTCATCTGGAACAGGGTCCGCATTTGGTTGTTGATCAGGACGACGGTACCCTCCGCGTCGACGCCGATGATGGCGACCGGCACCGTTTCCAGAGCCAGGTCCCGGAGCTGGCGTTTCTTGCTCACTTCCCGCATTTCCGGGGTGCCGATGACGTCGAGCTTGACCGCCAGCGACTGGTACCTGGGCGTGGCCGTGCCGGGACGCCGCCGGAAATACCGCTGCCTCATGCTGACGACTTCGAACCGCTCGCCGTCCGACAGCAGCATCTCGGCCTTGCCCAGGAACAGGCAGCCGCCCTCACGCAGGGCAAAGTGGAAACGGTCGATGACCTGCGCCTGGGTCTCGACATTGAAGTACATCAGCGTGTTGCGGCAGACCAGCAGGTCGAGCCGGGAGATCGGAGCGTCGCGGGTGATGTCGTGCCGCCCGAAGATGACCCGCCGCCGCAGGTCGGGCCGGAAGGCGAACTGGGTACCGTTCTGCTCGAAGTACCGTTCCCTCAGCGCAGCCGGAATGGACTCCAGGGTCTTCGCCGGGTAGACGCCCACCCTGGCGTCGCGCAGCGCATCGTCATCGACGTCGGTTCCGTAGATCTTCACTCGTTTCGCGCACTCTTCGATCCCCAGCGCCTCGGCGAAGGCGATCGCCAGCGAGTGTGCCTCCTCGCCGCTGGCGCAGCCGGCGCTCCACACCCTGATCTCGCGTGATTTCCCGGCCTTCGCGATCAGGTCGGGCATGATCTCGTGCTGCAGGAACGTCCAGGTCTCCGCGTCCCGGAAGAAGCCGGTCACGTTGATCAGGATCGTGTTGAACAGGTGGCCGAATTCCTCGGCGCTGCTCTCCAGGTGGTCCCGGTAGTCCACGAAGTCGGCCGTGCCGACCTCGGCCATCCGCTTGCAGATGCGCCGGGCCAGGGTCGATCGCTTGTACCCGGTGAAATCGAAGCCGCGAGCGTCTCGGATGAATACCAGCAGGTCTTCCAGGGTGGGGTCGACCTGGGCGGCAGGATTGGAGTTGGTCATGACGCGGCCGCCTCGACCAGCCCGCGGATGACCGCGGCTATCTCGTCCAGCGGCAGGATGAAGTCCACCGAGCCGGAGGCGACGACGGCCTCCGGCATGCTCTTGAACTCGGCCGTTTCCGGGTCCTCCGCGATCACCGTGCCCCCTCGGGACTTCACAGCCGACGCACCCATCGCCCCGTCGCTGCCGGTGCCGGTCAGCACGCAGGCGACGGCCCGCGGTCCGTAGGATCCCGCCACCGACTCGAACAGCAGGTCAGCGGAGGGGCGGACGAAATGGACGAGCTCGCTGCTCGACAGCGTCAGCACCCCGTCCGCCCCGACCAGGAGGTGACGGTTAGGCGGAGCGACGTAGATCGTGCCAGGCTGGGCCTTGTCCCCCTCCTGCGCCAGCCGGACCGGCAGATTCGCGCGGCGCCCGAGTACCTCGGCTATGACGGTCTTGTGCCGCGGGTCGAGGTGCTGGACGACAAGGACGGGAACCGGGAACCCGCCGGGCAGGCCGCCCAGGACGCGGCTGAGCGCGGTGATACCCCCGGCCGACGCCGCGATCGCGACAATGCTGTACGGCGTGCCGGGGTCGCTGCGGGCCGTGCCCGGGTCGTTCATCTCCGCGGTGCCGCAGATAGCCGCGTACGCACAGGGTCAGCGTATCGCCGCTCGGCGCGCTGGGCACCCTACCGGGGCGGATGCGCCGGAATCGATGAGCGGCCGGCCGGGGCCGCCCCGAGCCGGGCCGACAGGACCTGGCCGAGCAGGTCCGCGTAGCGTCCGATGACCCGCATGTCCCGGGCCGACGGAGCACAGGGACGCGGGTAGTGAGTGGACACCATGCCGACCAGACGGCCCGCATTGTCTACCAGCGGCGTCGACTGGACGGCGCGAAAACCCGACGCGGCGGCGATCTGCCGGTGCGGCTCGAAGCCCGGGTCGGTGTCCACGTCCGCGATGACCAGCTGAGTGCGGTACCGGGCGGCCCGCCCGCACGCCGACCGGTCGTCGTCCACCACGGCGAAGTGGTCGAAGAACTCCCCGTCGAATCCGTGCTGGGCGACGATCCTCAGCGCACCGGAGACCGGGTCCGCAAGCTGCACGTTGCCGAGATCGGCTCCGGCGAGCGACAGCGCCATCTCGAGCGCCCGGCCGGCCAGCGGCTCGAGCTGCCGGACGGGGCGCAGCCTGGCCGCCGCCAGGTACAGTCGCCTGGCCGCCCGCGGCTCGTCCAGATCGAACCGGGACCACGCGGCGAACCGCTCGGCCCGGCGCGCCCCGTCCTCGCGGCCGGAGGCCCGCAGGGCACGGGCCGACCGGAGGAGCGCGGCTTCGGTACGCTCCAGCATCGCGCGGATCCTGCGGTCCGTGTCCGGCGGGTCATGCCAGAGTGCGTCGAGGTACCATCGGCCGGCCTGGGCGGCGTCCATCGTGCAAGCCTGCCAGGATCCGGGTGACCGCCCCAGGGGCGTAGGTCCTAACTGGAGCCCGGCGCGGACGGACGTGATGCGCTGGGTGTTGAAGCCGAGCCAGTGCATCCGGCCCGCATAGCGCGCATGCTCGACCTTGAGGCAGCGGTCCATGATCACCGTCACGCCGCCGTCCTCGGCGATCTTCGCGCCCTCGGCGTTGATCACGCCGAACTGGCACCACAGGGCGCCGGCGTTGATCGCCACGGTGTCCCGCGCGATCGGCGGCAGGGCGTCCGGCGCGCGGAAGACGTTCACGATGTCCACCGGCACGGGCACGTCCGGCAGGCTCGGATAGCACGTCTCGCCGAGGATCTCTGTCTCCCGCGGATTCACCGGGATCACGCGGTAGCCGTGCCGCTTGAGGTAGTAGCCGACGAAGTAGCTGGCCCGCAACTCGTTGGGTGACAGGCCCACGATCGCGATCGTCCGGGACGTGTGGAGCACGCGCTGGATGGTCAGCGAGTCCTGGTACCGTGCGAGATCCGTCATGCCGTGGCTACTTTCTTCCCCGCGGTCGCGGCAACGAGCGCGAAACCCTGCTCCAGGTCCCAGATCAGGTCCGCGACCGACTCGGTGCCGACCGACAGCCGAACCGTACCGGGCCCCACGCCGGCCGCTCGCAGCTCGTCGTCGCTCAACTGGCGGTGCGTCGTGCTGGCGGGGTGGATGACCAGGCTCTTCGCGTCGCCGACGTTGGCCAGGTGGGACCAGAGGGTCACGCCGCGGATGAGGTCCTGCCCGCCCGTTCGGCCACCGGCGCAGTCGAACGAGAACACGGCGCCGGCGCCGCGCGGCAGGTACTTCTCCACGAGCGGCCGGTACCGGCTGCCCGGCAGGCCAGGGTAGGTCACGTTGGACGCCAGCTCGTGCGACTCGAGGAACGCCGCGATCGCCCGTGCGTTATCGACGTGGCGTTCCATCCGCAGCGACAGCGTCTCCAGCCCCTGCAGGAACAAGAAGGCGCTGAACGGCGAGAGCGCCGCGCCGAGGTCACGCAGGGTCTCGGCGCGGAGCTTCATCAGGTAGCCATACGTGCCGAACGTCTCGTGGAACTGCAGGCCGTGGTAGGCCGGCGATGGATCCGCGACCACGGGAAACCGCCCGTTGGACCAGTTGAACGTGCCCGCCTCGACGACGACGCCGCCGATGGACGTGCCGTGGCCGCCGATGAACTTGGTCGCCGAGTGGATCACGATGTCGGCGCCCCACTCGATCGGGCGGCACAGGTAGGGCGATGCGAACGTGTTGTCCACGATCAGCGGCAGCCCGTGCTCGTGCGCGATGGCCGCCACCGCCTCGATGTCCAGCACGTTCCCGCCCGGGTTGCCGATCGTCTCGCCGAAGAACGCCTTGGTGTTCGCGCGGACCTCTTTGCCCCACGCGTCCGGGTCGTCGGGATCGACCCAGGTCAGCTCCACGTTCATCTTGCGCAGCACGTGCTTGAACTGGTTCACCGTCCCGCCGTACAGCGCCGCGGACGAGACCACGTGGTCCCCCGGCTCCAGCAGCGTGAACAGCGCGGCGTTCTGTGCGGCGAGCCCGCTGGCGAACGCCACCGCGCCGGCGCCGCCCTCGAGGTTCGCCACCCGCTCCTCGAACACGGCGGTGGTCGGGTTCATGATGCGCGAGTACGTGTTCCCGTATTCCTGCAGGTTGAAGTAGGCCGCCGCCGACTCCGGGTCCTCGAACACGTAGCTGGTCGTGGCGAAGATCGGCACCGCACGTGCGCCCGTGTTCGGGTCGGGCCGCTGCCCGGCGTGCAGTTGCCGGGTCTCGAAGCCGAACGCGCGGGGTTCCTCTGATCTGCCGGTCACGGGGGTCCTTCCAGGAAGCGGCGGATGATGGGCGTCTGCCGCGCTTCTTCGAGCAGGAAGCAGTCGTGGCCATACGGTGCCTCTATCACGTGGAACTCGGCCGGCTTGCCGAGAGCGCGGAGCGCCGCCTCGATCTCCCGTGACGCGGACGGCGGGTACAGCCAGTCGGAGCTGAACGCGATCAGCAGCGTCCGCGCCGAAACGCCGTCGAGCGCGCGGGCGAGCGATCCGCTGCCGTGCTGCCGGGCGAGGTCGAAATACGTCAGGGCTCGCGACATGTAGAGATAGGTATTGGCGTCGAAGCGCCTGACGAACGAGTCGGCCTGGTGACGCAGGTAGCTCTCGACCGCGAACTCCGGCTCGGTGATCGTGAAGCCGATGTCGTCGGCGAACTGCAGGCGGCGGCCGAACTTATCGCTCAGCGCCTGCGCGGACAGGTACGTAATGTGGCCGACCATCCGGGCCACGCCCACCCCGGCATCGGGCGCGCGGCCCGTGCCGTAGTACCGGCCGCCCTGCCAGGCGGGGTCGCCGAGAATCGAGTTCCGCGCGATCGCGTTCCAGGCAACGCCCTGCGGGTGCAGGGCGTGCGTGCTGGCGATCGCCACGACGGCATCGACCTGATCGGGAAACAGGATGGCCCACTCGAAGGCCTGCATCCCGCCGAGTGAGCCTCCGGCCACCGCCGCGAGCCGTTCGATACCGAGCGCGTGAAGGAAGGCCCGTTCGGTCCGTACCATGTCCGTCACCGTGATCACGGGGAAGTCTGGTCCGTACGGCCGGCCTGTCGCCGGATCGGTCGACGACGGCCCGGTCGTCCCCCGGCAGCCGCCGAGCAGGTTCGTGGACACGACGTAGAAGCGGTCGGTGTCGAATGCCTTGCCCGGGCCGATCATCCCGTCCCACCAGCCGAGCCCCTTGCCGGCCGTGCCGTCGCGGTCGGCGGCCGCGAACCCGTCGCGGGTGCTCTCTTCGGGCGGCGTCCTGGCCAAGCCCGCCGCATGGGCGTCGCCGCTGAGCGCATGGCACACCAGGATGACGTTGTCGCGCCGGGGCGAGAGGGTGCCGTAGGTCTCGTACGCCACGCGAACCGGGTGCAGGTCACGGCCGCAGTCGAGCCGGACTGGCTCCGGCAGGTCGAGGTACTGCGTTTCGACAGTGCCTACGCTGCCCGCCGGGCCGGCGTCGCCGGCCGCGAGCGTCGAGGCTGGCTCCGCCATGGCGGCTATCTTAGCCGGTCGCGCTGGTCGAATTGTCTAGTAATTCTATAGGAAAACGGCGGGCCGGGCCATCATATGGCGTCGCCGGGTGCTGTGCCGCGGACCATTGCCGGGTTAGATTGTGAGCAGGCGGCTGGGGAGAGGGTGGATGGCTATGTCTTCACAGGTGACACTGCGTGGCTTGCTCGGGCTGGGCGATGGGCCGGCTGCGCTGCAGGACTCGGCACTGATCATGATCGATTGCCAGAACACCTACCGGCGCGGTGTCATGCAACTGGAGGGAGCGGAGGACGCATTTGCCGAAGCGGCCCGCATGCTGGCCCGCGCCCGCGCCGCCGGCATCCCGGTATTCCACATCATGCACGATGCCGGCCAGGGGTCGCCCTATGACGTCACGGCCGATATCGGCCAGATCAGCGACGAGGTTGCTCCCGTTGCCGGAGAGCCTGTGGTCGTCAAGCACTACCCGAGCTCGTTCTTCCAGACCGACCTCGGCGCCCAGCTCGAAAAGACCGGCCGGCACGACCTGATACTCGCCGGGTTCATGACGCACATGTGCGTCAACTCCACGGCGCGGGACGCCTTCAACCTCGGCTACCGGCCGACGGTCGTGGCCAGCGCGACCGCCACCAGGGAGCTGCCCGTGTCCGGGGGCACGCCCGTGCCCGCCGCGACGTTGCAGACCGCCACCCTGGCCGGAATCGCTGACCTGTTCGCCGTGGTGGCCGGCACGCCCGACGACCTCCCCGGCTGACCGCATCCAGGAGAGGCCTCGTGAGGGCCGGTTCGGGTATTAAACGTGCCCCCAGGCCGGGATCCGCATACGCGCCGCCGACGTCAGAGCGGGCCTGCACGATCAGCGCTTGCGTGCCCGCATCCGCCCACGCCCGCAGCGTGCTCACGTTGGTCTCAGTGGCTCCGTTAGTCACACGTGTGGTGTCCGGTCCGGGGTCGCGCGGATCTCGTAACCACGGCTATGTCACATGGGTGTGGTCAGGACCACTGCAGAGTCACATTGGCGTGGTTACGCGGCGCCCATGACGGCGTCGCCTTCGCTGTGGGGATGCTCACGCTTGCCTCAGCGAACGCGCTCGTCTTAAGCGTTGCACGGGTGTCTGCATCACCGGGTACGGGGCGCGTTGGTTTGGCCAGGCGGCCAGGGCTGCTACACGCATCCGGGTACTGTGGCGTAACCATTACCTTGACAGGCACAGTACTAAGACATACAGTGTTCATCGGAGGTGGTGCGATGAGCACGAGCAAGGTCACATCCGATTTGCTGCGCGGGAATACCGACACGATGATCTTGCGGCTGCTGGCGGAGTCCGACTGCTACGGCTACGAGATCGTCAAGTTGATCGTCGAGCGCTCGCACGGCGAGTACGAGCTCAAGGAAGCCACGATGTACTCCAGCGTCCGGCGCTTGGAAGCGGATGGCGACATCACGTGGTACTGGGGCGATGAATCGCAGGGCGGACGGCGCAAATACTTCCGGATCACAGAGAAGGGCCGGGCGACCTATGCCCGCAACAAGAGCAACTGGGAGTACGCGAAGCGCGTGCTCGACACATTGCTGTGAGGAGAGGAATCGATGAGCGACAAACTAGACGAATACGTGGACGCCGTCTTCGCGCCCTACGAGGGCGCGAAGAGCATCAGCGAGCTGAAGGCGGACCTGCTTGCGGACCTGCATGAGCGGTTCCGTGAGCTCAATGCCGAGGGCAAGGATGAAACGGCAGCCTTCCAGCTGACCATCGACAGCATCGGCGATATCGAGCAGACGGTGCAGGAGGTTTCCAACCTCTCCCGGTCGCTCGAGCGGCAACTGGTGACGAGATTCGATGCGAGCGACCTGCGAGGGAGCGACTTCGCGGGCGTCGCGGTACGGGGCGGGAAGTTCGAGGCGAGCGCGCTGCGCGGCTCCGATTTCTCGCACGCCGATCTCGCCGGCAGCTCGTTCAAGGGCAGCGATGTGGCGGACGCCAACTTCGACGGCGCCGACCTGACCGATGCGCACTTGTCGGCGATCGAGCTGGCCCGGGCCAGCTTCCGCGGCTCCATCCTGGTGCGCACCGACTTCAGCAAGTCGGGACTGACCGAGACCCGGTTCGCCGATGCCGCGCTCATGGACGTCAAGCTCCGGATGACCGACCTGCGGCGCACGGTCTTCGAGCAGTGCACCTTCACCGGGGTGGACTTCTCCTACTCCGATCTGCGCGGCTTGCGTCTGGACGGGTCGGCCCTGGTCTCTGTGCGGTTCGACCGGGCGGCGCTCGAAGGCGTCACGTTCCGGGACGCGACGCTGCGGGATGTGTCCTTCCGCGCTACGAGCAGGAAGTACCGCACCGCCATCCGCACGGTGGTCTTCGACGGGGCCCGGATGGACAAGCTCACCTATGCCGGACTCAAGGGCATGGGTGCGGACCTGTCGAACGTGACCGTGGCATAAGGAGACAGCAAGCATGGAAACGAACAACGCGGCGGTGCAGGTCCGCGGACTGCGGAAGTCCTACGACAAGCTGCCCGTGCTCCAGGGCGTGGACTTCGACGTGGCACGCGGAAGCATCTTCGCGCTGCTCGGCTCCAACGGTGCCGGCAAGACCACGATCGTGAGGATCCTCACCACCCTGCTCAAGCCGGACGGCGGCATGGCTAGTGTCGACGGATTCGATGTCGTGTCGCAGCCCGCTCGGGTACGGGAATCGGTCAGCCTGACAGGTCAGTTCGCAGCGGTGGACGAGATCCTCACCGGCCGGGAGAACCTGATCCTGATCGCCAAACTGCGGCACGTGAAGAGCGCGGGCACGGTGGCAGACGATCTGCTCGGACGATTCGGCCTCGCCGATGCGGCCGAGCGCCGGGTGTCGACCTACTCAGGCGGCATGCGCCGTCGCCTCGACATCGCCATGAGCCTCATCGGCAATCCGCGGATCATCTTCCTCGACGAGCCGACCACCGGTCTCGACCCGGAGGGCCGCATCGAGGTGTGGAAGGTGATCCAGAACCTCGCCGATAGCGGCACGACCGTATTGCTGACCACCCAGTACCTCGACGAGGCCGAGAAGCTCGCCGACCGGATCGCGATCCTGCACGAAGGCACGATCATCGTGTCCGGGACTTTGGAGGACCTGAGGAAGCTGCTCCCGCCCGCGAAAGTCGAATACGTGGAACGGCAGCCCACCTTGGAGGAGATCTTCCTGGCGGTCGTCGGAAGCGACAAGAAGGAGCAATGATGGGCACGCACTTTTTCAGCGACACGAGCGTGATGCTCGGGCGTTCCCTGCGACACGTCACGCGCAGCATGGACACCATCATCACGGTGACGATCATGCCGATCGCCTTCATGCTGCTGTTCGTCTACGTGTTCGGCGGTGCCATCCGGGCAGGCAGCGGCAATTACGTGAACTACCTGATGCCCGGCATCCTGCTTATCGCGATCGCCAGCGGCATCGCCTATACCGCCTTCCGCCTGTTCACCGACCTGCAGAGCGGCATCTTCGAGAGGTTCCACTCGATGCCGATCGTCCGCTCGTCGGTGCTGTGGGCGCACGTCCTGACCTCGCTGGTGGCCAACATGATCTCCGTGGTGGTCATCATCGGGGTGGGGCTCCTCATAGGCTTCCGCTCGTCAGCAGGGGTGCTGGCGTGGCTTGCGGTGGCCGGCATCCTCATCCTGTTCACGCTCACGCTGACCTGGATCGCAGTGATCGCCGGATTGACGGCGAAAACCGCGGACGGGGCGGGCGCCTTCTCGTACCCGATCATCTTCCTGCCGTTCATCAGCTCGGCATTCGTGCCCACTGCCTCGATGCCGGCTCCCGTGCGCGCCTTCGCGGAGAACCAGCCGGTCACCTCGATCGTCAACACGATCAGGGCCCTGTTCGAGCAGCAGCCGGTCGGCAATGACATCTGGATCGCTCTCGCCTGGTGCGTCGGCATCCTCGTCGTCGCCTATGTGGTCGCCATGGCGGCCTACCGGCGCAAAATAGCCTGAAGTACTGGCCAGCGCTGCTTGCTCAGCCGGGCTTGCGGGCCAGTACCACCTCGGTGTCGCCCGGCCAGTCCCAGAAAATACCCTCGGCAGAATGGTTCGCGAGCAGCGCCCGCACCTCGGCGGCGAAGTCGTCAAGGCGGTCACCATATAGGTGCGGCGCCGAGGATGACAGGGACAAGTAGCCGGACAGGACACTCTCGCTATCGCGTAGCAGGTCGGGAATGCCCGGAACGAAGAGCTGCCGCGGAACGCCGAAGCGAGTCCGGGCCAGCACATCCTCGAATCGGTAAGTTCGTTCCGGGGCGGTGCCCTGCCCGGCGCGCCGGGCAGATCCGAGATACTTCTCCACCACCGCCTTGATCTCACAGTGCGGGATCGCAGGCACCCCGGGGCCTGGTGGCCGGGGCCGCCCCGTCACCGTGTGGACGATCAGGGCCAGCGTGCCGCCGGGCTCCAGCATGTCGTAGACGGCCTCGGCCACCCGCTGCTCGTCGGTCCAGTGGAACGACTGGCCGAAGGTCACCAGCCGGTACGGCCCTGGCGCGGCCGCGGGCAGGTCCTCGGCCAGGCCCTGGACCCACCGGATGTTCATCACCTTTTGTTCCCCGGCTGCGCGGCGGCCTTCGGCGAGCATGCCGGCGTCAGGGTCCAGACCGACCGCCTGCCCGAACAGATGAGCCAGGCGGACGGTCAGCACGCCAGGGCCGCAGCCGGCATCCAGGAGCCGGCCGTTCCCATCCAGGCTCGCCTCCTGCGTCAGGACGGCCTCGAGCTGCGGTGAGTACGCAGGGCGGCCGTGACGATAGTGGGCAGCAGAGCCGAGGTAGATGGTCGGGTCATACCGCACCACACCAGTATCCCCCGGACCCGCGGCCACCGCCCGGCCGGCAACTGGCGGCGTTATCGTCAGGAGGTGGAGTTTCCTCAGTGGACGGTGGTGGACGAGGGCTGGGGCCGTAAGGCGGTGGACTTTGCCACGCTCAGCGAGCCGGGTAATTTCCGGGAGTACGTCGCTGTGCACCACCGGCTTGGCGTCGATGCCGGTGACCGGCTGCTGGATGTGGCGTGCGGGTCCGGGCTCGCGATCGAGCTGGCCCGCCTCCGCGGCGCTTCCTGCTCGGGTATCGATGCCTCGGCCAGGCTGGTCGCGGTGGCCCGGGACCGGAACCCGGACTGCGATATCAGGGTCGGCGATATGCACGCCCTGCCGTGGGATTCCGGGTCGTTCGACGTCGTCACCAGCTTCCGGGGGATCTGGGGCACCACACCCCGGGCGGTCGCCGAGATACACCGGGTCCTGCGGCCCGGCGGGCGCGCCGGGATTACCGTGTGGGGTCACCTGAAGGCGTCGGCTGGAGCCTGGGCGCTGGCACCGTTCCGGCTGGCCGCGGAGGAAAAGGTCGGCAACCAGGCTGCGATGGTGTCGCTCGGCCGGCCTGGTGCCGGCGAGCAGCTCCTTGAATCCTACGGATTCGCCGGTATCGAGCGCGTGGATGTCCCGTTCGCGTGGGAGTTCGCGGACCCGGAGCTTTACGCGCGCGCGCTGGCCGCTACCGGCCCGGCCTATGAGGCCATTCAGAACGTGGGCCAGGCAGAGTTCCATCGCGCCGCCGTCGAGCAGGCACGGGGGCAGCTGCGGGATGGCCTGCCTCTGCGTGCCGAAATCAACGTCGTGGGCTACCTGGCCCGCAAACCCGAAGGAGCAGAACGCGCATGACGGGCAGCTTTCTCCAAGAACCCCCGGTGTCCCCTCGGGTGCAGGCGCTCTACGACGAAGACCTCGACGACGGAGAAGGCCATGGCGGCGTGGGCCCGGAAGGTCGCCACGGACCCGAACGCGACGACGCCCGCCGATGTCCAGGCACTCCGCGATGCCGGGCTCGGTGACGGTCAGATCTTCGCCATCACCAGCTTCGTGGCTCTCCGCCTCGCGTTTTCCACGATCAACGACGCTCTCGGCGCTCAGCCCGACGCGCAGCTCACCCTGTCCGTGCCCCGGCAGGTGCGCGAGGCCGTGACCTACGGCCGGCCTGCAGCTAGCTGAGCACCCCGGACCTGTCAGAGCTGGCTCGGCTGGTAGGTGGTGAGGCCGTATTGCCTGGCGACCGGGTTCCAGAGGCGGGCGAACGCGTGCTTGCCGACGGTCGCCCGGCTCTCTGGGGCGTAGGAGGCCCGCAGTCCGGCGTCGGATCGGCTGTTGTGGTGGCAGCCGCGGGCCATCGTGTCGGCCGCCCACCGGGCGAGATCGGTATCCACCTGGGCTGACGCCTGCCAGGCGGTGGACAGGTTCGGCAGCAACGCGGCAGGTAGCAGCGAACGGCCGGGGAGGCTCGTGAGCCGGGACAGCAGGTGCTGCCGGGAGCTGGCTGCGCGGGTGAAGGTCCGCGCGTCCTGGCGCAGCGACGGCCCGCAGCCGCGTACGTCCTCGGCCGCATCGATGACGGCGGCACGGTCGGTGACGCTCTGCGCCAGCAGCCCGGACAGCCCTACCGCCGCCTGCCGCCGCGCGTCCTGCGATGAGGTAGACGGCGCGGTGCCCGTCGCGGCGGTGCTACCCGTGTGGGCCCGGAAGATGACGATCCCTGCCACGACCGCCAGAAGCGCGGCGGCCACGATCACCGGGACCAGCGGGCGGCGGGGGCGGCGGGGGCGCCACGGGCCGCTGGAGGCTGGCGCCGGCCACGGGTCGCCGAGCATCGCCGTGGCTGGGTCGTCATACGGCAGCGGACCCGGGCCATCTACCCGCGTCGCATCCGGGTCGACGGGCAGCGGTGGCACACTGTCCGGTGGCATCGGCCATGGCTGCGGGGGCGGCGAACGCCGGGGCGCATACCAGGAGTCCCAGGGCGTGGACTCTGGTTGGGCTAGCTGAGCGGCCGCGGGTGACACCAGCGACGGCGACGCGAACTGCGGCGAGGCCGGTACCACCGGCAACGGCGCCGTCGACGGCTCGGGCGGCGCGGCGCGGCCGGCGGCCGACTGCCCGCAGACCGGGCAGAACAAAAATCCCGGCTGCACGGGGTGCCCGCACGCCGGGTTACCGGAACCAGCTACACCGGCCATAGTCACAGCAGGCTAGACCACTCGCCCCCGCCCGCCAACCGGAATGCGATGACTGCATCCCTATCACTCCTGCCGACTGCCATCAGCCGGCAGGTCAGGGCGCGCTGATCCTCAGGCTGAGTGGCGTGGACGTGCCGATGGGATCGCTGCTCAGCGTCATCGCGGTGACGGTCACCGCGAACGCGCCGACCGCGCTCGCGGGCGCGGCGGTCAGGGTCAGGACCGAACGGCCGCCGATGGTAGCCGTGGGCGCCGAGAACGATGCCGTGACGCTACTGGGCAGGCCGCTGACGCTCAGGGCTACGGGGGTGCCGTACAGGCCGGTCGCGGCGCGGAACGAGATCCTGATCATAGTCCGGTGACCCGGCCGGACCGTGACCGAAGACGGACTGAGCCGCATCGTGTAGTAGGTATCCGGCGAAGGCGCGGAGTGAGTGTGGCTCGTGACGCTCACGGTGGCGGGAGCCTGGCTGGCGAACGACGCCGGGGCGCCGCCGACCGCCATCAGCACAGACGTCGGCAGCAGCGCCGCTTTCAGCAGCGTCCTGGGTTGAATGCGGAACATTTCAGTCCTCCTAGATGTCCGGTGGCAGCCCTTGACGGCTGCGCACCATCCGCTCCGGGGACCATCGCATTCCGGGCTGCAACGCCGCTGATACGGACCTGAAACGTGTCCACGCGCCGGCTTAAGGCCGCGGGACCGAGGACAACAACTCGTCCGGCCGCTGCGGCAGGATCTGCGGGAACGCGTAACTTACGCCCAGCTAGATGTCGCCCCTCACTGGTCCCAGTGCGGCGGCCGGTCCCGGCGCAGGCGCTCATCGTCGTCCGGCTCCGGGTCCTCGCCCCAGCCGATGCCGGTTTCCTCGTCACTGTGCGCCGGGAGCACCGGCTTGTCTTCCGGGTCAGGTGGCATCGCCCCATCATCTCGCGACCGGCCGTGAGTCAGGCGGGAAGATGACCGTTATCGGTCCAGGTCGCCGAGGGCCTGGCGTATCCGTTGCAGCGCGGCCGTGACCTGGCTGGCGGTGGCGGCGGGCACATCGCCGAGGCCGTAGCCGATCCCGGCCAGCGCCTTGGTGGCCCGTTCAGCCAGGTCGTCGCCTTCTGCGGTCAGCCGGGCCAGGATCGCCCGGCGGTCGGCCGGATGCGGCACCCGGCGCACCAGCCCCGGCTTCTCCAGCTGGTCGATGGCCATGGTGACGGTCGTGGGATGGATCAGCAAGACCTTGCCGAGCTGGCCGAGGAGCCGGGTCTGCTCGCGCGAGGTCTGCAAGGTGATCAGGATCAGGTAGCCGGTCCTGGACAGCTGGCATTCCTTCAGCACGCGGTCCATCTCGTCGGTGACCAGGATCGTCGTCCGCAGCAGCGCGGCCATCGCGGCGAAGTGCTCGGGCTTGGGCTCATCCTGCTCCAGCCACCGCTGCCGCATCCACTCCACCGAATCCGGCTCTTCCCGTTCCGTCATGGCCGTGCTCCTAGTACGACCTGGGCAGGCCGAGGACGTGCTCGGCCAGGTAGTTCAGGATCATCTCCTGCGGGATCGGCGCGATCTTGAGCAGCCGGGCTTCGCGCCAGTAGCGCTCGACGTGGTACTCGGTGGCGTAGCCGAACCCGCCGTGGGTCTGCACCGCCGCGTCGGCCGCGGCGAACCCGGCCTCGGCGGCCAGGAACTTGGCCAGGTTCGCCTGCTCCCCGGCCGGCAGGCCCTGGTCGATCCGCCAGGACGCATGGCGGATGGCGAGCTCGGCCGCGCCGAGCCTTGTGTACGCCTCGGCGAGCGGGAACGCGATGCCCTGGTTCTGGCCGATCGGGCGGCCGAAGACGGTGCGGTTCCTGGCGTAGGCGGCGGCGCGGCGCAGCGCCGCCCGCCCGGTGCCGAGGGCCTCGGCTGCGATCAGGACCCGTTCGGCGTTCAGCCCGTCGAGCAGGTAGGTAAAGCCCCGGCCTTCGTCGCCGACGCGGTCGCTTGCGTCGACGTACAGGCCGTCGTAGGCCACCTCGCAGGAGGCGACGGCGTTGCGGCCGAGCTTGGGGATGGGGCGGACGGTCACCGCGGGATCTTGGAGCGGGGCGACGAAGAGCGTCAGGCCGTCGGTGCGTTGTGCGCATTCCCCGGCAGGGGTGGTGCGGGTCAGCAGCAGGACCCGCTCGGATTCCAGCGCCTTGGACGTCCAGACCTTGCGCCCGGTGATCCGGTAGCCCGCCCCGTCGGGGACGGCGCGAGTGCGGATGGCGGTGGTGTCCAGGCCAGCGTCCGGCTCGGTCACGCCGAACGCGACGTGCAGGTCCCCGGCCGCGACGCGGGGAAGGTAACGCTGCTTGAGCTCTTCGGAGCCGTGCCTGACCACCGGGTGCATGCCGAAGATCGACAGGTGAATGCTGCTCGCCCCGTTCATGCACGCGCCGGAGGCGGCCACCTCCTCCAGCACGATCGACGCCTCGGTAATGCCCCGGCTGCCACCGCCGTACCCGGCCGGGATGGCGATGCCGATCCAGCCGCCCTTGGCCATCGCGGCGTAGAACTCCCACGGGAACGTGTGGCTCTGGTCGAGTTCGGCCCAGTACTCGTCGGGAAACCGGGCACAGACCTCACGGACCGCCTCGCGGATGAGCTGGTGATCCGGGTCCTCGGCGAAGTCCACGCGATCCTCCGGCGCAGCGTCACTGATCTCGGCGTCATTAGTCCAGTATCAAATACTAGGCCAATAGATTATCTCGTGGCCGCGCCTGTCTCCCCTTCAGGTCTCCCGACCGCGCGCCTCCAGTCAGCACCAGCAGCACAATCCGGGCGTGACCGATATGGTCGAGATGCCGGGCCAGCCACGACAGGACCGGACCGGCAGGCTCGTCACGCTGGCCTTACCTAGGGAGCAATCATGGACCTGAACCTGGCCGGCAAGGTCGCGGTCGTCACGGGAGCAGGCAAGGGCATCGGAATGGCCACGACCCGGGCCCTCGCGGACGAGGGCGCACGCGTCGTAGCCGGCTCGAGGACCACCGGCACGCTCGACGGCCTCAAGGGCGTAACCCCGGTCGCGGTCGACCTGACCGCGACCGACGGGCCGGCAGAGCTGATCCGGCAAGCGACCGAGGAGCACGGGCGCATCGACGTGCTGGTCAACAACGTCGGAGCCGTCCGCATGCGTACCGGGGGATTCTTCGGCACCAGCGACGAGGACTTCGCCTGGGCGATGCAGATGAACTTCTTCATCGCGCTGCGGGCCAGCCGCGCCGCCCTGACCGAGATGGTCAAGAATGGCGGCGGAGCGATCGTCAACGTGGCATCTGTCAATGCCTTCTTCCAGCCCGACGCCGCCACCATCGATTACGGCGCTGCCAAGGCCGCGCTGGTCAACCTCACCAAGACCCTCGCCCAGGAGTTCGGCCCGCACGGCATCCGCGTCAACGCCGTCTCCCCCGGCCCCGTCGCCACCGACTTGTGGCTTGGTGAGCACGGCGTGGCCGCGACCGTGGCCAAGGCCACCGGGGTGGACGCCGACACTGCCCGCCAGACGATCATCGCAGGGATCGGCGGGTTCGCCACCGGGCGGTTCACCACTCCGGAGGAAGTCGCCACGCTGATCGCGTTCCTGGCCTCCGACCGGGCCGGCAACATCACGGGCGCCAACTACCTCATCGACGGCGGCCTGATCAAGACGACCTGAGGTCAGAACACAGATCACCGCTGGCCGGACATGCGCGCCGTCGCGATGCCCCGGCCGGGCTGATCACCTCGATCATCCGGGCCGGCTCCGGCCCGGCTATGCGGACGGGAGGCCGAGCTCTTCCGGGTGTGCCCGCCGGTAGTGTTCGGTCAGGACTTCGCTGGCTTTGCCGGGCTGGTGCGCGACCGTGCGGTCGCAGATCTGGCAGCGCGTGACCGGAAGGTGCGAAACCGTCACGGGGAAGCGGCGGGAGCTTGACTTGTTCATCACCTCTCATCATGCCATCCCGCCGGGAGTGACCCGGCCCGAAGACGATTCCGGCACGCCGAGTACAGATCTGTTACGGCAACAGGCCTGAGCCGATTCCGTTCCTGCATATCCTGGCTGTCAATGTTCGTGAAGACGTACGCGGCAAACATGGGCCGCTGACCTAGCCAGGAGCGAAATGAGCAGCACCGACCCGACGACGATCGGCGTACATCGCGCTCTGCACGAAGCGCTTAACTCGGCGAGGGAGGCCCAGCACCGCCTTGATGAGGGGGATGCCACCCCTGACCTGGACGACCTTGTGGAGCTCGGCACTCTGCTGACTGCGCTGTCCGAAAGTGTCATGGCCGTCAACTCCGGAATGGCAGCGAAGGCGCGCCTCGCGCGAGGCTCGCACACCTGAGATACCGGCGGCAGGCCGCCGGCAGCGCGCCCGGGCTGAGGGCGCCTGGGAGGCGAGGGGCGTGGATACGCCCTACGTCTGATCGCCCAGGAAGGTTGCCATGGAGTCGTCGAGTTCCGCCCACCACGGGGTGTGGTGGACCGGCGCGATGGTTCCGTTGCAGGGTGAGGAGAATGACCGGTCCCGGTATCCGGTGATGCTGGCCATCTTGTCGTGCTCCCACTCCTTGAAGTGCGCACGGGTCAAGTCGACGTCGTAGCTGGGGTAGTCGACATCCTTATGGAGGTCCACCAGGTAGCTAGCCTGGAAGTCGATCTCGTCCAATGGCCCCGTGCACTCGGCCAGCCGGCCCTGCCAGACCGCGATGTCCGCGGCCATCTCCTCATTCGAGGGCAGCGAGATCCGGCCGAGCACGTAGTCCCGCGCATACCACGCCTGCGTATCGAACATGGTGAACGTGTAGTACTGGTCCTGCATCCCCAGATACATGAGGTCGGGGTGGGCGAGCCAGAAGATGCCCTTGTAGAGGTTGCCGGGGTACAGCACGTTCGCGGTGCGCAACCGCAGCTCGTCAGAGATGAACCTGAACGAGTGCTGGTACCCGGTGCACAGCACAATGGCGTCCACATCACGCGTCGTCCCGTCAGCGAAGTGCGCGGTGCTGCCGTCGACTTTGGAAAGCAGCGGCACCTCGTCGATGCCCGCTGGCCATGGGAAGCCCATCGGCTGGGTCCGGTAGGACACGGTTACGGAGTGGGCACCGTACTTCTTGGTCTGCAGCGCGATGTCCTCCGCGGAGTAGCTACTGCCGATGACCAGCAGCCGCTTGCCGGCGAATTCCTGAGCGTCCCGGAAGTCATGGGAGTGCATGATGCGCCCTGGGAACTGGTCGAACCCCTCGAACGACGGCATGTTCGGCGTGGAGAAGTGCCCGGTCGCGACGATGACCTTGTCGAACTCCTCGGTCCTGGTCTGGCCGTCGCCCCTGGTCTGCACGGTTACTGCGAACTTTCCGGTCTTCTCGTCGTAGCTAATCCACCGGACGGCGGTGTTGAACTGAATGAACCGGCGCACGTTTTTCGCCTTGGCCCGTCCGGTGATGTAGTCGTAAAGCACCTCGCGCGGCGGGAACGACGGGATCGGCTGCCCGAAGTGCTCATCGAAGGTGTAGTCGGCGAACTCAAGGCACTCCTTGGGCCCGTTGGACCACAGGTAGCGGTACATGCTCCCGTGTACCGGGTCGCCGTACTCGTCGAGCCCGGTGCGCCAGGTGTAGTTCCACAATCCACCCCAGTCGCTCTGCTGCTCGAAACAAACGACGTGGGGCACCTCAGCCCCCCCTCGGCGAGCTTCCTCGAAGGCGTGCAGCTGGGCCAGACCGCATGGTCCAGCGCCAATCACGGCGACCTGTGATGCCATCTCGATCCTCCTGAACCCACGTTGTTCTCATCCGGGCCAGCCGGCAGCGCCGGTAACAGCCACGCCCTCTTAGCCGTATCTGAGCACTATATGAGCGGTGAACAAGGTACGGCGCGGAACCAGATGATCAGCACCCCGGTGCCGCGGACGTCCTGCGGCCGCCGCCCTGCGCCAGAGAATACGCACCGCGAGTCCAGGCGGGCACCTGACCCGCGGCGAACGTGAGGCCCGTGAACCACCTGGGAAGGGGACGGGGCCTTGGGCTGGGTACCTTGCTGCCGTAGCGTTGTCTCACTGGACCCATTACCGCAGTGACACCGGGAGCAGGAATGACGCAGACCCCGCCTTATCAGGTAACCGACCCGGCGACCGGCGAGGTGACACAGACTTTCCCCTTCGCCACGGACGCGGAAGTGGCGGAGGCACTCGCCGCCGCGACCGAGGCGTTCACGGCATGGAGGCTGCGCCCGGTCGCCGAGCGTGCCGCGGTCGTGAAGCGGGTCGCCGAGCTGTTCACCGAGCGTGCCACCGACCTGGCCGCGCTGATCACCAAGGAAATGGGCAAGCGGCCCGCGCAGGCCGTCGGCGAGGCCGAGTTCTGCACCGACATCTTCAACTACTACGCCGACAACGGCCCCGGGCTCATCGCCGACAAGCCGTTGCCCGGCCATGACACCG
>Ga0335081_10000821_pt1 | contig 50343 bp, 44 predicted proteins | sample Lox_Sample_35_FD_206713 | JGI IMG/M metagenome (GOLD analysis project Ga0335081, IMG submission 206713) | Soil microbial communities from Loxahatchee National Wildlife Refuge, Florida, United States - Lox_Sample_3.5 | ecosystem: Environmental > Terrestrial > Soil > Wetlands | place: USA... | reverse complement strand
ACACGACATTGCCGGTTTTCGAATCGAGCGCGATGACGTGTGCATCGAGTGTGCCCATAAAGACTTTGTCGCCGAGAATGGCCAGACCGCGGTTCACGCGACCGCAGCACGGCCGGATGTCGGAAGGAAGCTGGCGCTGATACATCCAGATCGGGCGTCCCGTGCGGGCATCGAGCGCGAAGGCACGATCATCCTGCGCGGTGGCGTACAGGATTCCGTCAACCACCAGCGGCGTAGTTTCGAGCTTGCCTGTCGCCCCGACCTGATATACCCACTTGGCCACCATGGTATTCGCGTTGATCACGCTGATCTGGTCGAGCGCACTGTAGCGCTTTCCCGAATAATCGCCGGAGTAGGTCATCCAGTTCTGCGGCTCTTTGGCGGAGTTGATGAGGCGGTCGGAGGTGACCTGGGCGCGAGACATCGCAAGAAGGATGGAGAATGTGTAAAGAGCGAACACAATCTTTCCGCAGCCGTGGAAGAGCGGCGCTTTAGCGCCGCGCCCCGTCTCGAAAGCGCGGGGCTTTAGCCCTGGTCCACAGGGCCTAAAGGCCCATTTCCTGATGGAGAAGAACGCGGCCCTGAAAGGGCCGCTCTTCCACGGTGCCATCAGACTCCTCGAAGCCAAAAACATCCGAGAACATTGAATTGATCGGAAGCTCGAATGCGTCATTTCGCCCCCGCGCTGGTCAGGTACGCCACGATGTCTTCCAGATCCTTGTCGCTCAGTGCGTCGGCGTCATATTTCGGCATCGCCGACTCGCGCGTCTTCTGAAACGACTTCAGCTTGTCTTTCTCGAGCAGATGAATGTTCTCGCCCATGTCCATGATCTGCACGCTGAAACTGTCTTCATTCAGCGTCACGCCCTTGAGTTGCTTCCCGTCTTCGGTGACCACCGTGACGGTCTCATATTCCTGCGGAAATTCTTTCGTCGCCTCCGTCAGTCCCCATGCCAGCCGGTTGCTGGGATTGCGAACCGAATCAATGATCGCCGCGCGCGTGCGCGAGCCGCCAACTCCTGATAAATCCGGACCGAGCCGTCCTCCCTTTCCGTTCACCATGTGACAGATCGAACAGTTCGCGTCTCCGTAAAACAATTCCTTGCCATGAGCCGCGTTGCCGGTCGCATTTGTCGGCGCCTTCACTTCCTGGCTGCGAATGTAGGTGATGATCTGCCAGATCTCGCGGTCGGTCATGCCCACGCCTTGGCCGTTGGTGCCGTTGGCCGGCATCGCGGTGCCGGGGATGCCATTACTGATGACCTGAAACATCTCCGCGTCATTATGCGTGTGCTTCTTCACAGCGCGCGTGAGATCGGGGCCTCGTCCCCCGCCCTTCGCGCCGAGTCCGTGACACAAGGCGCAGTTAATGCGGAATTCATATTCGCCGGCTTTCGCGGCTTTGGGATCTCCCGCCAGCGGGTTGTGGTCCTGCGCTGCGCCGAGCGACGCGAGGCCAGCTAGCAACACTCCTGCGACGAACCGTCTGCGGATCTTCATTCGAAATCCCTGGGAAGAAGTTGCCGCATTCTACGACATCGCACGGAAATTGCAGCCTTGGAAATCTTGCCCAAAGTGTTCGAGTGCTGTAGCGTCATCCCGAACGCTCGCGCTTTCACCAGCGGGCGGAGGGATCTCGCGCGCAACCGAGACGCCCCACGGGAGATCCCTCGGTCCGCCTGAACAACGGCTTCCCTCGGGATGACGCCAAGCCACAGAATTGAATAAACCGATACGAAGCGGCGTCTTCCCACCCGTTGTACATGTCCGGCGGATATCTGCCGCTTGCACTTTCGCGTCTCTACACTGAAATCTGGCCCTTGTTGTGTCGATTGCTGTAGTTCAGGGCCTGGAACGCCTGACGGTGGCAAGTCACTGATGCGTCACGCTTTCCAGCGGTAGGCATCGGGCTGTGGCAGGCCGAGATGAGCCAGTACGCGATAGGCGAATTCGCGAGCCATTTCATCTAATGAAGCAGGACGGTAATAAAACGCCGGAATGAGCGGAAAGATGGTCGCGCCGGCATCAGCCGCGCGGTACATGTTGCGGATGTGAATTTTGTTAAGCGGCGTCTCGCGGACACATAACACCAGCGGACGCCGCTCTTTGAGAGTGACGTCAGCCGCGCGTTCGATCAGTTGCGCGGCGACGCCGTTGGCGATACGGGCCAGAGTGCCCACGCTGCACGGGATCACGACCATGCCATCGGCGGGATATGAGCCGCTGGCGATATTGGCTCCGATGTCGGCGTTCGCCTGAACCTTGATCTTTTGAAGCTCGACCTTTTTGCTGCGACTGCCGATAAGTTGATCGACGACGTTTGCGCGTCCTTTCAGGTCGAGTTCTTCCGCCATGACGCGCAGCGCGCTGTCGGACGCGATGAAGTTGACGTTCTCGATCCGTTCGTCGCGATCCACGACCTTCAGGAATTGCTGAAGGAAGATAGCGCCGCTGGCGCCGGTGGTCGCGATGGTCAGATTTTTCGGCGGATGGTTGGGCAAGCGTTGCCTCGAACTGAGGAGCATAGGCACCCTGCAGCAGAGAGTCAAGGCGAATGAAGGATGGAAGAGGAATGAAATAGTTCGGGGATTCGGGACTGGAGAATAGCGACTAGCAATGGCATCTACGGCCAATCTTCGATCGCGGCGCAGCGCGGCGCAATTGCAGGCGCTGGCGGGGGTCGAGCGCGAAATTCGCTTTCAGGACCAGCATAGCCGCCGCAAATATCTCCGCGAGTTCAATCAGGCCTTTCGCAGGTATGAATGCCTGCTCGATTCTGAGCAGGTCCGCAGCGAGCTGCATTCCGCCGACATCATTCTGATCGGTGATTATCACGCTCTTCCCACCGCGCAGCGCCACGCGGCTTCATTGATCGAGCAGCGCGCGTTGGCCGGCGACCGCCCCGTTATTCTAGGCATCGAAACCATCTTCGCTCGCGACCAGCACATTCTGGATGAATGGTGGCGCCGCGAGATCGAGGAAGACGAATTCCGTCAGCGCGTCCGTTTTGATCTCGACTGGGGATACGATTGGACTCCCTTTTACGAACTCCTGGTTACGGCCCGTGACAATGCCTACGCGCTTTACGGCCTGGATTGCATGCCGCGCGAGGATTTGCGGAAAATCGGCGCGCGCGACCGCCACGCCGCCATCAAGGTGGCAGAAGTCCGCAGAGCGCATCCGGATGCCGTAATTTTTGTTCTCTTCGGAGAGTCGCATCTCGCCCCTGGCCACCTGCCGCACGAAGTACGCGAACAGATTCCCGAGGCGAAAGTTCTCACGGTTCTTCAGAATATCGATGCGCTCTACTGGCATGCAGCCGGGGAACGCGCCGACAAAGTCGAGGCTGTTCGAGTCAACAGCGACGTCGTGTGCGTCTTCAACGCCACGCCGCTGGAGAAATACGAGAGCTACCGGCTCTGCCTCGATCAGTGGTCCCGATGCGACGATGGTCCCGATTTCGCGCCCACAATATACAACCTGATTGACAGTCTGGCTTCGTTTCTCGAGATCAACCGCTACTCGCCGCATAACGGCACACAGCCGAAGTTTCTGGTCGACATGCTGCCGGAAATTTATGGGCATTCCTCTGATGCGATGCTGCGCCGTACGCTGGCGCGCAAAGGCCTAAGCAAGTCATTGTGCGAGGCGATGCTGGCCGGCGTAGAACAGCGTGGTAGCGCCTATTTGCCAGAGGTCAATGCGTTCTGCATTCGTGAATTTCAGATGATGCATGCTGCCGAAGACGTATCGCGGTTCCTGCATCATGCCTGCCAGGGCTTGCCGCGTCGCATCAACGGCCACACGCCGGAGGAGCCTTGCAGCGCAGTGGATCGCTTCTACGCGCGAGTGATTGAGCACGCGGTCGCGTATGTCGGATCGCGCATTCTGCATCCTTCGCGCCCCGCACCGGAATGCGACTGCTCGCCGCAGCTCTCGCGGGCAGCCTGCGAGAAGGCTTCCCAATATGCGGCTCGCGCCGAAGTAGCCGAGTTTGAGGCGTCAGCCGAGGCCTGGGGATTCCGCATCGGATATCAGATTTACGAGGCATATCTCGCCGGCAAGGTCGCGCCCAGCGGACTGAGGCGCATGTTCCTTGCTCATCTCAGCGCGCCAGGAATCGCGCGGAAAGTCTGTGCGGCGGTGATCTCCAAACTGCGATCGATCTCTCGGCCTGCCGCCCGCTCCGCAGCCGTCTAACCTTGTGCTGCGGAATTCATGGGATTTTCTTTGCGTTCTCTGCGAATCCTTCGCGATCTCCGCGGTTATCGTTTTGACCACCGAGTTCGCAGAGAAACGCCGTGAAACACGCCGAGGCGAAGCCGGAATCCTGGCTGATGCTACTCTAGACTGTGGTCCGAGTCCTGAGTCCTGAGTAGTGGAAACTGAGTGCTGACTGCTCCCTTGAACGCCGCATCCATCCGCAAATTGTTCCACGAAGTGCGCACGGGCAAACTGACGCCTGACGACGCAGTAGCTCGCCTGCGGCATCTTCCGTTTGAGGATCTTGGATTTGCCAAGGTCGATCATCACCGCGCGTTGCGCGCGGGCATGCCGGAAGTGATCCTTGGAGAAGGAAAGACCCCTCAGCAGGTCACCGGTATCTTTACTCATCTCGCAAAACACGGCGGAAACGTGCTCGCTACCCGCACTAACGACAAGCAGTTCGCTGCCGTAAAAAAGAAGATCCCTGGCGTCGAATACCGCGAACTCGCCCGCGCCATCGTTCTGCAGAAAGACCGCGCCCAGTATGGCAAGGGAATCATCGGCGTGGTGTCGGCGGGAACCAGCGATATCCCTGTCGCTGAAGAAGCCGTCGTCACCGCCGAGATGATGGGCAACGAGGTCCAGCACTTTTATGATGTCGGAGTCGCGGGCATCCATCGCCTGCTGGCCAATCGCGAGGCGCTCACGAAAGCTAGGGTCGTGATCGTCTGCGCTGGGATGGAGGGCGCACTGCCGAGCGTCGTCGGAGGCCTGGTGGGCGTCCCGGTCATCGCCGTGCCAACCAGCATCGGTTATGGCGCGTCGTTCAAGGGAATGGCCGCGCTGTTGGGGATGCTGAATTCATGTGCATCCAACGTTAGCGTGGTAAATATTGATAACGGCTTCGGCGCGGGATACGTTGCCTCGCTGATCAATCGTCTGCCGTGACCTTTTTGTTTCGAAACCTCACCTCAGACGTACAGGGACCACAGACGATCGCAAAGGAGCAGTTATGGCCCAGGCACTCTCTCCTGAAGTGAAGCAACTCGTCGATCGCCCCAACTTCGCCCACTTCGCCACTCTCATGCCCGACGGATCGCCGCTTTCGACGCCGGTGTGGGTCGGGCGCGAGGACGAGCGGCTTGTTGTCTGCACCGGTGAAGGATCGCTGAAGGCAAAGAACACGAAGCGCGATCCGCGCGTGGCGCTTTCGGTTGTGGACTTCACCAATCCCTACGAAGAAGTGCAAATTCGCGGCCGGATCGTCGAACGTCGGCCGGATTCGGATTTCAAAACGATGGACGCCATTTCCCACAAATACACGGGCAAGGCATTTCCGTTCCGCAATCCGGAAGGACGCGTTGCACTGGTGATTGAGCCCGAGAAGGTGCGGTACACGAAGCTGCCCTTCGAGCACCAGCCGCCAAAGAAATGAGGGGCACTTGCTGGCGTCTCCATTCAGAGTAAAGGCGTCATCCCGAGCGGAGCGCTTTTCTTCGCGGAGCGAGGGATCTCCCGGCACAGGGGCATCTTTATTTGGGAGATCCCTCGGCCCGCCAGTAAAAGGAGCGGGCCTCCGGGATGACGCCTCCTAAAGCAGCAACGAAGCAAAACAAGGCGCGGCTCGCCCCGCGCCCCTTTCATCACTCGACACAAGAACCAGCTTACGACTTGTCAACGCTCAGCTGGTTCTCCACACTGAACGCGCCAAACACCTGTCCCGCGCGGATGCCGGCGACTTGCTTGTCCATCTTGTTGTCGACGGATCCGTACAGCGTGACGTGCCCGCTGACGACAATAATCCGGATCGGGTGCGCCGGATCCATCGCGTACTTGCTCAGCACAGAGTCCCGATAGATGGCCCGCGCGACGCGCAACCGGATGCTGTCGTCGAAGTTCGAGACGGGCTCGACCCGGATGTTGTCGATCACGTCCTTCACTCCCGGCATGTTCGCGATGTCCGCCATGGCTTCGTCGCGGCCGATGCCGGTGCGATCCGCACCTTCCACCGTCACCACGCCGTCCTTCACTCCGAGCGCGAAGTAGTCGAATGCGCTGTCATATCCCACGCGAACATAGCGGAGCTTGGTGGCGAGTTTTTGCTCGAGTTGTGCGTCGGGAACGTTCGCACCCGCGACCGTAATCAGGTTGCGGACGCCCTGCGCATTCGGCGTCTTCCTCGCCAGCTTGGCTGCGTCCAGCTTGCGCTGATACAGATCTACCGTACCGGTCAGCGTGACAATACCGTCCTCCACGCTGGCTTTCACGTTGCTGAACTGGCTCTTCGCAGCCAGCTTGTGCGTCACCGCACCCTGCACCTGTGCATCGTAGCGGGCCGCCGCACCGGTTTCGGCTACGAGCGTCGCGCTCAACAGCCCGACCGCAAGCAACGATCCCATCACCTTCATGAAATTCCTGGCCCTGGTCATAACGTCACCTCCCCTTACGTTGACGAAACTTTACGAATTAACTAGATGGTTAATTCGTGTTACTTCCTTCGATGCGGGAAGGGAGATGGAAGATGCACGCGCGGCGCCGGCGGCATGAATGCGAAGAGCGCGCAAGTTCGCGGAGAAACATTCATCGAGCGCAACTCTTCTGCACTGTGTGGGTTTATAAATGTGCAGGCGTGTAGTGCGCGTCCTCGCGGCTTACTTTCCCACGTTCGACCAATCGGTCAGCAATTCCGCGTGACCGTTTCTGACGATCGTCGGATACACCTGATCAAAACCCTTGTGATCGTTGGGACCGTAATCGAGCATGAGCTTTGAGCCCAAGCCCACATTCATCTGGTGAATCGACTCGACTGCGGAGATGAACTTTTCGCGAGTCAGGTCCTTGCCGGCGCGCTTGAGTCCCTCGACCAGCACCATCGCGTCAACGAAGCCTTCCAGGCTCACGAAGCTTGGCTGCGTGTCGGGATAATATTTCGCCAGCGCGCTGTGATACAGCGCCACGGTTGCGTAATCGAGACGGTCGTAGGGCGGCACCACCTGCGTAATGATGGTTCCGTCCGCGTCCGGTCCGGCTTCCTTGATGAATTCTTCGGTTCCGACAAAGGAGACCGTCGTAAACTGCGGACGCCACCCTTCCGCGTGCGCTTTCTTAACGATCGCTGCCATGGGCGAATAAGGTCCGACGACCACGACCGCCTGCGGGCGCGCCCCCATGACGCTCTTCAGACCGCCTTCGATGTCCATTGTGTTTCGCGCGAACGTGCCGGTCGCCACCGGACTTGAGTTGTGTTTCTGCAGCGCCAGCTTCACGCCGTCGAGCACGGTTTTGCCGAAGGCATCATCCTGATAGATCACGCCAATTTTGCGCACACCCTGCTCCCACAGTTTGTCCACCTGCTCGCGCGTCTCGTCGTAATACGACGCGCGAACGTTGATGACATAGTGCTTGAGCGGCTCGTAGAGCATCTGGGCGCCGGTAAACAGTCCGATGACCGGAACCTTCTCCTCCTGTGCCATGGGTAGATAGACCTTCGCGGTGGGTGTCCCGACGAAGAATCCGAGCGCAAAGACACCCTCTCTGGTCATACGATGGAAACAAGCGGGAGCGCGATCGGGATCGTAGCCGTCATCGAAGGCGAGCAACTGTACCTTGCGTCCGTAAACGCCTCCCGCATCGTTGATGGAATGCAGATAGGCGGTCGCGCCGAGCACAGTCTGGCTGCCCAGGAATCGCGCGGGGCCGTCCAGCGCCGAACACGACCCGATCAGAATGTTGTTCTCGGTGATTCCGGGGGTCTGGGCAACTGCGGCAGCGATTCCAATCGCGAGAAGAACGATGAAAAATCGCGCAGCGCGGCATATGCAAACAACAGTCTTCACTTGTCTCATGGGTGAGCTCTTTCAAAGGTGATTCCCCGCGCAGAGAATCCGCAATCTGCGGGAGAGATTTGAGCCATTGTGCCATGGACCGGAGGGCTTGCTAACGTCGGCGACTCACGAAGGTAACGACCGGGCACCGAAGTCTACTGAGTTAATCCCGCATCGACTCGTCCCGTTTCCGGATTACCCCCGTAACTTTCGAGCGAGTACCGCGCCTTTTACGATCTCTAAGGACTGCGCATTCGGAGGGGGAATTCGCGGATGGGCGATCGTGTCATCCCATCAAGACCGGAAGATCTGGCCCGCGCCGAGAGGCTGAAAAAAGCCCTGGACAGCGGAGCTCCACCGGCATTTCTGCCGCGCGAGGGATCTCGTCCAGGCAACGGCTCCTGCACTCCCACTTCCTGCCCGGTACCGCCATTGTTCAAAGACAACCCCTTCGTCGAACATAACGTCGAGTATCGCCTGCAGTTCTTCGAGCAGATGTTCCAGGCATCTCCCGACGCGCTGGTCATGGCCGATCTCGATCATCGCGTGCTGTGGGCGAACGAAACTTTTGCGCGCATGTTCGGCTATCACGCCAATGAAATCCTGGGACAACCTTTGGAACACCTGGTCGTGCCTCCCGACCGACTTGCTGAATCGAAGTGGGTCACTGATGCGCTGATCAAGGGCGAGCGCATCACGCTCGAAACCAGGCGCAGAAAGAAAGAGGGAGGGCTGATCGATGTTTCGGTCTCCTGCGCGCCGCTTCTGCTCGACGGTAAGATGACCGGCTTCTATGCCGGATACCACGACATTTCCGACCGCAGGCGCGTGGAGGCGCTCAGTTCCGCTCTCTACCGCGTCGCCGAAAAGAGCAGCAGCGCGCACGATCTGCAGCAGTTCTTTGCCGCCGTTCATAGCATCGTCGATGAGTTGATGTACGCGCGAAATTTCTACATCGCCTTGTACGATCCCGCCACTGAGGTGATCAGTTTTCCCTACTTCGTGGACGAGCAGGACACGGCGCCGCCGTCCAAGAAGATGGGACGTGGCCTGACCGATTATCTGATTCGCACGGGAGAGCCGCTGCTGGCCACTCCGGAAGTGCTGGAGGCTATGGAAGACCGAGGCGACGTTGAGCGCAACGGTTCGCGCTCGCTTGACTGGATGGGCGTTCCGCTCAAAGTGAATAGCCACACCTTCGGCGCGCTCGCGGTCCAGACCTATTCGAAGAACATCCGCTATGGTGAGCGCGACAAGGAAATCCTGACGTTCGTCGCCCGGCAACTGGCCAGCGCAGTGGAAATCAAACGCAACGAGTTGGCATTGCGGCGATCCGAGGCGCGCTATCGCTCACTGGTGCAAAGCTCGGTCTACGGAATTTACCGCTCGAGTCTGGAGGGCCGATTCCTCGACGTAAATCCCGCGCTGATCAGCATTTTGGGATATTCCTCGGCGGAAGAAGTTCTGTTACTTGATCCTGAGAAAGACGTCTTCGCGCAGTCCGAGGAGCATGCCCACCTGTTCGACGAATTCCGCCGCACCGGCCGGCTCGACGGGCTGGAAGTGAAATGGAAGCGCAGGGATAGCGGGACCATTACGGTGCGCATCAGCGGCCGCGCGGTCAGCAGCGCCGACGAACCCGCGGATGTGCTGGAAGCGATCGCCGAAGACGTTACCGAGCGCCGCGCGCTCGAAGATCAGTTCCGCCAGGCGCAGAAAATGGAAGCCGTCGGACGTCTTGCCGGCGGCGTCGCCCACGACTTCAACAACCTGCTGACCGTCATCAGCGGCTATGCCGAGGTGATGCTCACGGAGATTTCTGCCGGCGACCCGCTGTATGAGAAGGGACGGGCCATCCAGCAGGCTGCCGACCGTGCCACGACGCTGACCCGGCAACTACTCGCCTTCAGCCGCAAACAACTGCTGGAGCTGAAAGTTGTCGACATCAACGCCATCGTGCGCGACATGGAACGCCTGCTCAGCCCGCTGATTGGCGAGAACGTCGGGTTCGCGACGCTGCTGGCGCCGGAAGCGGCGCATACTCGGGCGGACGCCGGTCAGATCGAACAGGTCCTGATGAACCTGGTGGTGAACGCCAAAGACGCTATGCCCAACGGGGGCAAGCTGACCATCCAGACGCAAAACACTGCGGTAGATGAAAATCATCGCCGCGGACAGCAATTTATTCGTCCGGGAAATTACGTCATGCTCTCCGTCAGCGATACCGGGACGGGCATGGACAAGGAAACGCAATCGCGCATCTTCGAGCCTTTCTTCACGACCAAAGAGAAAGGCAAAGGCACCGGACTGGGCCTGTCGACGGTTTATGGCATCGTGAAGCAGAGCGGCGGCTATGTCATCGTCCAGAGCGAGCCAGGACGCGGCAGCAGCTTTCACATCTATCTGCCACAGGCGGAAGGAGTCGCCGAGCGGCATTCCGCGCCCGCCATCGATGCGGCGACGGGCGGAACAGAGACGATCCTTCTGGTGGAGGATGAAGAGTCAGTCCGGCAACTGGTTCGCGACACACTCACCGCCAGAGGCTATCGGATGATTGAAGCCGACGGAGGAGAAAGCGGCCTCGCTGCTGCCGAAAAACATTCGGCAAAGATCGATCTCGTCATCACCGACGTAGTCATGCCTGGAATCGGGGGCCGCGAACTCGTCAAGCAACTGGTTCGCAATCGTCCCGGCATCAAGGTTCTTTATCTCTCGGGATACACCGAGGACGCCATCGTTAGCGAGGGCTCGATTGAAAGCGGCACTGCATTCCTGCAGAAGCCCTTCAGCCTGCAAAATCTGTCGCGCAAGGTGAGAGAAGTTCTGGGGCAATAATTCAAAACTATTAGTCAATCCATTGCGCGCGGCGCGCGCACCCCCGGAACCTTCATGACCTGTCACCCCGAGCGGAGCATGATCTGTTTTGAGAGATCATGCGAAGTCGAGGGACCTTGTGCAGGATACCAGTCGGCTGCTAAATCCTGCCAAGGCGGATTCTTTTTCTCGATCAGCCACATTTTCTTTGCGCGACGCCAGCGCTTCAATTGCTTCTCGCGATTGATTGCCCGCACCACATCGTCGAAGCTTTCCCAGTAGACCAGGCGCGTACAGTTGTAAGCGTCGGAGAATCCTTGGTAGATGTGGTTCTTGTGTTGACAAACTCGCTTGTGCAGATTGCTGGTCATGCCGATATACAAAGCGCGGCGTGATGCCCTCTGCATGATGTAGACGTAATAGATGTACTCTTCGCGCATGTATCGGCTCGCCGGCTGAACCCAAGGTCCCTCGACTGCACAAAACGATTCGCGATGCTCATCGTTTTGCTTCGCTCGGGATGACAATGCTGGGAAGAGTTTCATAAGTACTTAATATGTGTCTGTGATGAGCGAACCATGATTTCCACAACTCGATTCAGCGAATGCAACTTTTCCGCTCGTATTGCGTCTCATCATAAGTAGCTCGCCCCGCAAATAGGCGTATAAAAGAGAAATAGGGATTCGTTCATGCTGATCAGGAAATCCGAGGGTATTCGTTCGTCCGAAATTACTCCCAGGAGCTTGTATTTAAGTCGGCGCAAGTTTCTCGCCGGACTGGCCGCCGCCGGCGCGGCCGCTGCAACCGCCGGCGGAGTGCGCGAGATCATTTCCCCCTCTGCGACAGTCCACGCGGGTAACAAGATTAATGGCTTGCAGAAGAGTCCGTTCAGCACTACTGAAACCATCACGCCTTATAAGGATGTCACGCACTACAACAATTACTACGAGTTCGGCACCGAAAAAACCGATCCTGCCGAAGAGGCAAAAAACTTCCGGACGCGCCCATGGAAGGTCAAGATCGAAGGTGAGGTTGCGAAGAAGCAGGAACTCGACATCGACACCATCCTCAAGATGGCGCCTCCAGAAGAGCGTATCTATCGCCATCGCTGCGTGGAAGGATGGTCGATCGTCGTGCCTTGGGTCGGCTTCTCGCTGAGCGAACTGATCAAGCGGGTGAATCCCACGAGCAAAGCCAAATTTGTCGAGTTCACGACGGACCTCGACATGAATCAGATGCCGGGTACTCGCCGGCCCGTTCTCGACTGGCCTTACAAAGAAGGGCTGCGCATGGACGAGGCGATGCATCCGCTGACGCTGCTTTGCTTTGGTATGTATGGCGAGGACTTGCCCAATCAGGACGGCGCTCCGCTGCGTATTGTCATTCCGTGGAAATATGGCTTCAAGAGCGCGAAGGCGATCGTGCGCATCCGCTTCACCGAAAGGGAGCCGATGAATACCTGGAATGTGATGGCGCCCAATGAGTATGGCTTTTATGCCAATGTAAATCCCAACGTGGACCATCCGCGCTGGAGCCAGGCCAAGGAGCGCCGCCTGGGCGAGTTCTATAAACGTCCTACGCTCATGTTCAACGGCTACGATCAGGTCGCGAGTTTGTACAGCGGGATGGATTTGAGGAAAGACTTTTAGGGATTAGGGGCTAGGGGCTAGTATCCAAAAAATAAAGAGTTTGATACTGACCCCTGGTCCCTAACCCCTAATCCCTGACTTTCAATGCGCCGCTATCTCAAACCCGCCGTTTTCCTCGCCTGCCTGGTTCCGCTGGGACGCCTTGTCTGGCGCGGCTTTCATGCCGATCTGGGCGCCAATCCGATTGAAGCGATCACGCATGGCACGGGCGACTGGACGCTGACGTTTCTGCTCATCACGCTCGCTGTGACGCCGCTGCGCAAACTCACGCGGCAATATTGGCTGATCAATTTCCGGCGCATGTTCGGCCTGTTTGCGTTTTTTTACGGCACGCTGCACCTAATGACGTATGTATGGCTCGACAAATTTTTTGATGTCCACGAAATGGTGCACGACATCGCCAAGCGCCGCTTCATCACGGCGGGCATGACCGCGTTCGCGCTGACGATCCCGCTGGCGCTGACCTCGACGAAGTGGTCAATTCGCAAACTCGGAGGCAAGCGCTGGCAGGCCTTGCATCGTCTGATCTATTTCAGCGCCGCCGCGGGCGTGATTCACTACATCTGGCTGGTCAAAGCGGACAAGAGAAGACCGCTGGAGTACGGCGCAGTACTGGCAGTATTGCTGTTGTATCGCGTGGCGGTTTGGATCGGATCGCGATCGAAACGTGTGCCGGGCGTTGCTGCACCTTCGACCGTCGGAAATAAGATCGTAGAGACGTAGCTGCTACGTCTCTGGTGTAACAAGAATCCGGTGTAACAAAAAAGAGACGTTGCAAGCAACGTCCCCACCGAAGCCATTGTGCTTCGCGCGTAACCCCGGAGGAATGCCTCCGGGGCTACACGATGAGCTACTTCTTGCGCAACTTGCTGGCACCACGTCCCAAGTGGAAATTCGGATGCAGCACCGCGGCACGCGCGAGGTTCGCCGACGAGGACGGACTCGTCTGCATCTCAAATATCGCCGTCCCCACCTGGTCGTTATCCATTTCGAGGAACAGCACCGTCGATCCATCGACCGTGTAGAAGTTGCCGTCGAAGGCATTGCTGGTCAGGCTGTAACGTCCGGCGGGTCCCGACGAAACCGTCTGGTAGTTTCCACTCAGCCTCTGGTCAGGATTCAGAGTGCCCTGATCGTTCACGTCAATCAGCCCGCTGAAGCTGGTACTGGTCGCGGTAAACTCCGCGATATCGTCCTCTTCGCTGCTGGTATTGACGGCTGAGAGATTCACCGCATAGCCCGCCGACGCCGCGAACGTCGTGCTGCTCTGCACCAGGGCGGATCCGCTGGTGATGCCGGCGTTGTCGACTTCCAGCAAGATGGTGCCGCCGCTCGAGGGATATGCCGCGAATACGTAGTTCCCCACGGTCCCGCTGTTGCCGCCGTTCTCGATACCATTGAGCGACAAAAGTGCACGGCCGTTCGTGAGAGCCGAGAATCCGCCGGAAACCCCGGTCGCCGTTGCCGCTACACCTGCGTCGTTATAGTCTTCGGTTCCACCTGTGACAGCGCTGCCTGAAAGCGGCAGCAGCCCGCCGATGGCCAGGGGCGCAAGCGACGTATCCGCGCCAGCCATGGTGAAGGCAAGCGTGCCCGTGGGCAGCGACGTCTGCTGGGTGAAGACATCGCCAGTGATGAATTGCAGGCCGTCGGTTTCGATAAATGCCAAATGCGTGGGGCTGATGGCGTAGACGTCAAAGCTAAAGACGCCGCCGACGTTGTTCGAGAATTGCGCTGACCCTGGCGCCGCTCCGCTTCCGACCGCCACGGTCGATGACGTGTTGATTGTGGCGTTCTGGGTGATCGAAGCACCGCTGGTGAAGTTGTAGGTGGTTACGTCTTCGACGCCAGAGCTCACTGCGCCACTCGAGTTGAGGGTAAAAGCTCCGGCTGTGGAGAACAGGCCCACCGAACCTTCGCCGCTCCACAAGAACGCAAACGACTGGCCGTTGATGTCACTCTGCGCCACCGTTCCCTGAGCCTCGAGAGTGCCGCTGCCGCTGCCGTTGTTGTCGAATTCGGTGACCAGGCCATTGCCGGTCGAGGCGAGGACGAAATCGAGGGAGATCGTTCCCAAGCCGCTGCTGTTCTGCAACTGTACCTGACCGCGGCCATCCGATGTGACGGTATAAGAACCACCCGTGATCGCCTGGTTTGAAGCTACACCCAACGTGGCACTGGCGATGCTGAACGCGCCGCCCGTGATCGTGCTACTACCCGAGGAGGTGAATGCTCCGGTGATCTGGATCGGAAAGCCATTCACGCTGTCTGTGCCCGATGTCGAAAAGACATAAGTACCCTTGAGGCTGCTCGCGCTGAAACCTCCGCTCGGCGGCGGCGTAGCGCTGTTATAGCTGTTTCCGCAACCTGCCAGCAGCGCAAGCGCTGAAAAAATGACCGGCAGAACGAACCGATTTTGTAACTGCATAACTTCCCCCTGACGAAGATGCTTTGGCGCTGAGCTTGGGATGTCTTGGCTCAGGTTAGCACGCAGACCGACGCCTCATTCCAACCCGAATCCAGAGAATAAGTAGCGGAGGTAACTAAAGAATTTTGTGGACTTTACAAGTCTTTACGAAGGGACGGGAGAGAAGAATCCGCGGCGTGATCCGGAAGCCCGAGACGCTAGACGCGAGATCCCTCGCTCCGCGAAGAAGAGCGCTTCGCTCGGGATGACGCGTCAAAAGACAAGACTCAATCTGAAATCTGCAATCTTCAATCTGAAATCTCAGGGATGCACTTCGGCTTCCTGACCGGCCAGCTTCCGCAAAGACTCTTCGTAGGGAGCGCGGGCGATTCCCTTCTCGGTGATGATGGCGGCGACGTACTTGGCCGGCGTCACGTCGAACGCCAGATTTTCAACTTCCACTCCGTTGGGCACCATTTGCTTCCCGGCAATATGCGTGACTTCTTTCCCGCTCCGCTGCTCGATCGGAATCTGGCTGCCATCGGGGCACGCGAGATCGACGGTCGAGATGGGCGCGGCCACATAAAAAGGAATGTTATGTTCTTTGGCGAGAATCGCGACCGTGTATGTGCCGATTTTATTCGCCACATCTCCGTTCGCTGCGATGCGATCCGCACCGACGACGATTGCACCGATCTTTCCCTGCTTCATCATTGCCCCGGCCATATTGTCGGAGATCACGGTCGTGGGGATACCGTCCTTCATCAGTTCCCACGCGGTCAGTCGCGAACCTTGCAGGAACGGACGAGTCTCGTCCGCATAGACGTGGATCTTCTTGCCTTGCTCGACCGCGGCGCGAATCACGCCGAGCGCCGTGCCGTACCCCGCCGTGGCCAACGCGCCGGCATTGCAGTGCGTGAGGACTCCGCCTGAGTTCGGCATGAGCGTGGCGCCATGACGTCCCATGGCCTGATTGGCGGCGATGTCTTCGGCGTGCATGCGCTGCGCTTCTTCGATGAGGGTCTGCTTGATTTGAGGAATGGGACGGATGCGGATGCGCTCGAATTTTTCCTGCATGCGGCGGATCGCCCAGAATAGATTGACTGCAGTGGGGCGCGTTTTGCCGATCACATCACAGATCGCGTCGAAGTCGCGTTTTAGATCGCCGGTTGTCTCGGCCTTGGAATTTTTCACGCCCAGGGCAATGCCCATGCCTGCGGCCACGCCGATTGCAGGCGCGCCGCGCACGACCATGTTGCGGATGACGTCCGCTACCTGCTCGTGCGTCTTGCAGGTTACGTACACTTCCTCGGTCGGCAGCTTCGTCTGATCGAGGAAGCGAACGCCGTCGTCAGTCCATTCGAGGGTTTGGATCATGAGAATTTAGTAATCGGGTAATTGAGTAATTGGGTAATTGAAACCCGAACTGTAACTCAATTACTCAATTACTAAATTTCTCAATGGCTCAATTCTTATGTGCCTCGCACCGGCTCCTGGGAACGTTGGTTACGGCTGGACGTCCGCACAATTCGCAAACTGCAGCCACGGCAAAAACGTTGGGCTGAGTGTCATCGGTTTGCATCAGGTGTTCTCTGCGGACATCATTCGCCGTGAAAATCGAAATGAACGGCGCCGGAGCAGCGGCCTTCTCCACGTTGGGACGGCCTTTCGCTTCTTCGCGCTCGACCAGGCACATGACGCCGACGATCCCGAATCCGAACTCGCGCGCGGCTTCGATGGCCTGCACGGTCGAAGCGCCGGTCGTGCATACATCGTCGACGATGACAACAGGCGCGCCTTTTTCGCGGAAGCCTTCGATGCGCTGTCCCGTGCCATGCTGCTTTTCGGCTTTGCGGACGAGAAATCCATTCAACTCGCCGCTGACCACCGAAACCGCAACTACAATCGGATCGGCACCCATGGTGAGGCCGCCAATCGCCTGCGGTTTCCAACCGCGCTTGCGAATTTCTTCGAGAAAAACTTCGCCGGTCAGACGCGACCCTCTGGCGTCGAGCGTCGTGGTGCGGCAGTCGATGTAGTAATCGCTGGTCCCGCCTGACGACAACTTGAACTCGCCAAGGCGAAAGGATTTATGCGCCAGGGTCGCCAGTAATGCTTGCCGCGCGGATTGCATGAAAAACTACGATAACACGGCGTGCCCACGGTTGATTTGAATCGACGTAGTTGAATCAGAGCTGTTCTGAGGAGTCATCCCGATCGGAGCCGTCTTCTGCAGGCGAAGCGAGGGCCTTCGGGATGACGCCTACCGAAAGTTGAGTCACGACTGAGGTCATCCGGGCGAGACGCGCCCGGCGCGATGATGTTACCCTGATCGTTACCGCCACCGCTTGTCTGCGGTCTCCCGATTTTGATTCGAGGTCCTAACATTGCCTAACCTTCCACGCCTTCTTCCGGTCGTGCTTTTCTTCTCATTGCTAACTGCAACGCTTTCGATCACAGCTGCCGCTGAGGGCACCCGCACCTGGGAGCAATCGAAGTTTGACGATCTGGTGAAGGGCACGTCCACGGGCGTCGCCATCCGCAGCTCGGGCGGTCTCGAGCTCGCGCCATCGTTCAAGCTGGTGTACGCCACGCCTTCGACGTATATCTGGGCAGTTGCAGCCGACGACGCCGGGAACGCTTACGCTGCGACGGGCTCGCCGGCGCGGGTGTATCGCATCACTCCCGATGGCAAGTCGACGATTATTTTTGAGCCGCAGGAATTGCAAGTGCAGGCGCTGAAGGTAGCGCCCGGCGGCGTGATTTACGCGGCCACAGCTCCAGACGGCAAGGTCTACAAGATCGAGCACAAGGCGGAATCAAAAAGCGAGGCGCGCAAAGGCGAGAGCAAGCCGGCGGACGCGGCTGCGAAAGATTCCGGAAAGCCCGCGCTTGACCCCTCCTGGACGTCCTCTGTTTATTTCGCGCCCGGGACGAAGTACATCTGGGATCTCGCGCTTGATCCATCCGGCAATTTGTACATCGCCACCGGCGATCACGGAGAAATCTACAAGGTCACGCCGAAGGGAGAACATTCTGTTTTCTTCAAGAGCGATGAGACGCACATCCGCGCGCTGGCCATCGATAGCTTGGGCAACGTGATCGCGGGCACGGATGGCAGCGGGCTGATTTATCGAATATCGCCTTCGGGTGAAGGATTCGTTTTATACAGCGCGCCGAAAAAAGAGATCACGGCGCTCGCGCTCGATCGTGCGGGGAACATCTACGCTGCTGGAGTGGGCGAGAAGCGCGCTGGCTCGGGAGGCGGGGGCGGCGGCAGTCCGATCCTCATAAACATCGGGAATCCAGCGCTAGCGGGCACTCCACAGGTGCCAGTCGGTCCCGCTCCGACGACGACCAGCAATGTTCCGATTACGACGTTCCCTGCGCCGGGCGGCGGAGCGGCTGGTGGTTCCGATGTATACAAGATCGGGGCCGATGGTTCGCCTCTACGAATCTGGAGCTCGCATGAAGACATCGTCTATGCGCTCGCGTTCGATTCGCATGACAAATTGCTGGCGGGAACGGGAAATCGCGGTCACGTGTTCGCGATCGATGGTCCGGACGATTTTTCCGATCTGCTGAAGGCTCCCGCATCGCAGGTCACCGGATTCGCCAAGGCACCGGGCGGAGCGCTCTATGCGGCAACCAGCAACCTTGGGAAGATATTCGTGCTTGGTCCGGGACCGGAGAACGAAGGTTCTTACGAGAGCGACGTCTTTGACGCCAAGATTTTTTCGCGCTGGGGACGCGCCGATTTTCGCGGTGCGGGCAACATCGATCTGCTGGCGCGCAGCGGCAATGTCGACAATCCCGACCGCAACTGGAGTCCGTGGAAGCAGGTGGATCTGAACAAAGGCGCGGAGACGGGAATTCCTGCGGCCCGGTATGCGCAATGGAAAGTCGTGCTGCACGCGGGAAGCGCGAGACCTGCTGTCAGTTCCGTCACACTGAACTATCTGCCGAAAAATGTCGCACCGGAAATTGAGGATGTTACGGTGCAGGTTGGAGTGCGCTATCAGAATCTGCCAAAGTCGTCGACGCCGAGTATCACGGCCGATCTCGGGTCGTCTGGTCCGCATTTCGATGCTCCGGTGCCGAGTTCGCATGACCGCGATGCGATTGGGGTGAAGTGGTCGGCGCACGACGACAATGACGATCAACTCGTCTACTCGGTCTATTATCGCGGCGATGGCGAGAGTCGCTGGCTGCTGCTGAAGGACAATCTCAGTGACAAAGCTTATTCGTTTGACGCGAGCCTGCTGCCGGATGGAGGCTACACCGTAAAAGTCGTGGCGTCGGATGCGCCGTCGCACTCGCCGGGCGAGGCTTTGAGCGACTCACGCGAGAGCCGGCGATTCGAGGTCGATACGACGCCACCACGAATTGGGGATCTGGCTGCGTCGGTCGAGGGCAATCAGATTCACGTGCGCTTTCGCGCAGAGGATAATTTTTCCAATATCAAGCGCGCGGAATTTTCCGTGGATGCCGGGGACTGGAAATATCTGGAGCCGGTCGGTCAGCTCTCGGACGCGAAGATTGAGAATTACGATCTGAAGATTCCGATCGAACCGGAGAAGGATGCGGCCTCCGAACACGTGGTCGTGGTGCGCGTGTATGACAAGTATGACAACATGGCCGCGGCGAAGGCGGTGGTGAAGGGGAAATAAGGCGTTGGCATGAACAAAGAGGAAACTCTGATTTGGTTGATTTGTGTCCTTGTTTTCGCGGTGCCGGTGCGATCACAAAAAGCGGACGACATTGAAAACAAGGAGCAATCGACGTTTGACGCCGAGGAGGTTCCGGGCATTCCGCTCGTCAAGCGACCAGTGCCAGTTCCCAACGCAGTCCTGCAGATTCTGGGCGAAGATGTTGACGTGAAAGGGTGTCTGAGCAGCGACCTGCTGCCACCCAATCATTCATTGGCCTCCTTGTTCATCGGCTCTGAAATTCATCTAGATGGACCAAACGAGCGAGATCTCGTCGTTCTGCCGATTCCTGATTCCGGGTGTTTTCAAGGTGCGACGGGCATTGGCACTTTTTGGGTCTTCAAGGCATCGGGTGAACGATCCAAACTAGTCCTAAAAGCGCTTGGAAACGGTCTAGAAATAGCGAAAAACAGATACAACGGGTTCCGAATTATTCAGACGGGAACAATCGGCCAATCAGGAAAAGAATATACGACCATTACTTTTCGATTCGATGGGAAGACCTATCAGAAATACAAGGAGAGCACGAGACAGCAAAATTAGCCAGCCGGCTATCATCTTGACCCGGCACTGGCGCGCCGGGCTTTCCCATGCCGTGCCTGCCGGCACTGTAGGCCTCTAACCGTTACGATTCTGTAGTTCCCACCCTTACGAAAAGCGCCCTTCGACTTCGCTCAGGGCAGGCTCCGGGTGGGGCAGCCTCAGTCGTATGAATTTTCGACACACCAAATCCGGAATCTTCAGGGGCTAAAGCCCCGAATCAGTTTTGCGATCTGACGCGGCGCTGAAGCGCCGCTCTTCCACCTTTTTTCCCACCCTACGAAAACCGCGTAGGATGGGGCACCCTCAGTCGTGTATCCGGACGCAGCGCTAAAGCACAGCTCTTGTGTGGTCATATTCGTGAACATTTGCTCGGCCAAAATCCCACCCTGTCGCACAAAACGCGACAAGGGTGGGGCAACCACAGTGAATTCTGCCGGCGCTCAGGAATCTGGACATGTCCAAAGGGCCTCTTTAGCGCGCGGGGCGACTCAACGAGAATAGAGGCATGCGCTGTCCCGGTTCAGCCCTGCGGATCGCTCTGTTTCTTTGCATAGTCTGCGCTACGGCGTCCCTCACTTCGTGTTACGGCGGCTCTAATCCTGGCGGAAACAATGGTGGCACGGGCGGCACCGGAGGCAATGGCGGCGGTGGCAACGGTGGAGGCGGGACTGGCGGCGGCAATCTTGCCTGCAATGTCGTGTCCAGTGGGCAAGGCGCGAGCCTGAACGGATTCGTGCCGTTCACGGGCAGCAATCTGTGGAACACCGACATCTCTTCTGCGCCGGTCGATCCCAATTCAAGTTCGATCATTACGAACTGGGTGGGGTCGGTAAACGTTCATCCGGACTGGGGAACGGATCCGACGTACGGCATTCCCTACGTTGTGGTCGACGGCAAACAGGCGCTGGTGAACATCAACCTGCAAGCGTACGGAGACGAGAGTGATCCGGGGCCGATGCCGGTTCCGGCGAATGCTCCGGTCGAAGGCGGATCCTCGAGCAGCGGCGACCGTCATGTGCTGGTGCTCGATAACGGGAACTGCTTTCTTTACGAACTCTACAATTCCTCGCCGAATGGGGACGGGAGTTGGAATGCCGACTCCACCGCCGTGTGGGACCTGCTGGCCGATGAGCAGCGGCCATATACGTGGACGTCGGCGGATGCCGCCGGTCTGCCGATCTTCCCCGGACTGGTGCGCTACGACGAAGTCGCTTCCGGCAAGATTCAGCACGCGTTCCGCTTCACGCTGCCGAAGACGCGAGCGGCATTCATTCCGCCGGCGTCCCACTGGGCGGGGAACACGAGTGATGCGACCGCTCCGCCGATGGGCATGCGGTTGCGGCTGAAGTCGAGCTATGACATCTCGGGATTCTCCACGCAGATGCAGGTCATACTGGCCGCGATGAAGAAATACGGGCTGATCCTGGCCGATAACGGCAGTTCGCTTTACGTAACGGGCGTGTCGGACAGCCGCTGGGGATCGGATCTGGATTCGCTGAAGACTGTGCCGGCGTCCGCGTTTGAAGTGGTCGAGATGAATCCCGTCTATACGAGCTCCAATTATCCGACGGGGACCGCTCCGACGATTAGCAGCTTTACTGCGTCGGCGTCGCATGTGACGTCCGGAGGCAGCGTCACGCTGAATTGGACGACAACGAATGCGGATTATGTGATCATCTCGCCGGGACCCGGTGCGGTGCGGGACGCGAGCGTCAGCGTGACTCCGACTGCGACGACGACCTATAAGTTGTATGCGACGAGCCAGTATGGCCGGACGACGGCGACGGTCACGGTGAGCGTGCCGTAAGGTGCGAGGACGACCTCAGGGGCTAAAGCCCCGATTGTTCTTACGACTGACGCGGCGCTAAAGCGCCGCTCTTCCACGGTGATATCTAGGCCTGGGGAATCCCCACCCTTTGCAAGAACGCAAGGGGTGGGCCACACGAGGGCTACACACTCGAGTTCCCACCCTTCGAAAAACGCGAAGGGTGGGGCAGCCTCAGTAGCGGTCGACTCAATACGAAAACCGCCCTTCGACTTCCCTCAGGGCAGGCTAGGGGTGGGGCAGACTCAGTCGGGTTGAAGTCAAGACGTCTGTCCGGGTTTCGTAACAAACGGGAGGGGTCTGTGGCGCTTTCGCGGTTTTCGGTCTAGGATGTCGGGCGGAAACCCTTCCCCTTGTCGATTTGCCACCCTCCGCTGGTCCCACACCAATCACTGGCGGAGGGTTTCATCTACGGCATCCATTGATCAAGACTCAAAGGAGAACACCATGGCCGTACGCAAGATCGATTTGTCATTACCCGACTCGCGAAAGAACGTGGCGCTGCGAAATGATCCGACGCGGGTCGACCCGAAAAAGCTGAAGCTGGGCAAACAGGTGGCGCGGCACGATCCGCGGACTTTGCTGTTCGCGTCCTATACAACGGCGGCGCTGCCGGCGCCTCCGGCGAGTTTCGACCTTACCGGGAAAATCAAAGCGTGGGGAATGATGGAGAACGATCAGATCGGTGACTGCACATGTGCGGCAGCGGGGCACCTGATCATGGAGTGGACGGCGAACGCGAAGACGAAGATGGTCACACCGACTGACAAGCAGATTGTGGCGGCGTATTCAGCGATCACGGGCTACAACCCGACAACAGGCGCCAATGATAACGGCGCGGTGGAGATCGATGTGCTGAATTACTGGCGGCAGAGCGGAATCGCCGGGCACAAGATTGGCGCGTATGCGGCGCTGGAGCCATCGAATCACAATCATGTCATGGACTCGGTGTACGTCTTCGAAGGATGCTACATCGGGCTGCAGTTACCGGTCAGCGCGCAAGCGCAGGTGCAGAATCATCAGCCGTGGTCGGTGCCGCCGGGAGGTCCGACCGGCGACGGCAAGCCGGGATCATGGGGAGGCCATGCGGTTCCGGTGGTGTCATACGACGCGCGCGGCGTCACTGTGGTTACGTGGGGAGCACTGCAGGTGATGACGTGGTCGTTCTGGGAAGCGTATTGCGATGAGGCGTACGCCATCCTGAGCACGGATTATTTGACGGGCAAGAAGGAGAGTCCGCAGGGATTCAGCCTGCCGGAGTTGCAGGCGGATCTGGCGGATCTGAAGTAAGAAATCAAAATCCCCACCCTACGAGAATCGCGTACGGTGGGGCACCCTCACCGTTGAAGTTGTTTATTCACCACAGAGGAACACAGAGGAAGATCAAAACTCCGACCTGTCCGTCCGAAACCAGGACGGATAAGGGTGGGGCAACCGGGTAAAGAATCAGAAAATAGTCCCACCCTACGAACCCCGCGTAGGGTGGGGCACCCTCTAGAGCGTAGAGAAGACAGATGGGAGCGCTGTCGATAGCATTCGACATTACGATTGTAGGAGCGCTGGCGCTGCCCTGGGTGCTGCTGATCGTGCACTTGTTCTTCTTCGAAGGGGAGAACAAGCTGGGCGAACTGCTGGCCTGGATCAAGAAGCAGGATCAGGCGGCGGTGGCGGGAGTGGTGCTGTTTGCCGTGGCGTACACGCTGGGATCGGCGGTTTCGCGAATTGCGTATGACGTGTCGAACGATGATGATCTGCACATTCAAATCGGGAAATGGATTTTGCGCGTGGGAGCGACGCAGAATCGAGTCCTGACCAGCGTGTATTGCAACCGGGACTACAACGGCCTGCTACGGGCAGGAGCGGAGAACCCGGCACTGCAGGAAAAGATTTCCACGTTCCAATCGCAAAAGAAAGATTGGCTCTGCCGACAGGCCCTGAGCTGGGTGGCCGCGACCCGGCCTGATTGGATGGAGGAAAACCTGAGCGGGACGGCCGCCGATATTTTTGGGTTACAAGAAAGCGCAATGATTCTGAAGGGAGAGGATGCCACACTGCGGCTGCGACAACAGCACGATCAGATCATGGTTCTGCGGGGTGCGGCGTTCAACGCTATGCTGGCATGCGCGTTTTGTGTATTCGGGTGGGGGCAGAGTGTGCGAAGGCGGAATCCGCGCTCTTTCGGCCGATGGATCCTGGCAATGTCTCCCCTTGTATTTCTTGTGGTTGGATTGCTGGCCTACTGGAATCACGACAAGCACCGTGCGGGTTCGGACCCGCCCTACATGGAATGGTGTCTGTTGTTTGTCGGGATTGCGGGCGCTTGTTTGCTATGGAAGCGAGGGGTGCGTGCGGCAGGAGCATCTGCGCCGAACGGACGTCCGTGCCGCGGGTGGCCAACCTACGCGCTGCTGTCGGGATTGTTGATGGTCGCAGCGATGATGGGATGGTGGTCAAGCCAGGTCGCGTACACACAACAGGTGGTTTACTCGTACGATTCGCAGGGCACGCCGGCGGTTAAATGATGGCGGGGCCCTGTTCCTCCACAATCCCGGCGGACAAACTTCTACCAGCGAAGGACTAGAGAATTTCAGAATTCCCCGCCTGTATCCGTCCAAGACCGGACGGAGATGGTTGGACACCCGCATCCATTCCATCGCAAGAGTCCCGCGGGCAGGAGTGCCAGCGCCACATGAATTCCTTTTTTCAGAACAGCGTACATGTAGGAAGTAAACCATCCCAAAATGGAAAGATGAGGTGTAATGGCGCGGTTGAGAAGTTTTCCACAGGTCGGGTTGGGTCATTCAACCTTGACCGAGAAAATCCACAGGGATAGGATCGCGGCATCCAAGGGGCCAATACGCTTTATGGAACTAAAAATCAGGGCTGATGCGGATAACAGCAACGAGGAGAGGAACTTCGGTGAGTTTCGGCGGAAGGTAAAGTCGGCCGAAGTGCTGTCGACATCCATGGAGCGGTTGCTCCTGTCGCTTCGCTTCACAGGGAAGGTGAGCGTTGTGATGCAGAACGGGCGCGTGCTCAAGTCGGGCTACGAGGAAGGATACTTCCGGCAGGCCAGTGCGGGCCTGGACGACGAGATCGCGCAAAAACTGTGAAGCGAGGAGGAAAGCGGCAAACATCAGCATGAGTTCCAAACATCCCACCCTGTGGCGGAGGGGGCGCGGCTCGGTTGGGGTTTACCACGAACAAGTAAATAGCTGAAGCAGGCCATCGTAAGAGAAACGAGCCCTGCGATCGGTTCCCGGGTTGTGGGACGGGGATCGGCGCAGGGCTTTTTGTCTTTGGGCGGTCACATTCCCACCCTGTCCCGAAGAAAACGCGAGACAAGGGTGGGCAAACCGATGCGCTACGCGGGCAGGAGTGCCCGCGCCACAGGCGAGGTTGGAAGGAGTCATGACGAACATTCAAGACGAGAACGGGATGGTGAGGATGGAACTCAAGTATTGCGAGCACTGCGGGGGACTTTGGGTGCGCGAAGGCGGAGCCGGAGTGTATTGCCAGAAGTGTATTCCGAAAGTGGCGGAGTTGCCGGTCCCAAAGAAGAAACCGGGAAGAGTGCGGCTGCCCAGCGGTCCGCGAAGCGTGGTGGAGGAGTACGGGGATGCCTTGCCCAATGACAGACCGGAGATTGAGGCGATGGGAGGTGTGGCATGAGTGAGATGGTTGCGTGGATCGCGGCGGAGGGATCGGGAGAGGTTTATCCACCACAGAGGACACAGAGGAATAAGGAGGAAGGCGTTCGCGGGAGGCGGGGTGCGAACGTTCAGTATCCCGTGACGCACAATTTTCTTCCCCACCCTGTCGCAAAGAACGCGACCAGGGTGGGGCAACCGGTTGAGAGTTGGGAACTGGAACGGGAGAGGAGGATCTATCGAGGGAGGACTGTGGCGATGCTACGGCGATATATGCGGTATTCGATGGAGACGGGGAGGCTGCCGTCGCTGGTGGGGAAAGAGTTCTTTCGTAGCAACGTTACAAAATATCGAATGACAACGTTTGAGGATCGGGTCATTTTTGTGCACGACATGGAAAGATGCCTCGGCAGACTCGATGAGTTTGCAAGAGAAGTGCTGGGGCGAGTCGTGCTGCAGGAGTATGAGCACGAGGAAGCGGCGCGAATGTTTGGATGTACGCGGATGACCGTGCATCGAAAACTGCTGGAAGGGCTGGACGCCTTGAGCGAAATCTTACTCGAAGTGGAATTGCTCGATAGTCTCTCACCGAGCGCGGGAAAATGTTGTCAAGAGGGAGAAGATGACGAGTCTCTGCTAAGTGATTGTGCAGTGGAGAAATAAAAAGTTGGAAGTCGTGTTACGTTACCCCGGGGCCATTTGTTATTCTGAATCTAGAGAGTAAGAAAAACAGAAAACCTCTTGGAAGGCGCGCCAAACCAGGCGCGCCTTCGGCTTTTTGGGGGAAGACGAACTTTTCCCACCCTGTCGCAAAAGCGCGACAAGGGTGGGGCAACCAAGTCTGTTTTTATGTATCAAGAAGAAATCATAATGAATCCGAGTTGCGGCAATCATGGAGAAGAGATCGTCAGGAAAAGCGGTAAAGAAAAAGAAAGCCACACGCAAGGCTACGAGGAAGAAGAAACGGGCGCTGCATCCCGCGGATGTGCGGCAGGAAGTTCTGGAAATGGTGGAAGATCACGCCCATGCGATGACGCAAGCGGTGATCGAGCAAGCCGAACAAGGGCAACTGGCGACAGTGAAATATCTGTTCGAGGTAGCGAACATTCTCCCTTCGCCGAAGGATGGGAGCGAGACGTCAAAGGAAGAGGATTCGCTAGCGGAGACGCTGCTGGATCGGTTGAATATCCCGAAAGTCCCAGTGGGCATGGATCAGGAAGAGGGCATTGCAGTAAGTGAAGAGAAGGCGGAAGTGAGCGGTGAGCAGGCTGACCACAAGGATGAGAGTTCAGGTGGGGAGTGAAGGCCAGAAAGTCTTTAACCGAGAGGAAGTCGAAGTCCCGACCCTGTCCTCCAAATGCAGGAGGACAAGGGTGGGGCAACCGGGAAATAGTGTTTGCGGGCAGGAGTGGCCGCGCCACATAGTTTGGATCATACGGCCTGAAATGATGCCGTAGAATGAGGCTGGGGAGTGGGAGAAGATCGGGTTTCGGTTTGGATCAACAGTCATGCTTCCCGGGTCTCGCAAAAGCGGCGAGACCCGGGGCACCCCCGGTCGTTGCTGTGTCCCACTGCACGGAACTCATCTCAAAGGCATCTTAGGACCGGGATGGAAGCGCGCATCCGAGCAGAAGTGCAACTTGGCGCATTGCAGCAGGGACAGAACGAAATCAAGGACATGATTCAGGCGCATGACAACGCGAGCAAGAAGGCACGGCCGTGGAAAAGATAGCTTCGCTTCGGTAAATGTACTGAGCCCAAGACCAGCGTTTACCCAACCTAATTACATAGATCCTTCGCGGCAAAGTCTGCCGCTCAGGATGACATTGCTGTTACAGGAGGAATCATGAATTTCTTGAACATACTAGTGCGCGCGATTGGATTCGTACCGTCTTTGGTCACGAGCATCGAAACTCTGTGCGCTGGAAAGTCGGGAGCAGAAAAGAAAGATGCAGCGATGACGTTTTTAGAATCCGCCCTGCAAACGGTAGACGCGTTTGCACAACGGGACGTGGTGGATCCGGAGAAATTCAAGGAGGGAATCTCGAAAGTGATTGATGGAACGGTGGAGTGTTTGAACGCCTCGGCGTGGGCGAAGGGTGGCCAGACGGCACCTGTTAGCCAGTAAAACAGTATGTTCTCCCACGTCTCGCAAAAGAGGCGAGACGTGGGGCACCCCAGTCGCCTCGATCATCGCCTCCATTTGATCCACACTAAGCTTCAGCCGATTTCCTCGCCCCAGGTTTCAAGGTTCTTTTTCACCTGAGCCATGAACTGGTCAGCGACGGCGCCATCGATCAGCCGATGGTCGTATCCGAGCGTGAGGTGAACCATGGAGCGGATGGCGATTGAGTCGTTGCCATCTCTGTCGGTGACGACCATGGGCTGCTTCATGATTCCGCCAACGCCCATAATCGCGGAGTTCGGCTGATTAATGATGGGCAGACCAAAGACGGCTCCAAACTGTCCAGGGTTAGTGATGGTGAAGGTGGATCCTTCCACGTCTTCAGGCTTCAGTTTCTTCGTCCGCGCGCGTTCGCCGAGGTCGGTGATGCCTCGCTGCAGGCCGAGGAAGTTGAGGTCACCGGCGTTTTTGAGCACGGGAACGATCAATCCCCAGTCGAGGGCAACAGCGATTCCCATGTTTATGTTGCGATGGTAACGGATGTTGTCGCCTTCGATATTCGCATTGACGATCGGCCATTGTTGAATGGCGATGATGGCGGCTCGGACAAAAAACGGCATGAACGTGAGACGAGCACCGTGACGCTGCTCGAACCCGGACTTGAGTTTGTTGCGCAAGTTCACGATGCGAGTCAAATCCACCTCGTACATGCAGTGAACATGCGCGCTGGTACGGCGGGATTCGATCATGTGCTTGGCGATCAGCTTGCGCATGTTCGACATGGGGACGAGATCGCCGGGATAGGGAGCGGCAGCGGAAGTTTGAAGCGGGGCGGGAGCCGCTGCTTCACTACGCGAATGCTGGACGGGCGAGGCGACCGTCCCCACAGGAGCGGGTTGAGACCCCTGACTTTCGATGAACTGCATGATGTCTTGCTTGGTGATGCGACCACCGAGACCGGTGCCGTTGACTTGCGAGAGATTGATGCCGTGTTCGCGGGCGATCTTGCGGACGAGCGGCGAGGATCGTGCTTCTTCGGTTTCTTCTTGTGCGGATGCTGCAGGGGCGGGGATTGGCGGCGGTGCGGAGGTCTGAGCGCGGGATGGGGCCGCAAGGCTGCTGTTTTCTTCTTTGGGCGGAGCCGGCGCGGGCTTGGGGGGAGCCGGTTTGGCAGCAGCTTCACCATCCACAGCAATTGTGCCAACTACGGTGTTCACGCCGACGGTTGTGCCCTCGGTAACTTTGATTTCCTGTAGGACCCCCGAGGCGGGAGCAGGAATTTCGGCGTCGACCTTGTCGGTTGAGATTTCGAAAAGAGGTTCGTCGCGCTGGACTTTGTCGCCCGGCTTCTTCAGCCATTTGGTGATAGTGCCTTCGACGATGGATTCGCCCATCTGGGGCATGATGATGTCAGTTGGCATGATCGTTCCTTGAGGCCCACGGATCTACGGAGAGGGTTGGGCGCAAACGATTATTATAGCGTTCCGGATGAGTGGCGCACCTTGCGGCCTTCGTCTCATCACTCATTGCGTCTGGTCGCTGGAGGAATTGGTTCATTCAATGTAAAATTAGGGTCATCGTGGTCATCGAACTTGATTGTCGGTTGCTCCCTGCGGTACGATCCAACGTCGCATAACTTTGGTAACCTTTCCCCCATTCTGGCATCAAAGTTGCATTGCCTGTCTCTGGCCATGCACTGGGCTTACTCTTGCGTAACCTTGAGCGCATTGCGGGGTTTACCGATCATGAGTGCAGCATCCGCGCCACAACTGGGAGATTTAATGGCTGACACCATCCAATTGAAAGAACATCCGATCCTGATAACGCTGCGAGATGTCGTCTCTGGAGATGGCTTCCTGGCGGGAATCACGCTATCCGGCCGCGCACTCGTGCGCCAAGAGGATGATGGCGCGTGGTGGATGTATGGCGTTCGTCCGTCGGCGATCGCGGACTCAGGCACGACGATCGACGAGGCGTTCTCCCGTTTCCGCACTCGCTACAAGGAAGTTCTGTTCGACATGGCGCAGGACAGCCGCGACTTCGACCAATTCAGAGCGGCGGTAGAGCAATTCTTCTACGAGCCGGACGCGGACGGCGAAGATGAGCATTTGTGGGAAGAGGCGCTGAAGGCAATCAGAGTGACAAAATGCAATCCCCCAGAGCCGTTCGCGCATCTTCCGCGTGAGGCTCCCGAATCTAAGCCGGCGCAGATCACTGTCGAGCGTTTGAACCGCGCAGATGCGCGATTCAAACCTAGCGATAACATCACGGATACCTATTCTGTGCCGATGGCGCACGCCGCGTAATGTCGGCATCGGTCGCGTTCGCTGACATCGTCAAGATGTTAGAGAAGTGCGCTCCAGGGCACACAATTAGGCTTGCCAACCACAGCCGCGTAATAAAGTACAACAACCTATCCTATCCGTCTCTGCCCAAATTCGACAAAATCGAGATGGGTCATATACGTAAAATGGCGCGGCATCTCGGTATCCTCGACTGTGCCAAGAAATTCGGCATTGCGTAACTATCAGCCGGTATCGTCTTTACGCGGCCTGAAGCCCCCCTTCCACTGTGTCGCTCGCACATCGAAGAACCTCAGCGGCCAAAGCCGACTCCGTTTTGAGGTGACTTTTCGGCACGAGTGAACTCGTGCCCTCCCCGTCCGTGCCAGTTCCCATCAATGGTGGTGGTCGGCGTTCTTCATAGGTTCTTTTTTCTCCGGCTCGGGATTCGCGTTGAAGGCGGTCTTCCAATATTCCTGGACGGCGGGAGGGAGTTTGTCCATGTGGGAGAGAAACGTAGTGATCTTCCACATGTCTTGTTCCGAGAGGGTTTTGTTCCAGGAGGGCATGCCGGTGTAACGGACGCCGGTGCGGATCGTATAGAAGATGTGCCACTCCGGATCGTCGGGCGGATCGGAGATGAGATTCGGCGGCGGCGGATAGAAAGAAGTGGCGAGCGTGGAAGGTTTGCGGTCGAGCCCTCCATGACAGAGGGCGCAGTTCATGGTGTAAAGCTTCATGCCCTCGATCAGGTTGGCGTCGTTCGCCATGATCGGATTGCTGATCCGAGGAGCATGGCGCTCCATCGACGCGTCGGCGGCGCCGAGCGCAATGTGGCGCTCAAACGATGACGGCTCCACGTTGGCGGCGGTGGGGAAGAACCCGAGCATGATATAGCCGAACACGGCGAGAACCAGGACAGCGACGGCGACGATGAAACCGAGAAGGAATTTGCCCATGAAGCCTCCTTGGATATTTTGGCAGATGGGTGGGGCGCGAGGCTAGTTAGGACCCCTTGCAGATAAAGGAGCCTCCAAACCATAGAGCGTTCAGGAAGCATTCGGTTACGGATGGATTCTGATTTTCGGTGCGCGCGGCATCGGAATCATTTGACTGCCGAGGAACAGGAACCTGCTCGACAAGTGTTCGCCTTATTCAAACTTACGGGGTCGCTTGCTTGATCCAGCTCAGAAGCAGGGCAAGGAAGGCAGTCCCCCCAACCGTGATGATGAGCGATGAGATGAACCGCAGCGCGTTTCTAAGTTTGGATGAATCGATCGATCTGAAACGCATCAGGCTGAAGAGGACGAAGACGCTTGCGATTTCGAGCAGGAGCAAGCTCCATCCGTATACAGTTGTGCGCGTGCTAGCGGCTTGCCACTGGCGCGAGTATTTCGGGATCCCTTGCCATGCGCTCGAGTTGGCCGCCCACCAGAGATATTTGAGGAAGCAGTCGCCAGCGAGGAGCATCAAGCCGATTGCGGAAATTGCGCCAACGATCCGAATGGCATTTCCAGCCAAACCTGTGTTGCCAGCGTTCAATGTTGCGGGATGATTTTCCTCAGCGGCTAAAGCCATATCTGACCCCAGACCATATTCAGCACGACTGAAGTCATGCCCTTCCCTGTTCTTGAACACCTTCTTTGTGCTCCGATTACCCACTGTCGAACTACGCTGAACCTGTCCGGGTTCCTTCGACGCTCGGCACAGGCTCCGACCCGAAATCGCAGATGCATGTTCAATACGCTTTCAACCGGCGGGATTCGCGGACCACGTCTTCGACCTTCGGCAGGTAATGCTGCTCCTGCGGAGGTGAAAATGGAATCGCGGAATCGAGGCCGGCGATGCGGACGATGGGTCCGTCGAGGGCGTCGAATGCTTCTTCGTTGATGATGGCCGCGATCTCTCCGGCGAGGCCTCCGGTTCGGGCATGCTCGTGGAGAATGATCACCTTGTTCGTCTTCTTCACGGTTTGCGCAATCGCTTCGCGGTCGATCGGGACCAGCGAGCGCAAGTCGAGAATTTCGATGTCGATTCCGTCTTTGCTTAGTAGGTCGGCGGCCTCGAGAGCGGTGTGGACCATCGCAGCGTAGGTGATCACGCTCAGGTCGCGGCCTTCGCGCGCGATGCGCGCTTTTCCGATTGGAATCACGTAGTCGTCTGCGGGCACTTCTTCTTTGATTCGGCGATAGAGATATTTGTGCTCGAAGAAGATGCAAGGATTGTTGTCGCGGATCGCGGCCTTGATCAAACCTTTCGCGTCCGAAGGCGTCGCCGGGCAAATGACCTTCAAGCCGGGGTTGTGGACGAACCACATCTCGGGATTCTGAGAGTGGAAGGGACCACCGTGGACGTATCCGCCGCTGGGGCCGCGAAGGACGAGCGGCGCGGGCGCGCCCCAAAGATAGTGCGTCTTGGCAACCATGTTGGAAATCTGGTTCATGGCGCAGGGAATGAAATCCATGAACTGGAATTCGGCGACAGGGCGCATGCCGGTGAGCGACGCGCCGAAGGCTGCGCCGACGATGGCGGATTCGGCGATGGGCGTGTCGATGACGCGCTCGGGACCGAAGCGGTCGATAAATCCGTCGGTGACTTTGAATGCGCCGCCGTAGATGCCGATATCTTCGCCTAGGCAGAAGACAGTGGGGTCGCGTTCCATTTCTTCCCAGATTCCCTGGCGGACGGCTTCGAGGTAGGTAAGTTGCATTTACTCAGTTTCCTCAGAATTAACATCAAGAACACGAAGTTCCCGAGGTTTGTACACTCTACCTTGGTGGAAAATGAAATCCTCTGGATTGCGGTCGGCAACTGACTCCAAAAGTGCTGAGAGGAACGCATCGAGGCTTATCAGTTTGGCAGGATCTCCTGCCTCGAACAGCTTATAGTTCGGCGGATCTTCTTCGAATAGCCCAATTGCCAAGTATTCGAATTTTGCGTCCTCGTTGCGTGTTCCCTGACGGCGATTAAATATCTTCAGAAGCTGATGCGCTCGGATGAAGGTCGACAGTCGAGACTTGCTTTTTGTATTGTCCTTCTCCGCGTCCGCAGGCAATAGAACGAGACCGCCGACCACCGCGTATGGAAACCTCTTATGTAGCGTCGTCACTTCAAAGATCAAATCTCCTTTCCGATTTTGCAGATTCTTCTGGAAGTTGCCCGTCTTCTGGTCCCTCGTCGTGATCGTCTTCACCGACAGACCTAGCACAAGACCCGAGTGGGCACTGGCGTATGTAACATCCACTTTCTTGTCGCCGAGACCACCGGCAATTCGCGTCTCTGAGCCTCTCTTGCCCTTTTCATCGGCTTCATTCGGAAGGGTACTGGCGAGACCTCGCTGGCGCAACTCAGATGCGAGGGCTGGAGCGAGCAAATTAGAAAGCCGTTCTGAATATGCTTTCTTCTCCACTCTGTGACGCAGAATCGAGTGGTCGTCTCCCAGACTGGCTGATAGCTCGTTGAAGAGAATCCAACGCCCCTGCGGTCGCGTTCAGGTCAGTTCTTGCCAATCCTCTTCCTCCTAGAAGATCTCATTAAATCCAAGCCGTCACGAATTACTTGTATTTGCTCCCAGCTCAAACCGAGGGTTTCGCGAAGGATTACATCATCAGCTAAGTCAATTGCGCTGGCAGTCGATTTTTGACGCATCAAAGCGTCGAGTTCCAGAAACTGCTCCCATGAGATTTTGGTGTTTTCCGGGCGAATCACCAGAACACTTTCGGCTTCCGATGGCTCAAGTTTTAGCATGCCGCCCCCCATGGGATGACCCTCAATCTCACAACTGAGTTGCGTCAACGAACACCAGAATGTAAATGCAAGTTTCCAAGGTTCAAAAGCTACTATCGGGCCAAACCGCACTTCGTGTGTGGAATTAGTTGCAAGCACACTGGCGGAGTTCCAACAGATCCTGGGAGCAGTGCCGGACATGTAGCTCAGAAACGCTTGGGCCGGGCTCCCATGCGGCACCGAAAACCAAGGCTTTCGGACAGAGCACTTGTAGGCGCGGTTAATACGGAGTCGCCGGCCCCTTGCAATGTAATGTCGGACGGATTTTGGCAGTTTTGAGAAGGGCAGTCGCGGAATATCAACCAAATACACGGCTTCCCCCTGTTGAGCCGCTTCATTCCAGTCCATCTCAGTAAAGCACAGCCCTCGGAGAATTCCGTGGTTAGCGAGTGTCGGGACTAGGTATCGATCAGGGATTCGATAGTGGTGAGACTCTTCAATGGTAAAGTGGAAGTAGTCGTTGCACCCAGTCACATAGCCGATACCAACTTGTGCCAGTTCACCAAGGCGCGCTGAACGAGGATCGGCTTGAAGAAATCGGTAAAGGTCGGCTACTTCCTTATCAAGAAAATGATTGCGCAATCGACCGTTTGTGGAACTTACGTCGCTGAGGCACACGGGTTCGCCGAAGGAGGACGCCGTCTCCAGAGTCTCTTCTAGCTTTAGAAGACTTTCGAATCTTCGCACCCGAAGCTCACTGCATCGGCTTCCATGCTTGTCTGCGAAGAGTATCAGGGTATCCTGATTAAGATCCGGGAACAAACGTTCTGTGAAGAGAGCCAACTGAACGGAAGCAAATCGCTCCAGCACAAAATGGACTACAGGTCTTGCGTAAGACGCATGGAGCATTTCAGTCGGCAAAACCATCGCGAGTCTTCCGTTAGATCCGACGAACTCAGCAGCATGCACGAGGAATGGTGCCCATGAACTCGTTAGCTCGGATAAACTGACTCCAAGACGATTAGCAGAGCGCAGTGCGTTTTCCCTAATTTCGCCTTTGAAGTGTTGATATCTGATAAAGGGAGGGTTTCCGACAACGGCATCGAATGTGGGAAGATGACCACTTTGAACGTCGAAGAAGTCTGAGAGCACCAATTGCTGTATTTGCAGCGTCGATCTGGCCTTCTCTAGGGTTTTCATATCGATCTCAACCCCGCACACCTGCTTCTGTCCAATACCTCCCAAGCTATCGATTCGTTCAGCAGAGGCACGAAGAAAAACTCCTTCACCAAACGAAGGATCCAAGACCGTATCGGCGGAGTTGCGAACCGCCCACCTCACGATGCATCGGGCGACTTCTGGAGGGGTGTAAAACGCGCCAGCTAGCTTTTGAGGGGCCGCTTGAGTCGCCATGTTCGGATTTTACATGGCCGCGCTACTTCAAGTGCACCGCTGCTTCGGTTTCTTTGTAGCTTGCCGTTCCCTTTTTTACTTTCGGCATGCCGTATTTCGGTTTGATTTCGTGGCAGCCGTTTTCGCAGAAGACGCCGCCCTCGGCGGATTCGGGCGTGGGCATCGGAGAGTTCACTGCAATCTCCCGCTCTTCTTCGATAACCCTCTCGACTTCCGAAATCAATTCAGCGTTCTGTTGGCCTGTTAACCATTTTTTCCCGCGCACAAGATAATTCTCGAACCTCGCCAGCGGATCGCGCTTCTTCCAGAACTCCATCATCTCTTTCGGCACGTAACTGGCGGCATCGTGGATCGCGTGTCCTTTCATACGCATCATTTTGGCTTCGATGATGGTGGGGCCTTCGCCCGCATGGGCACGCTCGACCGCCTCGTGAGCCGCGTCGTAAACCTGGCAGGCGTCGGTGCCATCCACGATCACGCCGGGGATGCCGTATCCGATGGCGCGCTCGGCGAGATCCTCACAGCGATACTGCATGTTCGAGGGCGTGGAGTAGGCCCAGAGATTCGATTCGACGACGAGCACGAGTCCAAGATTCTGCACGGCGGCGAAGTTGATGCCTTCGTAGGTGACGCCGGTGGATTGACCGCCGTCGCCAATCCAAGTCATGGCCGCGATGTTGCGTCCCTGGAGGCGCGCTCCGAGAGCGACACCGGAGAGCACGGGGATGAGGTCGCCGAGCATTGAGATGGGCGAGACCATGTTGCGCTTTTCGATGTCGCCGAAGTGGCTGGTGCCGTCACGGCCTTTGGTAGGCGAATCGGCTTTGGCCATGTACTGCATCATCGTGTCGCGGGCGGCAAAGCCACGAACCAGGAGCGATCCCTGATTGCGGATCATGGGCGCGAACCAGTCGTCTTTGTCGAGGGCGTACGCGGAGGCGCACGAACAGGCTTCTTGGCCGAGCCCGAAGTAGACACCGCCGACGACCTTGCCTTGCTTATAGAGATTTTCGAGCGCAACTTCCATTTTGCGGTTGAGCAGCATGTAGCGGTAGATCTCGACCGCCTGCTCTTTGCTCAGATATTTGGAGTCGCGGATTGGCGGGACTGGCGCGTCGAGGTCGCCTTCGACTTCGTAGCGGACGTGGCCGTCCTTGTCGGCGGATTGGTGGACCGTAAAATCTGGGTGCTCGAGGCGGAGGTCGGGGATTTGGTACGTACGAAGGTCTGAATGCGATGGCGCGCTGCGCGCGAGGGGGGACGAGGCGTCCGCCCCTACACGAGCCGTGGTGCGCTTCGCACCGTTGCTCGGGCGGCGGCCATTGGAACTGGCTTTGGATTTCCTTTTATTGTTCCCCATGTAAGAGCGGCGCGGGAGGCGCGATGTATTGATGGTATCGCGAGAATGGGGGAGAGGGCTAGGGCGGGTCAGTGCGAATTGTCTCTGACCACGAGATCGCTGGCAGATTCTACACAAACCATCTGCATCTCCCCTTCTTTGCTCTTGGTAAAAGGGCAGAAGCTGAGCCGAAATCAATGTCCGCACTTATGCCCAAGTTGTGTCGTCTTCTTTGTGGAGCTGGCGGAGTTCGGACGGAGGTTTCATCGGGACGCCTACGGTGCGGCCAAGGACGGCGTCGATCGTGTCGACCCACAAGATTTGGGATTGAAAGACTGTCCCGAAGTTACGCGAAATGGATTCGGCGACGACGTTGAGGTCGAGTTTTTTGCCTAGCTCTCGTTCCATTGAGGTGACGGGCTTCGAAGTGATACCACAGGGGACAATCAGGTTGAAGTAGCTGAGATCAGTGTTGACGTTCAGCGCGAATCCGTGAGAGGTGATGAAACGCGAGATATGGATGCCGATGGCAGCGAGCTTAGCTTCGTGAACTGACGAGCTTCGCTCGACTCGACGGGCGAGGACGTCCGTCCCCACATAAGCATTGTCTGCGTTGGTCCAGACGCCGCTGAGGCCAGGGATGCGCTTGCTCGGGATTCCGAAGTCAGCGCAGGTGCGCATGACAACATCTTCAAGGCAGCGGACGAAGTCGACGGCGCCGAGATGCTTTCCAGCCGTCGAGCTTCGCTCGACTCGATGGGCGGGAGCGCCCGTCTCCACACGAGCAAATCCTCGGAGATCGAAGATTGGATAGCCGACGATCTGGTCGGGACCGTGGAAGGTGACGTCGCCGCCGCGGTCGCATTCGAAGAGTTCAACCCCGAGCTGCTTCAGCAATTCCGGAGAGGCGACAACGTTCGCCACTTTCGCGTTCCGCCCGAGAGTGATGACCGGGTTGTGTTCGAGCAGAAGGAGAACGTCGCCGATCTTCTCTTCTTTGCGCAGCGCGACGAGTTGCTGCTGAAGGCGAAGGCCTGCGGCGTAGTCGATGGTGCCGAGTTGGACGACGGAGATCAAATTCTTTTCGCCGCGGATTCACGCGGATTTTCGCGGATCAAAACAGCAAGATCGAACCAGAAAACAAGCCGACACAAGAAGTGCAATGAGTCCCGCTGCCATCATCACGTCCGTGAGCAGATTAGGCCCTGGCCAAGAAGAAGCCGCCCCTACGAAAAACGTCCCGAATCCGATGAACGCCACCGAGATCCAGCGAGCCCTCTTTTTCGCTGCTGTACGAGCCGAGCGAAAGACGTAGTAGAGAGCAATCGGTAATCCGACTAGAAAACCGACGCCCACGATCCGGTAAATCGTGATTTCATCCATCATTTAGCACCATCCACTTTCACTGCTTTTCAAGCGTTGATCGCCATTCCGTACACGCTATTCGACGCATCGAGCATGGCTTCCGCCAGCGTGGGATGCGCGTGGATTGTCCACACCAAATCCTCCACTGTTGCTTCCATTTCCATCGCTGCGACAGCTTCGGCGATCAACTCCGTGGCTTGCGGGCCGATGATGTGGACGCCGAGAATTTCGCCGTAATCGGAGTCAGAAACGATTTTGATGAAGCCTTCGTGCTGGCCGACGATCGAGGCGCGCGAATTCGCGGTGAAGGGGAACTTGCCGATTTTAATGTTGTACCCAGCTTCGCGGGCCTGCGTCTCGGTCAGGCCGACGCTGCCGATTTCGGGATGGCAATACGTAGCGCCGGGGATACGTTCGCGATTAATCGGCTTGCCAGTTTTGCCGGCGATCTTCGCGACAGCGACGAGAGCTTCCATGGCTCCGACGTGTGCGAGTTGCGGTGTGCCAAGGACGATATCACCAACGGCGTAAAGGCCCGGCTCTGCGGTCTGTTGCCAAGAATCGACCTTGATGAATTCGCGTTCCGGCTTGATCTTCGTCTTCTCGAGGCCAACGTTTTGCGTGCGCGGCTTGCGTCCGACAGCGATCAGGATTTTGTCGGCGTCGATCTTTTGCTGCTTGCCGTCGACCGTGATGGTGACGGCAACTCCGGTCTTTGTTTTGTCGACTTTATCTACTTTCGCGCTTGTGTGGAACGCGATGCCACGCTTGCGATAGACGCGGGCAAGTTCCTTGCTCACCTCTTCATCTTCCACTGGTACCAGGCGCGGCAGCATTTCGATGATCGTGACGTCGCAATCAAAGGACTTGTAAATTGAGGCGAATTCGACGCCAACCGCGCCTGCGCCGACAATCACCAGAGATTTCGGAATCTCTTTCAGGCTAAGAATTTCGGTGTTAGTCAGAACGCGGTCGCTGACTTCGAGGCCAGGCAACATGCGAGCTTCAGAGCCGGTGGCGAGAATGACGTTCTTCGCCTTGAGATTCGAGGCTTTTCCGTCGTTCGAGACTTCGATGGTGAAGATGCCATTCTGCGCGGGACCGGTGAGCTTGCCGTAGCCTTTGATGGTCTCGACTTTGTTTTTCTTCATCAGGAAGTCGAGGCCCTTGGTGTGCTTGGTGACGATCTTGTTCTTGCGATCCTGGATGGCAGCCCAATTGAGTTTGCGCGCGTCGACGCCCTCGATGCCGAATTCCTTCGCATCTTTCAGGTGATCCCAGAGCTCGGCGTTGAAAAGCAGAGCTTTGGTCGGGATGCAGCCGACGTGCAGGCAGGTGCCCCCGAGGAATCCGTCTTTCTCGATGAGTGCGGTTTTCAGCCCGTATTGACCTGCGCGGATGGCGCCGGTGTAACCGGCGGGGCCGGAGCCGATGATGGCGACGTCATAGATTGTGTCTGGCAAGGAGATCTTCCTCAGTAAGAGATGAGTGAAGGCAAAGCAAGGATTCTAGAACAGGATGGGCTATCCCACCCTACGAAAACCGCGTAGGGTGGGGCACCCTCCGAGAGTAGGGATCCTTCGACTGCGAAAAAGCCTCGCTCTCGCGAGGCTGTTTTCTCCGCTCAGGATGACGGTGGGTTTAGTTGTTCTCGTTGCTGGCGCGCTTCCAGGAGATCAGCTCGCCGATCGTTGAGCTGGTGCTCGAGACCGGCTGCTTGTAGGCTTCGACTTCCGAACGCGACGCTTCTTCGCCTACGGCGCGGATGCTCAGGCCGACCTTCTTTTCTTCCGGATTCATCTTGATGATCTTGAAGTCGTGCTCGATGCCGGGCTCGAGGTGCAGGGGCTGCCCGTTTTCGTCGACGGCTTCCGACTTGTGACAGAGCCCTTCCACGCCCTCGGCAATTTCGACGAACGCTCCGAATGCCGCGACCCGCAGAACTTTCCCATGAATCACGTCGCCGATATGATGCGAAGCGAAAAACGATTCCCAAACATCGGGCTGAAGCTGCTTGACTCCGAGTGAAAGGCGGCGCTTGTCCGGCTCGATGGCCAGCACCACGGCTTTCACACGATCGCCCTTCTTCAAAACTTCTGAAGGATGCTTCACGCGCTTGGTCCAGCTCAAGTTGCTGACGTGGACGAGGCCGTCGATACCGTCTTCGATTTCGATAAACGCGCCGAAGTCGGTGAGATTGCGGACGCGGCCTTCCACCGTCATGCCAACGGGAAACTTGTCTTGCAGAGAATCCCAGGGATTTGCCGCGAGTTGGCGCATGCCCAGCGAAATGCGGCGTTCGGTGGGATTCACGTTAAGCACGACGCACTCGACCTGATCGCCAACGTTGACCAGCTTTGAGGGATGTTTCATCCGCTTCGACCAAGTCATCTCGCTGACGTGCACGAGTCCTTCAATGCCCTGCTCGAGTTCGACGAACGCTCCGTAGTCGGTCACGCTGATGACGCGTCCTGTGACGTGCGCGCCCTCAGGATAGCGGTGTTCGGCATCGAGCCACGGGTCGGGCGTGAGCTGCTTGAATCCGAGGGAGACACGCTGTTTGTCCTTGTCGTATTTGAGAACTTTGACTTGGATCTGATCGCCGACGTTGACGAGATCTTTGGGATGAGTGAGACGCCCCCAGGACATGTCGGTGATATGCAGCAGCCCGTCAAGGCCGCCGAGGTCGACGAAGGCACCGTACTCGGTAAGGTTCTTGACGACACCGGTGAGGACCGAGCCTTCTTCCAGATGTTCCAGCGTTTTGGAGCGCTTTTCCTGCTGCTCGCCTTCGAGCAGTTCTTTGCGGGATACCACGATGTTGCCGCGCTTCTTGTTCAGCTTGATGACGGCGACTTCGATGGTCTGTCCCTTCATCGCATCGAGGTTGCGCACAGGCCGCAGGTCGACTTGCGAACCCGGCAAGAATGCGTGTGCACCATGAATGTCGACAGTGAGGCCGCCTTTGATGCGATCGAGCACAACCGCCTTAATCGCCTTTTTCTCGGTATAGGATTTTTCGATTTCTTCCCAGGCGTGAATGCGCTGCGCCTTCTGATGCGAGAGATTGATATAGCCTTCTTCCGCCTCGCCCTTCACACGCATCACGTCGATTTCGTCGCCGGGCTTAAACTTGGGTTTCCCCTCGTGGTCGAGCACTTCGGAGAGAGGCAGCAGGCCTTCCGATTTCGCACCGATGTCAACGACCACATTTGTGCCAGTGATTTTCAGCACCGTGCCTTTGATGACGCGGTCTTCGCTCACAGCTTCTTCGGCCTCCGTAGTGAATGTTTCAAGAGCAGAGGCGAAGTCTTCAGCGGCAGCGGGTTTTTCAACCGCGGACGCTTCAGGCTGGGGCTGGTCTGCGGCCAACTGTGTCGTCTCGGGCTGATGCTGCTCAGCGGTGGTCGGTTCAGCTTCGGTCATGACGGTGGAATTGGAATCGGAGTGATGGGCGGTGGTGTCGTCGAACAAGGTTATGCCTCTCTGGTAATCGGATGCGGGACCTGCGCTGCGGACTGCTGGAGGAGTCGTTAGGTTGTGGTGGGCCCACTCTGGCGAGTGAACTCGGACAATCCCAGCTGTCGGACGTATAACAAAGAACCCGCGTCCAATGGGAACTATTCCACTATAACCACCGCGCGCGAACAGTGTCAAACCACAAATCCGGCGCAGGTTACAGGAATGTTGCAGAATTCAGCAGTCGGCGTCAGCACGCGAGATTTGGCTCGACTCATACCATCTGCTACCCTGCCCTGCTATGGATTATCTCTGGACGCCGTGGCGCTATGCGTACGTCTCGGGTACGCACAGGACAGTCGGCTGCGTCTTCTGCGAGGCCCCGAAGGAAGACGATGCGAAAGCACGCATCGTGTATCGCGGCGAGCGTTGCTATGTCATTTTGAATACGTTCCCCTACACGCCCGGGCACGTGATGATCGTGCCGTACGAGCATCTCGACGAATTGCAGAAGCTTCCGGTGCACGCGGCGAACGAGATGATGGCGCTCTCGCAGAGAATCGAGACGGTGCTGCGGGAGCTGTACAAACCGGATGGAATCAACCTGGGAATGAACATCGGCAAGGCGGCGGGCGCGGGGATTGCGGGACACATTCACATGCACGTGCTGCCGCGATGGGTCGCGGATGCGAATTTTGTTTCTGTTGTGGGTGAGACCCGGGTGCTGCCGGAGACGCTGGACGATACCTGGGTGAAGGTCCGGGCAAAAATGAATGGTTAGGCATTCCCTGTTGATTTCACTACACACACGATCGTGATTTCCGTCACATCCAGGAACGCGCGAGACGGCTATCTTCTAAATGAAATTGAATTTCATTTTCATTTAGGAAGACACCATGCGCAATCATCTACTTCTCTCGTTTTCACCGCTGTTTTTCGCGCTCTGTGCGTTTATGCACGCACAAACCGGCTCGGCTCCTATTCAAGACAACAGCTTCCTGATCGAGGAAGCCTACAACCAGGAAGACGGCGTCATTCAGCACATCAGCACGTTCGAGCGTCTCACCAATAACCATGATTGGGTTTATACGCAGACCGACGAATGGCCGGTGCGCAGTTACAGGCATCAACTCAGCGTGACGCTGGCGGCAACGCATGCCGGCAGCTTTGCCGGATCGGGTGCAGGCTGGGGCGATACGGCTTTCAATTATCGGTATCAGCTGGCGGGAAGCGGGGAGACGCGTATCGCGGTTGCACCCCGAGCAAGCCTGTTATTTCCGACTGGAGATCACAGGTTCGGCAGGGGATCCGGCGGATTGGGGTTCCAGACAAACCTGCCGCTCAGCATCCAGCATTCAGCGCGCTGGGTGACGCATTGGAATGCTGGCGCGACATGGATTCCGCGTGCGCTCGACCCACGGGGCGAGACGGCCGCGACAAGTGCGGTAAATCTTGGGCAGTCTATTGTGTGGCTCGCCAAGCCGCGGATGAACTTCTTGCTGGAAACTCTCTGGACCAGCAGCCAACAGGTGATCGGCTCGCATAAGGCAGAGCGGTCCCAGGATCTTTATGTCAGCCCGGGAATACGCTGGGCCTACAACCTCAGTCATGGACTGCAGGTTGTTCCGGGGATTGCGGTTCCATTGGGCGTTGGGCCTTGCGCCGGAGAGAAGGGAGTCATCTTTTATCTCAGCTTTGAGCATCCATTTGGGCTGGCGCACTCGAGGGTGCGTTGAAGCCGGTGTGTTGCGGGAAACGTGGTGGCAAGAATGGTAAAGATGCTATCGGCGGTGAAGAAATCAGGCGCTTCACTATATAGTTCGAGCTCCTGAAGTTGGGTCAAGCTTCGATTGTTTACCAGAGCAACTTCTGCAGCCAGTAAGAAACATTGTCGTCTGAGGCTGGCGGCGAATGCCAGTTGCATAGATCCTTCGCTTCGCTCAGGATGACAACACCGCGCGGGGCCTTGGATTCAACCTGCCAGTTTTTCCATTTCTTTTTCGTCGATGACGGGTACGCCCAGTTCCTTTGCCTTATCGAGCTTCGATCCGGCGTCGGTTCCCGCCACAACATAGTCCGTTTTCTTGCTGACTGAGCCTGAAACTTTCCCGCCTGCGTCTTCGATCAGCTTTTTGGCCTCGTCGCGTGTATATTTTGCCAACGTGCCAGTGAGGACGAAGGTTTTCCCGGCGAGCTTCGTCCCGCGTTCTTTCTTTTCGCCATGCATCCTGAGGCCTGCTTTCCCCAGGCGCTCGACTAGTTTTCGATTGGCGGCATTGCCGAAGAATTCGGCGATGCTCTCGGCGATCTTCGGACCCACCTCGCCGACGTTTTGCAACTCTTCAACGCTGGCGTTCTCCAGCGATTCCATCGATCCGAAATGCTCCGCCAAGAATTGCGCGGTGCGCTCGCCAACCATGCGAATGCCAAGACCATACATAACGCGTTCGAGAGGAAGCTGCTTGGAGTTCTCGATTTCGTCAATGATGTTCTGCGCGGACTTGTCGGCGAAGCGCTCCAGACTGAGCAGGTCTTTCTTGGTGAGGTCGTAGATGTCGGCGACGTTCTTGACCAAGCCGCGCTCGATCAATTGCGCCACCAGCGATTCGCCCATGCCATCGATGTTCATCACCCCACGCGAAGCGAAATGAAGAATCGTTCCCATGAGTTTGGCAGGGCAGTTGGCATTGACGCAGCGGTAATCGACTTCTCCTTCGGTGCGGACAACCTTCGTTCCGCAGACCGGGCATTTTTCTGGCGGTTGAATCTCGCCATCCCCGCGCGGATGATTTTTATCTTCGATCACCTTCGCGACCTTCGGAATCACGTCGCCACCGCGCTCGACCTGGACGTAGTCGCCGATCTTGACGCCGAGACGTTCAACCTCGTCCATGTTGTGCAGTGTGGCGTTGCGGACGGTCGTGCCACCGATTGGCACGGGAGCGAGTTCTGCGACTGGCGTCAGTTTGCCGGTGCGGCCGACCTGCCAGCGAACGTTCTCGAGTTTCGTGATCCCGGCACGCGCAGCGTACTTGTAGGCGATCGCCCAACGCGGAGCCTTGCCGGTGAAACCGAGTTCATCCTGCAACGCAATGCGATCGACTTTTATCACGATGCCGTCGATCTCATAGGGCAGCGAGTCGCGCTTTCCTTCCCATTGCTGAATAAATGTCCAGACTTCGCCGATCGAGTGGACCAGCTTGCGATGCGGGTTGACTTTGAAGCCGGCCGCATCGAGCGCATCAAGCGTTTTTGAATGGCGATCTAGGTATGTCCGGCCATTCTGCAGCAGCATATAGGCGAAGTAATCGAGGCGGCGCTGTGCGGTGATGCTGGCATCGAGTTGCCGCACGGTTCCAGCCGTGAAGTTGCGCGGGTTGGCGAAAGTCTGCAGTCCGGCGCGCTCGCGTTCGGCATTCAGTTTCTTGAAGGCGGCAATTGGCATCAGCAGTTCGCCGCGCACTTCGAAATCCGCCGGAATACCGGCCTTCTTCAGCTTCTCCTTATCGATCGACAGCGGGATGGAGTGCACGGTGCGGACATTCAGCGTGACGTCTTCGCCGGTGGTGCCGTCACCGCGCGTAACGCCGCGTTCCAGTTGTCCGGCGTGGTAGCCGACCGAGAGCGACATGCCGTCGAGTTTGAGTTCGCAGACGTAGTCAACATCCTTGCGGCCGCTGAGTTCGTGCACGCGGCGCTCCCACGCGCGAAGCTCTTCCTCGCTGTAGGTGTTGTCGAGCGACAGCATCGGTGAGGAGTGACGAACTTTGACGAATCCTTCGCGCGGCTTGCCTCCAACACGTTGTGTCGGCGAGTCGGGAGTAATGAGATTAGGATGCTCGCCCTCGAGGTCTTTCAGTTGCTGCATCAGCTTGTCGAAATCGAAGTCGCTGACCTCGGGCTGGTCGAGCACGTAATAGAGGTATTCGTGATGACGGATTTTGTCGCGCAGCGAATCGATCTTCTTTTCGAAGTCTTTGGAAGCAGGCATTGCAGAAGAGATTATATGCGGAAGGTTTTATGCGGAACTGCTCCAGAGGAGTTTATGAAAATCCCCACCCTGTCGCAAAAAGCGCGACAAGGGTGGGGCAACCCATGTCATGCATTTCCTAAACCAGATCGTCCAGCTTGAGAGTCTGTGCTCCGCCTTTCCACGAGTCGTCCAACTGCTTCTGCACGAAGCCGGCATCGTAGTCGCGCTTCTGCTGCAATAACGATTGCTGGAGTCCGAACAGCGATCGTGGATTGCGGGGATTACGGTCGAGATCGTCGCGGAAGACTCTTTCTGCGCCCGCAGCATCACCGCCCATCAGCAGCGCGCCGCCAAGATTCTCGCGCACGGGATAGAACCAGTCGGGCGGCTCGCCATAATTCAGCTTGTCTTGGATTGCCACCGCTCCCCGCAAAAGCGAAATGGCGCCGGCATTGTCCTTCTTCGCGATGGCGATCTTGGCGCCCATCACGTTCTCCGCAATTTTCATAATGTCCTTGGCCTTGTTGTTGATCGGCATCTGGAAGATCACATCCGGCGGCGTCGCGGCTTCGGCGTCGGAAACAATCTTGTACTCGGCTTCGGCCTCGGAGATCTTGCCGGTTCCGGCCAGCGCGAGTCCGCGGCCGAAGTGCCAGAAAATCGATGCCGTCTTCATGGCAGGATCAGGCGCCGGCATCTTCAAAATTTCATTCCAGTGATGGAACCGAACTTCAACTGCCATTGGGATGGTCATAAACCCTTCAAGGGGCGGCATTTCCTTGACGTGAGGGCCGACGTTGTCGGCCAGCAAGTCGGCATTTTTGCGGGCCTCGACATAGCGGCCATTCATCGCGCCACACATGGCGACAAAGTGCAGGTTGTGGCTGTAATACATCATCGGATAGATGCCCTGCTCGCCGGTCGCTTTCAGATAGGCGCGGTCGACTTCCGCGGCCTGTTCGTTTGTCTTTACGGCCGCTTCGTAGTCCCCAGTCCGAATGTAAATGTGCGCCGGCATGTGCACGATGTGTCCCGCGGCGGGAGCCAGCGAGGCGAGTTTGTTCGCGCCTGCCAAGGCCCGCTCGGGATTGTTCGAGGCTTCGACGGCATGGATGTAGTAGTGGATCGCACCCAGATGATTGGGGTCGCGCTTCATCACGGATTCGAGAGTTGCAACGATTTCTTCGGTGCCTGCTTCGGGCGTTCCATCCTGATGCCAAAGCCCCCAGGGATGCAGGTTCATGCCGGACTCGGCGAAGAGCGTCGCGGCGTCGAGGTCGTCGGGAAACTGGTGCGAGACCTGCCGCATGGCATCGCGATAATTCTCGGCGGCTTTCTTCAAATCAGAATTCGGATCCGCGGGGAAGCGCTTCGCCATCGCCTGGATGTAGGCCTGCTCGCTCGGCATTGCGCCAGAGGAAAGATCGACAGCTTTCTGCGCCGCCTCGTGAGCCTTTTTATAGCGGCCGGGATCGGCGGGATCGTTGTAGTTCGGCCCGACGGCTTCGGCCACTCCCCAGTAGGCCATCGCAAGCTTGGGATCGAGTTCGGCGGCATGCTGAAAGGATCGCGCCGCCTCGTCGTGATTGAAAGCATAGATGAAACGCAGTCCTTGATCGAAGAACTGTTGTGCCTCGAGATTATGCGTCGAGACGGGATGATGGAGATCTCCCAAGCCCGTGACTAGGGTGATAGAAGCTGGCTTGGAATGGGAAGCGTGATCTTGCGCGATCAACAACGAGCAGAGCAGAAGGCCGCACAGGGCCTGCGCCAGAATTCTCATCTGGTGATCCTCCTGAAATTTGAGTAAGGGCCCTACCCCGTGATGAGAGCCGCCCCAGGGATTGCGCACAGATTAGTCCAGACGGCGGTGGATTGCCAAGTGGTTTCAAGAGTCCGGTGCTGTCTTGTTTAAGCCGTGCCAACAGTCCAGGCGAGGTTTCACCTCAGGTACAATCACGCTTCCGTCACGCTATGCGCAAAGCGGCGTTGCTCTACAATCCGGAATCAGGGGGAAGCAAGCAGCGTCGGCGGGAGCTCGATGCCGCACTCCGCATATTGCGGAGCGGAGGAGCAGAAGCCGAGCTGTTTCCCACCGAATCGATCGATCACGCCGAGGAACAGACACGGCGTGCGATGGCCGTAGGGTGCGACACAATTTTCGCCTGCGGCGGAGACGGAACGATCCACAATGTTGCGCAGGTGCTGGCTAATACGCCGGTCGCGCTGGGTGTTCTGCCGATGGGAACGGCGAATGCGCTGGCGCACGATCTCGGAATTCCGTTACGCGTGCCGGAAGCAGCGAAAGCGGCGTTGACCTCGATGCAACGACGAGTCGCGTTAGGGCGCTTGACCTGCCAGGGGTTCGAGGGGCATTCCACGAGCTGCTATTTTTTGGTCGCGGCAGGAATCGGGGTTGACGCGCATCTTTTCTACAAGCTGCACAGCGGTACCAAGCAGCGGTTAGGGATGGCCGCGTACTACTACAAGGCATGGCATATGTGGTTTACGTATCCGATGACGCGGTTCCAAGTGAAATATACGGAGCCGGAATCGGCGGAAATGAAAGCCGCGGATGTGACAGAGTTGCTTGCGGTACGCATCCGCGACTTTGGCGGAGTGGTGCGGGAGTTGGCACCTGGAGCGTCGCTCGATCGCAACGACATGCGATTGATCCTCTGCCGCACGCGAAGTCGGGTGGCGTATCTGGCGTACGTGACACGAAGTCTGCTGGGGGGAGCATGGACGATCCCGGGAATTGAGCTGGCATACAGCGCTAAAGCCGAATGTAATTACGTTGCGGCGGCGGAGGGCGCACCCAAGGTTTATGTCGAGGCCGATGGCGAACTACTGGGCAGTTTACCGGCCGAAATCAGCGTTGTGCCGAATGCGTTGACCCTGTTGGCTCCCGGATAAGAATGTCTATACCGTTCCCTCCTTTGAGGTAGACGTCCCAATGACGCAACGGTGGCGGGCAACATAAAATAGAAAATTCACCTTGGAACCCGTCACGCACTTCCTGACCGGCGCATGCATGGGGCGCGCGGGACTCAATCGCAAGACTGCGCTGGCTACTCTCACGCTTACTCTTGCGGCCGAGGCTCCAGATCTCGATGTCTTGGGCAGCATTCGGGGCCGCGCGTTTTCGTTTGCACACCATCGCGGCTTCACCCACTCTTTTCTGGGCGTGCCGCTGGACGCCATGGTTGTGGTTGGGTTCGTCTATATGGTGTGGCGTCTGCGCGGACGAAAGACGAAAGACCCCAATCTTCCGCCGCGCTGGGGACTGCTCTTTATTTACGCTTGCCTTGCCGGACTCAGCCATATCCTGCTCGACTTCACCAATAACTATGGCGTGCGGCCGTTCTGGCCCTTTTCGGAAAAGTGGTATTCGTGGGACATCGTTTTCATCATTGAGCCGGTGATGCTGGGGTTCCTGCTCGTCGGCCTGGTTGCACCATCTTTCTTCGCAATGATCGACAAGGAAATCGGAGCGCGTTCCCGGAGTCCACGTGGACGGCTTGCGGCAGTGCTTGCGTTGATTGCGGTTGTACTGATGTGGGGCGTCCGAGATTACGAGCACCGGCGGGCAGTGAATGCGCTTGAGGCGCGCACATACAACAACGCCGATCCCGTACGCGTGGCAGCCTATCCGACGTGGATCAATCCGTTTCACTGGTACGGAGTCGTGGAGACACCAGCCTTCTTTGCCTTGGCACCGGTCAACTCTCTCGAGCCAGAAGTCGATCCGCATGGCGAGTTGGCGATTCGCTATAAGCCGGAAGAAACGCCTGTGACCCTCGCCGCGAAAAAGTCATACTTGGGACGGGTGTATCTCGATTGGGCGCAATATCCAATCACCGAGACAGAAGCGCTGGAGAATTCAGGTGGTGGATACATCGTGCATTTTCAGGATTTGCGTTACGTGGAAATGCCAAATGCATTCAACCGGGATCGGGGGCGTCGAGTGCTGGGCGCGTCGGTGGAACTGGACAAAACTCTGCGCGTGGTCGGCGACTTGTATGAGACGCGTAACCGGAATGGTGAGGTGAAAGAGAGAACTATAGTTCCGGAGCCGGGACGGTAGAGAGCAGCGCGTCGAACGGGCCGGCAGAACGCCTCAACTTGACGGCAAGCCCTGCAGCGCACAGAATAGATTCCTGCTTCGAATGATCGTTCCGAGGTGAGCATGTTGCCCTATATTTTCGTTCTATTCGCGGTGCTGGTTCGATTTCTGCCTCATCCTTTGGCGTTCACCCCGGTGGGAGCGGCTCTGCTGTATTTTGGAGCGCGTGGCCAGCGCCGCCGGATGTGGGTTCCGTTGGCGCTGCTGGCAGCCTCGGACGTTGTGTTGACCACACTCGTCTATCGCTACCCGTTCAGCTGGGACCACTTCGTAACTTGGGCATGGTATGCCGCGGTGCTGTGGCTCGGAACAACATTGAAGCAGAATGCCGGAGCGGTGCGGATTCTGGCCACCGCACTGTTGGGCTCGATCTCGTTCTTCCTGATCAGCAACTTTGCAGTGTGGGCGGCTTGGGATATGTATCCGCGAACCTTCGCGGGCCTGTTGGCCTGCTACGATGCGGGCATACCGTTTTTCCGCCGCGCAGTAGAAGGCGACCTGCTCTTTGCTGCTGCGATGTTCGGGGCTCCGGTGTGGCTGCAGGCGCTCGCGGCGAAGATGCATCGCTCAGGCGATCACACGGCGGCAGCGTAGGGATCGTTTAACCACAAAGGACACAGAGGTTCACGAAGGAACTCTAAGAGGGCATGCTTCGTGTTACTTAGTGTCCTTTGTCGTTTCTGCCGATCGTCCGCGACGACGAAGAATGCTCCACCCGCAAATTCCCGCCAGTAACAGCGTCAACACCCAAATCCAATGTCGTTTGAACACCCCGCCGAAGAGGGCGATGATGCCCGGTCCAAAATAGAGTACGAGCACCGAGAGGGTGAGGAACCGCACGAATCGTCCGGCGAAAATCGCGAAGAGGAAATGGGTAAATCTCATTTCGAACACTGCGGCGGCCAAGA
>Ga0335081_10000819_pt1 | contig 50436 bp, 44 predicted proteins | sample Lox_Sample_35_FD_206713 | JGI IMG/M metagenome (GOLD analysis project Ga0335081, IMG submission 206713) | Soil microbial communities from Loxahatchee National Wildlife Refuge, Florida, United States - Lox_Sample_3.5 | ecosystem: Environmental > Terrestrial > Soil > Wetlands | place: USA... | reverse complement strand
CTGTGGCTGCGCCGCATTCCTTCGCGCTGCGCCAACTGGCTGATGGCGAAGCTGAGCGGCGTTGATATTCACGACTTTGGCACGACGTTCAAAGCCTACCGCCGTGAGATTCTGGAGCAGGTGCCGTTATATGGCGAGCTCCACCGCTTCATCCCGGCGCTGGCGTCGTGGTATGGCGCGTCAATCGTTGAAGTGCCGATTCGCAATGTCGTCCGGGAGCGGGGCAACTCGCATTACGGGATCTCCCGCACGTTCCGCGTCTTTTTCGACCTCATCACCATTCGCTTCTTGTTGCGTTATCTGTCGCGGCCGCTGCACTTTTTTGGCACGGTGGGCATGCTAAGCATTCTTTCGGGCAGCGGCATCGCTGGCTGGTTGATGTTGCAGAAAGTGCTGCACAACTCCAGCGTCATGGCCATGCATGGGCCGCTGGTGATCTTTTCGGCGGTTCTGCTTCTTGCAGGGATGAACATGCTTGCGGTGGGACTGCTGGGAGAGATGCAGGTGCGCCACTACCACGAGCCCTCACGCCGTGCCCCCTATTATGTGGACCGCGTGCTGCGGGCACAGAGCAGCGAAGAGCACACAATTAGCGAGTAACCCGGGGTTGCCCCACCCTTTCGCCGTTCTAGCACCCCGATCAGCCTGTTTCCCGACCCAACAAAACAGCTGCGAAACGTAATGTGCTCCGCGTCATCGACCTTGACACCGAATTGACAAATTACTCGCTAGTAAACCGAAGTACGATTCGATATAGTAGGCGGCACTCGAATCGCCTGGTGCCACGCAGTTGCGATTCGTTAATGCGACTTCCTTTGTGCTTTCCCGGGGAGCGTTATTCAAGGAGACCCATGAAACACCGACTCACCCTTACTCTTTGCACATTGTTTTTCGTTGCCATTAGTGGCTTGCTCGCGTCCGCGCAAGAGCGGGCGCTGCGCAACGAAATTCGAGATTTCCCGCCCGATCTTCGCGAGTATCACCGTGATGCTGTTCCCGAGGACCTTGCCCCCATGGGCGAGCCTGCGCTGGGTGCGACGCAGTTGGACATCGCCGGTCCACCGGTAAGCTTGTTTGTGGCCGACGTGGTGATCAACAATACCGATCCGAATCTGAAGAAGAACAATCACACGAGCAACAGCGAACCGAGCATCGCAGTCAACCCCGCCAATCCGCAGGAAATCGACATTCTCGCGTTCTCCGGAGGCTGGGGCGCGTCGGCTCCCATCTGGCACAGCTCCGACGGAGGCAACACATGGACCTTGGAGCCCAGCATTCCCAATCCCCCCGGACTTGCGCAGGTCGGCTGCCCGTGCGACCAGACGCCCGATTATGGCCAAACAAACAATCTCTCCGCAGTCTTTCTCGATGAGGACAACTTCGGCATCGATGCTTACACTGGCACTACGACTGACCCGACTTCCGGCTCGGCATGGAAGTGGCTTGTCTCCGGCGGCACCGCGCAACGCACCAACAAGCAGGGAACCGGCAACGCCGACCAGCCTTGGCTGCTAGTGAATGCGGATCCAGACAATCAAGGACAAGATGACGTGTACGTGGCCTATGACAACTTCTCCGGCGCACCGGACATGCGTGTGGCCGTGGCTCCGGGCAGCGATCCACCGAATTTCACCATCGACAACTTGGCGGGATTTTCGCAGGGCGAGGTGAATCCCGGGCAGCGCCTCGCCGTCGATCACCGCACGGGTGCGGTTTATACCCTGTTCCAACAATGTCCAACCAACATATTCAATTGCAATAACATCGCGGCCGATCCCAAGACGATCAATTGGTTCTTGAATCGCTCGCTGGATGGCGGCAAGACCTGGAGCTTGAACGGCAGTTCAAGCGGCGTGCAGGTGGCAACCGGACAAAGCACCCAACCCAACCCCAAGTTCGGCACGGTCAACGCGTTGATCGGTGGCGTGAACCACGTGGCTGTCGATCCCAACAATAGCGACGTCTATGTCGTCTTCGGCAACCGTGATACGAACACCCATAACAACCGGCTCAGCATCGTTCGCCTGACCGACGACGGTCACGGCGGATTGACCATCGGCACTCCGCACTTCGTCACCGATCAAGTGCAGGCTGCGTTGCCCTCGATTGCCATCGCCAACAACAGCAAAGGAACCATCGGCATTCTGTACATGGTCTACAGGGGAATTGATCCGAAGTCTGGGTTCCCGGCTTTCACGGCGATGATTGCTGGCAGCAACGACCACGGTGTCACCTTCAAGAGTTTCAAGCTGGAGACGTTTCTCTCTCCAGCGAAGGACGATCCCACGGATAGCCGGCAGCGCGTCCTGGGCGATTACTTGCAGCTCAAAACCCTGGGCAAGACCTTCTACGGAGTGTTTCCTGGGAACGGAGTGCCGTTTGGCAGGACCTTTGCCAATATCGACCCGATTTTCTTCACCGCAACCGTACCGTAGTCCGATGTGCCTTTAGAGTTCGCGAGCGAAAGCTCGCGGACTCTGGAGGAGCAGTTCCCATCACTCCCACGCGTCGCGCAGCTCTCCTGCTGCATTAAGTGCCTCCGCCGCGATTGAAGAGGGTATCGCAAAGTGCTCTTCGATCCCATCGATCAACTCATTGCGACCCGACATTGTATGGATCGTGCAGTGCTTACCTTCGGATTCGACCAGCGAGAGATTGTGAATCACCGTTGAGAGACCCGGCCAGAAGCGTGCCAACAAGACAGCATTGCGAAACGTCGCGGTTGGCTGGAAGGAATCGGCAAGGACTGTGCTGAAGTCATTCAGGCATTTTGGCTCCGGTTTGACCAGGTAGCCATGCTTCAACACTCCGTCACGATACATTGCCATGCGCGAGCACCCGAGAGCGTTTTGGGGTTTGAGCACGTAGCGATCGCGTCCGAGCGCAATCTCGTAGTCAGTGTCAAGGTCACGGGGCATCGGAGAGAGAAACGGCGCAGCGTACCCGCCATCGACCAGATACTCCCGCCCGTCGATGGTGACGACACTGACCATGTGCACGTCCGACGCGGACATGTCGGCCCCGCACAGCTTCACTTCGTAGCCCAGGCTTCTCAGCAGGGAATAGAAGTGAAAGTTGTTCGAGTAGCACGTCCCGCCGAAATGGTACTGCTCGATCCCATCAAGATATCGATGGATGTCTGGCGGAGCCGTCAGACCGAAACGCTGCAGGTAATAGAGCTTAGAAATATTTTCAAAAGGGACGCAGGTGAGGTGGGCGCCAACCAGCTCTTCTAGCGCAGTCAGAGATGGCTCGCTTAGAGAGACGCCAAGCAGACGCAGGTATCTCCGCACGATACCGGCGTCGAGCCGTTCGGAGAACGGGGTTTTGGTGAACACTATCTGAGCCGTTCGCTGCTCCTCGATTTAGTGTTGCTGCACGCTCACCTCGACGTTGAAGCCACCGCTGTTGTCAAACACCGCCGTGTCGTTGATGCCCAGAAACAAAGTTCCCGCCTCATCCACCTCGAAGGTCTTGCCCTCGCCAATGAAGAAAAGCGTCCCGGGCATAATGCCGACTCTTGCTATGTTCTTGGTGCCATCCACGGCGGTAAAGCCGCGATGGTCTTGCACCCTTGATTGCGGCACAAAGGCGCCAATGAGTGCACAAAGATGAGTGATGTTCGGGATTTCACCTAGTCCGTGAGCTTCGTTCAGCGGTGGTTGCTGGCCTTTGCATGCCTTACAGGCGGATGTTCCGTCAGGGCCGGTTGTGTCGCCGGCTGTGTCCCAAGTCACTATTCCGTCGATGTAGGTAACGGTGATCGTGGCCGCACCGTCTACCGTGATCGCAGGGACGAAGGGAAAAACGTAATCCGTCGGGTTGCCGAAGTACCCCGATGCATTCCCCGGTACGAAGACCTGGGTTTGCGCAGGTGCCGCGATGGTGGCTGCGGCAACGAACAGTAACAATAAAGTTGCAACTTTCGTGCTTGCCATGACTGACCTCCTTGCCACGCTTGCGTGGCTCTTTCTGAAATCCGTTCACTCCAAGATTGCGGAGGCGAGGCGGCCTCACTCCACGCTCACCTCCACATTGAAGCCGCCGCTGTTGTCCTCCACGCCGGTGTCGTTGATCCCGAGAAACAGTGTTCCCGCCTCCTTCACCTCGATGGTTTTGCTCTCGCCGACGAAGAAGACCCAGCCGGGCATAATGCCAACTCGGGATGCAGCTTTGGTGGCGTCAATGGCGACGAAACCCTTGTGTGCCGCCCGTGCTGCCGGCACGAAGGCGCCGATCAACGCCGCTATGTTTTGAATTGCCTTGTGTGGGGCGATGCCCTTGGCCTCCTGCAGCGGATACTGTCCACCGTTTGCGGGGAACGGCCCACCGTTCGGCCCGACCTCAGGCTCGCCAAAGCCGTACGTCACGGTACCATCGACGTACGTGACGGTGATCGTTGCTGGTCCGTTGACGGAAATCGCCGGCACAAACGCCACTTCGGCATCCACTGGATTGCCGAAATATCCCGACGCATTGCCCGGCACAAAGACTTGGGTTTGGGCAGATACGGCGACGGCTGTCCCAACAACGAACCATAGGAATACAAGTGCTGATTTCGCGTTTCTCATGATGTCCTCCTCAAACTTCCATAGCTCAAACGAGTCGTTACCTTGTTCAGTTGCCCGCGCCGTCACTGAACAGTGACCTCAACATTGAAGCCACCGCTGTTGTCGCCCACGTGTTCGTCATTGATACCCAAGAAGAGCGTCCCGGCCTGGTTCACAGCAAGAGTCTTGCTTTCGCCAATGAAGAAGAGCAAACCGGGCATAACGCCAACCGTGGCGGCATTCTTTGATCCGTCGACTGGGGAAAAGCCCGGATAATCAACCTTTCCTTGGGAAACGAAAGCGCCCAGCAAGCCCCCGACGTGATTGCACCTTCCTCCTGCGACGCCTTGTGCCTCCTGAAGGGGCGTTTGGGGACAGTTGTGTTGGGTGATGCCTTCGGGATCGACTTCGACGCCACCAATGTCGACCGTGCCGCTGACATAGGTGACGGTGATTGTCCCCGGCCCATTCACCGTGATGGCCGGGACGAGTTGGTTGACTTGGTCAACCGGGCTGCCGAAATCCCCCGACGCATTCCCCGGTACGAAGACCTGGGTTTGCGCGGTTGCCATAACGGTTGACGCAGAAATGAAAAGTAACACTACGAGTGCAATCTTGATGCTTGCCATAATTTTCCTCCCGCCACGCTTCCGTGGCTCTAGCTAATTCTTGAAATGACTAAGGCTCAGCCAACCGACTAAGCTCACGGACCGCTTACTGCGACCACGAACTCGCCGCTGTTGTCGAGCACGCCTGCATCATTTATGCCCAGAAACAATGTTCCGGCCTCGGTGACATTGACGGTCTTGCCTTCGCCGATAAAGAACAGGTCCGCCGGCCTGATGCCGACGTGGACTTTGTACTTTGTTCCATCGATCGCGCTGAAGCCTTTGCAGCCAACCCGCGATTGGGGAACGAAGACGCCCATCAAGGCGCCGAAATTGTTTACAACTCCTCCGGCTATTCCTTGAGCCTCCTGAAGCGGCAATTGGCCCTGTCCGGTGTCAGAAGTAATTCCAGTGGGGCCGGTAGGCAGACCGCCACCGCCAGTGAGGTAGACCGTGCCGCTGACATACGTGACCGTAATCGCTCCTGGGCCAGTTACCGTAATAGCTGGCACCAGCGGCACAACCAGGTCGGTGTGGTTGCCAAAATCGCCCGACGCATTTCCCGGCACTGTAACCTGGGTTTGCGCCAGTCCAACAGTTACTGCCAAAAGCACGAACCATACGAGCGCTAATTTCCTCATCTTGTCCTCCCGCCATTTCTCATGGCATTGCAGATTGTTTCCTCGACTAGGCCAGTGCGCTCTCCGTCACTGGACTGTGACCTCGACGTTGAAACCGCCGCCGTTGTCGCCCACCCAGCAGTCGTTAATCCCGAGATACAGGGTTCCGGCGTAGTCCACGTCGAGGGTTTTTCCTTCGCCAATAAAAAATAGTTTGTTGGGCATGATTCCGACTCGCGCCAATGCCTTAGTGCCGTCCACAGGACTGAATCCCTTGTGCCCGGCGCGCGGCTGCGGCACAAATAAGCCGATCAGAGCGTCGAGGTATGGACACTTCCCACCTGCGATTCCGTGGTCTTCCTGCAGGGGCAACTGCCCCCAGTTGGTACAGTCCCAGTCAACGCCGTTGGGGCCGGTATTGACCCCACCCGCGTCAGTGATTGTGCCATCGAGGTATGTGATCGTAATGGTTGCCGGTCCGTCGACGGTGACCGCCGGCACGTAGGGAATGACCATGTCGATGGGGCCGCCGAACGCGCCGTTGGTTTGTCCTGAGACGAAGACTTCGGTTTGCGCTGATGCAGCCAGCGTCACCGCAGCAATGAACATTAAAAGTGCGAATACTATTTTTGTGTTCTTCATGTTGTCCTCCTGCCACGTTTGGGTGGCTTTCATAAGACTGGCTCGCTCCGAGACTGTCAGCTGCAGAGCGAGTGACTGTTTCAACACTTCCAGCCGCTGACTGCTCATACCAGACGGCCGGAAGATGGAACTAAGGTGTGATCTCAAAAACTGTGCCCGCGCCATATGCACCGCTAAATGCAGCTACGCCGTAGAAGTTTCCTGCGCTATCGAAGACAAATCCTTCGGGGCACCAGCCGTCGCTGCCTCCGGTGAAGCTGTGCAGAATGACCTCTTTGATTTTTCCTCCCGGGCCACGGCCGATCCCGAATATCGCGCCGTATCCATAAGTCCCGCCTCCGACTGTGGTGCCCCAGAGGTTGCCGGCGGCGTCAAAGGCGACACCGAGTGCAGGATCGTATCCGTCAGGGCTGCCTTTGAAGCTGTAGATGATGGAGTAAGCCCACGTGCCGTCAAGGTTCGGGGTCAACCTGAAAACCACACCGGCGGGATTGCCGCCGCCGCCGTCACCGCCTGCATTCGAGGTCGTGCCATAGAGATTGCCGGCGGTGTCGAAGATGACTCGGGCAACGGGCCACTCTCCCGGTCGAGCCGCAAAAGCGTGCAACACTTTCTCTTCCCAACTGCCGCCGGTAACGGGAGTTAACTCGTATACCAAGCCGTATCCGTAGGGCCCCCCAAAGGGGACTGTCCCATAAATGTTGCCAGCGGAATCTAGCGTCAGACTGCCATCCCGAAAGGGATAGGCTCCATCTTTGCCGCCGGTGAAACTATGGATCACTTGTTGCGTCCAGCTTCCGTCCGGCTGCGGCGTCAAGGTGTAGATTGCGCCATACCCATAGGCGCCCCCACTGCCAGCGGTCCCGTACAGGGTTCCGGCCGTGTCAAATGTCAAAGCATAGGGATCGCTTCCGTCTTGACCAGTGAAGTCGTGCAACACGCTCTTGGTCCATGTTCCGTCGTCGTTCGGCGCTAGCTCGAACACGGTCCCAGCTCCGTAGGCGCCGCCATACATCGTTGTTCCGTAGAGGTCTCCCGACTTGTCAAAAAGCAGCGTGGACCAGGGGTTGTACCCGTCGGAGCCGCCGGCGAAGCTGTAGAGCACAGTCTCGCTCCACGTGCCGTCGGGATTCGGCGTCAGTTTGAAAACTGCGCCAGCCCCATAGGTGCCGCCCCAGAACGTCGTGCCATAGAGATTCCCAGCAGCGTCCAGGATCAGGCCCGATCGAGGAGCTTCTCCGTCTTGGCCGCTAAAGGTGTAAAGCAGTTTGAACTCTCTGGCCGTTGCGACCGGCACTAACAAAAGGAGCACGGTGAGCAATACCATTGCCGCCGCCAGCGCTCTGTCAGCAGCTCTGAATGAATTCCGTTTCATAAACCTTGCCCTCCTTTCCAGAGGATGAATGCGCGGCCGCCCAGCGAGGCGCTCATACCGGCGGCCGAAAGATGAAACTAAGGTGTGATCTCAAAAACGGTGCCCGCGCCGTATGCGCCGCCAGCTCCCGTGACGCCGTACAGATTGCCCGCGGCATCTATGTTCAGGTTGCCTAATGGATAAATTCCGTCGCTGCCCGTGAACGCGTAGACGACACTGAACGTCCAGGTGCCATCCGGATTCGGCGTCATTTCGTAGACGGTGCCAAAGCCATATTCGCCGCCGTTGGCCGCACTCCCGTATATGTTGCCTGCGGGATCGCGAACTAAGCTGCCGATGGCTGCCGCGCCGTCGCTTGTCCAATCGAAGTCATGCAGTACCTGGTAGGTCCATTTGCCGTTTGGGCCGGGCATCAGAGTGAAGAAGACGCCGGAGCCATGGGCACCGCCGTGCTCGGTCGTGCCGTACAGGTTCCCAGCGTCATCAAAAATCAGACCCGATACGGAGGGATCGGAGCCGTCATTGCCACCTTTGAAACGATGTATTACTTGAAAGCTCCACTTGCCGTCCGGACTGGGTGTCATCTTGAAAACGGTGCCACACTCATTCGGCGGCTTGCTGCAACCATTGACAGTGTTTCGAGTTGTTCCGTAAAGATTGCCCCCCGCGTCAGGAATTAGACCGACCCATGGGCTGCACGCAGGACTGTCCATGAATTGGTGAATTACCCGGTTGGAGCCGGGTGCCATTTTGTAGAGCGTCCCGCATCCTTTGGAGCCCCCGTACGAGGCGGCCCCGTATAGAGTTCCCTGCGCGTCGATGTAGATGGTGGTTCGCGGCCAGGATCCGTCCTTGCCGCCCGTGAAGTGATGCAGAATGGTCTCGGTCCAGGTACCGTCTGGATTGGGCGTGAACTTGAAAAGCACTCCGACGCCATGTTTACCTCCTCCCGCAGTCACGCCGTAGAGGTTGCCCGCCGAATCAAAGGTGAGCCTGCCCCAATCCGATTGGTCGCCATCACTTCCGTTAAAGCTGTGCAGAATGGTTTCGCTCCACGTTCCATCGGGATTTGGGCCGCATTTGTAGAAACTGCCGTGACCATACAGCCCGCCTGACCAGGTTGTGCCATAAAGATTGCCGACATCGTCGAAGATCAACCCGCTATGGGGTCCGTTCCCATCTGGCCCCGCTGGACCCGTAAGCGAACAGAGCACTTTCTCGGTAACTGCTGACGCACTTTGTGCCAAGACCAAAGCAGCGAATAACATGACTGCCGCCGCCGCGAAAAACCTGCCGGCAGCCCTGAATGAATTCCGTTTCATAAACCTTGTCCTCCTTTCGAGGATGAATGCGTGGCCGCTCGGTGCGAAGTGCGCACCGAGCGGCCGGAGAATTGAATTAAGGTGTAATCTCGAACACTGTGCCAAAGGTCGTCACGCCGTCGCCGCTGGTCGTGCCATAGAGATTCCCTGCGGAATCCAAGGTCACACCGGCAAAGGAGTGAGCCCCCGGATGGTTGTGGAAGGTGTGGAGTACAGTTTCCTTCCAGGTGCCATCCGGTTTCGGAGTCAGGCGGAAGATGACGCCGCAACCATCGGAAAAGGGTCCGTGATAACAGTCGTAGTCACCGCCGAAGGGCGTGGCTCCATAAAGATTGCCGGCTGCGTCGAAGATCACACCCGCTTCGGGATGCTCGCCGTCCGCGCCTCCGGTAAAGCTGTACACATCCGATTCTGTCCAGGTGCCGTCTTGGCTCGGCGTAAGTTTGAATACCACTCCCGCCGCGGTCCCGTGATTCCAGAAAGCAGTTCCATAGACACTGCCGGCAGCATCCAGCACCAAGCCGGAAAAGGAGAACGGATCCCAGCCGTCGTTGCCGTCGAAGGTGTGTAAAACCGTATCCGTCCAGGTTCCGTCTGGATTTGGCGTCAATCGAAACACCACACCAGCTGAACTAGCGCTTTGCCCTGTCCCATAGAGGTTTCCCGCCGGGTCAAACGCAAGCCCTCCGAGCTGAGCGGATCCGTCCCACCCGCCGCTAAAGGAGTGCAGGACGCTTTGTGTCCAGCTCCCATCCGGATTTGGAGTAAGTTTGAAGATTGTGCCGCCGCCATAGTCCCCTCCACCGTCCGCGGCACCGTACAGGTTCCCTGTCTGGTCGAAGATCACGCCCACCATGGGACTCGCGCCGTCCTGCCCGCCGCTGAAGCTGTAAAGCAGTCTTCCGCTCCAGCCCCCGCTGGGTTTCGGCATAATTTCAAAGACTGTCCCTTTGCCATATTTGCCGCCCGCGTAGGTCGTCCCAAAGAGATTTCCCGCGGAGTCCAGCATCAGGCTGCCCATGGGACTGGCGCCGTCGACGGCGCCTCGAAAGCTGTAAAGCACCTTCTTCTTCCACGTGCCGTCTGGGTTAGGCTTCAACTCGTAAATCAACCCGAATCCATAGGCACCCCCAGCAGGTGTGGTCCCGTAGAGATTGCCGGCTGCATCGATCACGATCCCGGACGAAAAATATTCGAGGAACGGCCCCAGGTTCACGTACTCGTTTCCATTTGCGCCGCCGGTGAATCGGTGCAGTATCTTGTATTGGCTCGCAGCGTCGGTGACGACTGAGAACCCAAGGATGAAGACCGTCGCCGCCACCAGCCGCCCTGCGGCGGCCCAAAACCTTTTCGCTTCCATAAATTGCTCCTTTCCAGAGGATGAATGCGCGGCCGCTCGGCGCGAAGTGCCCACACCGGCGGCCGGGAAATTGAATTAAGGCGTGATCTCGAACACGACCATGTCGTAGCGAGTGCCGTGACTTACACCGTAGAGATTGCCTGCGGCGTCGAAAATCACGTCGGCAAAGGGGCTCGATGCCGGATTGTTCTTGAAGGAAGCGGCGTACTCATGCCACTTACCGCTCTCTCCTCGAGTGAGCTTAAAGACGACACCGTATCCGTAGGTGCCGCCGCCGCTGGTGGTGCTGTAGAGGCTCCCCGCGGCGTCGAAGGTCACGCCGGAGTGAGGCCAGGCGCCGTCGTATCCTTTGGTGAAGCTATGGAGCACACTCCCTGTCCAGGTTCCGTCGCCTAAGGGTGTCAGCTCGAATACCGTGCCGTATCCGAAGCCGCCCCATTCCGCAGTGCCGTAGAGATTTCCCTGCGAATCAAAGATCAAAGGGCCGGCCCAGGGCTGTTGTCCGTCTCGACCGCCAGTGAACTTGTGAAGAACGTTTTCCGTCCAGCTCTCGTCTGGGTTCCGGGACAATTCGAAAACTGTGCCGCAGTTGTTGCAGTTGGCGCCTCCGTAAGTAGTACCGTAAAGATTGCCCAGCGAGTCAAAGAGCAGAGTGCAACGAGGCTGCAATCCGTCGGTTGGGCCGTTAAAGCTGTGGAGTACAGTTTCGGTCCAGCTGCCATCGAAGTTGGGCGAGAGCTCGAAAACCGCGCCACAAGCTTTCGCGCCGTACCCATACTGTTCGCAGTCTCCGGTTCCGCCATAGTGTGCTGTGCCATAGAGATTGCCGGACGCGTCGAAGATCAAACCGGCGGTGGAGCTTCCTCCATCCGTGCCGCCGGTGAAGCTGTAGAGTGTTGTTTCAGTCCAGGTCCCGTCGGGATTCGGCGTAAGCTGAAAAACTGCGCCGCAACCGGAGCCATAAGTGTCCGAGCAGTCGCCTAATCCGCCGTATGCGGTTGTGCCGTAAAGATCACCGACCGGGTCGAAGGTCACAGCGGCCCACGGTTGTGCTCCGTCGGAGCCATTAGTGAAGCTATAAAGATCCTTTTCGGTCCAGCTTCCATCCGGGTTCTGCGTCAATTGATAAACGCGGCCATATCCGTAAGCGCCGCCAAACTCGGTTGTGCCATACAGGTTTCCATCCGGGCCCCAGGTTAGGCCGGCCGTCGAGTAGGTCGCGTGTCCGCTAGAAGGGAACTTGTAAAGCACCTTGTAGGTGTAGGCGCATGCGCTTGGTACCAGCACTGCTAATGCCAACGTGACGGCCACAACAAGAACGCTCACGCCAGAGAATCGCGCACGTTTCATTGGTGTTCCTCCTTCTACGAAAAGTTATGAATGATGACTGGCTAAGGTGTGATCTCGAACACCGACCCGAACGTGGTCACGCCATCGCCGCTGGTCGTGCCATAGAGATTGCCTGAGCTATCGAATATCAGGGTCGAATAAGGGTAGGCACCGGGGTGATTCGCGAATGGCTGCACACGATACTCTGTGTTTCTGCCAATTGAAGACTTTGGGCCAAACTGGTAAACGACGCCGTAGCCGTACGCGCCCCCGACACTTGTGGTGCCATAGAGGTTGCCCTTGTCATCCATGACTACGCCACCCGCCGGCAAATAACCGCTTTTGCCGTCGTCAGCGAAGGCATACAGCAGCCGCTCGCTCCACGACCCGTCCGGGTTTGGCGTCAGTTCAAAAATTGCGCTTGGGCCGTAGAAACCGTTGTAGGTCGTTCCGTAGAGATTCCCGGCGGAGTCGAAAATCACACCCGCGTGGGGGCAGTAAGTGTCGTTGACAAACGAATGCAGTATCTTTTCGTTCCAAGTCCCATCACCATTCGGGCTCAACTCAAAGACCGTCCCGTCCCCGTTGCCGCCGTTTGCCGTAGTCCCGTAGAGATTTCCGGACGCATCGAATATCATGCCCGCCAACGGAAGCATGCCGTCGTTATAACCGTACCTGCCGTCGTTGGCGAAGGAATGAAGGATGGTTTCAGTCCAGGTTCCATCGCCATTGGGGCTGAGTTCATAAACCGTGCCACAGCCATTCGGGAAGCATGCGTCCCCGCCAATGTCTGTCGTGCCATAGAGATTTCCCGATTTGTCCATAACCAGACCGCCAGACACATAATGGCCATCCACAAAGTCGTAAATGAAAGAATGAAGCACGTTCGATGTCCAGCTGCCGTCGCCATTCGGGGTCAACTCGAAGGCCGACCCGTCACCGTAAACGCCACCGTAGACCGCGGTCCCGTAAAGGTTGCCGGCGGGGTCGAAGATGAGGCTGCTGGCAGGACCCTTCTCTGGGTATTCGAGCGCATAAATCACGTTCTCTCGCCATGTGCCGTCCCCGTTCGGGCTGAGCTCAAAGACTGTGCCACATCCCGTGGGACAAAGGTCTGAGTTGCCTCCAGCATAGGTTGTGCCATACAGGTTGCCTGCCTGGTCGAAGATGAGGCCAGCGAGCGGAGTTCTGCCATCCGCGCCACCGGTGAAGCTGTAAAGGGTCTTGAATTTGGAGGCGGAGGCGATAGGAGTGAAGACCAGGAGCGTTAGTGCAACCGCCGAAGTAAAACACTTGGCAAAGAATGTAGCGTGTTTCATCGCTGTTTCCTCCTTTGATAACGAGTTATTTGTGATGACCGTGTTATGGTGTAATCTCAAAAACCGAACCGAAAGTGGTGATTCCGTCGCCTTGAGTTGTGCCGTAGAGGTTACCGGCAGCGTCCATGATGAGCATCGAGTAAGGATAGGCTCCCGGATGGTTCTGCAGGGCGGCTACCCGGTAACCCAGACCACCGGTTGAAGTAGGGCCCAAGCGAAACACCGTGCCGTAGCCTGAAGCACCACCCACGGTGGTTGTGCCATAGATGTTGCCTCGGTTATCGACCGCTACGCCACCGATCGGAACCATGCCATCGTTGCCACCGGTGAATGTATGAAGCACCGATAGCTTGCCCGCGGTATCCAACTTGACGATCGTCCCGCAACCAATGGGACCCCAGCCCGGGGGCGAGCAATACCAATCACCGCCATTGAACGTGCCGACATAGAGATCGCCTGCACTGTCAAACACCACCGGGCTCCGCGGGCACTCTCCATCCCCCCCGCCCGTAAATTGGTAAACCAGTTCCTCCACGCCGTTCGTATCAATCCTGTATATCGTTCCTTGGGTGTGAGGGCCGCCAGACTCGGTGGTGCCGTAGAGATACGTTCCTGTGGGATCCCAAGTTAAGCCAACCCAGGGCACGTAGGCGTCGCCTGGGTAAGAGGGAAAGTCGTGCAGCACGGTTTCTGTCCAAGTGCCATCCGGATTTGGAGCCAACTTGAAAACAACGCCCCAATAGTAGGGGTAGATTCCGCCGGTGTGTGTGGTCCCATAGAGATTTCCAGCCCTATCGAAAACCACGCCTCCAGTCGGAGAACTTCCATCCGGGCACGGATATCCGTCAACGCAAAAGCTGTAGAGCACGGTTTCCACACCGTTGGTATCTAGTCCGAAAACAGTGCCCGCACCATACGTTCCGCCGCCGTAAGTCGTGCCGTACAGGTTTCCGGCTGTGTCTAGGATCAATTGTTGAAAGGGATGCGGAGTTGCGCCGTCGGCGCCACCCGTAAAGCTGTATAGAACGGTGAAAGTACCGCTGGAATCAATCCTGAAAACTGTCCCGTAGCCGAATTCTCCGCCACCAGCAGCAGCCCCATAGAGATTTCCAGCAGCGTCGAGCACAAGAGTTGACGGACCGACACCATCCGCGCCACCGGTAAAGGTGTAAAGGGTTTTGAATTTGGAGGCCGAGGCGTTAGTCGGCAAGACCAAAAGCGTTAGTACGATCGCTAGGATAAGACTCCTGCCAGAGAACCTCGCGTCTTTCATTGCTCTTTCCTCCTTCTTACGATGAGTTACAAAATGATGACTGCGAGGCAGCAAAGTGAATCGGGAGGAATGGATTGCTTCCCGATGTGCCTGATGATTCTTGCCAGATAGAAACGGTCGATCGACTGTCATAGGTCAGCGCCTGGCAAAAGACGACGCCGACACCCGCGACCAAGTTATTGAGAATGACTCAGGGCCACAAGGATGAAGATCACTTATCGACGTGACGGGAAGTGACAGACTGGCGTCTGTAACAAATTCGGACACCAAATCGCGGCTTAGCGGGTAGCGAACAGGTGCTCGTTTCTTTCCACGCCCGCCCGCTTCACTTGCATGAGCTCCACAGCCTTCTTGGCGATGTGTTCAGCGCTGACTTCGAATTCCTTCACCAGTTCCCAGGGCGCGCCAGAGTCTCCGAAGCGGTCTTTCACGCCGATCGCTCCGGTCATGACAGGCACACCGTAGAGTTCGGGATGTTCGGTAATCACGTTGCTCACCCGCCACGCCAGAGCGCCGATCTGATGTTCTTCAGCGGTAACTACGATGCCAGTCTCGCGGGCGGCGCGGACGATGGCGGTCTCGTCGATCGGCTTCAGGGTATGCAGATTGATGATGCGGGTTTCGTATCCGAAGTCGTTCTTGAGAATCCAAGCCGCACGCATCGCCTCCGGAACCATGGGGCCGCAGGCAACGATGCTGAGGTCTTCCTGTTCATTTTCGTACTCAGACGACAGGAAGTGAGTAAAGGCGTCGGCGAAGTTGGGCGTCTCGCCACGGAAGCGAATCACATTGGCTTGGCCAAAACGGAAGGCGGTGTGCTCGTCGGTGACGATCGGAGTCGCCTCGCGCGCAAAGCGAATGTATTTCGGTCCCTGGTGCTTCAGCAATAGATAGCTGGTGGCTTTGCGTGTTTCGACGGCGTCGCAGGGAACGACCACGGACATGTTCGGCAGACCACACATCGCAAAGAGATCTTCCAATGCCTGGTGAGTAGCGCCGTCGGGCCCGACTGAGACCCCGCCGTGCGCGCCGGCAATCATCACATTGAAGTTGCCGTAGCAGACCGAGGTGCGAATCTGATCCAGATTACGTGCCGCAGCAAACGTCGCGTAAGTGCCGAGGACGGGGAGTTTGCCTTCCTTCGCCAAGCCAGCGGCAGCAGAAGTGGCAGATTGCTCGGCGATTCCCATACTGATCCAGCGGCGTTTGCGCTCGGGCTTGCCGGCATAAAAATCGCTGATGGTGATTGAGCCGGAAATGTCGAGCCCGAGGCAGACCACGCGCTCGTCGTCGCCATTCTGTGCCAGCGATTGTCCGAAGCCTTTGCGGGTCGGCTCCATCTTCACCTTCATGTTCTCTGCCGCATTCCACCAGTAATTACGGCTGAACTTGGGCATTTTGGCGTCGAGCCTTTGCTCAACTCCAGCCTGGTAACGTTTTGCGACTTCCAACAGCTTGAGATAGGGAATCCCTTCGTGAAGGCCAAGCTCGGATAGCCCTTTCATCAGTTCTTCGTAGTTGGGAGATTTGCCATGCCATCCCGCAATGTCTTCCATGAAGCTAACGCCTTTGCCCTTGACGGTGTCGGCGAGGATGACGGTGGGCCTGCCGTCCCGCGTTCTTGCCTTCTCGAGCGCTTCGACCACTTGCTTCATATCGTGTCCGTTGATGTGAATTACGTTCCAGCCGAAGGCGCGATATTTCTCTTCGAGCGGCTCGACGTTCATGACTTCGGCCACTTTGCCGTCGATCTGCAGGCGGTTAACGTCGACGATGCCAACGAGATTGTCGAGCTTATAGTGACCGGCTTCCATGGCGGCTTCCCAGATCTGGCCTTCCTGCTGCTCCCCGTCGCCCATGAGGCAGAAAGTGGTGTAAGCCTTGCCGTCGAGTTTGCCGGCCAGCGCGATTCCGACAGCAACACTCAGGCCTTGGCCGAGCGACCCGGTAGAGACCTCAATGCCCGGCAGCTTCAGCCAATGAGGATGCCCCTGGAAAGGCGAATAGAGCTTGCGGAGAGTCATAACATCGTCGATGGGGCAGAAGCCGGCGAAGGCGAGACCCAAATAGAGGCTGGGCGCTTTGTGTCCGGTCGACCAGATGATGCGGTCGCGGTCCGGCCAGGAAGGATTCTTGGGATCGTGATTGGCGACGCGAAGATAAAGCGCCGCTGTAATGTCCATAATGGAAAGCGTTCCGCCGGCATGTCCCGAACCCGCCGCGCAGAGGGCCACTAAATCATAGCCGCGCATCTGGTTAGCGGCATCTTTCAACTCTTCAATGGAATAATCGCGAATGGTCCTGCCGGTGGTGGAGTCCTTGATCGCCATGTCCTCGTCCTTCCGCGCCGGCAGCGACAGAGGAGTGCCCGCGCTGGTCTCTGACGACGAGTTTAGGAGGGAATGTACAAAGGCTCAGTGTGGGAGATCACAGGGAGGTGTGATGGGAAACCATCGTTCGCCGCAGATCGACGCGGATCAACGCCGATAAGTCAATTCTTCTTGTTTCTTTACTTCTCTAGAAGTATCCGCGTTCATCCGTGTAAATTCGTGGCTCGGTCTTTACAGGTTCTTCTTCGTCCACTGATCAATTTGCGCGAGAGCAGTGTTCAAGTTCTCCAGCGAATTGGCTACGCTGAAGCGCAGATAGCCTTCACCAAACGCCCCGAACGACGTACCCGAGAGGCACGCGACTCCCGCCTCGTCAAGCAAGGCATCCGCCAGTTTCTTCGAGGGCCAGCCAGTCTTCGTAATATTAGGAAAAACATAAAAAGCGCCCTTGGGCATCCGGCAGGAGAAGCCTTTGATCTTGTTAAGTCCTGCTACGAAGGCATCGCGGCGGCGCTGGAATTCCGTCCGCATCTTGTCAACGGACGACTGGTCGCCGCGCAGCGCTTCGACACCCGCGATCTGAGTGAAGCTGGCAGTGCAGGAATTCGAGTTCGTCATCAGACGAGTGATGTGGGTCGCCAGGTCAGGACGCATGACGCCATAGCCCATGCGCCATCCAGTCATCGCGTAGGTCTTGGAGAAGCCGTCGAGCAGGATAGTGCGGTCTTTAAAACCGGGCACAGTCATGATCGAGTAGTGATCACCTTCGAAGATAAGCCGGGAATAAATCTCGTCCGACAGAACCATGATGTTGCGGTCGCCGATGGCCTCGGCAATGGCATGAATATCTTTTTTGTTCAGGACGCCGCCCGTGGGGTTCTGTGGCGAATTGATGATGATCAGCCGGGTGCGGTCGGTAATTAACGATGCAAGTTCCTTGACGTCGAGGCTGAAGTCGCGGTCTTCGTGAAGGCGGACCGGGACAGCCTTGGCTCCCAGGTAATTGATCATCGATTCATAAATCGGGAAGCCGGGGTTAGGATAAATGACTTCATCTCCTACATCAGCTAGAGCCAGCAAGCTGAAGAAAATAATTGGCTTGCCTCCTGGAACGACGACGACTTCCTCAGCCTTGACTTCGACGTTCCGCGAGCGGCTGACGTCTTCGGCGATGGCCTGGCGCAGCTCCGGCTGGCCGGCCGAAGGGCCGTAGTGGGTCCAGCCTTTGTGCAGGGCGTCGACCGCGGCTTCGATAACGTTCTTCGGAGTATCAAAGTCAGGCTCACCGATTTCCAGGTGGACGATGTGCTTGCCCTGGCGCTCCAAGGCTTTGGCGCGGTTCAGGACTTCGAAAGCGGTTTCGGTGCCGAGGCGCGACATGCGTTCGGCAAGGCGAAGTTGGTGTTGGGTGGGTTTTTCCATAGTCGCAGTAGTCATGATTTATATCCTCGGCCGCGGGCTGGGCGCTGCGGCAGGCGGCAATCCATGATAAGACACTTCCCGCCAAAATTCATTCTGCGCCCAAAACCAGGAGGGAGTCAGGGTCGGAGGTCACTGGGGAGTGTGACGCTATTCGGAAACATCAACCCTTTCACCGCAGAGGACGCCGAGTTCTTACTTGAATTGTCATCCTGAGGAGCGCATTGTTTGCGCGACGAAGGATCTATGGATTTGTCCGGAGTGCCCAAATGCATAGGTCCTTTCGACTCGCTCTGCTCGCTCAGGTCAGGCTCTTCGTTGGGAGTCGCCCGCTTCGCGCACGACTCCGCCGCCTCAGGATGACGGATTAGGCAAGCGTTTTTTTTTGAAATCACTGCTCGACGCTCCCCGATGTTTGAAGCAGGTTTCTCGACACGCTCTCGCCGACGCGAGCGCGGCTGCGAGCCGCTCGGAGCGACAAAGGGAGAGAGAGCGGGGATGACAAACGAGAAATTCATTATCATGGTTCCGACATGTTCTCCCACCGTACTGACTGGAAGCTAACGCCGAACCGCTTCACGCTGGCGCAGCAGGAAATGCAGAAGGCGGGGACAGAGATACTTGATCTTTCCATCTCCAATCCCACGCGAGCCGATCTGCACTACGACGAAGAGGCGATCATGCAGGCACTCATTCAGCCGGATGCACTCGATTACGATCCGCAGCCAAAAGGACTGCTCAGCGCCCGCAGCGCCATCACCGAGTACTATCGCAAGCAGCATGACGAGTTCGACATTGATGCGGAATCGCTGATCCTAACCACCAGCACCAGCGAGGCATATTCCTACGTGTTTCGCCTGCTGTGCAATCCGGAAGACGAAATCCTCGTGCCGAAGCCGAGCTACCCGCTGTTCGAGTTCCTGGCGGATCTGCAGGACGTGAAACTGGTTCCGTACCCGCTAATCTACGATCATGGCTGGCAGATCGATTTTCCTTCTCTCTATAAAGCGGTCAATCATCGGACTCGCGGCGTGGTCGTCGTGCATCCCAACAACCCAACGGGATCGTTTGTGTCACGAGCGGAGCAGGCGGCGCTGAACGACTTCTGCCGCGAATACAAGCTCTCGCTCATCGTCGACGAAGTGTTTCTAGATTACGCTCACGATGGTGCTGCCCGACAGACCTTCGCGGCGAACCGCGATGTCCTGACCTTTACGCTGAGCGGACTTTCCAAGATTTCCGGATTGCCGCAGATGAAACTGGCCTGGGTTGTGACCAGCGGGCCGGACGGGGAGCAAAGCGCGGCACTAGCGCGACTGGAAATAATCGCTGACACCTATCTCTCGTTGAATGCTCCCATTCAATTGGCTGCCCCTGTGCTTTTGGACCAGCGCAGGACCATTCAGGCGTTGCTGCTCGACCGGTTGCGCGCGAACCTGGAGGACCTTGATCGCGTTCTAAGCAAGCAGAAAGCTTGCGAACGGCTGAATGTCGAGGGAGGGTGGTACGCGGTTCTACGCGTGCCGGCAACCCAATCCGATGAAGACCTGGCGATCGAAATCCTGCGGAAGGCTGCGGTGTTAGTTCACCCCGGGCACTTCTATGACTTCCCCTCTGACGGATATCTGGTCGTGAGTCTGATCACGCCGCCGGAACAATTCCGCGAGGGGATGGAACGGGTGCTGAACGTTGTCGGTGGGTCTTAACGTTCTGCCGGGTGTGGAAAACCCTGCTTGGCTCAAAGTCTCCTGGCGGCTTATACTGCGCCGCATGACCAACATCGATAAGAATCCAGCTGGCGCCTTTTGTTGGATCGAACTTGCCACCACCGACCAGAATGCAGGCAAGAAATTTTACAGTTCCTTGTTTGGCTGGGAAGTCAACGATATGCCGATGGGCCCGGAAGGGGTGTACACCATCTTCCGGTTGAATGGGCGCGATGCGGCGGCGGGTTGCACTTTGCGTCCCGAGCAGACATCCCAGGGAGTACCGCCTCATTGGATGATCTACATCGCGGTGGACAACGCTGACGCAGCGGTGACGCGCGCAACGAAGGCCGGAGGCAAGGCCTGCACCCCAGCTTTTGACGTGATGGATGCCGGCCGGATGGCGGTGTTGACGGACCCGACAGGCGCAACTTTCTGCGCGTGGCAGGCAAAGCGGAACCAGGGCATTGGGATAACGGGCATAGATGGCACGTTCTGCTGGGCTGATCTGACCACTCCTGATCCCGAGCGAGCCAGGAAGTTTTATTCCGAGATGTTCGGCTGGAAGATTACGGACGATACCGATGACGATCCGCCTTCCGGCTACCTGCACATTCAGAACGGAGAGGATTTCATCGGCGGGATACCACCGGTGCGGCCGGACAATCCGCGCAAGCACGCGTATTGGCTGCCATATTTTCAGACTTCTAATTGCGATGCGACGGCAGCGAAAGCAAAGCAACTCGGCGCCAGGTTCTACCTCGAGCCAATGAGCATGGAGAATGTAGGGCGGTTGGCGATTCTTGCCGACCCGCAGGGCGCGACGTTCGCGATCTTCCAGTCAGCGCGGAAATGACCGCAACGTCAAAAGCTCTGAACCGCAGAGTGGGCAGGGAATGACGGAGAACTCTGACCACCAGGAACACGAAGTCGCACGAAGGTTGCTCGATTGATGCTTCGTGCGACTTAGCTTTTAGTTTGCGGTGATGGCGCCAAACACTCCTTGCCGATAGTTTCCGCCACCGGCGTAATAAAGCGTGTTGGTCGGCCCTGACTCATGATTACCGTTGCCGAATTCAATTCCCCAAAGTCCGGGAATCGTGATGGGACTGCCCGTCGAGTCGTTGAGAAAATCCAGAAATTTTCCTGTCTTCACATCAAACGCCGCAATCCATCCGCTGCGAGTGTTTCCGATCAGCAGAGCATTGCTGAATAAGCCGAACTTTGCTGGAGCCAGAGCAACGCCCCACGGCTCGTCGAACCACTGATGCGGCAGCCGCGCCTTCCGGTTTCCCTGGGTATCGAAGACATCAACGTATCCGCCCGACGTTCCGTTATAGAAAGTGACCACGATTTTCGAACCGATGGCCTGAATACCGAAAGGCGTGTAGCCAGCGGGAATCTGTGGATCGGTAAATGTGCCGCTCAGCTTTACCGGGGCGAACGTCGCCGCATCATAGGCTTCCACTCCGCCATTAATGTTCGTCACATAGTAAGTCGGAGCATGTGTGCCTTCGTTCACCGCGATAGTCATTCCCGCGTAGGACGCGCCCGAAGCCGAATTGTTCACCTTCACGGTCGTGGTACTGACGTGGCATTGGTAGCATCCCGAGCCACCCGGGCCCGGCTTCTGGCCGGCGTTCCAATTGGAGATAGTTCCATCCGCGGCCGAGAATGCAAAATTTTCCTTGCCCGGGCCAGGGCCGACGGTCGGATTGTAAGCAGTTCCAGTGGGCGAACCGATGCCATTACCAATGCCTGCCGGAATCGTGATTACCAGCGGGGCCAGGGAATTGATGCCGGTTTTATCCGCGTAGTACAGAGTCGTGTATCCGGTCGCGTTGTCAGATACCCACCATTCATTTTCTGCCAGCTTCGAATTGGTGGGCCGCGAAAGTCCCCAGGGATTCACCAGAAAATTGTCCTCGGTGTAATCGACGATCGGGGTAGCGGTGTAACTGTTGCTTTGGGCGGCTGCGGTGAGGGTGAGAAATAAAAGGGCTGCCAGCCAGGTGGATTTCATTGCGTCCTCCAGGTCCGAACCTGACCCTAGCAATATCGAAATTTATGATCCGAAATGTCACCAGGATGTAAAAAACGCTGGGCAGGGAGGTCCAACTGAAAAGCGGAGTGGGGGAGGCTCGAAGAATTGTCATTCCGAGCGAGGACTTCGCTCGGAATGACAGCTAAGCTTCAGCAACACTATTGCTTCTTTTCCTGGTCTTTCTTCTGGATCGACATCAATTCGACTTCGAAGATAAGGGTCGCGTCGGGGCCGATGTCCGCACCGGCACCACGATCGCCATAAGCCAAATCGGGCGGGATGAACAGTTGCCACTTCGACCCTGTGGGCATGAGCTGAAGTGCTTCCGTCCAGCCCTTGATCACGCCGTTAACCGCGAAGGTCGCTGGTTCGCCTCGCTTGTAGGAACTGTCGAACTCCTTCCCGCTGATCAGGGTGCCGCGATAATTACAGACCACGGTATCGTCGGCAGTTGGCTTGGGTCCGGTGCCAGCAGTGATGATCTTGTATTGCAAGCCGCTGGGCAAGGTGACAACGCCCTGTTTGGACTTATTAGCGGCAAGGAAAGCATCGCCTTCTTTCTTGTTGGCCTCGCCTTCCACCTTTGCCTTCTCCTGCATCTTCTGTTGGACCTCTTTCTGCATCTCCATCAGGGCGGCGCGGGCTTCGTCTTCGGTGAGCAGCATCTTGCCGCCGGCCATGGCATCCTTCATGCCTCGGATAAGCAGGTTGGGATCAACATTCACAGATTGTTTCTGCAGGTTCGTCCCAAGATTCATACCCAGTGCGTAACTGAACTTTTCATCTTCCGTCTTAAGCGGCGAAGCGGACGCAGCCGGCGCCTGTGATGCATTGGCCGCAGGCTGGGTCGTGGATGACGCCGAGGATCCCGCGGGAGGGGTTGTTGGTTGTTGTGCCAGCGCTGCGCTGCAGGCAAGCAGGCAGAGTGCCAGAACAGAATTAGTAAGCAGGCGTGAGATGTGCATGCACCATTTTCACACGAGTGCAGCAATCCCGCCTAGCACCCAAAGGTCAGGCTGGTCCCTGTCCCCGCATCACTGCGGAACCGCATTTGAACTCGGAGGAAGCTTCATCAGATCTGTCTTCACTTCGAATTTCTGATTAGGCGTCAGATCCACTTCGGTCTGGAAGTTCTGATAGCCGGGCAACGTGATCAGGATCTTGCGATGCCCGGGGGCCAGCAGTAGGCCTCTTCCTGCTCCCCCGAACTCGCCGGCATGTCCGACGAACTGATCGTCGACGAAAACCGCGGCCCGGTCGGGATTCACCGATATTTTGACCTCAGCCGTGACCGAGGGCATCTGGAAGCGAGTGTCCTTGGCCAAGGTAACCAGGACGGCCTGCTTTTCGTTTGGCTGAATGTTTATGGTCGTGCGAAAGTCCTGGTAGCCATCCTCGCGCACCGCGATGTCATGCCTGCCGGGCAGCAACAGCACTTTTTTGGAGCCTTTGAGCTCCTTGAGGTAGCCCAGATATTGGCCGTCGACCCACACGCCCGCGTCTCTTTCAACGTGGGTGGCACCCTGAAATTCGATTTCGCCCAAGACCTTGTTGTCGGACTGCGCCAGAGCTGCGCACAGGAAGAGCGAGATAGCAATAAGAAACGGCTGTAGTTTGAAATTCATGTCAGCAATCCCTTGACCTTTGAGGCGGCGCAGGGCCAGGAAGTTGCCAGGAATCCCCTATTGGGGAGGGCTGATTTTCAGGGCAGGTTCTTTCTGAGTTCGCGACGAAGAATTTTTCCGGATGCGGTTTTTGGAATCGTATTCAGAAAACACACTTGGCGGGGTTGCTTGTAGTGAGTCAAGCGGTCCGCGACAAAGGCCGACAATTCGTCTTTCATTTTCTCGGACCCGACGGAACCTTCGCGCAGCACCACGAATGCCACCGGAATTTCGCCCGCGGCCGGATCGGGACGTCCGACAACGCCGCACTCGCGCACCGCCGGGTGCTCCAGTAGCACACTCTCGACCTCCGCGGGGGCGACGGAGAAGCCCTTGTATTTGATCATCTCTTTGCGGCGATCAACCACGTAAAAGAAGTCTTCGGCGTCGCGGGTCACAACGTCGCCGGACCAATACCAACCGTCCCGCAGCACGGCCGCGGTTGCCTGCGGCGCTTTCCAGTATCCGAGCATGAACTGCGGCCCGCGCATGACTAACTCCCCCGCCTGGCCGAGTGCAGCTTCGTTGCCCTGGTCGCCGACCACGCGGCATTCAGTCAGCGCCATCGGCTGGCCGATGGATTCCGGCCGGTAAAGTTCTGGCTCGAGAAAGCCTATGTGGGTGACCGGCGATGCCTCGGTCATTCCATATCCCTGGCAAACCAGGATGCCGGTCAGAGACGTGAAGCGCCGTGCCAGTTCAGGCGCCAAAGGAGCAGCCCCAGACTTCACCCAGTGCATGCAATGGTTTTTGGGGAACTGTCCGGCTTCCGCTGCCTGGCAAAGGGCGTTCAAGGCCGGAGGAACGGTCGGTGCCATGGTGACATTCTCTTCCACGATCACGCGGCAGAATTGTTCTGCATTGAAGCGCGGCATCAGGATCAAAGTCGCGCCCAGGGTGAGCACCGGGTTGAGGACAACATTCAGGCCGTAAATGTGGTACAGGGGAAGACAGCAGCACACGACCGAGTCGTGGCAAAGCTGGGTTGCCTTGGGGCCGATAAATTGAAAGACGTTCGAAACCAGATTGTAGTGGGAAAGCATTACGCCCTTGGGCAAACCCGTGGTTCCGCTGGAGTAGGGGAGCGCGCCTAGGGTCTGCTCGGACGGCTCGGCGGGCCTTGGAAAGGCGTGCGAGCGCGGCTGAAGCAGGCTGGATAGCGGGTCTGTCCCTGGCAGGGCATGGCGAGCAGTGAAAGCCCGCCGAAGATTGGGGAGGGCGGAGAGCGAAATGCCTTCAAGGCTCGGAGCGTCGCTGAGCAGCATCGCGGCGCCGGAATTCTCTAATTGGTAATGAACCTCGCGCTCGCGATAAGTCGGATTCAACAGTGTAGGTACCGCTCCGGCGAGCGTAGCGGCGTGATAGGCCGCACAGAATTCCCAGGAATTGGGAAGGAAAATGGCAAACACATCGCCGGGCTTGAGCCCGGCAGCAACTAGTCCGTGAGCGAGATTTTCGACGATTTCGCCGTATTCCGCATAGCTAATTCGGCGCCTGCAGGAACTGTCCACGATGGCGGTCTTGCGAGGAAAGCGGCGGCAGCTCTCCAGAATGAGATCATGCACGAACTGGCCGTGCGGATCGGCGTACAGTTTAGTGCGTAACATGCGGAGGAGATTGTAGCTGAAAAACGGGACGACGGCTGCCGACCGGCTGCCCTCGTAGTGGCGCAATTTGAAGTTTACATGTTGCAATGCGTCATCCCGAAGGCCCACGCTTTCACCAGTGGGCCGAGAGACCTCCCAGCGAGGTAACGCCGGTGCGTGGGGAGATCCCCATTCGGCTCGCCTCCTCGCTGTGCTCCTCGGCGGCTCAGGGCAGGCTCTCGCTCCGCCTGAAGAACGGCTACGCTTAGGATGACGCCGTTGGAGGTGAGCGGGGTGCTGTCGGAAATTCAAATGAGCCACTACCGACTGCCCTAGACTAAAGTCTTCGACGGTAACCCTAAGCAATCACCCCACCAGCTTGCGCAAGAACTCGCGCTCATCCATGTGGTACTTGAAGGCTTTCCGCCCATCGATAAAGACTACGGGAACTTCGTCATTGAACTGACGGCGAAGCTGGTCGTCGGAGTCGATATCGATTTCCTGCCAATTGAAGCCGCCTCGCCGGTGAAGCTTGGCCAGCGTTTCCTTGACGACCTCGCAAAGATGACATCCCTTGCGGGAGTAAAGAAGAACCTCGCGGGGCCCGGCCATGCGGTGGAGTGTAGCAAGGGCCGGTGCTGATCTCCAATGGGGACCCGAGCAGGCCACGGCTTCCAATATACAATTCCTGTCATGGCAAACACTGCGGATCGCCCGCTCGCCGGGAAAACTGTTCTTATTACCGGTGCGGCCAAGCGCCTGGGACGCGCCAGCGCCCTGGCGTTGGCAAAAGCTGGAGCAGATGTCGCTATCACATTTCTCCGTTCGGCACGAGAAGCGCAGCACACGGTCATCGATGTGAGCAGCCTTGGCGTCCGTGTGGTCGCCCTGCGGTGCGACGTCACCGACGAGAAGAGCGTTAAGGCAGCGATCAAAGAGACTGCCAGAGAACTGGGCGGCATCGACATCCTGGTCAACAACGCCGCGAACTATGAGACTGCGGACTTCGAGAAGTTAACCCTGAAGCAATGGGACGCCATCTTCGTGACCAACACCCGCGGCCAGTTTCTCGTTTCGCGGGAAGCTTTGAAGCTTTTGCGGCAACGGCGTGGCAAGATCATCAACATGGGTTCACTCGGCGGCATTCAACCTTGGGTGACCCATGCGCACTATTGTTCGTCGAAGGCAGCGCTGCACATGCTCACCAAAGTGATGGCCAAGGCCCTGGCGCCGGAGATCGCCGTGAACTGTGTTGCGCCGGGAATGATCGATTTGGGGGAAAAGGCAGCCGCAGCATTCATGAAGCGAATGGCAAAGCAGACGCCCATGCAAAGAAACGGAACCGGAGAAGAGATTGCGGCAGCGGTGCTTTTCTTCGCCACCGCGCCGCATTTCATTACCGGGCAGATTCTCACTGTGGACGGTGGGCTGAGCCTCTAGCGGGGTTCCGCGGTGGTCGGATCAATGATCGTCTTGACTTCCGAGATGCGATTGGCGGGAAAGCCGCCCTGTTTGGCATGCTCGCGAATAAGCTGTTCGCTGGGCGCGTTGTAGATGCAGTAAATCTTGTCCTGGGTCACGTAGCTGTGGACCCATTGAATCTCGGGACCGAGGTTGCGAAGCACGCTGCAGGATTTCAGCGAGACACCTTGTAAGTCTTGCAACGAAAGCGACCCCGCCCCTGGCAGGTCGCGCTCAATAACGAACTTTGGCATGATGTTCTTTTCCTTGTACCTGTTTTGTAACCGCAAAAGTCGATCCAGCATTATAGTTTGTGTTGCAGAGTCAATGTGCGATTCATGAAGAGGATACTTCTCCTGTTGGTTCTGACCAGCGCTGGCGCATGGGCGCAAGCGCGACCCGAAGACGGCGCGCATGAACTGCAGGTGTGGGCCGGGGGCGGGCCATCGGTCCCGGGTGGCACGAAAGATACCAGTGTCTTCAATGCGGGCGTGCGCTATGGATGGATTCTGACGCGTCCTCACGGCCCAGGATTTCTCAAAGGGCGTTTCGAATACGTGCTCGATGGCGTGCCCGTGTTCCTGGTTTTCCAAAAAGCCAATACCGCATACGGGGCGGGTTTCAGCCCGCTAGGCCTGAAGTGGAACTTCGCCGCACGTGGAAGGGTTTCGCCCTACCTGGAACTTAACGGCGGCACGCTGTTTACCAATCACGACGTTCCTACGGGCACGTCGCAAGTGAATTTCACCTCGGCCGCCGCCTTCGGAGTTCATCTTTTGGGAAAGAAATATAACTGGGCGCTGGAAGCCCGATACATGCACATCTCGAACGCCGGTCTCGCTTCGCCCAATCCCGGAATCAATACGGTCCAAATACGGCTCGGCTTCGGCAAGTTTTGGCGCCCCTAGTTGCCTGCAAATTTTCCCTTACTCCAAAGTCTCAAACCCAAGCCTCTACCTAGCCAAAATTGAAATTGCTACCGCGTTTTCTTAGCTGCATTACCGCGATTCTGTGAACGACTGTGCATTCGAGTTTGGGTTAAAAAGAATCAGACAAATATGCCGAACATGGACAAAACACGTTGGCTGTCGCTGTGCGAACGAGCAATCGACGAGGAGGATGCGGGAAAATTTCGCGGTATCTGCTGGGAGTTGGAACAATTCCTGGAGCAGAAGAAACAACGCCTACGCGTGGGGCCAAGCTGCTGGATCTGCGGCCGGATTGTGAATCTGGAGCACTGCGACGTCGACGCCCACGGTCGCGCCGTGCATGAAGAGTGTCAAGCCTCCCGGATGCGTGAGAGTTGATCTTCGTAACGGAGGACACGGCAACGTCACTCACCGAACATAGGAACTTGCCGCGTATCCGCAGCAGCGACGCCACGACGTCGCCGGCGGGCGGCTCCAATCACCGCGAGCACGGTCAGGGATTCCAGCGCGCTGCGGGGAACGAACATGCGCTGGGTGTTGGAGCGCAGGTCGGGAGGATTGACCAGATAGCCTTCGGTGAGATTTTGTGTGAGATCGTGGGCCATCAATCCTTCCAACACCTCGTTGTCCTTGAAGTGCAGGCGCACCCATAAGCCTTCGGTCCGCGGGCGAGTGGTGAAAGTCTTGCGGCTAAGCGACTCCGAATCCCCAAACTCGCGCACAAAGTACACAACTTTGATGTCCCGCAAATCAATGGCAACGACATTCCCAGAAGTGTTCAGGAGTTCCAGCTTGCCGTCGTGCACAAAGTTGGCGGGAGACACGTAGCCGTTCACCGAATCCCGGTCGATTTTGCGGACAATTACCTTTTTGTGCGTTGATGGCATCGCGTTGCTGGGATGCTGGAAGTGAAAAAGAACTCTCGCCCCAGATTGTTACACTTTTAGCGCGAACATAGTGAGTCATCGCATTCGCAGTAGCCAAATTATTAACAGTGTGATATTTTCTGTAGTTCACCCAAGCAGTCGAAAGTCGCTTTAAGTCTTGCGCCAGTAGCGACTTACAGGGAATGGGCGAGGTGCACAGGTTTTTATAATCCTGCGCCCTGTGGAAATCTTGTGTCCGGCCTCCGCAGGCCGGGAAGCCGTCCAGTACCAGCAAGTCAAGCATGGCAGATTACATCTACACGATGGAGATTCGGCTGACTCCCGATCAACTTCGGGGAGTTACGCTGATCCAGGACATCGCCCGTAGCGCCGAGATGAACGTGTACCTCACGGGTGGCGCGGTGCGGGACATCATCAGCGGGTTCACCATCCGCGACCTGGATTTCACGGTCCAGGGCAATCCTCTCAAACTGCAAAAGGACTTGGAGCGCGCCGGCGTAAAGCTGGTTTTCGCCGACGACGAACTAAAGACCCTGGCCCTGCTGCTCCCTGGCGGCGTGCGGGCGGAGATCTGTTCTGCGCGGACCGAGCGCTACGAGAAAGTTGGCAAGCCACCCATCATCACCGCCGCCACGATTATCGAGGACCTGCGGCGGCGTGATTTCACCGTGAATGCGATGGCTTTGTCGCTCAATCCAGGCTCGCGCGGTCTTTTAATGGACCCGTTTAATGGCGCGGCGGACATTGAGGCGAAGCTGATTCGCACACTGCACAATTATGCGTTTGTCGAGGACCCTGCACGCATCATCCGTGCTTGTCGCTTTGCTGCCCGGTTCCATTGGCCAATGGAAGAACGCACTGCAGCCCGATATCAATCGGCCAAGGAAAACAACTATATCGAGTACATCAGCGATCGCGCCATCGGGCTGGAAATCGAGCAACTGGCTTACGAAGATGATCCGCTGCACATCCTGCGCGCGCTCGAAAAAGACGATTGGCTGAAGGTTCTGCATCCCCATTGGAGTACGGCCAAAGTCGACACTATGGGGCTGGGCCAACTGTTAAAGACTCGCCAGCAGATGAACGAGCTAGGCTACAGTCCTGACCCGGCTTCGGCTGTGCTTTATTTCCTGACGGCGCGACTCGGGGATAAGGACGTTGCCGACATTCGCAGATTGATTCCCCGCAAGGATCTGGTGGAGGCGTGGAAAGACCTCGAGGACAACGCCAAGGACCTGGCGAAACGGTTAAGCGGCAAGGAGGCCGCTACGCCGTCCCGGACTTGGAAGCTATTGTCGGAGGCGCGGCCGGAGATGGTGCTATTCCTCGCGACTACGGCACGCCAGCAAACCGTAGCGCAAAAAATCAAAAATTTCTTTACCAAGTGGCGGCAAGTGCAACAGAAAATTCCGTTGCCCGAGATGACGGAACTTCACATCACGCCGCAACTGCCGGAGTATCCTAAGATCGCTCATGACGTCTTCATGCTCTTGTTGGATGGCAAGCTGCGGTCGCGAACCGAGACCCTGAAATTCCTCAAGCCATTAGCGCCTCCGCCCCCCCCTCCCCCGCCGCCGCCCAAGCGCGGCAGGGCTGCCAAGGCAGCGGCGCAGATGGTCGCCGCAAAGCTGGACGAAAAGAAGAAGGGGAAAGCGCAAGCGCCGCCCGCACCAGCGCCGCCGCCAGTTGTGGCCAAGGCAGCAGCGCCGATCAAACAAAACCAGTCAAAGGCAGCCAAATCACACAGCCCTTCAAAGCCTGCCCATCGAGCCAAACAGAAGCCGGCAAAAGTGGTAAAAAAGAAGAAACGTTAACGATCTGCTCAGCTCGGGATTTCATCAGGAATCGCTAGCTTGGGGAAACAGCATGAAAAAATTGGGCAAAATGCTGCTGGGAATGATCGTTGCCCTCCTGGTGCTACTGGCGTTGGCGATCACCTTCTCGATCGGTTGGCGGCCATTCCTGGGCCCGAGGGCGCGTCCACTGACCGCGAAGAAATTCGAATCGACTCCGCAACGCCTGGAACGCGGCCAGTACATCTTCTCAGCCTTATCCGGGTGCGTCGATTGTCATTCCCCGCACGATAACAGCGTGCCGGACCACCCGGTCGTTGCAGGTATGCAAGGCGCAGGCATGGTTATGCCCTTCGATACTCTGCCGGGCAGGGTAGTGGCACCGAATATCACCTCCGACCAGACAACCGGAGCAGGAAGTTGGACCGACGATCAACTCGCCCGAGCCATCCGCGAAGGCATTGGCCACGATGGTCGACCTTTGTTTCCGATGATGCCATACGAACACTATCGCAAGATGTCGGACGAGGATCTGGCCTCGCTCGTCGTATACATCCGAACATTGCCTGCCGTGCGAAATGCTTTGCCGCCAACGCAGATCATCTTCCCGGTGAAGTATCTGATTCGTTCCGCGCCGCAACCTGTGGCGGGCGCGATCAACTCCCCCGATTCATCCGATCGCCTGAAATGGGGCGGATACCTGATCAATCTGGCGGGATGCATCGACTGCCATACTCCGATGGATCGCGGGCAGCCGTTACCTGGAATGGAGTTTGCAGGTGGCCAGGTTTTCACTGGAAAATGGGGCAAGACAGTCAGCGCAAATATCACCCCGGATGCCTCCGGCATTGGCTATTATGACGAGGCGCTGTTCATTCAAGTGCTGAAAACCGGGTACGTGAAAGCTCGCAAACTCGATGCGCTAATGCCTGTTGAGCAATACAGTCGCCTGACCGACGAGGATTTGAAGGCGATGTTTGCCTACTTGCGCACGATGAAGCCGGTCAAGCATCGAGTAGACAACACGGAGCCGCCGACCTATTGCAAGCTCTGCCGTGCCTGGCACGGGGCGGGGGATCAGAATTGAATGGCTCGAGACGGCGCAAACGCCGCGGATGCCTGCTTGCGCTGTTACTAGCCGTACCGTTGTTGCAAGCGCAGTCCCAGCACCATACTGCCGACGAAAGCAAGCTGATTGCATTGGAGAATGCCTGGAACTTGGCCCAAATCCATCACGACGCCAAAGCGCTGGAGAATCTGGTGGGAGACAAGTTCATCTACACGGATACCGACGGAACGGTGATGAATAAAAGCCAGTTTCTGCTCGACGCCAAAGACCTGAACTACAAGGCTAGCAGCGTGGTTAACGACGACGTTAAAGTCGATGTCTATGACAATGCCGCTGTGGTCAGCGGCCGTTATCACACCAAGGGGACCTATAAACAAAAGACATTTGACCACTACGGGCGCTTTACCGATACCTGGATTTTTCAGGACGGAGAGTGGCAGTGCGTCGCCAGTCATACCACCCTCTTACACAAATAGCGAGGTATTCCCAAATCCCTCGAAAGCCCTGTGGATAAGTTTTCGGAAGGCTTGTGCGCACCTCTGCGCTTACAATTGTCCGCTAAAATCATAAGAGAGGCTCATGTCAGAGTTCGTACACCTGCACCTCCATACCGACTACTCCATGCTGGATGGCGCATGCGATGTCGAGAAGCTGTGCCATCGCGTGAAGGAACTGGGAATGCCCGCAGTCGCCATGACCGATCATGGCAACATCTTTGGCGCGGTGCACTTCGTAAATGCAGCCCACAAGGCCGGAGTCAGACCCATCGTCGGCTGCGAGCTTTACATCTGCAAGAAAGCCGACCACAACATCGAGCGCATGCCGCCGGAAGGCGACACCTATAACCATCTGCTGGTGCTGGCAGAGAACGAGGAGGGTTACCGCAATCTGGTGAAGATCACCTCCGAGGCTTCCCTGCACGGTTTTTACTACAAACCGAGGGTGAGCAAACAGTTTCTGGCGGAACACAGTAAAGGTCTTATCGCCCTCTCCGGGTGCCTTAAGGGCGAAGTCGCCGAATTCCTAACGGAAGAGAAGTATGAGAAGGCCAAGGCAGCGGCCGCCTTCTACGGCGAACTTTTCGGAAAAAACAATTTTTTTCTCGAAATTCAGGATCAAGGTCTGGAGATGGAACACCGCATCCATCCTGGCCTGTTCAGGCTGGAGAAAGAGCTTGGCCTGCCGCTGGTCGCCACGAACGACAGCCACTACCTATGTGAAGAAGATGCGCACGCGCAGGACGTGATGGTTTGCATCCAGACGGGCAAGTCCCTGCAGGATACGAACCGGATGAAGTTCCAGGGTACCGATTTCTACGTCAAGAGTCACGACGAGATGCATCGCGTGTTCAAAGACGCTCCCGACGTCCTTTCGCGAACCCTGGCGATCGCGGAACGTTGCAACGTGCGACTGGAGAAAGTCAGCAGCCCCTTTCCTCATTTTGATGTGCCGGCAGGATATACGCTCGACAGCTACTTCGAGCACGTGACCCGGCAAGGCTTCGCGCGCCGCCTCGAGATTCTGCGTACTCAGTCAGACCAAGGACGCCTGAAACATAGTCTGACAGACTACGAGCAGCGACTGGCCCGCGAGATCAGCATCATTCAGCAGATGCAGTTCTCCGGATATTTTCTGATTGTCTGGGACTTCATCCGCTACGCCAACGAACGCAATATTCCCGTAGGCCCGGGACGTGGCTCGGCGGCCGGCTCGCTGGTCTCCTACTCGCTCGGCATCACCGACCTTGATCCGCTGCAGCACGAGTTGCTGTTTGAGCGCTTCCTGAATCCGGAGCGCATTTCGATGCCCGACATCGATATCGACTTCTGTATGAACCGCCGCGGCGAGGTGATTGAGTACGTCACCCAGAAATACGGGCGGGCAAACGTGGCCCAGATCATCACCTTCGGAACCATGGCTGCGAAGGCAGCGATCAAGGACGTTGGCCGCGTGATGGATATTCCTTACAGCGACGTGGACCGTATCGCCAAGATGGTTCCGACGCAGCTGAACATCACGCTGGACACCGCCATCAAGGAGTCGCCCGCGCTGCAGCAAAGCTACGAGAACGATGCGCAAGTGCGGCAATTGATGGATACGGCCCGCAAGTTGGAGGGCCTGGTGCGGAACGCCGGCGTGCACGCGGCAGGGGTCGTGATCTCCCCGCGGCCTCTGATTGAGCTGGTGCCGCTGCACCGGACGAAGAACGACGAAATTGTCACCGCCTTTGACATGGTGGCCATCGAGAAACTAGGCCTTCTCAAAATGGACTTTCTGGGCCTGACCACCCTGACCATTCTCGACGACGCATTGAAGTTGATCGCGCAGACCCGCGGCCAGCAGATCACGCTGCAAGAGATTCCTCTGACCGACGAAGAGACTTACAAGAAAGTGTTTCATAGTGGTCTGACCTCGGGTGTGTTCCAGTTTGAATCGCACGGCATGAGAGATGTGCTGCGGCGATACCAGCCCAACACCTTGGGTGATCTGACGGCGCTTAACGCGCTCTATCGGCCGGGACCGATTCAGGGCGGAATGATCGATGACTTCATCGACCGCAAGCACGGACGCAAAAAAGTCGAGTATGAGCTTCCGGAATTGAAAGAGGTCCTGGAAGAGACACTGGGCGTGATCGTCTACCAGGAACAGGTGATGCAGATTGCCAACAAGCTGGCGGGCTACTCGCTGGGCGAGGCCGATCTGCTCCGCCGCGCCATGGGCAAAAAGAAGCCGGAGGAGATGGCGCAGCAACGCGAGCGCTTTGTAAAAGGCGCTACGCAGAGGGGCTATCCGCAGAAGAAGATTGAGAAGATATTCGATCTGATGGCGCAGTTTGCCGGGTATGGCTTCAATAAATCGCACTCCGCGGCCTACGCTCTGCTTGCTTATCACACGGCGTTTCTGAAAACGCATTATCCCGTCGAATTTATGGCGGCGCTGTTGACCTCGGTGACGGGAAGCACGGACGATGTCGTCAAGTACATCAACGAGTGCCGTGAAATGGGAATTGCCGTGGAGCCTCCCGATATCAACGTGAGCGACGCCAACTTTACTCCGCACGGCAGCGCCATTCGCTTCGGCCTGGCGGCAGTGAAGAACGTCGGCCACAACGCGATTGAATCGATCGTGGCCGGACGCAAGGAAAAAGGGAAGTACGGCTCGATTTACGAGTTCTGCGAGCAGGTTGATCTCCGTTTGCTGAACAAGCGGGTGCTGGAGTCGCTGATAAAGAGCGGCGCCATGGATTCGCTCGGCCGCCGTGCGCAGTTGATGTTTGTCCTCGACAAAGCGGTAGAGCGTGCCGAAAAAGCACAACGCGACGCCGAAATGGGGCAGCACGGCTTGTTCGGCGTCTTCCAGCAGGATGACATTCATGCGGAAACTGAAAAGCTCCCCGACACACCGGATTGGGACGAACACACCCGTCTGGCGGCGGAAAAAGAAATTCTGGGCTTCTTTATCACCGGCCATCCCTTGGAGAAATATCGCGACAAGCTGCAGGATTTCCGGGCGTTGAGCACAGCCGATATCGCCGCGGTGAAGTTCTCTACCGGAAAAGATGAAAGCATCACGACCGCTGGAATCATCGCGAACCTGCGAGTGCTGAAATCGAAAAAAGGGGATTTTTACGCTCAGGGGAATCTGGAAGATATGGCCGGTTCCGTGGAGATGATCGTCTTCCCCGAGGCCTATCGCAAGCTGCAGGAAAAAGTGAAGCTTGAGGTTCCGGTGCTGGTGAAGGGCGGGCTGCGCATTGAGGAAGGCGTCAATCCGAAACTCACGGTCAACGATATCGTCCCGCTAGAGGAGGCCAAGATCCCGCTGCCGAGGGCGTTGCGTATCCGAATTCCGATCGAAAGCGCCAGCGAAGCCACGGTGGATGAGCTCCAAGCCTTGTGTTTGCAGCGTAAAGGTGACGCCAAAGTGTTGTTCGACGTGGAACGAGCGGGCGATTTCATGGTGGTGATGGAAGCTGAAGGCTATAATGTCGAACCAGACCGTAATTTCATGGCCCGGGTGGAAGAGTTGTGCGGGCGCGGCGCGGTTCGCGTGATCGACTAAGGCTACGGATGAGATCTTCGAGCAACCGAGGAGTTTCCAAGCGGGAAGCGGAGACGAGCGACTACAAGGTGGCCCTCTCGGGCGCGGAATTGCTCCTGTCGATGGTCGAGGCGCGGCACGCGGGTGCCAACGGTGATGTTCGAAAAATGGATTCGCAGTTAAAGACGCAGCAGGAGCTGGAGAAGATCGGGGAACAGCTCGCCAAGCTGGAGTCGCTGCCCGGCCAGGACGAACAAACTCGCGAGCAGATTCAGCAGCTGCACGAGCGCATTCACTCGCTGGAAAACCAACTCGCCGTGCCCTCTGCCACCTGGCTCAAAATTGAACTAGCGCGGCATCCACAGCGTCCGCATGCGGTCGACTACATCGAGCGCATGTTCACCGATTGGAGCGAGATTCATGGCGACCGCGGCTTTGGCGATGATCCCGCCATGGTCTGCGGGATGGCGCGTTTCCGCGGCGAAGAAGTGATGGTGATTGGCACCGAGAAAGGCCGCGACACCAAGCAGCGCGTCTATCGCAATTTTGGATTACCCAATCCTGAAGGCTACCGCAAGGCGCTGCGGGTGATGAAAATTGCCGAGAAATTTCGGCGTCCAATTATTACGCTGGTAGATGTGACCGGCGCAAATCCCGGAGTGGGCGCGGAGGAACGCGGCCAAGCCGAAGCCATTGCCCGCAACTTGCGTGAAATGTCGCGCCTGGAAGTTCCCATCGTTACCGCGATCACCGGAGAAGGGGGCAGCGGCGGCGCGTTAGCAATCGCCGTCGCCGATCGCGTGCTCATGATGGAAAATGCCATGTACTCGGTGATTTCGCCGGAGGCGTGTGCGGCCATCATGTGGCGCGACGCCAGCAAGAAGGAGTTTGCCGCCGAGGCACTGCACATCACGGCTCCCGACTTGAGCCGCTTCGGATGCATCGATGAGATCATTCCGGAACCCGAGGGTGGGGCCCACACCGATCCGGCCGCAGCCGCCGAGATTCTGGCGGATTCCATTCACAAGCACCTCTCTCAACTGAAATCCGTGCCGGTGAGCGAATTGATCGCATTACGATATAATAAATTCCGCAAGATGGCGCAGTTTTTTCACGTTGTCTCGTAGTTTCCAAATGAGGTTACCTCCAGCTGAAATCTTCGTGGCGAGTGTGTTTGCCGCGCAAAGGCTGCCGTATAATAAAAGGTTCGCCTCAACACTCCAACATTCATTGAGCGGGCCAGACCCCGCTCCAGTCAAAGGAAGGACGAAGGATGGCCACCACGGATGTAGTGCCTCGTCGGCAAGACGGTGAAGCGGGGCAAAAGCGCGTCGTCAACAACATGAGCATTCAGGTTGCGACTGTGAACGGATCGGGTTCGCAAAGTTCGAATTCGGTGCTGCTGCGCAGTATCTTTCAGATGGGAGTTCCGGTCTCCGGCAAGAATCTGTTCCCCTCGAACATTGCCGGATTACCGACCTGGTACACGATTCGCGCCAACAAGGACGGGTACATCGGACGTAAAAAGGAAATCGATTTCCTGGTGGCGATGAATCCAGAGACGGCGCAGGAAGACGTGATGTCGCTGGCGCCGGGCGCGGCTGTGCTCTACGACGAGCCATTAAATCTCAATAAATTTCGCACTGATCTGATTTTCTATTCCGTCCCGTATGACAAGCTTGTGGCCCCTGTCTGCCCCGAGGCCAAGCTGCGCAAGCTGGTAAAGAACATGATCTACGTCGGCGTCGTGGCCAAGCTGCTCGACATCGATATGGCGCAGGTGGAGAAGGCGATTCGCAAGCAATTTGCCACCAAGCAGAAAGCGGCGAACCTGAACTTTGCCGCCGCCAAAGCCGGCTATGACTACGCGACTGCCAGCCTGACCAAACAGGATCCGTATTTTATCCAGCCCATGGACAAGACCAAGGGCATGATCATCATTGACGGCAACTCAGCCGCCGCGCTTGGGTGCATGTTCGCCGGAGTGACTGTGGTGACGTGGTATCCGATCACGCCGTCGTCTTCGTTGGTCGAAACCCTGATCGATTACATGAAAGAGCACCGCATTGGGCCAGATGGCAAGGCAACATTTGCCATCGTGCAGGCGGAAGACGAACTGGCTGCGATCGGCATGGTGCTGGGTGCGGGCTGGGCTGGGGCACGTTCCATGACCGCAACCGCTGGACCTGGCATTTCATTGATGTCGGAATTCGCGGGCCTGTCGTATTACGCCGAGGTTCCCGGCGTTATCTGGGACATTCAGCGTGTCGGCCCGTCGACCGGCTTGCCTACGCGTACGTCGCAGGGCGATATTCTTTCCACCGCGTTTCTCTCGCACGGTGACACCAAGCACATCATGCTGCTGCCGTCGTCGGTATCCGAGTGTTTCACCATGGCGCAGGATGCTTTCAATCTTGCGGAGCAGTTTCAGACGCTGGTGTTCGTGATGTCCGATCTGGATCTTGGCATGAACAACTGGATGTCCGATCCATTCGAGTATCCGACAACTCCCATCAATCGTGGCAAGGTGCTGAGCAAGGAAGATCTCGATCGGTTGGGCGGATTTAGCCGGTACAAAGACGTCGATGGCGATGGCATCGGTTATCGAACCTTGCCAGGCACGGAACATCCCGCGGCGGCATACTTTGCCCGCGGCAGCGGTCACAACGAGAAGTCGCAATACAGCGAGCGACCCGACGACTTCGAGCGCAACATGGAGCGCATTAACAAGAAGTTTGAGACAGCTCGCTCATTTGTGCCGCGCCCTGAGGTCATCACCACCGGCAAGTCGAAGATCGGAATCATTGCCTATGGAACCTCGCATTGGGGAATCGTCGAGGCACGCGACCAGATGCGAAACGAATACGGCTTGGAGATCGATTATCTGCGGCTCAAGGCGTATCCGTTTACTCGCGAAGTGCATGAGTTCATCGAGAAGCATGAACGGGTGTACGTAGTGGAACAGAATCGCGACGCGCAAATGCTCTGCCTGCTGAAGCTCGATGTCAGGCCGGAGCTCGTGACCCGGTTGCGCAGCATCGCCCACATTCATGGCCTGCCGCTCGACGCGCGCTCGGTCACTGACGAACTTACCAGTATGGAGGGGAAGTAAATGGCAACCACACCGACCAGCACTCCCGCGCCAAAAACCAACCGCATCGGGCTCACGGTGCTTGACTATCGCGGCGGCAAGACCACGCTTTGCGCCGGCTGCGGACACAACGCGATCTCCGAGCGCATCATCGACGCCATGTACGAAATGGGCGTGCAGCCCGAACGCGTGATCAAGCCGAGCGGCATCGGTTGCTCCTCAAAGAGCCCGGCTTATTTCATGAGCCGCGCGCACAGCTTCAACGCGGTACATGGACGCATGCCTTCGGTTGCGACCGGCGCGGTTCTTGCGAACCACAAGCTCATCGCCTTGGGAGTGAGCGGCGACGGCGACACCGCCTCCATCGGCGTTGGCCAGTTCGTTCACCTGATGCGCCGTAATCTGCCGATCATCTACATCATCGAGGACAACGGGGTGTACGGCCTTACTAAAGGCCAGTTCTCAGCTACAGCTGATTTGGGCTCGAAGCTGAAGACGGGAGTGATCAACGACCTCCCTGCCATCGATACCTGCGCGATGGCGATCACTTTGGGCGCAACATTCGTTGGCCGTTCATTCTCCGGCGACAAAAAGCAGCTGCACGCCATGTTGAAGGCCGCGATTGCTCACAAAGGCACGGTCATGCTCGATGTGGTTTCGCCCTGTGTCACGTTCAATGACCATGAGGGTTCGACCAAGTCGTACAAATACATGAAGGACCACGAGGAGCCGATCCAGGACGTTAGTTTTGTCCCGGCGTTTGAAGAAATCAATGTCGACTACGATCCAGGCGCCACGGTCGAAGTCACCATGCACGACGGTTCACGGCTGAGGCTTACTAAACTGGAAGAAGATTACGATCCCACCGACCGCATTCGCGCCATCAGCCGCCTGCACGAAGCCCACGAGAAAGGCGAGGTGCTGACGGGAGTGTTCTACGTGAACACCAAGGCGCCGAGCTTCATCGATATGCTCAATATGACGCCGGAACCGCTAGCGACGCTGCCGGATTCCGTGGTGCGCCCCGGCAGGGAAGTGCTGGAGCAGGTGATGGAGGAGTTGCGATAGTCGGCGGGACCGGGTCTCTGGCCCGGTCGGGCGGCCCGCGGGACCGCATCATTCTATGGAAGGCGCAAAGAGTCGCTAGGCGCCGGCATCTACTCAAAGCTTGTCATCCCGAGCGAAGCCGTGGGATTGCTGGCGAATCCCACGCGTAGTCGAGGGACCTGCTTTTTCGGGTGAGGTTGCCTGCAACATTGCGAGCGCTTCCGGGTTCGACAGCAAATTCCTCGACACGCTCTCGCCACGCAAGCGTGGCTGCGAACGGCTCGGAATGACAGTGGGAAAGGTGGGCACGATCACCACTCCCGCGTTCTTCCCTCAGTAGAACTCCGGCATCCACCTTGCGCGTCCCTTACGGATTCACGGTCTGCGTCAGGATTCCGGAAAGCCCGGGGTTAAAATTACTGTCGCCGGGATAAACACCCTTGCCTTTGAACTTCCCGGTCTGATTGATCGTCACCTTAATGCTTGCAATCCCATTGGAGAGCGGCACCTTTTTCCGCTTTGACGACGTCTCGAATGTGATGTTCCCCGTCGGCTGCCCGCCGACGGCTCCCGTCACGGTCGCGGTAAACGTCACCGGCTGGCCTTTTTTCGATGGATTCGGATTGCTGGTCAGCGCAATTCGCGTCGCAGCTTCGTTCAGGAACACGCTCGCGGAGGTACTGAAATCGTTGGCTACCACGATGTCATCCGATCCAGCTGCCTGTCCATTCAGCCCCTGCGCCGCCACTCCGATCGGAAAATTGCCGGTATTGAATTCCTGTTGCGGCTGAAACGTTCCGTCGCCATTGCCCAGCAGCACGCTCATGTTGTTCCCAATCAGGTTGGCGACCGCAAGGTCAGGGAACTTGTCGCCGTTAAAATTCCCCACCGCCAGCCCGTCTGGCCCCAGACCGACGGTACTGTAAATCGGCGGCTGGAACGTCCCGTCGCCGTTTCCAAGCAGGATCCCTGCCGTACCGGTATTGCCACTGGTGTAGTTCGCCATTACTAGATCCGGAATGCCATCGAGATTTATGTCCGCCGTCACCACTACGCCCGGCGCATTACCCGCGACATACTCCTTGTAAGGGCCAAACGATCCATCGCCATTCCCCAGCAGGATGCACACGTCGCTGTCGTAGTAGCATGTCACTGCCAAATCCTGTTTGCCATCGTGATTGAAATCTCCCGTGCTCAGGGACCACGGCTCCGCTGCGGTTGCATAGGTCTTCATGGCCTGGAATGTGCCATCGCCGTTGTTCAAGAAGATTCCGACCGTATTCGAGCCTTCATTGGTCACAGCCAGGTCTAGGTAGCTGTCACCGTTGAAATCCGCCGCCGCTACCCAGTGGGGAAAGCTTCCCGCTCCGTAATCCTTGCGCGCTTGAAACGTTCCGTCTCCGTTTCCCAGCAGGACGCTTACAGACGCTCCTGTATCGTTGGCGGTCACCAGGTCCAGTTTGCCGTCGTGGTTGAGGTCCGTGGCCACGACTACAACCGGCCCGTTCCCCGTAGCGTAATTCACCTTGGGCTGAAATGTTCCGTCGCCATTTCCATGGAACACACTGACCGATCCCGCGTTTCCGCCGTTGTAAATCGAGACCGCGAAATCCAGCTTGCCGTCTTTGTTGAAATCGCCTACGGCAACCGATTGTGGATTGTTTCCCGCGGTGTAATCTGTCCGCTCAAAATTCAAAGTCTGGACTTGCGGCCCGGAGGCAGTCATTCGAGCTGCTTGCGGTAAGTTTGCCAGTGGAGCCGTCTGGCCGGGCACGACGATGAACAGGATGAAAAGGCCAACTGTGATGAGCGCAGCGATTGACGCGAACTGGATTGGTTTCATTCAGGACTCCCGGAACTCGGCCGCGCAACCACGCTGCCCGAGGAATACGAAGCTACTCTCTCGCCAAGGCAGTATAGCGCGGGCTGGACACATGCCAACGGCATTTATGTACTACTCATCTGCAGGGGTAGAGAATGACGGGCGAAACGTTCGTCATCGCACGGAGGGGGCGCACCTGAAAACCCTTGCCCACACGAGTCGTTAGAAAACCTCGATCGAGGCAGAATGTCCGGAAACAGAAGCCAGTCCGCGATCTCGAGTGATCAGCGAAGCGTGCAGACTCTCCGCCAGAGAGACGTAGGCGGCATCGTAGGCAGAAAGATTGTGCCGTAATTGCCAGATCCGCGGCAAGAGCACGAAATGAGGATAACGGGCAATGCGAAGGTCCAGCAGATCGCGGAGCGCTTCGTACGCACGCCCCTCCGAAACGATTCCTTGCTGCACTAAACGCCGCAGGACCTGGGAGACTTCGAGGTCAAAGAGGTGAGGGGCGTGGAGAGTTTCACTTCCGGAGTAAATTCGGTGGTCAATGGCGCGACCCGCGGGTGTTTGGAGCAGCCAATCCACCGCAGCCGGCGCATCAAGCACGATCACCGAGCCTCGCGTTCCTCTCTCACCAGAGCTGCGGTGTCGAAGTGAGCGGAAACCGGTCTACGCGTGTGCAGACGGTCGCGGAATTCAGCCAGCGTGGGCTTCTGTGCGATCTCTTTAATCTCCATTAGCAGATAGTCGGAAAGAGACATGCCGGCCATCGCCGCGCGGGCTTTCAAGCCCCGATGCAAGGTGTCAGGCACATTGCGAAGCTGAATCATCTTTGACATGTTATAAGCATACTTTCATGTTACGCACATGTCAATGTACAGCAGATTGTGCAGAGCACCCCCAAAAGAAAAGGGCCGGATTGCTCCGGCCCTCTTGAAGCAGGGTCCTCTTACTTGATCACAACCGTCACGCTGGGATGCGCGTTGCCGTTGCTCTCGTCGATGTAGTACACGGCCGAAGCGGTGGCCACCGCATCGGTGTTCGGGCCGAATGTTCCCAAGCCGTTGGAGAAGCTAAACTGCGTCGACGGAACCGGCTTGTCCATGACCAGGAACGGAATGGCGGAGTTCCCCAGGTTGGTGGTTCCCGTGAAGCTCGACGACGACAGGTTCACGGTTCCAACCCGCGTGCTGCTCATGTAGTCGACAACTTCCTCGGTACCGAACGAATACAGGCCGTTCGCCGGCACCATTGCCGTCTGCGGCTCGAGAACGCCGGAACTAGCCGGAGCATCCTGTCCAATAAGGAATGCGCTGACGCCCGAGTAGTTCGTGACGAGATAACCCACCGGAACGACAAAGTTGCCGGTGAACGATACACGTCCGGTGGAGGCGTCCACGGAGTAGGTGCCGTGCACCATCCAAGCGGAGACCGCGCCGCCGCGGTCCTGAGTGAGCAGGCCGCCGCTGATGTTTAGCGCGCCGTCGAACGAGGCAGTGGTAATCGTGGCGACGGGTCCGTCAACCGACAGGCCGACACCATGAGCAACGTAATTGTTGGCCAGATTTGCGGTGGAGAAGGGGCCAACTGTGGCGAGGGCCTCTCCGCCAGCGACTGCGCTAATGGCCAGCGAATCAGACGAAGCAAATAAAACCTCGTTGGCGCTGACCATGTAATAGACGGTATCCATCGAGTATCCGGAAGCCGCAAAGGAAGCAGCGCCCCGGCCGCTCGCATCCGCAGTGCTGAACGAGCCATTGCCGCCAGTAAGGTTGTTCCCGGTTGCGCCAGCATTGTCGTAGTCGACAGCAACGTCGGAGAAATTCCCGCCTGAGGCCACGAACGATCCGGCTGCTCCGAAGCGTCCGGTCGAGGAATTGCCAGAGAAGAGGTAGGCGTACATGCCGTTCAGGCCGGTGCTGAAGGAAGAGGTATCCTGCAGGCGCAGGATGCCGCTGCCGATGGTGCCGCTGCCGTTGTTGTCATCGAACTCAATAATGCGGCCGGTGGTGAAAGCGCCAGATTTCGCTCCTGCCAGTGCGTACCGAAACGTCGTCGCCGTACCCGCAGAGTTCAAGAGCGTGAGGCAACCGTTGTTGTCGGCACCCAGAGTGTACGAGCTGCCCACGGGATTGATCGTGAGCGCGCTTTGCACGCCGGCGCTGTTGTTGACGTCCTCTTCGCCTCCGGTGATGCCACCCGCGGCGTTCGGAGTGAAGCTGCCAATCATGCTTACCGGACCGGTCGGGTCGAATCCTTTGATCAGGAACGCGTAGGGTTGCGAACCGAGGTTCGCTTCTGTGCCGGCGCTGCAGCCCTTGGCATCGTAAATTTGCAGCAGCAGGTTGTTAGAGTTTGCCGTTGCGGTGTCCGCGTCATGCACTTCAAAGACGATCGGCGAAACGATCATCGGAGTTGTCGGGTTGCCGCTGATCGCGCCGGTGGCACTGTTCAGAGACAGGCCTGTGGGCAAGCTTCCCACCCTGATCGACCAGGTGTAGCTTCCGGAGCCGCCGGTAGCCTGCAGGTTGAAGGAATAAGCTGTGCCAACCTTGCCGCTGGGCAGCGCGCTGGTGACCACGGTCGGGACCCTTGCCGGATCCACGTGAAGGTTGAGATTGCGTGAATCCCCTATGCTTTTGTAAGCGTCGGTTACAGCGAAGACCAGAGAGCCGAAGTCGCCGGATGCGGTTGGCGTGCCACTGATCGCGCCCGAAGCGCTGAGCGATAGGCCGGCAGGCAGAGAACCCGATTCAATGCTCCAGACATACGGAGCCGTGCCGCCGCTGGCCTGCAAGTTCGTAGCATAAGCTGCACCTACACTGCCGGCGGGAAGTGAGGTGGTCACGACCACCGGGCCGGCTTCCGGATTCACTTTCAAGTTTAGATTTCCAGAACTCGCGCTTTTCTTGTTGGCGTCGGTCACCGCGAACACGAGCGGGCCGGCCGTTTGTGCCGACTGAGGCGTGCCGGTAATAGAACCAGAGCTGTTCAACTTCAAACCCGTCGGCAGGGAACCAGATTTCAATGCCCAGCTATAGGGCGCCTTGCCACCCGTGGCCTGCAGAGCAGCTGAGTAGGCGGCACCGACCGTGCCGGCAGGCAGCGAGGTCGTAGTAATGCTCGGACCACTGACGCCGCCACCACCGCCTCCATTGTCACCGCTACCGTTGCTGGCGATAGCTCCGCCGCCGCAAGCGGTAAGTAGAAGCAACGAGCCAATAAGAACAGAGAGTGAAAGTACACCAACGCTACGCTTCGTCATCGACGTGAGCCACCCTGAGATAGATTTGGCACAGTTCTCTGTGCTTCGAACCCTGCAAGATCAAGTTTGGGGAGAAACTACAGTTCAGCAGAAACTGCTGGGGGAAACTGTGTACCTATTGTTGGCTTTTGCAAAAGACGCGGAAAGAGTAGTTCGACTATTTTCGTGGGGTCGATTGAGCGGAGTCTTCGGTCTCGGGCACTGAAGTCACAGTGGGGGGCACGAACGTGCCATTACCCCACAATCAGCTGTGTTGTCAGGCAGCGCTGTTTCCACGCCGCGAGGGATGATCTTCCGGTTCGCCAGTGTGCTCCGGATTTTCGCCGGGCTCAGGAAAGTCGGTGTCGGCGGCCTTCAGCATGGGATCTTGATCGCGATGGCCGAGCTGACCCTGCATGGATGTGTTACCGTGCTGGCTTTTTTCCTCTTGCTCTAACGCACCTTTGAACCGATCCTGATCCTTGTGAGTCATAAATATAAGGTCTCCTTAGCGCAGCCAGAAAAGCGATCCTGCATAGCCTACTCCGAAAACTTTGCCAAAGGCAGTGATTTGTGGTCTATTGAGAAGAATTCTTTTTGATCTTAGGGAGAGGTCATGAGGCGCGTACTTTTGCTCATCGTCACTGCATTTTTGCTGTTGCCGATTACAACACCCATGTTTGCGGCAGCCCGCAAGGTGAGGCATCATGCCAAGCACCATAGGGTCCACCGCGCCGCCCACCACCATCATCACCGTGCCGGAGTGTAAGGACACGCACCTTCGTTCTGATCGGAAGGCATAACTAAGTCCTACAATTCCTTTCAGCGATGACTGCTGATCTCACACTATTTCACCCTTTTACTCGGCTGGTGAAAATCGAAATTCTGGGCAGGGAATTCGAAGTGCCAGAAAATAACCCCGTGCTTCGCTGCCTGCAGTATCTTGCGCCGCAGAAGGTTTCGTATGGCCGCTTCTGCTGGAATGAGGATTGTCAGTACTGCCGGATAAGTTACGAACCTGCCGACGGAGGCAAGCCGCGGGCGGCACTGGCCTGCAAGCTGATGGTGCAGGACGGCATGCGAATTGTGGATGTCTCTAGCGAGATCAGGTATTGCCTGCGCAATCTGAATTCCAGCCAAAAAGCCAATGCCGCCGGCGCCTGAGGTTACTGTTTGGGTGCCGTGGTTGAAGCTCCCATCTTGCGCAATTTCTCTCTCGCCTGCAGGGCTTCATTCGTCCGAGGATATCGTTGAACCACGTGGCGCAGTTCCGCAATGGCGTCATCGTTCTGTCCCAACTCGGCCAGCGCCAATCCTTTTTTCAATGCTGCCGAAGCGGCTTTGTTGCCGGTGGGGAAATTTTGCAAGACCTGCTCGTAATACGTCACAGCTTGCTTGAAGTTGGATTGCTTATAGGCCAGCTCAGCGAGATAGAAATACGCATTCCCGGCAAGATCGGTGTTGGGATAGAACTTCACATAGTCGGAAAATTCCTGCGTGGCCAAATCAGTCTTGGCGGCGTTATAGTCACGCAGCGCATTGTTATAGAGAACGTCCGGTGGAGGAGCCTGGGCGAGCGCCTGTTGCTGGGCCTGTTGTGCCGCCTGAGCGGCGGCCAGATTCTGCTGCGCGCCCTGCATGTCATCCAGTTGCTTGGAAACCTTCGCGATGCGGGCCTTCAACTCGTCTAAGGAATCGTTTAGCGCCTGGATTTGTCCCGAAAGCTGATCGACCTTGCCACCATTATCGGTCTGCAGCTTCTCCAGCGATCCTTGAAGAGCGGTGATGGCCGCCGTCACCTTGTTCATACTGTCGGTGTTCTGGTCCATCAGGTTTTTCATGACGCCCATACGTTCATTGAACGACTGTTGCATTTGCGTCATCTGGTCCTGCAGCGCCTGAACCTTGGTCTGCAATTCGACCATTTCCTTGCTCACACCGAAAGCCGGTTGGAGACCGAGAACAAGGAGCAACACAGTGATCAGAGCGAAGATTCTATTCATAGCATTTCCGTAGTGGAGATTTGATTTCGGAGTCTCACCGAAAAGGATAGCGCGCCGCAGACACAATTGTCTCGTAAACCCGTGCGACACTGATCTCGTGGCCAAATTAGGAGATGCGGGGCCTGCAAGACCCCGCATCCGCCTGCCTACTTCTGGTATACGAAGTGACCACGCCGGTTCTGCTGCCAGCAATCTTCCGTGTGCTCCGTGCAGAACGGCTTTTCCTTGCCGTAGCTGATGGTCTTGATGTTCTCCGCTCCCACGCCGCCCTGCATCAGAGCGCTCTTTACAGAATTGGCGCGGTTGTCGCCAAGACCGAGGTTGTACTCCGTCGAGCCGCGCTCGTCGCAGTGTCCTTCGATCGTGAAGTGAATGTTCGGATGCTGCTTCAGGAAATCAATATCGCCCTGAAGCGCTGCCTGCTGGTCAGCCCGAACGTCCGACTTGTCGTAGTCGAAGTAGACATCCTTGACGTTTTGCGCGAACAGTTCCTCCTCGGTCGCCGACGGCGGCGGCGGTGGCGGTGGCGGAGGTGTGGTCACAGTTACCCGCGCGGTCGCGGTCTGAGTTCCGCCTGCACCTTTGGCTGTCAAGGTATAGGTCGTCGAATCAGCTGGCGTCACCTGCTGCGATCCATTGGGCTGGACCGCTCCCACGCCATCAATGCTCACGTCGGTAGCATTGCTGGTCTGCCACGACAAGGTAGTCGACTGGCCCTTCTCCACGGTACTTGGATTCGCCGTGAGCGACGCGGTCGGCGCCGGCGGTGGCGGTGGTGGAGCCGGCGGTGGTGGTGGGGCTGCTTTCTTATGACAGGCGCCGAGGAGCATGATAGCGCCCAGCGCTAATATGAGCGTGATCCACTTCATTGTTTGCTGCTTCACTTTTCCTCCGTGCATTTTCGCGGGCCAGATCGGCACGCTTGGTATCTGAGCGGGTGAAAACCTCCCGCTTCCCCGAAGTGCCAACTACAAAAACTGCATTAGAAAAGTTGCACCAACCAATCTACTACTTCCAACTCCAGTTTGGTTGCGAATTACTGCCAGTAGTCGTTAATGGTTTCTGGTTTGTGCCATCGGCAAGCATGGTCCAAATCTGTTCACCGCCGGAACGGCTGGTCTGAAAAACAATGTGCCGTCCATCGGGAGACCAAGAGGGGAAGTCATTGCGTCCGCCATCATGAGTCAGTTGCACCCATTGCTTGCTGGCGATGTCCATGAGGTAAATGTCCTGAGCGCCGGGGGCGCCGGGCCCATAGTGGCGAATCCAGGAGAAGACCAGGAATTGCCCATTCGGAGACCAATTGGGCGATACCGCGTAACCCTGGTCGGTCATCTTCTGGACATTCGTGCCGTCACTCTCCATCGTATATATCTGCGGCAAATCCGTGCGGCCGCTCACCCAAGCGATCTGGCTTCCAGTCTTGCGATTCCAGGTGGGAGAAACGTCGGGCATTTTGTAAGATGTCAGCCGTTTGAGGTTCGCTCCCGATTGGTCCACGACGTAAATCTCCGGGTCACCTGTACGAGATGATGAAAACGCCAACTTGGTTCCATCTGCCGACCAGGCCGGCGACAGATTCGATCCGCCGAATTTCGGAAAAGAGAGCAGCCGGTTGAGATCCATCGAATACATGAGGATTTCCCATCCCGACTTGGTCATCGAACTGAACGCCAGGCGCGATCCATCGGGTGAAATACGAGGCGATAGCGAGATCGAGCCCAGATGTGTCACCTGCCGCTGGTTCTGACCGTCATAGTCCATCATCCAGATTTCCTTGTGTCCGCTGCGGCTGCTGACGAAGAAAATCTGGCTCTCGGCAATGCCGGGAATACCGCCACCGAGACGAAAGATGATCTCATCGGCGAACTTGTGGGCCGTGATCCGAGCGGCATCGGAGGTTGGTGCATCGGTGTACTGCTTTCCAAGCACCTGAGGCGAGGTTATGTTCTTAACATCGTAGAGCCAGCCTTGAACCGTGAGATTATTGCCGCTAGCTCCCAGATTTCCGAACGCAAGCATCGCCGCATTCGGCGGCGGCGCGTTCCATGCATCGAAGCGTACATCGGGAGGATTGCCGGGCAGTTCGGTTGGATAGAAACTCTTCGAGACCATATCGAAGATGCCGGCGTTGTCCAGATCATTCCAGAGCGTATCGTTGAAGACCTTCAGGAGGCCGTTGTTGCGGGGGTCCGCGCTTGAGGGTTTGAAGTCGGGAACAGCGAGGCGGACTCTTTCCATCCCCAGGCCAGTACCTGTTCGGATCCAGTCCTGCGCGAAAACCGGGGCCATGAGCACAAACACTAGCCATAGCGCCGGGACGCACCGTTTTAGTAGGAGATGATTTTTCAATTCGTGTGAGCCAGTCGTAGCCTTACAAGCACCGGCCGCTGTGAGCCCAACATGTATAAGATGAAATCCGCGTCGTGTTTTGTTGCAAGTTTTTATGTTAACTCTTTTATGCTGCTGCCTGGAATCCATTTCCCTCCATCCCAACCGCGCTAACCGTTTTTCTTGTAGTCGAACCAGAATTCCACCGAGACCTTGCCGCCAGAATAGTCCGAGGGCAAGGGGCCGAAGGTGTCGATGCGCTGTAGCGCCCGCACCGCGGACTGGTCGAGCGAAGGCACGCCGCTGGATTGCTCGACCTGAACGTTGCTGGGATGCCCGTCGCGCCCGATGTCAAAGGTCAGATAGACGCGCCGCGCCTCCGAAATGCCGGGATCCACTTCGTACTTCAGCCAGTTCTCCGAAACTTTTTGTTGCACTACGCGGACATACCAGGCATATCGCGTGCCGAAATCACCCCCGCCGCCGGTGAATCCGAATCCCCCCTTGGCTCCGCCCGCGCTAAAAACACCGTAAGGCCCACTGACCGGACCGCCTTCGCCGAAGGGGACTACGTTGTCAGCCTCTTCCTCAGGCTGCTCTGGTTTGCGTTGAGTAGCGCTGTTTTTTGGTTTGGGTTTCTGCTTGGCATTCTTGTCGGGAATCGGAATCGCCTCGGGCTCCTTCTCCTCCTGCTTCGGAAGCGATTGACTCAGTCCCTTGGATTCATTGGCCAAGACGTTCTGCGTTTGGGTCGGGTTCGCGGGCAAGGGAACTGTGCTCACAAGCGTGACGCCCATGGCTTCACCGCCGCCGCCCATGCCCCAGGTTCCGCGATTGCCTCCGTGAGCAATCAGAGCATACAGAATGATGGAAGCCGCGACGGCCACGTGCAGGCCTACCGACCAGGCGAGATTGTGCCCCCAACGGTCGTGTTCGAAGAAAATCTCAGTGTTGTCCGCCATGGCTGTCCAGCGGCTGAGTCACAATGCTGACATTCGTGAGCCCTGATTGTTTGACCGCGTCCATTACCGTAGCAAAGGCGCCAAAAGGAACATCTTCGTCCGCACGAATGAAAATCGACTGGTGCCGCGGATCACGAATCCTCTGCTTGAGTTGACCCGCGATCTGATGAATATTGATGGGACTATTGCCCAAAAAGACACGCTGTTGCTTGTCAATACTGATGACCAGGCGCTCCTCGGTGATTTCTTTCACTGTCTTGGTGCGCGGCACATTCACCTCGATGCCTGACTGGAGAACCGGCGCGGTGACCATGAAGATGATCAGCAGCACTAAAACCACGTCGACCAGCGGCGTGATGTTTATATCCGATAGGGACGTCTGCGTGCGTCCATTGCCGGCGGTGAAGGCCATTAGCGACGCACCTCGGGAGCCATTGCGGGTTGCGAACGCTCGACGGCGTTCAGCATCTCGAGTGAAAAATCGTCCCCGCGAGCGGCGAATTCGCGAATCGATCCGCCGATCAGGTTGTACGCAATGACTGCGGGAATGGCTGCTGCCAGGCCCGCCGCGGTCGTGATCAAAGCTTCGGAGATTCCCGGCGCCAC
>Ga0335081_10000817_pt1 | contig 50518 bp, 47 predicted proteins | sample Lox_Sample_35_FD_206713 | JGI IMG/M metagenome (GOLD analysis project Ga0335081, IMG submission 206713) | Soil microbial communities from Loxahatchee National Wildlife Refuge, Florida, United States - Lox_Sample_3.5 | ecosystem: Environmental > Terrestrial > Soil > Wetlands | place: USA... | reverse complement strand
ATTCCGCGGCGCCGGGACGAATAATCGCCAGCGCGACGGCGATCTCTTCGAGCGTTCGCGCTTGCATCATGCGAAGCATTCCGCGCATCGCGGGTGATTCGATCTGGAAAACGCCCAGCGTACGGCCGGAAGCAATGACGTCGCAAGTAGCGGGATCATTTTCGGGAATGGCGTCAAAATCGATCTGGCGGGCGGTGGGGCAGGGAGTAGCCCCATCGGGAGCGACGGTCGCGGATGGTTTTGCAACCGTTGGAGCCCCCAGGAAACGATCAATGTTGTCGAGGGCGAGCGACATCGTGGTGAATCCGCGCTGGCCGAGAAGATCCATTTTGATGAGGCCCAGGGCCTCGATGGCATTCATGTCGTATTGCGTGACGATGATGCCTTTGGCGGCGCGCTCGAGCGGAACAAGATCCGTCAGCGGCCGCGCGGCGATGACCGTGCCGCAAGGATGAATGCCCAGATGGCGCGGAGCGTCGTCGAGACGCAACGCGACCTGCAGAATGGTTTTCCATGGTTCGTCGTTGACAGGGAGATCGCGGCATTCAGGAAGCTGACGGATGGCTTGCAGAATTTCGCGCACGGGGCGATGTGGAAGCCGCTTGGTGAAGCGATTGACTTCGCCGGGCGGCACGCCGAAGGTTTTGGCGATTTCGCGAATGGCGAGGCGCGCGTGCATGGTGATGAAGCTACCGATCATTGCCACGCGCGCCCCTTCCCGGGGCGCCGCAACGTGAGTCCCCTGCTGAGGCTCGGTAAATTGTTGGCCGCCCCATCTGGCATAAACGTAATCGAGAAGCTCGTCGCGGCGCGCTCCGCAGATGTCAATGTCAATGTCCGGGCAATCGCCGCGCTGCTCGTTGAGGAAGCGCTCGAAATAAAGGCCCCAGCGCAGCGGGCAGACACGCGAAATGCCCAGGCAATACGTAACCATGGAACTCGCGGCTGAGCCGCGCGCGACGGCGGGAATGCCGCGGCGGCGGGCTTCCCCGACGATGTCCCACACCAGAAGAAAATAAGGAGCGAGATTGAGCTTCTCGATGACTTCGAGCTCATGCGTGAGGCGCGAAAGCACTTCCGGGCGCAACGGACGATAGAGACGGCGCGCGCCTTCGAAGCTGAGCTTCCAGAGATAGGAGAACGGCGATTCGCCTTCGGGAACAGGGAATTCGGGGAAGATCAGCTTGTTGAGTTCGAGCTGGAGATTGCAGCGATCGGCGATTTCGAGCGTGTTTTGCAGCAATTCGAGATGATCGGGAAAGAGGTGCTGCATTTCCGGAAAAGGCTTGAACCAGGCTTCGGCAGAGGTGATTTCCGGCGGTTTGACCGTGGTCAGCAGGCCGCCGGTGCGGACGGCATTGACGGCGCGGTGATGAAGATGCTCCCCGGGCTTGAGGAAATAGACGTTGTTGGTGGCGGCGAGAGGAATCGAGAATTCGCGGCCCAAACGTTCGGCTTCGCGAAGCGTTCGGCCATCACCGGGAGAAAGATGCTGGACTTCGAGGTATAGCCGGTCGGAGAAAGCGTCTTTAAGTTCGGCAACCGGTGAGGTCACTGGCGCAAGGGCGATGACGCCGGAGCCGTGTTGCGCGAGTTCGTCGAGGGTAACGGGGCGGCTGGTGTCTCCCGTTTCGTTGCCGACGACATTTTGTTCCGGAGCGATGGTACCAAGATGGCGCAGGGTCACGAGCCGGCAGAGATTGCTATAGCCTTCGACATTGGCGGCAAGAAGCACGATGGGCGCGCTGGCCGAATTACGTGTTGTTTGTCTCGAATTTCTTGATTCGTCGCGTGAAATTCTCCATTCCACGTCGAGTGCAACGCCGAGGATGGGCTTTATGTGCGCCTTTTGCGCTGCTAGATAGAAGGGCAGCGCGGCATACATGCCGTTCGTATCCGTGAGGGCAACCGCGGGCATGTTCTGCTCCGCTGCGGCGGCAACGATTTCCTCTGGCGAAGGCACGCCCCGCAAGAACGAATGATGGCTGTGGCAATGCAGATGAACGAACACGTGTGCCTCAAGAAATGTCTTACTTCAGCGGTAGGAGGAACAGGGAGAAGGAAAAATGGGAACAATCAAGCCAAAACAGGTAAAGGCTTCCCGATGCCAATCGCCGGTCCAATCTTTCGTGACTGCTTCATTTCTGCTTTTCTTTCTTTCACGATGGTGTCATTGCGCCCCAGCAGGCAATGGCATCCATCGAATTTCATGCCTAAAGCCTTCCATAGCGCGCGGTCTTCTTTGCAGAGCGCCGGTTTGATGCTGTCTCTCAGGCGATCGATTGCAAAGCGGAACATTTCGACTTGGGTGGCAAAGGGAATCCGGTATTTGAAGCCGGAAGGATCCTTTTCCTCCGTCAGGTAATCGAAAATACTTTCGTCACGGCCGTTTGCCTTCGCGGCATTTCGCAAACCATTGTATGAAGTTGCTCGCAAGGCGCCGATGGTGACCATCTCGGGAGAAAGTGCATTGATGCGGCGAATTGCTTCTGTGTAGCCTCGTTTCCAGTCAGGGTAGGGAACCATGGGGTCCAAGCGGAAGCGGATGGGCCAACCTGCTTTCTTCATTTTTTCCGCAGCAGCGAAACGTTCTGACGGAAGAGGTGTGCCATGTTCCCACTTTGCCGCGACTTCTTGCGCGTTGACAGACCAGGAGAAAACAACCTGCGGCGTGGGTGACAGTTCCAACGCATGCTGAATCTGCGTGGACTTGGTCAGGAAAATCAAGCGGTGCTTTTTTTGCGCCGCAAAAAGTGGGATGATCCGGTGCGTCAGCGGTTTTCCGCTGGTCTTTTTGTATGCGGAATCAAAGACAAGGCCATCCTGAAGTTCACCGGCAATCATCATTTTGGGAGTCGGGTCGGCCAGCCAGTCTTTAATTTCGGCGACCATGTCGTCCACGTTGGTGTAAACAAGCCCATAGAGTTCTTCGGGTCGGAAGCGGAACCACGGCACGGTCTGCAGAAAACAGTAAGCGCACCGATAGGGACATCCACCGGCAACAACGAGTTGCCAGAACTTGAAGCAGACGATCTGTGAGTCTTCGCCCGGGCCACCGAACTGGCGGATGAAATTGGATCCTCTTAGAGCCAGTTTCATAGGACATCCCATTTTTGGAAGATATCTTCGGCTATATCCTGTGCAACTGGCTTGTGGGACGCAAAGAAAAGAAAGTAAAGTGGGCCACCTTGCTGATTTCGCATCAGAACTGGTTCTGGGACATACGAGAAACCTGCCTTATTCTTAAGACGATCCATAAAACCCTGCTTCAGGGTTTCGTTTCCTTTGATTTTTATAAGTATCGGCTCACCAAAAAGGCGGTCCTGAATAGTATAGGCAAGTTCTTTCCACGAATCATCGCCCCATATTTTAGTCAGTTTTTCGCCTTGCTTTGGATCTGACAATTCGATGAACTTACGCGCGGCATTTCGATTGATATCCATAAGTGGAAAGTTTAAATAAACATCCATCGTTTTGGTTTGTCCGATTTTAGCAATCGTTGCCCATTCGATATCGACTCCATACGGATCGAGAATGCACAGGGCACGTTTGAAAGAGTTGTATTGAAACTTCTGCAGAATTTCTTGAATGACTATTTTATTCGCATCACCGGTATAGAAATGAATTGTGCTGCGCTCCGGGTGATCGACGGTCAGTTCTCTGAGCCTATTTATTTTTAGTGGGTCGATATCGATGAAGTGATATTCCGTAAATTTATTCTGGATATTAAGGGCGTTAAGCGGAGAACCAACGATGAGCCTCTCTCGATCGTTTTTTGAAACAAATTGGCCTCCACCTGCGAATGCATCTATGTATGCATAGCCGCGACACCAGGATTGTTCCTTGAGGATAGTTGTATAGGCAGCGGCATATTCTCGTATGATTTGCAGCTTGATTTCCGACCAAATGCCGATTGCCTCAAGTTCATCCATTATGCTGCAGCTTATATCATAAAGTTATATATAAGAGAAATTAGCGGGAGAGGCACGGCGTGGACAGCACGAGGCCGGTGGGCTTGGAAGCGTAATGTTCGCGCAGTTCGAGGCCATTGCCGTAGAAGAGCGCGTTCCAGCCGAAGCGGCCGCGGACCAAATCCACACCGCGGTTGAGATACCAACGGCGGTTGGCGCGGGTATCGAAAAGATCGTTCTGGCGCCGGTCGAGCTCCAGATTGACAACGGTAACGCCAACGAGGCGAACGGCCACGCGGCGTGTGAAAAGTTTTTGAAAAAGGTCTTTCGCAGCGGCGAGCAGTTCGCGCTCGTCGTTGGTGGGACGCAGCAGGCGCACGGTCTGGTGCGCGGAAAAATGGTCCACGTAGCGGAGGCGAAGGCCAATGGTGCGTGCCTGACGGCCGTAATCGCGCAGCGTCGAGCCGACGCGTTCGCAGAGATATTCGATGAGGGCGCTGAGAAACTCCGTGTCAATGGTGCCTTCCTCGATGGTGGTTTCGCGGGAGACGGATTTGGGCGTGGCTGGAAGCACGACTTCGCGCCCATCGAGGCCGCGGGCGCGCTCCCAGATCTGCCGGCCAATCACGTCGCCAAAGGCCGCTTCCAGCACGGGGCCCGGCACCTGACGAAGCTCCGCAATCGTGGTAATACCCCGCTCGCGAAGAAGAGTGGCGTGCGCATGGCCGATACCGTGGAGCTTCTCCACGGGAAGCGGCGCGAGGAACTCCTCCTCGGTGCCGGGAGCGACGATGCGGAAGCCGCGCGGGCGTTCGAGGCGCGAAGCGATCGAGGCGACAGCTTTGGTGCGTGCCGCGCCGATGCTGACGCTGAGACCGGTTTGCTTGAGGACTTCAAGCTGAAGGCGGTGCAGCGTGCCGGGATAATCGGGATAAAGCCGCTCGGTGCCGGCGAAATCGAGATAGAAATCGTCGAGAGCGGCGGTTTCGACGGCCGGGGTGTAAGTTTCAAGGATGCGCCGAACACGCTCGGCGTAATCGGCGTAGTGCTCGTATTGGCCGGGAACGACAATGGCCTTTGGGCAAAGGCGACGAGCTTCCCGGAACGTCATGGCGGTTTTTACGCCCTGCAGTTTGGCTTCATAGCTCGCGGAAGCGACCACCCCACGGCCGACAAGCACGGGTTTCCCGCGCAGCTTGGGATTGAGCACCTGCTCGACGGACGCGAAGAAGGCGTCCACGTCCACATGAACGATATTAGGAATTCTGGCGTCATTGGCAGAGGGCTGCGAATCAGCAGGAGCGTGCTTCGGCGCTTCCACGGGAAGGGAAGCGGCAAAAGCAGGAGCGGGAGATACGCTTTCGATACAGACTTCCATGGAGCACCTGTTTGGGAAGCGGGAGCCGGGATAGATTCAACGGGCGGCATCCGGCTCGTGAGAGCCTGTACGGCAATGGAGCCGGAGCCACCCGTTTCCCGTTTCCTCTACCGCCCCGCACTATAGGCGAATAAAAAGCGAAAGTCAAGTGCAAAGCATGCCACCCTTCCGTCCATACGTTTCTGCAAAAATGGCAAAGTGTCCTAACGCACTTTTGCAATTGCCTCGCTCGAAGGTTTTGGCCATGATTCTCCGCACTTCGATCAAGACGGAGCCGGGATGGATCTGAATCTCTTTTTCGCGCTGCTGGGCGGCCTGCTGGTCCTGGCCTTTGTGGCCAATCGCCTGGTGCGCTACACGCGCATTCCGGACGTGATCATTTTGATGGTCACCGGCGTCTTGATCGGTCCCGTGCTGCACTGGGTGAACCCGGATCATTTTCACGGTGCCACGCAGGGATTCGGAGCGCTGGCCCTGCTGCTGATCCTGTTCGAGGGCGGCTTGGACCTGAAGTTGTCCGAAATTCTGAGCCATTTCGCCGGCGGTTTTTATCTTTCGATCTTGTGTTATGTGCTCAGCATGCTGGCCGTGGCCGCGGTCTCGCGCCGCATGCAGCAGTTCAGTTGGAATCATGCGCTGCTGGTGGGCGCGACGCTGGGTTGCGTGAGCACCTCGATCGTCCTGCCGGTATTGCAGCAAGTAAAATTGCGGCGCGCAGTGCGCGTCACGCTGCTCGTTGAGGCGACTGTCGGAGACGCGCTCGCTGTGCTGGCGGTGACCACCTTGCTGGACATTGCAGCGGGGGGCAGCACTTCCGCAAAGGTGATTGCGTGGAATTTGGGATCGAGCCTGGTGCTCGCCGTAGCCATGGGCATCCTCGCAGGCATGCTTTGGTCCTACCTTTTGCCGGCTCTTTCCGAGCAACGATTCTGGCACGTGCTGACTTTCGGGGCCGTCTTGCTGGTGTATGCGGGAGTTCACCTGTTGAAAGGGAACAGCCTCGTGGCCGTGCTGGTATTTGGCATTACGCTCGCAAATTTTCCCGCCATTCGCAAACGGCTCGATTCGGACAATGCCCTTGCCCGGCCTGACTGGTTTGCCGAAGTTCCCGTCAACGCTGCGAACGTGCACGACGCAGGGAAGAAGTCTCACCTGCAGATGCACACATTTCATGCCGAACTTGCCTTCCTGATCCGCACGTTCTTCTTCGTTTTGCTGGGAGTTCGTCTGAATTTTGTGGCGTTTCACAAGGGCGGCGCATTTGCCGCCGTCTGTTTTCTGGTGCTGTTCGTGGTCAGATGGCTGGCGATTCAATCCGTGCGATGGCTCTGGCCCAGCTTCTCGCAGCTTGAGCGCGAGATCATGGTGTGGTTCTTCCCGCGTGGCTTGATAACTGCCGTGCTGGGCATCCAGGTGCTCGAAGCGCGCGGGAATGAATTTCAATTCTTACCAGACCTGGCGTTTGCGGTGATTCTGCTGACGAATCTCGTTCTGCTCGCCGGCACCATCCGCGCGCGAAGTTTGCCCGAAATTTCCGAGCCTGAAGAGGTAGCTGCGCCCGTATGAATCTTCCGGCTCGCGCTTCCAGGTTCTCGCGGGCCGGTCAAGTTCCCTTGACATCGCATGCGAGTGGGAGCATCCTCTCAGCCCATGACCCTCCATTTCGTTATGCTGCTGGCATTGTTGATCGGCATCGTCGCCGGCCTTCGCTCCTTGACCGCGCCTGCCATCGTGGCCTGGGCCGCGTATCTCGGCTGGATCCATCTTGGTGGCACGCCGCACGCGTTCATGGGCTCGGCCTTTTCTGTGGGAATTTTCTCGTTGCTGGCGATTGCGGAGCTCATCGCGGACAAGCTTCCGAAGACGCCGAAGCGCACGGCCGCGGTCGGTCTGATCGCGCGAATTGTTCTGGGAGGGCTTTCTGGCGCGAGCATCTCCCTGGCCGGGCACCAGGGTTCTCATGTAGGACTCTTTCTGGGCATCGTGGGAGCTTTGATTGGAGCGTACTCCGGCTATTTTGTGCGCACCCGCGCCGTCAAGGCGCTGCAAGTACCGGATTTTGTGATTGCCCTCCTCGAAGATGCCGTGGCAATTGGCGGGGCACTCCTCATCGTTACCCGTTTCTAATTCTGCGTATTCCGCGATAGATTTGTAGCCGCTCACACTCGTTCCCTGCCAGGAGCATGCACATGAATCCCTCTGACCAATACGACGCCATCGTTATCGGTTCCGGCCAGGCCGGCACGCCCCTCTGCCAGGCTTTGGCGAAAAGTGGGATGCGCACTGCACTCGTGGAACGAGAGAACGTGGGAGGCACGTGCGTAAACGTCGGCTGCACGCCGACGAAGACAATGGTGGCCAGTGGCCGCGTGGCATATCTTGCACGCCGCGGTGCGGACTATGGCGTAGAGACCGGCCCGATTTCCATCAACTTGAAGCGTGTTCGCGAGCGCAAACGCGCCATTGTCGAAGAGTTTCGCGGGGGCAACGAGTCTCGCATCAAAAATACCGCCAATCTCGATCTAATCTATGGAGATGCGCAATTTATCGGCCCAAAATCCATCCGCATAACCTCAAAAGACGGCTCCGTTCGCCAGATCACCGCAGACAAATTCTTTATCAATGCGGGTTGCCGACCGGCAGTACCTAAAATCGAAGGTCTGGATCAAGTCTCCTTTCTGGATAGCACCTCCATCATGGAGCTTGATACTGCTCCGGAACATTTGGTGGTCATTGGAGGCGGATATATCGGTCTGGAGTTCGGCCAGATGTTTCGCAGGTTCGGCAGCCGCGTGACCGTTGTGCAATCGCGCGGCCAGTTGCTCATGGGCGAAGATCCGGATGTTACCGACGCGGTGCTGACCATCCTGCGTGAGGATGGGATCGAGGTTTTGTTGAACGCGACCGCTTCGAAAATTGCAAGCGCAAGCGGGAAGCTTCAGTTGGAGGTTCGGGTCGAAGGAAAAGCGAGCACGGTCGAGGGAAGTCATTTGTTGGTGGCCGCAGGGCGCATCCCGAACACGGACTCTCTGAATCCCGGCGCCGCCGGCATCGCAGTGGACGAACGAGGCTACATCCGCGTGAACGATCGCTTAGAAACGAACGTCGAGGGCATTTACGCGCTCGGCGACATTAAAGGCGGACCCGCCTTCACGCATATTTCCTACGACGACTTTCGCATCATCCGCACAAATGTAATCGAAAAAGGAAGCGCTTCAATCGCCGGTCGTCTCTTGGTCTATACGCTCTTTCTCGATCCACAACTGGGTCGTGTCGGCTTGAGCGAAACCCAGGCGCGCTCGCAGGGCCTTCGCATTCGCGTCGCCAAAATGCCGATGAGTTACGTGGCACGCGCCCTGGAGATGGACGAGACTCGCGGCTTCATGAAAGTGATCGTGGACGCGGAATCCGGCCAGATGCTCGGTGCCACCGTCCTTGGAATTGAGGGCGGCGAGATCATGGCGCAACTTCAGTTGGCCATGATGGGCAAGCTGCCATACACCGTGTTGAAAAACGGGGTCTTTGCGCACCCGACGCTTGCAGAGGCCTTCAACAACTTGTTCCTCTATTTCGAAGGCGAATAGTTCCGGCGTTCAGAAGACGCGGCCCAGCTGGAAGAACCATTTTTGGTGCCCGGAATCTCCCACGCTTCCGCCGATGAAGAATGGCCCGAATGCAGTTTGTGCAATGATTCCCGCGGCGAAGTCATTCGGGAATTTGCTTTCATTCGGGACGCCGTACATCTTGCCGAATTCATAATTCCCCACGAAATAGACATGTTTTCCGAAGAGAGGCGGGAAGACTGCGAGCTCGTGCAGGTAGCCTAGACGGAAATCGTAGTACTGATTGCCGAAGAGCTCGTTTGTTCCATAAGCGCTCAAGTGCAGCGGCCCGCCGAGGAAAAACTGCGGAATTCCCGTGTCTTGAAATCCAAAGGTTGTCCCGCCATCGCCAACAATAAAAAGAGATGCAGGTTCGCTGACGGGATGAAAGTAGCGGATCTCAGTCGTTAACGACGGGAAATCTTCGCCTGCACCGGGGCTTGCGTTAAACCACCGGAAATTGGTTTCCATCCCGAACCCGCGCCGTGGAATCACTGGATCGTCCGTGTGGTCCACCAGGAACCGAAAACGCAAGTCCCCCGTGCGACCCTCGACGGAAGGAAACTGCGGAGTTCCGAGGCGCAAGCGATCGTCGAGAAAACCGACCTCATATCCTGCGCGGATTTCCGCGAACCGGCTGAATCCATAACCCAGGTCTCCGCCGATATTCGCGCGCGTGATTCGATAATCTGCAAGAGGATCGCTCGTGTGGTAGATGTTGAATGCAGTGTCTTCTACTCCGCCGTGTGGAGCAAAAAACCACTTGCTCGATGGCGTGAATGGCCTGTACAGCTCGCTGTCGATTCCATACGTGTTTCCAAAAAGCACGTCCGTGCGCCACTCCGAGCGAAATCCGGTCACGTCCATAAACGTCAATCGGGCCGCCAGCGTGAAATTGACGTTCTGATTCTCTGACCCGTCCAGCTCGAATCCGAACTGCACGCTCGGTGGAGCGTCGTTCTTCTCCTGTACCGTGACGATGAGGCCCGCCTGCCCGTTCACTTGCGTCATCCGGTAGCCTGCCGAGGCATATCTCCCCAATCCCGTAAGCCGCGTCAGCAGGCTGTCCACCGCTTTTGTGTCGAGCGGCTTTCCCGCAAGCGGTTGCAGAAACCGCTCCAGTTGCTTTTCCGGCTCGCCGGAGACCCCTTCCACTTTCACAAACTGCGGTGTAGGAACTCTGGTCTCAATCCTAGCGTTTCTCTCGCGCAAATAGCTCTGCCAATCGGCTTCATTCAAAGAGTAAGGCGCAAGAATGCGCGATTTTCCCTGAGCGGCCGATTCGCCTTTTTGAATGATACTTTTGGCTTTGCCGTAATCGAGCGAAGTGTAATCGCGCAAATCCACATTGACGATCAGGTCCGCGTCGGCCAGCCCGCGAATTTCGTTTTCGTGAATGACGACTTCGATGGACCGGCCCAGCACGCTTATGAGCGACTCAATGTCCTCGGCTTTCACCGGGGCAGTCTCCAAATGGACCGCGATGACGATGTCCGCTCCCATTTTCCGCACCACGTCCGTCGGAAGATTGCCGACTAAGCCGCCATCCACATACACTTTTTCGCCTTCACGCACCGGCGAGAAAAGACCGGGGATAGACATCGTCGCGCGCATCGCTTTGGCGAGCGAGCCGTTTTGGAATACCTCCTCCTTGCCACTAACCAGATCGGTCGCCACGCAGCGAAAGGGAATTGGAAGCTGATCGAAAGAAGATATTTCCGAATAGGGTAAGGTCTCCCGGTCAATCAGCAGGCTGATTTGATGTCCTGCATTGAGGCCCGCCGGGAGTGACCAGCCGTTCTTTAGTCCCACGACAAGGGCGTTCGGCAGGGCGCGCAGGTCCTCCTTTCTTCGAAACGACAGATTTTCGTACGGTGTTCGGCCCCCAAGAATCAGGTCCCAGTTCTGGTGTTCGACCAAATCCTCAAGCTCCTTCGGACTTTTTCCCGTCGCATAGAGGCCGCCGACCAGCCCGCCCATGCTGGTCCCTGCGATGTAATCAATCGGAATGTGATGATCTTCAAACCATTGCAGGACTCCGATGTGCGCGAGACCCAAAGCCCCGCCGCCCTCGAGTGCCACGCCAATCTTGGGCCGCATCTCGTGCGCCGAACTCGACGTCGTGGGCTGAGCGCTTTTCTCCTGCTTTGCGCTGGCCCACGGCGTGAGTATGCAGAACATCGCGAGAATCGGGCAGAGGTAAGGAACACGGCGGCTCATGGAAGCCTCCTGAACGAGGACGGCGATTGACAGTGAATTTCCTACCGAGTCTTACTTAGCTTTTGAGTTTGGGCAACTCGTTTCCAACAACGCGAAACAACTCGGAAACCAGATCGGCTTGCGCCCTAAACACCGCCGCTTTCCGCGGCTTCGCAAAGTGTCGCATTCGCTTCCTCTGCCGGATGAGCGGGCCGGTTCGCAAACCCCACGCCGGCAAGGACCAGAATTCCTCCCATGATTTGAGCGCCAGTCAACGGCTCCGCCAGCAACAGCGCCGCGAGTACCGCGGTAAGCGGACCTTGCGACAGCAGACTAACCGAAGTGACCGTGGCCGGAAGGTGCCCCATGGCGTAGGTCAAGGCAAAGTATCCGCCCAGCTGCGAAATGAGACCTAGCCCCAGCAAAGCCGCCCAGGACCGCCCATTCGGCACGCTCAAGGGCACTCTCAGCACGAGGTTGAAAACGAATAAAAAGATTGTGCTCATAAGGATCGCCAGGCGCAAAAAAACCAGTGTGCTGGTATGCGTTCGTACCTGCTCCGTGGCCATCAGGTATACAGCGAAAAAGGCCGCCGCCAGAAGAGCCATCACGTCGCCCCAGCCGAACCTCGCGTGGCGCGCCAGATCGCTCCACACGATCACGAACGCCCCGGCAATTGCTAGCGCCAGTCCAAGCCAGAAGGCAAAATTCGGCCGTTTGCCAAATACCAGCCAGGTCAGCAGTCCCACAACAATCGGCGTATTATTTCCAAGCAAGGTCGCATTTACAGCCGATGTTTTCAGAATCGAAGTATTGTAAAAAGCCAAATCCAGGGCAAAGAAGAGTCCGCCCGCCGTGATGATACCCAGAGTTCGCAGGCTCACCCGCTGGCGATTGCGGTCAAAGAGCCAGGAGGGAAGCAAAATGAGCGCAGGAATCAGTAGCCGGTAAAATGCGGACGCCGGCCCCGGGATGTCCGTCCAGCGCACGAAAATAGCGGACCAGGAAATGCAGATGATCCCGGCAATCAATGCCAGATAAGCCAGTGTTCGCTTGGATCGGGGTGCGGGCATTCTCTCGAAAGTTCCAGCCGGGGGCGAACTCCGCCATCCCAGCGGCAATCCGAGTATCGCACAAAGCAAAGCTCAAACTTGCGCGCGCGGGGCCAGCTACGCAATTCATTCTAGAAGCGGCACAGAAAACGGGGGCAAGTTAGCCGGTGACGAATCGCTTCAAGTCTTCGGGCGTCAGCAGATCTTGGTATTCGGGATGCTTGGCGATAAATTCCGCAGTGAAGGGGCAAGTGGGAACCACCAGCAATTTTTGGGAGCGTGCGTAGTCCAAAGCTGCACGCGTCAATTTTCCGGCGATCCCTCGTCCCTCAAACGCTCGCGGCACTTCCGTGTGGTTGTAGACGATGCAGTCCGGACGGCGGCGATACGTCAAAAGTGCCAATTCTCTTCCGAGAGCGATTTCAAAGCGATTTTCGGACTCGTTGAGAACTACCGTCAGAGCGTCCAGATCGAAGTCCATTCTGCAGGGATTCCTTTGTGCTTTCGCCCGGTGCGAACTTTAACCTTCTGCCTGCCGGTCAGCCCGCCCCGGCCCGAACAGCCGCACCAGTTCCGCGTGATCCATCACTACCGCCGGATCGTTCTGGATCGCGTCGAAGTATTTCTTCTGAAACTCATCGCCCGACGCCGTTGGAGCAAACATCTTGCGCGCTAACTCAAGTGCCACGTCTGCGTCCTGCGCGGCCACCGGCGCCTCGCTCGTCAGCGTTTCGTCAATTCGCACGACAAACTCCGAAAGGTTGTGCAGCCACGCAAACTGTGGATTGTCCACCACCAGTCTGAACAACTCGCCCGCGTTCACCACGCCGAACTCCTTTTCGTAGCCGCGCCGCTCCATCTCCAGAAGCGATTTGTGCAGCCGCAACAGGGCGCCGCGCAGTGCGACCAGTCTTTCACGCGCGCCGGCATCGTCTCCGGCTCGCCGAGGTGAATTGGGGGGAGGAAGGCTCACATCTAATTGTGATATCGCTTCTCCCCAACGGGCAAGGGGATCGCCAAAACATTTCCATGAGGCGGCAGCGGGCAAGTTGCGTACGGGGTGAAGGCGCACGGCGGATTTTCCAGGTGATTGAAATCCAGAACGAGCTCGCCGGGCTTTTCCAAACCGTTTGTCGGGAACCCCGTGTACAGAAACCGGCATGAAGGATAGGTCGTTGTCGTGCCGGTTGGATCGCGCAAAATAAAAAACAATTCAGCGACCTTGGGATCTTCGAGCACCGGCTCCAGGCGGAGTGTTTTTCCGAGCAGCGTAAATTCAGCCACCCCAGGAACCGGCTGCGGGTAACTCGTTCCCACGAGCGTTGCGAGCATCACCGTTTTCGGCGGCGTGTACGGAATCCACTGCGCCGTAACGCGATAGGCCGCGTTTCCCGGATACCACTTCAGCCCGCGGAAATGAACCAGAGTCGGTGAATGCGAATCCTTGATGCGCAGCGCGAAGCGGTCTTCCCTCCGAATCACATACATATTCAGCGTCCCGATGGTCAGGTGAGGATTGAACTTGTCCTCATCGGGATCCGTGCGAAGCGATCCTTCCTTTGCTGCGGCTCCCCCTACGAGCAATTCCTTCGGAAATCCCCCGGCAGGCGGAATCAACGCAACGGTATCGCCGCTTAGCCGCAGGATCGCCACATGCGCCGGATTTCCGGCGGCGAGGCGAATCTTGTTGTCCTGAGCGGATCCGAGAGAGGTGTCTCCTTGCGCCAGCCAATCAAGCCCGGTAAGCGAAAGCCATCCGTCCGGCCTTTGCAGCTTCGCAGCGTGGTCTTCACGCCATTTCAGAAGCTCGTTCCGCCATGCGGAACCTTCGGATAAGGCTGCCGCGGAAAAAACGGCCAAAAGGGCAACCATGCCCGTTGAGTGAAATACTCGAAGCCTGGATCGCATGAAAAAGTATACCGTGAATCGCGAAATTCAAGTAAAGGGAGCGCTCCGCCCCGGAAGTGAGCCTCACTCCCCGTTCCTCGCTTGTCTTACTTTGCCACCACCAGGTTGTTCTTCACCGAAAAGACGTTTGGCACACCGTTCGCGCGAAGTGCCGCAAGATTCTTGTCTGCCTCGGAATCCACTACGCCTTCAAGCGTCACGTTGCCATTTCTAACAATGATGTGAATCGAAGGCACAGCTTCCATGCCGTATCGCGAAAGCGCGGCGTAGAAATAGATCGAGCGGTACACCGCGCGCCGGATCCGGTCGTCGTTGGGGGATAGCGGCAAAACCTCGATTTGATTGTCCACGCTCGCCACGCCCTCGATCGTTTTCACCGCCGCTTCCGCGTCCGATTTGAGCGTTGGCCGCACCACCTGCCCATAAAGAGTGACTTTGTCTCCCTCCACCTTGTACTGAAGATTGTCGAACACTGAGTAGTACGGCAGAAGCAGGAGCTGGTGACGAACCTCGCGGATTAGCCTCTGCTCTTCCTTCTGTTCGTTCCGCTGGTGAGGCATTTCCTGCGCTCGCACAGGAGCACCAACCGGAATGAGCAGCGACGCTGCGATCAACGCCGCCAACGGTAGGGCCCCGTAATTCTTCAGCATGATCTCCTCCTCAAAAAGCCCCAAATGATTTCCTCAATGTTAGATTCATAAAGCCGCAGAAGCGGATACACCCTTCAGCCCGGCTCGGGTGGTAGGATACGGCAAGAAACGCAAAATCGCCGGTTCGCGCCCCTCTGAAGGGGATTTTTCCCGGCGCATAAACTTGGGAGGCGAGGGAGAGTGCTGGTAATCGCGCATCGTGGCGCTTCCGGTTATGCGCCCGAAAACACCATGACGGCGTTCCGGAAAGCCGTCGCCATGGGCGCCACATTTATTGAGACCGATCTGCATCTCTCGCGGGACGCCCGCTTCGTGGCCATCCACGACGATACTGTGGATCGCACCACCAACGGTCACGGCTCCGTCCACGATCTCACACGCCTGGAACTTCTTCGTCTGGATGCCGGCTCGTGGTTCGGCGGGGAATTTGCCGGCGAGAGAATTCCCACCCTCGAGGAAATTCTGCAATTCGCCAAGAAGCACGACGTAGATTTTTACCTCGAGTTGAAACCCGGCGGGTCTTGGGGAGGCGAACACGCGCTGATTGGAGCGCTGCGCGAATCCGGCGAAATCGCTCGCATGGTTGTAATTTCATTCGATGCTGCGATCCTCGCCAGCGTGCGCAAGATCGAGCCGACTCTCATGACCGGTCTGCTCCACGACGGCACCCTTGTCGAGCCCCTCGACAAAGCGTTGGAAGTCGGCGCCCGTCAAATCTGTGTCCGCGGCGACCTCGTCTCTCCCTGGATGCTCAAGGAAGCCAAGCGCCACGACCTCCAAGTCGTCTCTTGGACTGTGAACCATCCCGCGCACATGCGCATGCTCATGGAAGCCGGAGTGGATGGCATCATGAGCGATTATCCTGACCGGCTTCTCGAAATGGCGAAGAGCAAGCAAGCCGGCGCCCGCCCGTAGTGCGTACAATCAAAGCGTCGGACCATTCTTTTGCGGCAGCACGCAATACAATCGCGCAAACTGCTCGATGCTGAGTTCCTCCGCTCGCGCTCCGCTCTTGAGCCCCATTGTATTTAGTGCGGTTTTGATTTCTTCCGGGTCCGCCGCCGCGCGGAGATTGTTCAGTAGCGTTTTTCTTTTCTGCGCAAAGCACATCTTCACGAAATCAAAAAAACGGCCCTCGTCGCCGATCGCGAGCCGTGCACCTTCCCCTGGCAGTACCAGGGAGACCAGCGCCGACCCCACCTTTGGTGGAGGCCGGAACGCCCCGGGCGGAATCTTCAATGCAATGCAAGGCTTCGAATGAAACTGCGTCAGTACGGATAGATATCCGTAATCCCGCGTTCCCGGCCGCGCCGCCAAACGCAGGGCCACTTCCAGTTGCATCACAATATGAATTTCATCAATCAGCGACGAAAACTTGAAGAGATGATGAAGAATCGGCGAAGTGATGTAGTAAGGCAGATTCCCGTAGACGCGAAGCCTGTGCTCACCGGCAAGGGATCCGAGGTCCGTCTCTAAGATGTCACGGTGCACCACGAAAAGGTTCGGGAATCGCGAAGAAAGCTGACGAAGCCGGGGAATAAGCCGCAAATCGATTTCGATGCAGTACACCGGTTCCCCGCTTTTCACCAGTTGCTCAGTCATTTCCCCGTGCCCGCCGCCCACTTCAATCCAGCAATAGGGCTTCGCCGCTGCCGGGGACGCAGTTCCATGCGGCGAAATGCGGATCGCGCGCGCGATCTTTTCGCGCCACCCGGCATCCGCAAGAAAATGTTGGCCGAGCCGCTGTCGAGTCATGCAACGCAGAGTTTAGCAGCAACTCAATCCCCTCCGCGCGCGGCTTGACGCTTTTCCGCCGGTTCGCTAGCGTTACGTGTTGGCAATCCGTCCATGAGAATCCTTTTTGTCGCATCCGAAGGCCTGCCGTTTTCGAAAACGGGTGGGCTTGCAGACGTTGTTGAAGCTTTGCCTCGCGCCCTCGTTAGCAAAGGGCACGAAGTCGCCGTAGTCTTGCCCCGCTATCAAGCCGACAAGGAAATGCCCGTGGTCGCCACCAGCCTGACCATTCCGCTGGGCACGCGCCTCCGTTTTCCTTCCGTTGTCGGCGGAGCGCTTCTCCGCGGCGTCCGCTACTTTTTTGTGGACGATCCGGCCTTCTTCGAGCGTGACGGCCTTTATGGCAACGCCCGCGGCGATTATCCGGACAACGCGGAGCGCTTCAGCGAGTTCTCGCGGGCCGCGATCGAGATCGCCAAGCACGTCTGGCCTCCTGATGTGTTTCATTGCCACGACTGGCAAACCGCTCTGGTTCCCGTCCTTCTTCGCACTTCCTACGGGGACGATCCGGCAGTCAAGGATCTTCCCGTAGTTTTCACCATTCACAACATGGGCTATCACGGTCAGTTCCCGCGCGATGTTTTGGATCGTGCGGGAATTCCGCGAGCAGTTTTCCACCCCGGAGGTCTCGAATTTTTCGGCAACGTAAATTTCCTGAAAGGGGGCCTCGTCTTTTCCGACTATCTGACCACCGTCAGCCGCAGGTATGCAGAAGAAATTCAGACCCCCGAATTCGGCTACGGTCTGGATGGCGTCGTGCGCGCGCGCGCGAGCCATTTGCGTGGAATCCTCAACGGCGTGGATTACACGGAGTGGAATCCGATGAAAGACACGCACATCGCGATGAAGTATTCCGCCCGGGACCTGAGCGGCAAGCAGGTCTGCAAGCAGGACTTGCTCCATACATTTGAATTGGCGGCCGCAAACTCCTCACGTCCCGTCATCGGCATCGTATCCCGCTTTGCGGATCAAAAGGGTTTCGATTTGATCGCCGACCGCGCACACGAACTGATGCATGAGGATTTGTCGCTCGTCGTTCTGGGCACCGGCGACCGGCGCTACGAAGACCTCTTTCGCGCGCTTGCTTCCGCATATCCCGGCCGCGTCGGCGTGAAGATCGGCTACGATAACACGCTCGCTCACAAGGTGGAAGCCGGTTCGGACATGTTCCTGATGCCCTCCCGCTACGAGCCTTGCGGCTTGAATCAGATTTATAGTTTGAAGTATGGTACGGTTCCCATTGTTCGCGCGACGGGCGGGTTGGACGACACCATCGAGCCGTTCGATCTCCAGACCGGCACGGGAACCGGCTTCAAATTTGCCGAGTACAGCGGGGGCGCTCTCTTGTACGCTGTGAAACAGGCGTTGCAACACCATGTTGACGAACGCATCTGGAAACGCATTCAATTGAATGGCATGGCCAAGGACTTTTCATGGAAGACCCCTGCGGGCGAGTACGCGAAGTTGTACGAGTTTGCTCGCGCGGCTCGCGGGCTGCAACCGGCAAGTAACCAAATGCCTGTTGCAACATCTAATTAACCGGAAAAGGAGAGCGGCCGGCCAACGAGCCTGCCGCGCATGAAACCATGGCGGAAAACATCCAAGCGGTGAATGACGGTAATTTTGAAGCCGAGGTGCTGACGGCAAGCAATTCCCAGCCGGTGATGGTGGACTTTTGGGCGGAGTGGTGCCGCCCCTGCCACATGCTTGCGCCCACGGTCGCGGAGATCGCGCACGATTACGCGGGAAAGTTGAAGGTCACGAAATTAAATGTGGACGAGGCCATGAATTCGGCCGGCCGGTACAACATCCGCGGCATTCCCACGCTCCTGATCTTCAAGGGTGGGCAGATGGTGGAACAGATCGTTGGTGCCGTGCCCAAAGATCAGATTACCAAGGCCATAGACCGTCACGTCGGTTGAACCAACTCGAATCATCTGTAGCGCTTCTGGAGGCCCGCCGTTCGAACGGGGAGCCTCCAATTGTGTGTCCCACTCTCGCTTGACCGCGTACCTCGATCTTGTTAAGTTCCGCCCTGAATTTCCATGGCAGAACCAAGGCCTAGCGGTCGCATCCCCGAACTCGATGGATTGCGCGGAACCGCGATCCTCTTCGTTCTCGTGTTTCATTACATCACTCAGCAGGGCCCCACTCCTCCCGGAACGATAGCCCATGTTTTACAACGCATCGTGATCATGGGCTGGAGCGGCGTGGACCTCTTTTTCGTCCTCTCCGGATTTCTCATCGGCGGCATTCTGATGGATGCCCGCTCCTCCTCTTCCTATTACCGCACGTTCTACGCGCGCCGGTTCTTCCGCATCATTCCGATTTACTACCTTTGGATCACGGCCTACGTGGTCGCTATCTTTCTTGCGGGTGGGCGGATCCAGTCTCTTTCCAATTCCGGCATTCGCCCTCCTCTGGATTTTGCGGTTTTCGCCCACTATCTTTTTCTTCAGAATCTCGGCTTCCATGGCTTCGGAGGCCTGGCCGGAGCCTGGTTTGGTCATCTATGGTCGCTCGCCGTGGAAGAGCAATTCTATCTTCTGGCTCCTTTGGTCGTTCGCTTTTCGAGCCCGCGAAAACTGCCGGCCATTCTCGCCGCCGTGATTATGGCTGTACCGGTATTGCGGACTGCCCTCGTTTATTGGGTGCATGCCTCATCCGGCTTGGTCACTGTCCTCATGCCGTGCCGGGCCGACGCCCTCGCTCTCGGAATGCTCGCCGCCGCGTTGTGGAGAAATGAAGGCTGGCGCGATTGGCTCGAACAAAACGGGAACAAGCTTTACAGCCTCTTGGCTCTTCTCCTCGTCGGAGTTGCCTTCCTGTGGATTTGGGCTCCCCAATCCGGCACTGCGGCAATGCAAACGTTCGGATTCACCTGGTTGGGCATGTTCTATGTTGTAGCGCTCCTGCTCAGCCTCTTAAGAACCGGTGGCCCGATCGCGAGGGTGATGAGGGTCGGCTGGCTCCGCGAATTGGGCACGGTCTCGTATTGCGTCTACATTATCCATATCGTCGTCAATGTCGTTTGTCACGCCGTGCTCCTCCACGCCACTCCAAAAATTTCCACGCCCAAAGGTGCGGTCGTAACCGTTGCTGCCGCGTTCCTCACCTATGGTCTCGCGAAGCTCTCCTGGATCGTTTATGAAAATCCATTGCTTCGTCGTGGTCACGCATTCAGGTATTGAGTTCTTGATCGGCGGATATTCGTTGGTTCGGGAGAAAAGTGATGCGTAATGAGGCAGGCAAGACGGTTCGCTGCCATTGGGCCACGACTGAGCTGAACATTCCCTATCACGATGAAGAATGGGGCGTGCCGGTTCACGATGACCGCCTGCTTTTTGAATTTCTGATTCTCGAGGGCGCGCAAGCTGGTCTGAGCTGGGACACCATTCTACGCAAGAGAGAGCGCTATCGTGAGGCGTTCGATCGCTTCGATCCGATTAAAATCGCCGGGTACGACGCGAAAAAAGTGCGTAAACTTCTCGCGGACCCTGGCATCGTCCGCAACAAGCTGAAAATTGCCTCGGCTGTAAGCAATGCTCGTGCGTTCCTTAAGGTACAGCAGCAGTACGGCTCGTTCGATGCTTACATCTGGGGTTTTGTACAGGGGTCTCCTCGCCGGAACGCCTGGAAATTTCCCCGCCAGGTGCCTGCCAAAACCAAGGAATCCGACGCCTTGAGCAAGGATCTCGTTCGCCGCGGATTCCGCTTCGTTGGCTCCACGATCTGCTACGCGTTCATGCAGGCCACGGGCATGGTGAATGATCATCTTGTGACCTGTTTCCGCTTCCAGCAATTGGGGCGCGGAAGCTGATGTCTTGCACGCTCTTTGCGCCGGTCAACGGCCTCCCATCGCTCTCCTTGCGTTGACCTTACAGCCAGCGTACGATTCTTCTTCTGCCATTTTTCGACCGATTCCCTCCAGAAAAGCTTTTCTTCCGGATCACGGGGAACGGTGTGGATAGAGGGACGCTGCTCGTATGAAATCGGTCGTCGTGGTCGGCGCGCAATGGGGTGACGAGGGTAAGGGCAAGGTCGTAGATTATCTTGCCGGCTCGTTCGATTTCATCGCTCGCGTCGCTGGCGGCCATAACGCCGGTCACACCGTCATCATCGGCGATCACAAGTACATTCTCCAGCTCATTCCCTGCGGCATTCTTCGTCCCGAGCGCCATGCGGTCATCGGTTCCGGCGTCGTCGTGGATCCCGCCGCGCTCGTAAAAGAGATCGAAATGCTCGGAAAAGTGGACATAGAAGTCAAAGGCCGCCTTCACGTCAGCAACCGCGCGCACTTGATTTTTCCCTATCATCGCGAGCTCGACAAAGCTGCGGAAAACGCTAGGGGCGAGAACAAAATCGGCACCACTTCTCGTGGCATCGGCCCCGCCTACGAAGACAAGATGGCCCGCCGTGGCCTGCGCATGTGCGATCTGCTCGAGCCGCAGCTATTCCGCGAAAAGGCCGCGCGCGTTGTCGCCGAGAAAAACCGCCTCGCCAAGGGCGCTTATGGCGCGGACATTGATTTTTCTCATGAAGTGGATCAGACACTCGAGCTTGGAGAAAAGATTCGTGAATATATCTGCGATACCGCCGAACTTGTCAACCGCGCACTGGACGGCAACAAGTCCGTTCTCTTCGAGGGCGCGCAGGGAACCATGCTGGATATTGATCACGGCACCTATCCCTACGTTACGAGTTCCAGCGCGATCTCCGGCGGCGCGACGACAGGCGTCGGTGTTCCGCCAACAAAAATCAAACATGTTCTGGGAATCTCGAAGGCCTATACGACCCGCGTTGGTGGCGGCCCTTTCCCCACCGAAATGCCCGACCTGGATGCGAAAGAAGTCCGCGAACGCGGCAAGGAGTTCGGCGCCGTTACCGGCAGGCCGCGCCGCTGCGGCTGGCTGGACCTTGCCGTTCTTCGCTACGCCAAAATGATCAACGGCATTGACTCCCTCGTCGTCACCAAGCTCGACGTCTTCGACACCCAGCGCGAAATTCAGGTATGCACTGGCTACCGCTACAAAGGCAAGCCCATCCATGAAATGCCCGCTCTCGCCGAGGAATACGAGCGCGTCACTCCCGAATATAAAACTCTGCCCGGCTGGTGCCAGCCCACCTATGGTTTGCGTGATAGCAATCGTCTTCCGAAGGCTGCGGTGGACTATCTACGCTTCATCTCGGACTTTCTCCAGCTGGAAATTGGGATGATTTCAACCGGCCCGGAACGCGAAGCATCCATCGTTCCCGAAGGTACTCTGTTTTCAAGCTGGCTCTAGCCGTCAGATACCGATTTACGTCGGCGGCTTGCCTCCTTCGTTGCATCAATTTGGTTCTGGAAAAAATGCTCACCTACGATCAAGCCCGCAGGAAAGTGATTGAAGTTGTTAAGACGGGCTTGCAGCCCTTGCCGGCGGAATCCCTTTCTCTCGAACGGGCTCTTGGCCGCGTCCTCACGCAGGAAATCTCCGCCGACCGGGATTACCCGCCCTTCGATCGCGCCATTCGCGATGGCTACGCCGTTCGCGCCTCCGAAGCGCAGCCCGGTGCAAGCCTCCATTGTGTACGCGAAATCAAGGCGGGTGATCCTGCTGGCGAGCCCCTCCCGCCTGGCACGTGTGCGCAAGTCATGACCGGAGCACCCGTGCCGCCGGGCGCTGATGCTGTGGTCATGATCGAGCACACGCGCCGCGAAGAAAACTGGATCTTGTTCGAAAGCCCCATCGCCTCGGGCCAACACATCGTCCAGCGCGGCGCCGAAGCCCGCGCCGGCCAATCGCTGCTCTCTGCCGGCACCCGTCTCGGTTACGCGGAACTCGCGCTCGCGGCCCAAGTCGGCGCCGTTCATCCCCAGGTCTCAAAAAGGCCACGAATTGGAATTTTGTCGACTGGCGACGAAATCGTCTCCGCCGCGGAGCTTCCTGGTCCCTTCCAGATTCGCAATAGCAACGCATACTCCTTACAGGCTCAGGTTGCCCTTGCTGGTGGCGATCCCATCGTTCTGGGCAACGCCCGCGATGACCAAGATGACCAGCGGTCATATATGACCGCTGGTCACGATTGTGCAAGCCTCCTGCTCTCCGGCGGCGTTTCCGCAGGCAAGTACGATTTAGTAGAACTAGTACTTAAAGATCTCGGTGCCATACTCCACTTTGACTCCGTCGCCATTCGTCCCGGAAAGCCTGTGGTTTTCGCAACTTACGGAAATACCTTTGTTTTTGGTCTTCCCGGCAACCCGGTCTCAACCATGGTCACCTTTGAACTTTTTGTCTTGCCCGCCATTGACCTGCTCTCCGGCGCCCCGCCGCGACCTCTTGCTCTCCTGGAGGCGCGCCTGGCAGAGCCCCTTCTAGAGAAACCCGGCCTTGCCCATTTCCTTCCCGCGCGCCTGGATTGGCGGCAGGGCGTTCCCGAAGTGCGTCCGATCCACTGGCAAGGTTCGGGAGATATCGTGGCTGTGGCAAAATCGAATTGCCTGCTCCACATTCCCGCGGAAAAGGAAAAGCTCTCAGCGGGCGAAATGGTAAGTGTGCTGCCTCGAAGGGATTTGATTTAGCCGATGCCGAAACTCTCTCATTACAGCAAGCGTGGCGAAATTCAAATGGTGGATGTTTCCGCCAAAGCCATCACTTCGCGCACCGCCACTGCTCAGGCCTTCGTTAAGATGAACCCGGCTGTGCTCCGCGCGGTTCGCCGTCTCAAGAATCCCAAGGGCGACCCTCTCGAAATCTCCCGGATTGCCGGAATTGCCGCCGCCAAGCGCACCGCCGAGTGGATACCTCTTTGTCATCCCCTGCCTCTCACGCACATTGATGTGACCCCCCGCCTGTGCAAGAATGGCGTGGAGATTCGCTCTCAAGTGGCGGCTACCGCCCAGACGGGCGTCGAAATGGAAGCCCTGGTCGCCGTCACGGCCGCAGCCCTCACGGTCTACGATATGTGCAAGGCCCTCGATAAGGGAATCGAGATTGCCGCCATCTTCCTCGTCGAAAAAACCGGTGGGAAGAGCGGCGATTACCGCAGAAAAGGAAAAAGGCCAATCAGCCGAAAGAGATGAGCGCAGCCGCTGGAAAAAGCGTCAAGCTGTTGCTCGCGGACGATAATCCCCTCGTGCGCGATCTTGTCGCCAAAGGACTGGAGCCTTACTGCGAAGTGGTGATTGCCGCCGATGGCGCTGACGCGCTGCTCAAGGTGGTTGACGAGCCTCCGGACGCTATCCTGTGCGATTACAAGATGCCCGGCCTCGATGGTCGCCAGCTTTTTGAAAAACTTCGCGGCCGCGAAAAAACGCGCCACATTCCCTTCCTGTTCATGGCCAGCCGCGCGGATATTGAGGAGCGCCTTCGCCCGCTCGTGGACGGCGTCGAGGATTTCATCGCCAAACCTTTTCTCGTGAAGGATCTCGTGCGCATTACCAAAAAAGTTGTGGATCGCCTGCATCTCGAGAAACTTCAGAAGCGCGCTTCGCGTCCCGGCGTGATACAGGGCCGCCTGGAAGAGATGAGCATGATTGACCTTATGCAATCGCTCGAAATGGGCCAGAAATCCTGCCGGTTGTATGTGCAACAGGGCGGCGAACATTGCGAATTGTTCTTCACCGGCGGCCAGTGCCGCCATGCGAAAATTGGCAACACCGAAGGCGACGATGCCGTTTACAAGGTTCTTCTGTGGACCGCCGGCGAGTTCGAAATTGATTTCAACGCGGCCAGCGCCTCCACGCGCACGACTACAACGCGGAATACCACCGGCTTGCTCATGGAAGCCATGCGGCTGATGGACGAAGCCAACCGCGATACCGTGCCGACCTGACCGAATCCCCGATGAAAGTTGCCGTCATCACTATCAGCGATTCCGTCGCCAGAGGGGAAAACGAAGATAAGTCCGGCCCCGCCGTCATTGCGCGTTGCCGCGAACTCGGCTACGAGGTCGTTTCTGAAGGCCTGATTCCAGATGAATCCGAGGAAATCCGAAAGTTGCTCTCCGAAATCTGTGACAGCAACAAGGCGGACCTGATCCTCACGACCGGCGGCACCGGCCTGGGCCCGCGCGACGTCACTCCCGAAGCGACGCAGGCCATCGCCGACAAAATGATTCCAGGTTTCGCCGAAGAGATGCGCCGCAAAGGCATGGAACATACTTCTAAAGCGATTCTTTCGCGAGGCGCAGCCGCCGTGCGCGGCAGCACCATCATTCTCAATTTTCCCGGCAGCCCGAAGGGCGCCGTCGAATCCCTCGACGCCGTCGCTCATCTTCTGCATCACGCCGTGCAAATCGTCCACGGCGCCCGCCACGATTAACCCCTTATTGAATGGAACTCCGAACTTCAGCTTCTTCCTGCCCTTCATCGGCTGTGCAAATCCCCGATTGACGCCAGATTCAGCGTCAGAAACAATACTCTGACCATGACAACCAAACTCTCCGATCAGAGGCTCGCCGTTCTTGGAGCCGGCAAGCTCGGCGGCATCCTGTTGCGTGCCTATTTAAAGCAAGACCTTTTCACTCCGAAGCGCGTTTCGGCTTCCGTGAAACACGGCGAACGCGCCTCCGCTCTCGGCAAGGAACTTGGCGTCAGTGTCTCGACCGACAATCGCAAGGCGGCGCGCGGCGCCGATATCGTGCTTCTCTGCGTAAAGCCGCAAGTCGTAGGAGATGTGCTCAAGGAAATTGCATCCGAATTGAGCGATAGAACGCTGGTCATTTCCGTCGCCGCTTCCGTCCCGACGAGCTATATCGAGCAGCTTCTGGGCCCCGGCGTTCCCGTGATTCGCGCCATGCCGAATACTCCCGCTGCGGTGGGCTCCGGCATGACGGGTATCTGCAAGGGATCACACGCAAATGAGAAACATCTGGAGATCGCGCGAGCAATGTTCGACGCCGTCGGCCGCACCGTGGTCGTGGACGAAAAAAACATGGACGCAGTAACAGGGTTGAGCGCGAGCGGCCCGGCTTTTATCTACATCATTCTCGAATCGCTCGCCGAAGCCGGCGTCAAGGTCGGCCTGCCACGCGACATTTCCACATTGTTGGCTGCGCAAACCATGAAGGGCGCCGCCAGCGTGGTTCTTGAGACCGGCGACCACCCAGCGCTTCTCAAGGACGCGGTCACGACACCCGCGGGCTGCACCATTGACGGCATCCTCGAACTCGAAGAAGGCAAGCTGCGCGTCACTCTGATCAAGGCCGTCGTCAAAGCCACGCAACGCGCGGGCGAACTCCTGTTCGAAAAGTAGGAAGGCATTTGCCAGACGAATCTCCAACCGGCTCCGAACCGCCAAAGAAGCGCGCAAAAGACGCTGCGAACCAGACCGCGCTCGCCATGGAATTGCCTTTCACGTTCGTGGGAGCGATCCTCCTTGCCGGCGCTGTCGGCTACTTCCTCGATCATTGGCTGCACACTGGCCCCTGGCTCATGATGGTCTTTGGCGCCCTTGGCTTTTACGCGGGCGTGCGCGAGGTGCTGCGTCGCCTGCCGCAGGATCCGAGTGGCAACGGCAAAACTCATAATGACGGACCGAACGCAAAGCCCGGATAGGCCTGTGGAAGGCCGAATCCACGGTTTGGGCACGGAGCGCCGGATCTCCTGGCTGACGCCGCTCCTGGGCTTCGCTGGGGCACTCTTAGCCCTTTCTTTGCGCCAACCGGACTGGGCGGAGGGACTCCTTCTTGGTGCGGTTCTAGCCTGGCTCAATTTCCGCTGGCTCCGGCGCGGAATGGACGCCCTGGTTGGTGGCTCCGCAGCGCAGGAGGGTCAGCCCAAGCCACGCGTCCCTCTCATCAGCTACTTCACAGCTGCCTTCCGCTACGCCTTGCTCGCCCTCGGAGTGTATGTTATTTTTACTTATCTGCACGTTCCCCTGGTGAGTTTGATTGTGGGTTTGTGCGCGTTGGGAGCCGCGGCGATCGCGGCGAGTGTGTGGGAAATCCTTCATCCGGCGGAATAAAGGCGAATGGAAGAACCAGTAAGTTTTATTACCCGCTTCGCGAACCATGTCCTCGGGCACTGGGCGTTGGCGCTGCTTTCTCTGCTGCACATCAAGCCTGAAAATCCAGCCTTGCCGATTCCGCAGCCCGTGGTGATGGGTGTCATCGTCGTCGCGCTCCTCACCGTCCTGGCGCTTATCTTGCGCTCGCGCCTTTCCGTCGAGCGGCCCGGCGCGCTGCAGCAAATTGCGGAAGGATTAATCACCAACTCGCTTGGTTTCGGCATCCGGGACCTGCTGGAAGAAAACGCGGGCCATGACGCGGCGCGCTATGTGCCGTTCGTCGGTTCGATTTCAGTTTTCATCCTGGTGGCGAATCTCTTCGGGGCGATCCCGAATACCTTCGTGACGCCGCCGACGGGCGTGGTAACGGTCCCGCTTGCCTGCGCGACTCTCACGTTTCTTTATTTCAACTGGCACGGCATCCGGCATCACGGCGCTCTGGGTTACGTGAAGAGCTTTTCGGGGCCGGTCTGGTGGCTTGCGCCTCTGATGATTCCCGTCGAAATGATCAGCACGATCGCCCGCGTGCTTTCGCTCACGGTTCGTCTCTGGGCCAATATCTTTGCCAGCGATCTTCTCTATTACATTTTCCTGAGCTTGCTTTCGGGCCTTACCCTTTGGGGATGGGATAAAACCGCGGCCGGCGGTGCACTGCTTGGAATCTTCGCGGCGACCGTGCCCATCGCGTTCCTGGGGCTGCACCTGCTCGTATCCTTTATACAGGCTTATGTGTTCACAATTCTGCCGTCCGTATACCTTGGGCTTGCCACGGCGGATGAACATTAATTTGGTTTTTGACGGCGAAGTTTGCCGGCAAAGCGCTGCACCAGCGTGAGCCCGGCTGCACGGTGTCCGGGAACCACCTCCTGGCGGCGATTCGGTCAAAGGAGAACGCAATGAATAAGTTGAGAGTGTTGTTTACCGCGCTGGCTGCCGCTGTCCTGTGCGCTCCCGCTGTTTTCGCACAGGGAGTAACGGAGGCGCCGGAAAGTCACAGTGCATTGTGGATTGCAGCAGGCATCGGCATGGCCATCGCCGCGTTTGGCGGCGCGCTTGGCCAAGGACGCATCGCCGGAGCCGCCTGCGAAGGTATTGCGCGGAATCCCGGGGCCGCAGGCAACATCCGCACGGCCATGCTTCTCGGCCTCGTGTTCGTGGAAACTCTGGCGCTGCTGACGTTCGCCATCATCTTCGCCAAGGTCAAGTAATTCACTATCTTGAAAAGGTTTTGGCCCGGGAGCAACCGCTTCCGGGCTCGTTTTTTTTGCGAAGGGGCATTTATTCCGCGGCCTTTCGATGGGCTTAGCGGGCGGTGGCGATAAGGGCGCGATGCAGAAGGAAATTCAGCGTTTGCCCGGGGAATAATCCGAAATAGAGCGTGCCCAATACCGAGACGACCAGCACGATGTTGACCGTCAGCGGGAAGGGAACCGGCGCCAGCGCTGCAGCTTCGCCGCTCGGCTCGCGCATGTACATCGTCACGATCACTTTCAAATAGTAGTAGGCGCCGATGATGCTGTTGATAGCCATGAGCACCGCGAGCCAAATGAGATTCGAATTGATCGCCGCCTTGAAAACGTAGAATTTTCCGAAGAAACCCGCCGTAATCGGCAATCCCAGGAGCGAAAGCAGAAAAAGGGCGAGCGCGGCGGCTGCGACAGGCTGGCGCTGCGAAAGTCCGGCGTAATCTTCGAGCGTGGTCAGCTTCTCTCCTTTGCCGCCGAGTTGGGAGACGATGGTGAAAGCCCCGACTTTTACGAGCGCGTAGCTCAGAAGGTAAAAGAGCACCGCCGCGTATGCGGGGATTCCGCCGAGATCGGTCCCGCGGTCCGCAAGAGTCGTGACCGCGGCGAAGGCCACCAGCACATAGCCTGCGTGCGCGATCGAACTGTACGCCAGGAGGCGCTTCATATTGGTTTGCACCAGCGCGCCGAGATTTCCGGCAAACATCGTCAGCACCGCGAGCACCCAGAACGACCAAAACCAGAAATGCGTCGCCGCGGGAACGGTGGCAAAAATTCTTAGCAGCAGCGCAAATGTCGCAGCCTTGGGGCCGGCGGAGAACAGCGCGGTCACCGGCGTGGGCGCACCCTCGTAAACGTCCGGAGTCCACACCTGGAACGGCGCGGCCGCCACCTTGAAGCACAGTCCGATCAAAATCAGCGCCAGCCCGAGCTTCAGGAGAACTTTTCCGGGATCGGCACCGGACATCAAGTTCAGCTGTGTTGTTCCGGTCGAGCCGTAGACCAGCGCGATTCCGTAGAGAAAAAACGCCGTTGCAAACGATCCCAACAGAAAATACTTCACCGAAGCTTCGCTGGATTTCAACGCGTCGCGCCGGTAGCCTGCCAGCACATAGCTCGAAATTGAGCTCAACTCCAGCCCGATGAATGCTGTGAGCAGTTCCTGCGCGCCGGAAAGCACGCCCATCCCGGCGGTCGCAAACAGTACCAGGGCATAAAACTCCGCCGCATCAAGATGTTCCCTTTCGAGATAGGAATCGGCCGAGAGGACCACCAGGCAAACGACTCCGCTGATCAACAGATGGAAGAAGAAACTGAACGTGTCCATCTGGATCAGTCCGTAAAACGCGGAGCCGCCGTTCATTCCCGCGACCATTGTGCCGACGCCGCCGAGCAATCCGCCGAGCAGCGCTAAAAACATGAGGAAGTGACGGCTCTTGACGAACGGCTGGAGCAGCATGATCAGCATGCCAAAGCCGCACCAGAACAGCTCCGGCAGGACCCTCAAGAAATCATCGGGATGGGGAAAAGAAATCATTTAGCGAGTCCCGAGCCTTTCGACGGAAAGTTGAATTCGCGCAGGCGACGTTGGCGCGGAGCCTTCCTGCCAGCTCGGGCGGTCCATCTGCTGTCGCACGGTTTCCACCGCGTTGGCTGTCCGCCTGGTGATGAACGAGGATCCGATGCCCATCCACAGGATCACCGCGCACATGGCAAACAGAATGAACCGCTCGCGCGAGCTGGCGTCCGCCAGCGAGCGATTTTTTTCCACCGTGACGTCGCCGAAGAACACGCGCTGGTACGACCACAGCAAGTAGCACGCCGACAGAATCACGCCCACGGCCGCCCATGCGGCCCAGGTCCACTTCACCTGGTAGGTTCCCAGCAAGATCAGATATTCGCCCACGAAACCATTGAGCATCGGCAGGCCCAGGGAGGAGAGCACGACGAATAGAAACAGCGCCGATAGTTTAGGCAGGGGCGTTGCAAGGCCACCGTACTGGTTGATCTCGAAAGTGTGCCGCCGGTCATACAGCATACCGACTAAAAGGAATAGCGCGCCGGTGGAGATGCCGTGAGCGAGCATCTGGAAAACCGCCCCCTGCATGGCGATGGTGTTGAACGTGAAAATTCCCAGCACCACGAAACCCAGGTGGCTGACCGAGGAATATGCGACGAGTTTCTTCAGGTTCGGCTGCACTAGCGCGACCAGCGCTCCATAAATGATCCCGATGATCGCCAGGGTCGCCACCCACCAAGCGCAGCGGTGCGATGCCTCCGGAAACAGTGGCAGGCAGAAGCGAAGCATACCGTAGGTACCCATCTTCAGTAGCACACTCGCCAGAATCACGGAGCCGGCTGTCGGCGCTTCCACGTGGGCGTCCGGCAGCCAGGTGTGCAGCGGGAACAACGGAACTTTGATGGCGAAGGCGATGAAAAACGCCAGGAAAAGCAGCAGCTCGTTGCGGTAGCCGCCCAGAATTTGCGGATTGTTCTGCAGCGCCTGCTGGATCGCGGGCAGGTCGAAGGTTCCGGTGACGTTGTAGAGCCAAAGGATCCCGACAAGCATGAGGATCGAACCGGCCATGGTGTACAGCACGAACTTCACCGCGGCATAAATGCGCCGCTCGTGGCCCCAGATGCCGATCAGGAAAGCCATCGGGATCAGCATCACTTCCCAGAAGAGGAAGAAGAGGAATAGATCGAGGGAGAGGAAAACGCCGATGATGCCCACCTCCAGCATCAGCAGCGTGACGAAGAATTCCTTTATGCGCTTTTCGACACTGTGCCAAGAGGCCAGCATGGAAATTGGCGTGAGCAAAGTCGTAAGCAGCACCAGGAACATGCTGAGCCCGTCCACGCCGAGGTGGTAATTGATGTAGTGCGGCACGCCTCCGGTCATCGCCACCTTGATCCACGGGATGAACTCTTCGAGGCGATAACCGGAAGAGCCCAAAGGAACTCCCCACAAAAGAAGCAGGGAAAGCAGGAATTCCGCGGTCGCCACGGTCAACGCCAGTCGCCGGATCCACTCGTGATCTTCCGCGCGAAGCAGCAGTAAGGCGAGGGAGCCCACAGCCGGGAAGAAAATCAGAACGGTGAGGAGGTGCGCGCTCGGAATCATCGCGGCACCATGCCCATGGCCGGTCCGATTACCGGCCAGAAGATGATGGCCAACACGATCAGCGCTCCGATGACCACCCAAACCGCGTAACTGCGAGTATTGCCGGATTGCGTATGCCTGACGGCATCGCCGATGGAACGTGCGCCGTCCGCGATGCCATTCACGGTGCCGTCAATCACGCCCACGTCCACAACCTTCCAGAGGACATTGGTCGAAATCCAGAGCAGCGGCTTCACCACGACGGCGGCGTAGAGTTCGTCCACGTAATATTTGTTGAGCAGGGTCGTATAAGCGCCCTTGAGCGACTTCGCCAATTCCTCGGGCTTGCCGGGTTGGCGAATGTACAGCCAGAACGCCACCAGGAAGCCCAGCAACGCGGTAAACACGGCAACGCCAGCCAACGTCATTTGCAGGGAATGAGCGGCGGCTTCGGAGACTCCGCTCGCCGCTTCGGAACTGCCCAATGCGGGTGCAAGGAAGTTCGCGAACGAATCCGTGCCGCCCCAGAACTCCGGAAGCGCGAACCATCCGCCGATGAAGGACAGAATGCCGAGAATCACGAGCGGGCCGAGCATGTTCCACGGCGATTCGTGAACGTGGACGTGATGCTCGTCGTAGCGCTGCTTGCCGTGGAACGTCAGGAACATCAGGCGGAACATGTAGAACGCGGTGAGTAAGGCGGTAAAGAGACCCACACCGTAAAGAATGCCGCCGTGCTCAGGGCTGAGATAGCTATGGAAGAGAATCGCGTCTTTGGAAAAAAATCCTGCGAACAGTGGCGCGCCGGAAATGGCGAGCGTGGCGGAGAGCATCGTAAGATAGGTGATCTTGATTTTTCCGGCTAGGCCGCCCATGTGCCGCATGTCCTGCTCGCCGCCCATGGCGTGAATAACGGAACCCGCCGCGAGGAAGAGAAGAGCCTTGAAAAACGCGTGCGTCATCAAGTGGAAAATTCCGGCAGAAAACGCGCCCACGCCGCAGCCCAGAAACATGTAGCCCAGCTGGCTGACGGTGGAATAGGCCAGTACACGTTTGATGTCCGTTTGCACCAGGCCGATGGTCGCCGCGAAAAACGCAGTGGCGCAGCCGATTACCGCAACCACGAACATGGCGGTTGGCGCGTGAATGAACAGGACATGCGAACGCGCCACGACGTAAACGCCGGCGGTCACCATCGTTGCTGCGTGAATCAAGGCACTGACGGGAGTTGGGCCTTCCATAGCGTCCGGCAGCCACACGTACAACGGCAGCTGCGCCGATTTTCCGCACGCTCCCATGAAGATAAGGAGGCATGCCGCCGTCAGGGTTCCCACCTGGCCCATCGCCTCGTGTGGCAATGGCCCGGCCTTCGAAAATACCTGCACGAAATCCAGCGTTCCGAACGTCCGGAACAACAGGAACATTCCCAGCATGAATCCAAAGTCGCCGATGCGGTTGGCGATGAAGGCCTTCTTGCCCGCGTCCGACGCCGATTTTCGCAGGAAATAAAATCCAATCAGCAAGTAGCTGCAGAGCCCCACGCCTTCCCAACCCACAAACAACAGCACGTAATTCGCGGCCAGGACCAAAATCAGCATGAAGAACATGAACAGGTTCATGTAGGAAAAGAACCTGTAATACCCGCCTTCATGCGCCATGTAGCCGGTGGAATAGATGTGGATCAGGAAGCCGACGCCGGTTACGACGAGGACCATGACGACAGTCAGCTGGTCCATCTGAAGATCGAAGCCCCCGCGAAAACTCCCGGCCACGATCCAATCGAAAAATTCCTTGTGGAACAGCTGCTCGTGCCGAACAAAAATAAATTCGCGAACGGCTTCAAGAGCAAACGCGAAGGAAAGCCCTGTCGCGCCCAACGCCACCCAGTTCACGGCTTTGTGTGGCCACTTTTCACCAAACAGACCGTTGATCGCGCACCCCAGCAACGGCAGCAGCGGGATGATCCACAGGTGTTCAAGGATCGGCATTAGAGTTTGAGCAAGTCCACGCGCTCGACGTTCAGCGACCGCCGGTTCCGCGCAATCAGGATAATGATTCCCAGGCCCACGGCCGCCTCCGCAGCCGCTACCACAATCACGAACAAAACAAAAACCTGCCCGTCCAGTTTGTTTAGCGCCTGGCTGAAGGCCACGAACGCCAGATTCACCGCGTTGAGCATCAGCTCGATGGACATGAAAATCGTGATGATGTTCCGCCGGAAGACGAACGCCACCACACCCAATCCAAACAGGATCGCGCTCAGGATCAGGTAATAGCTCGTCGGAACCATCTTATTTTGGCTCCCGCTGTGCCAAAACGATCGCACCGAGAATCGCCACCAAAATCAAAAACGAGGTCAGTTCGAACGGATACACAAAATTCGTGAACAGCATCGTTGAAAGCGCGCGCGTGTCCGCGAGCGAGCCAGGATGCGCGGCGTTCGCGACTCCCGGTCTCGCCCGGATCATCACCGCGGCGAGTGCTCCGAGGAGCGCCAGCGTCAGCGGCAATCCAGCGAACTTCGCCAGCTTGGAAAAATCCGTCCGCTCTTCCGCTTCGGCGTTCAGCAGCATGATCACAAATACGAACAGCACCATGATCGCGCCGCCGTACACGATGATCTGCACCGCGGCCACGAACTCCGCTCCCATCAGCAGATACAAGCCCGCGAGCGCGACCATCACTACGATCAGCGATAGCGCGCTGTGAATTGGATGCTTCTGAAAGATCAGACTCAGCGCGCCCAGCACCGCGATCGCGGCCAGCACAAAAAAAATGATCACTGCCGCGGTCATCAGTGGCCACCCCACAGCACCAGCGCGGAAGTGACGATCACGTTCGCGATGGACACGGGCAGTAGCAGCTTCCATCCCACGTTCATCAGCTGGTCATAGCGCAGCCGAGGCAGCGTGCCTCGCGCCCATACATAAAAGAACAGGAAAAAAAATACTTTGGCCACCAGCCAGAAGGTCGGCTGGATGAACTCGTTGGCCTGCGGAAACGCAATGAGCGCAGCGCCAACCGCCGTGATCGCTGTTCCCACCGCGGGAAGAACCAGCCTTCCGAAGACCGTTTCATACTTGATGCCGTCCCAAATCACCCAGAGACCGAACGGCAGCAGGATCACGCTCGGCAGATACTGCGTCCATGTCCACGAATCAGGAAAAGGAGACAGCCAGCCGCCGAAAAACAAAATCGAGCACAAGCACGACACCGTAATCATTGCCGTGTATTCCGCGATAAAAAACATTGCGAACTTGAAGCTCGCATATTCCGTATGAAAGCCCGCCACGAGTTCCGATTCCGCTTCCGACAAATCAAACGGCGCGCGGTTGGTCTCCGCAAAGGCTGCGATGAAAAAGCAAAGAAATCCCACAATTTGCGGGGCAATCATTCCCTTGCTCAGGCCGAAGATATTCCATCCGAGAAATGGGATTATCGCCCATCTGCTATGTGCCTGTGCCTCGATGATTTTCGGCAGGCTGAAAGTGTTGGCCATCAGCAGCACGCCCACGACGGACAGCGTCAGTGCCAGCTCGTAGCTCACCATTTGCGCTGTGCTCCGCAACCCTCCCAGCAGCGAGTATTTGCTGTTCGAGGACCATCCGGCCAGCGCCACGCCATACACGCTCAGTGCTGTGATTGCGAATAGAATCAGCAGGCTGATGTCGGGGTTCGAGACCCACAGCGATATCGGCTGCCCGAAAAACCGGAAGGGAAGAGGATCGGGCCCGAAGGGGATCACCGCAAGTGCCGTGAGCGCCAGCGCCAGCGCCAGCAGCGGCGCGAGAAAATACACGAATTTGTCCACTCCGGCCGGTGTGGGGTCTTCTTTCAAAAGAAATTTCGCCCCGTCCGCCAGCGGCTGCAATAGCCCGTGCGGCCCAACCCGGTGCGGTCCCCATCTGGACTGGATGTGCGCCACCATCTTCCGCTCGAACCAGGTCAAATACGCGTTCACTGTAAGCACGACAAACAGCAGCAGCACGACCTTGATGATCGTCAGGATCCAGAACGCATTCTGTGTCAGGAATCCGCTCACGGCTTCGCTTGCGCCTCCGGCACGGATTCCACGGCCGTGCAATACCTCCCCAGCGTCCCGCTCGTGAACAAGGTGTCCTGCGCTGGCCGGATCAGGCCGACGGGAACATCATATGGTGCATGGCCGTTTCGTTTTACTTCGACTTGCACCGATTCCGCGCCGCCGGTTAGCAATCCCACATGCTGCACGTTATATCCGGGCACGGACTTACGGATCTCCTCGAATACCGCTCCGGGATTTTTGTAGTGGAATGCTTTGCCCAGGCCCTGTTTTTCCAGTTGGTGCGAAAGGATGCGCAGCAAATCGAAATCGCTTCTCGGCCCCATCGCTTCCGCACCCTTATGAATCAGTTGAATCTCGCCGGCCGTGTTCGTGAACGTGCCTTCCTTCTCGTAACCCGAGGTCGCGGGGAAAATCACGTCCGCCTGCTTGGCGGTCTCGGTCATGAACATTTCCTGGACGATCAGCGCCTCCATTTTTCCGCGCCCGTATCCCAGTGTGCCGAAATGCGCCAACGGATTCGCTCCCATCACGAAAAGCGCTTTCAGTTTCCCGGATTGCGCATCTTCCACCATCTTCGGCGTCGTCAATCCGGCTTTCGACGGCAGCGGCCCGCATCCCCAGATCTTTTCCCACTTCTCCCGTACCGTGGCATCATCCACGCTTGCATATCCGGGCAAGCGGTCCGGCAAGACGCCCAGGTCCGCCGCGCCGCGCGAATTCGCGTAATCGCCCAGCGCCATGTAGCGCGTTTTGCCCGCTAGTTTCGATCCGAATGCCACCACTTGCGCAATCGCCGCCCCGCTCAATTCCGCGCCGAACACGATGGCGATGTCGGATTCAGCTTCCAACTCCGCTTTCATTGTGATGAGCTGCTCGACCAGTCCCGGCCCCACGTGCCCTTCGCCATGCGCAAGCCAGCGCACCGCAGCAGCTTCCTGCCCGTCCGGAACTTTTATGAACAGTTTCGCTTTCCGCTTGAGCTTGATTTCGCGCGAATTTACGATAAACAGCTTCAAATCGTGGTGCCGCACTCCCGTGCGAATCTGCCACGCCACCAGCGGATTCTGGTTGGTCGGATCGTTGCCGATGAGAAGCACGGCTTTCGCCTTGTACAGCTGATCCATCGTGAGCATCGAATCTTTCGCCTGATCGCCCAGCGCTGTCACCAGACCTGTGTAATCCGCCGTGCGGTGATGATCCACGTTGTTCGTCCCAAAAGCATTTCGCGCCAGCCTCTGGAACAGATAATTTTCTTCGTTGGTCGTGCGGTTCGAACCGATGAACCCGACGGCCTCCGCCCCGCCCGCATCGTGCGCCGCTTTCAGTTTGCTGGCTGCCGCCTGCGCCGCTTCTTCCCAGGAAACCGGGTAGAGCTGATCGCCTTTGCGCACCATGGGCTGCTTGATGCGTTCGGGGTGCTTGGTGAAATCGAATCCGAAGCGGCCCTTGATGCACAGGAATTCGCCGTTAATCCCGCTCATGTCGCGGTTATTCGCGCGAATAATCTCGTGATTGCGCACGCTGAGCGTGGTTTTGCAGCCGTTTGAACAATGCGTGCAAATGGTCGAAACATATTCCATTTCCCACGGCCGCGTCTTGTAGCGGTACGTTCCGCTGGTCAGCGCGCCCACGGGACAAATATCAATGCACATTCCGCACTCTTCGCACTCGAGATGGTCTTCGCCGTTCGGGATAATGATGGAGTTCGCCCCGCGCATGCCGACGCCGAGCGCTTTCACGTCCATTCCTTCGTCGCAAATACGCACGCAGCGGAAGCACAGAATGCAGCGAGGGGCATCGTAATAAACCAGCTCGGACCATTTTTCTTCAGGACGATGGATTTTCTCCTCGACGAAGCGGCTGGTATCCGCTCCATAGCGGAAAACCATGTCCTGCAATTCGCATTCGCCGCCCTTATCGCAGACCGGGCAATCGAGCGGATGGTTCGTCAGCAGGAATTCCAGCATGCCTTTGCGCGCCTGGTGCACTTGGGCCGTGTCCGTCTTCACCACCATGCCATCCGTTGCCACCAGCGTGCAGGCCGTTTGCAGCTTCGGCATTTTTTCCACTTCCACAAGGCACATCCGGCACGCAGCCTGCAGCGAAAGCCCGGGGTAGTAACAGAACGATGGCACTTCCGTGGCGATCTGCTTGGCCGCTTCGATCACCAGCGTTCCCGCCGGCACTTGCAGTTCGCGGTCATTGATCTTCAGCTTCACTTGCTTTTGTTCGGCCATGGATTCCTATCGCGCGCCCAGCAGCGCTTCCGCGGACTTGTACGGGCAGCGCCCGCTCAAATGATCTTCGAACTCATTCCGCCACTTTTGCACGATGCTGATCGTTGGCAGCGCGGCGGCGTCTCCGAGCGGGCAGAACGTCCGGCCCAGCATGTTTTTCGCCAGTTCGCCCATCAGGTCTATGTCTTCCGGCCGCCCTAGCCCCGCGTGGAACCTCTCCAGCATCTTTTTCAGCCAGGAGGTTCCTTCGCGGCAGGGAATGCACCACCCGCAGGATTCGTGCGCGTAAAAATGCATGATTCGTCGCGCCATATCCACCATGCAGGTATCTTCGTCCATCACCACCATGCCGCCGGAGCCGAGCATGGAGCCCGCTTTGGCCACGGAATCGTAGTCCATCGGAATGTCAATCTCGTCCGCCGTCATCAAAGGGCAGGAACTTCCGCCCGGAATCACCGCTTTCAATTTCTTTCCGTTGGGAATTCCTCCTGCCATTTCGTAGATGAACTTTTTCATGTTCATCCCCAGGGGAATCTCGTAAATCCCCGGCTTGTTCACGTGCCCGGCCACGCACAAGAGCCGCGTTCCGCCGTTCCTCGGCGTTCCGCGGTTGGCGTATGCCTCTCCGCCTTCGCGCAGGATCGCCGGCACCGCGCTCAGCGTTTCCACGTTGTTGATGATCGTCGGGCATCCATAAAGACCCACAACCGCGGGGAAGGGAGGCTTGATTCGCGGATAGCCGCGCTTGCCCTCGAGCGATTCCATCAGCGCCGACTCTTCTCCGCACTCATAGGCGCCTGCGCCCGTATGAATCAGCAAATCGAAATCAAATCCGCTGCCCAGAATGTTTTTGCCAAGGTATCCGGCGGCATACGCTTCCTCAATTGCTTCTTCCACGATGTCCAGCACGTAGCGGTATTCTCCGCGGATATAAATGAACCCCTGGTGCGCGCCGATCGCGCGGCCGGCAATGATGATCCCTTCGATCATCTGGTGCGGGTCCATCTCCATCAGCGGCCGGTCCTTGCAGGTGCCCGGTTCCGATTCGTCGGCGTTGCAAATGATGTATCGCGCTTTCGGCGAATCTTTCGGGACGAATCCCCACTTCATTCCCGTCGGAAATCCTGCGCCTCCGCGCCCCCGCAAGTTTGATTTTTTCACTTCCTCGATGATCGTCTCCGGCGTCATCTCCCTCAGCGCTTTTTCCAGCGCCTGGTAGCCGTCATTTTGCTTGTAGGTGTGAAGCTTTCGCGAATCCCTGATTCCCCATCGCTTGCTGATCAGCGGCGTTTCTTCGGGATTTCTTTCGTGCAGCGCCCCGGTAATCACTGGAACCGGTTCGGGGTGTTTCCCTTTATCCAGTTGTTCGATGATCCGGTCGAATTTCAGCGCGGTCAGGTCTTCGTAAAAATCGTAGTTGATCTGCATTGCTGGAGCGCCCGTGCAGGCTCCGATGCACTCGACCTCTTCCAGGGAAAACATACCGTCTTCGGTGGTCTCTTTGTGCCCGATTTCCAGGCGTTTCTTCGCTTGCTCCAGGAGTTCATAGCCGCCGCGCAGCATGCACGCCACGTTGGTGCAGACTTGCACGTGATACTTGCCCATGGGCTTGCGGCGCAGCATCGAGTAGTACGCCAGCGTCTCTTCGACCTGCACCAGGTTCAAATCCAGCCGCTTGGCGATTTCCGCGATCATTTCGTCGCTGATAAATCCGTACTCGTCCTGCGCGTACATCAGCATGGGGATCAGTGCGCTGCGCTTCGCGGGATATGCGTTTTGCAGCTTCTCGAATCGCGCCGCCAATGGTTTCGATAGTTCCATGTCTTCTACCGGTCCACGTCTCCCAAAACAATGTCAATCGTTCCGATGCACGCCACCGCGTCTGCGATCAGCTGCCCTTGAATGATATTCGGCAAAGCTTGCAGATTGATGAACGAGGGCGAACGGAAATGCACCCTCAGCGGTTTCGGCGACCCGTCGCTCGCCACGTAACACCCCAGCTCGCCGCGCGGCGATTCCACCGTCACGTAGGCGTCCCCGGGAGCGGGAGAAAAACCCTCCGTGAAAATCTTGAAGTGGTAGATCAGCGCTTCCATCTCCGTCTTCATCTTTTCGCGCTGCGGCGGCACGATGCCGGGCGCTTCCGCCTTGATCGGTCCCTGATCGGTGATCTTTTCCATCGCCTGCTTGATGATTTTCAGGCTCTCGCGCATTTCCGCCACGCGCACCATATACCGTCCGAAGCAATCCGAATCCGTTCGCGTGGGCACATCGAATTCGAATTCCTCGTAGCTCGAATACGGAAAAGCTTTCCGGTTGTCGTACGAAATCCCTGCGGCGCGCAGCGTCGGCCCGGTCATGCTCATCGCCACGGCTTCTTCCGGCTTGATGTAGCCCACGCCCTTGGTCCGCGCCATCCAGATGCGGTTTTCGGTCAGCAGGGTCTCGTACTCGTCAATCCGGCTCGGCAACATTTTCAGCACGCCGTTCACCATCTGCCGCCAGCCCGCCGGAGGCTCGACCGCGATTCCGCCGATGCGGATGTAGCTCGTCATCATCCGCTGGCCGGCGAAGCGCTCGAAGATTTTCAGGATTTCTTCTCGCTCTCGGAAGCAATAGAGGAAAACGGACATTGCCCCCAGGTCAATGGCATGCGTCCCGAGCCAGACCAGGTGCGAGGAAATCCGCTGCAATTCCACCATCATCACGCGGATGTATTGCGCCCGCTTCGGCACTTCCAGCCCCAGCAGTTTTTCCACCGCCAGGCAATACACCAGGTTGTTTCCCAGCGGATTCAGGTAATCCATCCGGTCGGTCAGCGTGATCGCTTGCGAATACGTCAGATGCTCGCAGGATTTTTCGATTCCGGTGTGCAAATAGCCCAGATCCGGCACCGCTTTGACAATGTTTTCGCCGTCGAGTTCCAGCAGCACACGCAGCACTCCGTGTGTGGACGGGTGCTGCGGCCCCATGTTGAGGACCATTGTTTTCGCTTCGCCGGTTGCCGTTTCGACGGTGGTCATGTGCTGGCCTTTTTCAAATAGCTCGCGGACGCGGGCACATCACGAAATCCTTGGGTCGGAAAATCCTTCCGCAGCGGATGGCCCTCCCAATCGTCCGGGAGCAAAATCCTTCGCAGGTCCGGGTGCCCGTTGAATCGAAGGCCCATCAGATCGAAAATCTCGCGTTCCATCCAACCGGCTCCCGGCCACACGGGAATGAGTGAATCTACAACGGGATCGCTGCCGCTCACGCGCACGCGCAGGCGAATCTTCGAACTCTTGGGAAGGGAAGTTAGATGGTAATTCAGCTCGAACCGCGGCTCAAGCGGATAGCGGTCCACGCACGTGGCATCGGAGAGCAGGTTGAAATCGAGATGATCCCGGCAGCGTTCCGCCGCAGCGCGCAGATGTTCGCGCGGCACCACGATAGTTGTTTCACCGTGAAATTCAACGACTTCCGCGACCGCCTGTGCATTCCATGTGCGGAGGTGTTCGACTACAACTTGAGCGTTTTGGCTGACGCCTTCCGACACGTTTCCCCAAACTGTCTCGCCCGGCTATCGATGCCAGTCGAGCGCGCCTTTTTTCCAGAGATAAAAGTACCCGACCAGCAGTATCGCGATGTAAATCATCATCTCGAGAAAGCCGTAGAACCGCAGATCGCGAAAAACGTACGCCCAGGGATACAGGAAAATGGCCTCCACATCGAACAGGATGAAGACCATCGCCACCAGGTAAAACTTTACCGAGAAGGGCTCGCGGGCGTCCCCGGTGGGTTCCATGCCGCACTCATACGGCTGCTGCTTTGCGCGGTTTGGCCGCCGCCACCCCACCAGAACGGAAACAGCGGTTAGTGCGCCGGCGAGGACCGCGGCAATCAGCAGGTATAAAACAAGCGGAGCGTATGTATGAAGACCAGAACTACTCATAGCCGAAACGCTATAATAACGATTCATCGTCGCTCGGTCAAATGCGGAAAAATCCTTCGGCGGATCTGGCCCTCCGGGGAAGAAAGTTTAAACAATGCTTTTTGGCCACAACACCAACATCACCATCGCCGGCACGGTCTATCACGTGCAAACCGAAGACCGCGGCGTTTCGAACGCCCTGATTGACACTACAGTTTACTGCCGGGGGCGCGTGCTGCATCGCCGCACGGACAATTATTTTGATCTGCTTCCGCTCGATCCCACGCGCGAAGCCGCTCTCAGGGCCCGGCTCGACGAGCAGCACGGCGCCATACTGGAGGATATGCGATCAGGCGCATTGCATCTTACGCCGCCTCCCGCACCGGCCCCCGCGGCTGCTGCGGCCTCCGAGCGTGCTAAGCCCACGGCATTTGAAAAGCCGTTGATCCTGGTGCTTGGCAATCCCACAGGCTGGCTCAAAGGCAAGAACGCTTCGCTGAAGGTTTTGGTGAGCACGCCGGATGGAATTGCCGCGTCCGGCGCCAAAGTGATAATGCGCGTCGAAGGTTCTGCCGCGCCGTTCGAACTTTCCGCGAATTCGGGCTCGGACGGATTCGCGCTTCTGGAATTCGAAATGCCCAAACTGGCAAGCGCGGACCCGGCGATCCTTATCGAAGCCTCGAAAGGCAAAGCGGGGGGGCACCTGCGGTTTCAATTGCGTGCCAAACCCCGCACTCCTGCCGCATAATCGGGCAGAGGGGAAATATGCCGGCGGAATTCAATATCACCGTCAATGGAGAATCACGCGAAGCCACAGCGGGCGAAACGGTTTCGGATCTTCTGGTTCAACTCGGAATGGATCCCGGCCGCGTGGCGATCGAGCGCAACCTGGAAATTCTTCCGCGGCCCAAGTGGCAGGAAACGCAACTGCAAACGGGCGACCGCTTCGAAATTGTCCATTTCGTCGGCGGCGGCTAGCAGCGTCCCTAAACTCCCTTCAAGAGATGCCCCATTTTTGATTTTTTCACTTTGAGGTAAGAGCGCGAAATTGTGGAGATGCGCGGCTGGCAGGGAACGCGCTCGACGACACGGATTCCCGACTCTTCGAGCTGGCGCACTTTTTCCGGATTATTGGAAAGCAGCCGGATTTTCGTGGCGCCAAGCTTTTTCAGGATTTGCGCGGGGAAATCGTACTCGCGCGCGTCGGCCGCAAAGCCGAGCGATTCGTTGGCTTCTACGGTGTCCATGCCGCGGTCCTGCAATTCGTAGGCGCGCAATTTGTTCATGAGGCCGATTCCGCGGCCTTCCTGCGGAAGATAAAGAAGAATTCCAGATCCAGCCTGGCCGATTTTCCTGAGCGAAAGCTCGAGCTGCGCGCGGCAATCGCAACGCAGTGAGTTGAGAACGTCTCCGGTAAGACATTGCGAATGCACGCGAACGAGCGGCGCGGTCTTTCCGTTCAGGTTCCCTCGCACGAGCGCCACCGCTTCGTCGTCCGGATTCTTCCCTTTGAAGCCGTAAATCGTGAAGCGTCCGTAGCGTGTAGGCAGCGCGGCACGCGCAACGATTTTCGGGATTGAGTTGCGGACGGAACGTTTTTTCTTTGCCATAAAGAATTTCCAGTATAGCAGGCGCCGCGGATACGCAAATCCGGAGCAGGTTGCAGCGAGCGCAGCGATCGCAGGACCAGAACCGTCAGCCCGGAAACCGCGGGGAATCGCGGCTTTACATCGCGGGCGGGATTGGCTAGCGTAAGCGCAGAGAGCGCCGGACACCCGATGCAAACCATCTTTTCGGTGCAGGATTTTCTGTTCACGCTGCTGCTGAAAGTGGGCGTGGCGTCCTCGTTCGCCGCGCTCCTGGCGCGCTGGAATACCTTGCGCCGTGTGCTGTTCACGGAAGAGCGCGATCCGGACCAAAAATTGAAGCTGATGCTGTTCATGACGCCGCCGCTGATCGTGGGCGTGACGCTGCGGCTGGTGAACAGCCAGTATGCATTCGCCGACCTGTCGCTCGAAGGCGCAGTTCTGATGGGACTTCTCGGCGGGCGCGTGGTGGGCCCGATCGGCGGAGCGATCGTCACGATTCCCGCGTTGATCGGGCACGAATGGCTGGCAATGCCGCTGGCAGCGGCGGCGGGATTGCTCGGCGGGCTGATGCGGCAGGCGATTCCCAACAAGGAAGAGATCTGGAATTTCGGTCCGTTCACTTTTCTGAATATTCCCAAAGCGATCGTGCGGCTGGTGCGCAAGCGGGAAATTGCCTGGGAAATGCTGCCGCTGATGGCTTGCGTGGGATTGGAAGTAGGGCGTGTGGCGCTGGTGCTGGCGACGAAGCCGGTCTGGCTCTTCGCCATTGATCCGGCATGGAACTGGTGGCTGATCCTGGCGGTGATCGCGACGCTGATGTCTGTGGCGGCGCCGCTGAAGATCTGGAACAACACGCGCATTGAGATGAACCTGGAGCGGCACCAGCAATTGCTGCTTCGCGCCAGGATGGACGCGCTTTCGCGGCAAATCAATCCGCACTTTTTGTTCAACACGCTGAACACGGTTTCCGCGCTGATCCGCTTTGACCCGGACACTGCCCGCGGGGTGGTGCTGAAGCTGAGCAACATCATGCGGCGGCTTTTGCGGAAGCATGAGACGTTCGTGCCGCTGCGGGAAGAGTTGCAGTTCATTGACGATTACCTGGACATCGAAGTGGCGCGCTTCGGAAAAGACAATCTGGAAATCGTGAAGGAGATCAACGACGAAGCGCTCGAAGCGTTCGTGCCGAGCATGCTGCTCCAGCCAATCGTGGAGAATTGCCTGAAGCACGGCCTCGCGCCGAAGATCGAAGGCGGCAAAATCCAGTTGCGCACGGCGCATTCCGGCGGGCGGCTGCGGATCGAGATTGAAGACAACGGCGTGGGAATTTCCGAGGAGAAGATGCCGCACGTGTACGTGGAGGGAATTGGATTGAGCAACGTGCGCGAGCGATTGCGGGTGCTGTACGGGCTGGATTTCCGGCTGGAGATCGAGAGCCGTCCGGGGCGGGGGACGGTGATCCGGATCGAGGTGCCGGAATTGGTTCCGGCGCTGCATGAATCGGCCGCGGCGGTACGCTGGTAACGGCGAAGAAGCGATTCCTTCCTTAAGAAGTACGAACTTGGCGGGTGCGCGGTTAACCATAAACACCCCCACCCCTTATTTTTTTCGTATGTGTGGCAAACACAAGGGTTATAAGTCCTTTGTTTCTGTATGTGTGGCAAGGAAAGGAGTTACGGGCGTGATTTTTGGATGTGCGGCAAATAATGGGGTTAGCGGGAGAGGGTTGGACGTTGCGGCGGAGTGGGAATCGCGAGGTGAGATCAGCGGGGAATGTCACCATAAAGGGTGCGGAGTTCACAGAGGGAAGAAAGAGTGGCTTGCGGCGGGCGAACATATGAAATGATAGCAGGAGAATTTACTAACTGGCAAGTAATTATCATCGAATGGTTGATTTTGGGGGTAGAGAGGGGAAAATGCCGGGTCGGCGCAAAGAAATTTGGCGGGGTGAGGCCGCGCGAGTGTGAGATGCCGCGATGAGTAGACGCTATTCGGCGCGGAGGGCCTCGACGGGGTCCACGGAGGAGGCACGGCGCGAGGGCAAGTAGCTCGCAAGGAGCGCGGTGGCGAGGAGGCCAAGAGTTACGGCGATATAGGTGAGGGGGTCCAAGGTGCTGACGTTGAAGAGGAGCGAAGACATCAGGCGCATGGCGGCAATGGCAGCGACGATGCCAATCGCGATGCCGAGGCTTGTTAAGAGAAGGCCTTGGCGGACGAAGAGAGCTACGAGGGCTCCGGGCTGGGCGCCGAGGGCCATGCGGATGCCGATTTCGCGGGTGCGCTGCGAAGCGGAATAGGCAATCACGCCATAAAGGCCGACCGTGCCGAGAAGAAGCGCCATGGCTCCGGCAATGCCAAGCATGACCAGCGTGAAAGAAGTGCGGGCCATGGACTGCTGGTAGTAATCATCCATCGTGTGAACGCCCGAGAGAGGAAGATTGGGGTCCACGGCCCAAACGGCCTGGCGAACCTCGTTCATGAGCGATTGCGAGCCCGCAAGGGGAGTGCGAAGGGCGAAAGAGATATCGCGGCGCACCTGGAGGCCGACTTGACCCTCGAAATGATCGAGCATCACGGGCCAATACACGGTCGTGGAAGGTTTTTCGCCCAAGCCCAGATCGTGCACATCGCCAACAACGCCGACGATCTGGCGCCAATCGTCCGTTGAGCCGACGCGAATGCGCTTGCCAATTGCATTGGCGGGGTTGCCCCAGTATTCGCGAGCCAAATTTTCCGAAACAAGAGCGACGGGGATTTTGTTGTAGGTGTCGCTCCAGGACATGTTGCGGCCGGAGACGAGCGGAATGCCCATGGTCTGGAAATACTCTGGCGAAGGGAAAAGAAAGAGGCGAATGGGAGGAAGCTCGCCCTGGGCGTAGCTGTGGTCCTCCGCAAAGACGGGATCGTGCCAACCATACCCGATCATGGGGAGCCCGGTGGAGAAGCCCACCGAGGAAACGCCGGGAAGAGCAGCAAGTTTTTGCTGAATGGCTTGCTCCATGCGGAGGACAGGCTCGGCGTCTTTTACCTCCGTATCGGGAATAGAGATCCGGAATGTTTGCAGCTCCTGGGGCTGGGTGAAGCCGGGATTGACGTGCGTGAGAGCGCCGAAGGTGCGAATCATGAGGCCGGAAGAGATCAAGAGAACGAAGGCGAGGGCGACCTGAACGGTGACGAGAGTGTTGCGGGCGCGATGGCGTTCGCGGCTCTGGCTGAGGCCGCGGCCGCCTTCGCGGAGGCCAGTTCCGGCGTGCGAGCCGGCGTATTTGAGGATGGGGATGCAGCCGAACAGAAGCGCGGCGAAAAGAGAGACGAGCAGATTGAAAAGCAAGACGCGTCCATCTATGCCGATGTCCGCAAGGCGAGGAAGACCCGAAGGCGCCAAGGCAATGAGCAGGCGCAAGGCGGCGTAAGCGAGGGCGAGTCCCAAGACGCTGCCGAGAATGCCGATGACGAGGCTTTCGAAGAGAAGCTCGGAGGCGATGCGGCGGCGAGTGGCGCCGAGAGCCGCGCGGATAGTAAATTCCTGCTGGCGTCCTTCGGCGCGTACGAGAAGAAGATTGGCGACATTGGCGCAGGCGATCAGCAGAACCATGGCGATGGTGCCCATCAAGACCCATAAAAGCTTGCCGACGCTGCCGATGACATCCTGCTTCAAAGGATGGACATCGGCGCCAATGTTGGCTTTTTTGAATAATTCCAGACTAAAGCCGGGAGGGGCGGGGAATTCGCGCATCGTGATGGGAAGCATGCGCACGACGTCGGCGGTGGCTTCGGCGACGGTGACGCCGGGCTTGAGGCGGGCGATGCCTTCATAGCTGAAATTGCCGAGGTGGACTTTGTTGCGATCGAACTGGAGAGGTAGGAGTAAAGCCGTATCCTGGATGTCCAGAAAACGGAAATTTTGCGGCATGACACCGATGATGGTGTGCTGATCGCCGTCCACGAGGAGGGTGCGGCCGATAACGGAGCGATCGCCGCCGAATTTATGCATCCAGTAGCCATACATGAGAATGACGGATTTGGGGGCATTGGGAAGAACGTCCTGGGAGGAGAAATTGCGGCCGAGCAGCGGTGGGATGCCCAGAATCGGAAGGATCCCGTCGGTAAGGTCAAGAGCGGCGACGCGTTCGGGTTCGGCGACTCCTGTGATACTCACAGCGTCCTGCTGATAGATTCCAATGTCCTCGAATGTCTGGGACTGCTTGCGATAGACAAAATAGTTGGACGGAGACATCTCGAGATTGGGGATGTTGATGCCGGGAGCAGAGTGCCAAACGCCGACGAGTTCCTCGGGATGAGGATAGGGAAGCGGCTTGAGGAGAACGCCTTCGACGACGCTGAAGACGGCGGTATTGGCGGCAATGCCGGCGGCGAGAGTGAAGAGGGTGATGAAGGTGAAGAGAGGAGAGCGAGCAAGCCTGCGGAAAACGTGTTTGAGTTGCTGAATGAACGAGGACATCGGCACTCCTCCTGCGGCTCCGCGAACTTCGGAGAATCCATTACGGTGTTATGGCTCTGAATGGAATATACGAAAGCAGGGGCCCAGAAGTTCAGCGAGAAAAGGGAGCGGGGGCAGCTTGGCCGGGATTATGCAGTGCCGCGGAAGATGAAGACCAAGACAAAGGTGGACGGGACAGGGGAACCGGAGCGGCGCGCAGGGGAAAAGCGCCATTTGGAGAGAGCCGCCAGGGCTGAGTTGGAAAGCTCGGAAGAGCCAGACCAGGATCGTGCAGAAGTAAGCTCGCCGGAGGAGCTGAGCGAAGCGATGAGGAAGACCATGCCTCGCGAGGAATGTAAAGCGAGAACCGAACTGGAGGTCGAGACGGGAATGGCGGCGCAATTCGCAGAATGGCCAAGCGAACCGACGGGCGGACCGGATTGCGGCTCCGCATGTTGCGGTTGAGAGGAGACGAATTTGAATGCGATGCCGACGTGCGAGTTAGCTAGAGGATCGCCGGGATGAGAGGAGCGAAACGTCCAGGTGCGAACGGCGTCGGAAGCTTTTTGCGAGACGGAACTGCTGCCGCTGACGACCTGAATGCCGGAAACTCCCCCAGTAGCACCGAGAGTAGCGTCAAGGAAGACCTGGCCGCCAAGAAGCGAATCGGAAGGGAAGTCCGCACCGACGAGGGAGAGCGGCACGGGAAGGTTTTCTTGAGAGGTGTCTGAGATTTGTTTGGGGCTGCCGCCCGGCAGAGTTTCGGCGGTTTGCCAGGCAACGCCCTTATTCTGCAGAAGGTTTAGGGCGTAATGAATCGGAACTGCGGCGCCGGGAACGGTGGGAGCTTGGCCGGGAGATCCCGCGGAGGCGCCGAGTGAACGAAGCCAACGGCCGTCCACGATGCCTACAACCTCGCGGGAAGATGCGGAGAGGACCGGAGAGCCGCTTTGGCCGTGCTCGACTTCGTGGCTGAAGAGAAGCATTTCGGTGTCGGGAGCGCCTTTCTGTTCCTGAGTGAATTCGTAGTCGAGCACCTGGCCGGGGGAATGGTCCTCGACCGAGCTCTGGTAAGTGCTGGCGCGGCGGGGATCGCGGGGATGAAGCGCCAGAGCAACGACGGAGTCACCCAGGTCGGGAGGATGGGGGGAAATCGGGAGGAACGAAACACGATATCGGCCGTGGAAGGGATTGGGAGTGGCTTTAAGGATGGCGACGTCGTGATCCCAGTCAATCGCGACGATCATGGCCTGGAGAAGTTGAGAGGGGGCGTCGGGGCGGTCCACGAGGATGGAAGGCTGGCCGCCGTCGCGGAATGTCTGGAGAACATGGGCGGCGGTGATGAGGTAGCCGTCCTTGTTGATGAAGAAAGCGTTGCCGAAGAAAGTGTACCGATAACCGTGAGTGGTGGTGTAACTGTCCAGAGGATAGACGATAGGGCAGAGGGCGGAGGCGGGAGCGGGCTCCTCAGCAGGCCGATTGTTGGCCACGGGGGACGGAGAAATGTCTGCGGCGAAAGCTGCAAGAGCCAGAAGAACGAAGACGCGATGGAGCATTGAAGGCACGGCTAAGGGCGGCCGCAATCCCAGAGGCAGCCTGGAAAAAAGCTAACAGGGAGGGGGAAGAGAGGGGAAGGAGGGAGAAGTACAGGTGTGCCAAGAAAGGGGTTGACAAAGAGCTGTGATAGCAGTATATTCTGTCATAACAGAAATAACAGAACAATCGCAAATGACGGAATAGACCGCACGAGAGGGAGGCACATGGCAGAGACAGTGAAAAGCCCGCTGGCGCCCGTGGCGCAGAAGTTCATTTTGCATTGGGGAGAGATGGGCACGCGATGGGGCATCAACCGCACGGTGGCGCAGGTGCACGCGCTGCTGTTTCTTTCGGAGCGGCCGCTGGCGGCGGACGAGATCACGGCGACGCTAGCGGTGGCGCGGTCGAACGTGAGCACGAGCCTGCGCGAACTGCAGGGCTGGGGAATCGTGCGCGTGGTGCACGTGCTGGGCGACCGGCGGGACCATTTCGAGACGCTGAAAGACGTGTGGGAGATTTTCCGGATCGTGGCGGAAGAGCGGAAACGCAGGGAGATTGATCCCACGCTGCGGGTGATTGGAGAGTGCGTGCAGGAAGCGAAATCGGGGCCGGCGAGCGAGGCGTATATGCGGCAGAGGCTCGAAAGCATGCAGGAATTCTTGACGGCGATGAATGGATTGTTCGAAGAGATTTTGCGGATGCCGATACCGGCGCTGAAAGGCGTGGTGAAACTGCGAGGAAAAGTCGTGAACATTCTGGGGATGGGGAAGAAGACGGGTTGATCGCGCGAGGATCGAGGGACGAAATGATTTCGCTGACATCGGAATGGACGGATGGGAAAGGGCGGCACGCGAAAGGATGGCTGTTCTTCGATGCGCAGTGCGAGTTTTGCGTGAAGATTGCGCGATGGCTGGAGCCGATACTGGTGCGGCGAGGAATGGCGCTGGCGCCATTGCAAGACCCGCGAGTGGGAGCGCTGCTGGGACTGAGGCGCGAGGAGTTGCTGCGCGAGATGCGATTCATGCTGAGCGATGGGAGGCAATTTGGCGGAGCGGATGCGATTGTGGCACTGGCGCGAGAGATTTGGTGGGCAAGGCCGCTCGTGTGGATCAGCGGGGTTCCCGGAGTCACTGAGCTACTGCGGCGCGGATACCGCCAAGTGGCAATGCACCGGAATTGCGCGGCGACGCAATGCCAGGCCACCCGATCGGCGACGCGGGCTTAAGAGAGAGGAGGCCGCCAATGCATGGTTTGATTCCTTTGCTTGCCCTCCCCGCGGCCGCGACCGCAGTGGAGGCGAGGCTACCAGCATGGGCCTTTATGTGGCTGCTTGCCATAGCCATCTTTGCGGGGTGCAAATGGCGGACATGGTGGGCGGTGCTTGGGGGCGTACGAGACGCCGCAAATTGGAAACGGAGTCTGAGTTACTTTCTGTTGTGGCCCGGAATGGATGCGAGGGAATTCTTCAACCCGCTGGGGCGCGGGCGGCAAGTGTCAATTTTCGAGTGGGCCGCAAGCGCGACGAAAATCATTGTTGGAGTGGCGCTCTTCTGGGCAGGGGCGCGATTCATCTCGCTCGGGCATCCGCTCCTGGGTGGATGGGCGGGCATGGTCGGCACTGTTTTGGTTCTTCACTTTGGAATTTTTCAGTTGGCTGCGTTGGTGTGGCAACGAGCAGGGCTTGCCGTGAAACCCATTATGGAGAGGCCCCTTGCGTCGCGATCGCTGAGCGAACTCTGGGGGAGACGCTGGAATCTGGGATTTCGGATGCTTTCACACCGCTGGGTATTTCAGCCGCTGCAAAAACGCTTCGGATCCGTAGCCGGAACGTTTGGTGCGTTTCTCGCTTCGGGAGTGCTGCACGATTTGGTGATCTCCGTTCCGGCTCGCGCCGGATATGGACTGCCGACTGGCTACTTTTTGCTACAGG
>Ga0335081_10000816_pt1 | contig 50560 bp, 36 predicted proteins | sample Lox_Sample_35_FD_206713 | JGI IMG/M metagenome (GOLD analysis project Ga0335081, IMG submission 206713) | Soil microbial communities from Loxahatchee National Wildlife Refuge, Florida, United States - Lox_Sample_3.5 | ecosystem: Environmental > Terrestrial > Soil > Wetlands | place: USA... | reverse complement strand
CCCGCTCCACGGCGGGGCCGGGATAGTCCCCCATCGGTTGGCCTCCTGTTTGAGGCCGTTATCCCTAACCCGCCCCAGCGGACACTTCACTTGTTATTCAGAGCGGACATATCACTTGTTATCGACACCGCGAATTTCCAATTGACACGAATCTGCAGAAGGCGTACAAGCGCGACCGTCGCAGTAATCCAAGATAGGAAATCGCAGGTAGTCGGTCGGATGGACTCTGTGCGAGTTCCGATGGATGAGTAGGCCCCGTCGCTTCCTCCCACCGCGCGAGCACATTCGTTTTTAGGCGAGGCCAAAGCGTAGGGACTAGGTTCATGAAGAAGCAATATCAGTTCATCACTGTTCTGCTCGATAGATCAACTGAAGTGCTCGGGCTTCTTCCCAAATCTTTCCGGCGGCGAGCGGCGATGAACGACCAATCAATTCAGTAGTTGAAGAAACCATGCTGAAGGAGGATGGCACATGTTCGAAATGTCCCTCGCTACTGCAAATCGCAAGCAGGTTTGGAAATGGAGGATTGGATCTGGATGTGTGGTTGGTGCTTCAGGAGCAATGTCGCTGGATACAGTTGTTGATCGGCTGCGTCACATACTACCGGCGGGGCAGATAAATGAGCAGTTCATCGCCATGGCGTTGATCATAGCATTTGTGACGGGCTTGCCGCTATTCGCATTCCCCCGAGTTGTCACAGTTTCCCTGGCACAGTTGGGATTCGCGACCGGTCTCGTCTATATTGGCTATTCCGTCCTTGAAGTCTTTCGTCCGCAATACGACGTGGTGCTGATTGCGGTCGTCTTGATCGTGGCGCTGGTGCTTCTCATCGTGTTCTCCAGCGGAATTCTCTATTACCACAGAGAGAAGAGTCGATCGGACGAATGCCTCGCGGTGGTGAGCCTACTTCTGTTTGTGACGCTTTGGACCTATCCGTCATTTCACATGATAGGAGGACTGCAATGAAACTTGGATTCTTCGGTCGCTGTCCGAGTTGTGGCTCATCCGAAATCACTTTCGAAATAAAACCGGCCGTTGGAAGCAGGGAAGTCTGCCCAAAGTGCGATTTCGCAGCGAACTATGTGAGATTCACATGCGGCCACTGTAACCCAGATCTTTTTGCCATCTGCCCCAGAAAGGAATGCAAGAACCCTGGTTGTCCAACAAAAACGCTCTGTCGTCCGTGACACTCCGCAGGCTGATGTCATTTCCATCGAACGCGCAGGAAATTGACGGACGCTCTCGTTTCCGCCTAGACTTCCGCTTGCGAGGGTCAACCTCGCAGACGCAAAGAACTTCAGGGCTAAGCTTGAACTCTACAAGCAATCCAAGCTCGCTGTAGCCGCAGAATTCGTTAGGAAGTATGAAAGAAGAGATGAATGGACAGAAAGTGCTATAAATGATCGAACGGTGGAGTTGGCTGATCTGGCTTTCACCAGCGTCTGGAAACTCTGACAAGTCGCAGTCGTCACCTCTCCATTCGTGACAGGTTACAGTTCGCCACAAGAAAACTTTAGAGATTTCATACGTCAATCCGTTCATTTGCAGATGTCTTGTTTGATGTCGGTCGCATGAATCAGGTCGAAACCGTCCTGTCGCTGCTGATTGTGGTGGCGGCGCTCGCGATTGTCGCCAGACGCATCGCGTTGCCGTACCCGGTCTTGCTCGTGGTGGCCGGGCTCGCCCTCGGGTTTCTTCCGGGTCCGGCCCCGTTGACGCTCAATCCGGAAACGGTGTTGCTGCTGGTGCTGCCGCCGTTGCTCTATCCGGCGGCCGTGTTTACCTCGTGGCGCGACTTTCGCGCGAATCTCAACACAATCTTGTGGCTGGCGATTGGGTTGGTTCTGGTCACCACGCTCGCCATCGGTGTGGTGGCGCACGCCCTGGGAGGATTGCCGTGGGCGGCCGCGTTGGCGCTCGGCGCGATTGTGTCGCCACCGGATGCCGTGGCGGCAACCGCCATCGCCCGACGGCTCCGGTTGCCGCGCCGGATCGTCACCGTTCTGGAAGGGGAAAGCCTGGTCAACGATGCGACAGCGCTGGTGGCCTATCGGTTCGCCGTGGCGGCGGCGCTCGTCGGCGCTCCCCTTGCCTTCGGCGCGGCGAGTCTGCATTTTCTCTGGGTGCCCGTTGGGGGGATCGGGATCGGGCTGTTTGTTGGCTGGGTTGCGTCCCACGTGCAACGGCGGTTGGATGATCCGCCCATCCAGATCACGATCTCGCTGCTGATTCCATTCGCGGCGTACATCCCGGCTGAGCGATTGGACGTGTCGGGCGTGCTGGCGGTCGTGACCGCCGGGCTGTTCCTCGGTTGGCGCTCGCCGCGGATGCTGACGTCGCGCACCCGGCTCTACGCCCACATCTTTTGGGAAATCGTTGTGTTTCTGTTGAACGGACTGGTGTTCGTCATGATCGGCTTGGAACTCCACGAAATCCTGGAGCGGCTGAGCACTCAATCGTTCGCGACGCTGCTCGTACAGGGGATTCTCTTGAGTGCCACCGCCATTGCGGTGCGCCTGCTGTGGGTGTTTTCGGCGGCACATCTGCCACAGTGGTTAAGCCGGAGCGTGCGCCGGCGCGAACCAACTCCGCCATGGCAACATGCCGCGATCATTGGTTGGGCGGGCATGCGCGGGGTCGTATCGCTGGCGGCGGCGTTGGCGGTCCCGTTGACGTTGCCCAGCGGTTCGCCCTTTCCCGGGCGGGACTACATTTTGTTCGCCACGTTCTGCGTCATCTTTGCGACGCTGGTGCTGCAGGGTCTGACTCTGCCCACAATGATTCGCGGCCTTCACATTGACGACGACGGCGCCGCCGAACTCGAAGAGCGGACCGCCCGCATCAAGGCGAACGAAGCCGCGCTGTCGTATTTGGAGGAACTCAAGACCGATCCCGAGATTCCGCCCGAAGTCCTCGCCCGTCTCCGTGCCAGTTACGATGACCGGCTGCGCCAGCTCGACGCGTGCGCCGGTTCTTCCGCCGAGAAGCGCGGGACGCACCCGCCCACGTCGTTGTATCAACGCCTCGAACAGGAAGCGCTGACCGTCGAGCGGCGCACGATCATCCAGTTGCGCGACGAATACGTCATCAACGACGAGGTCCTCCGCCGGATTCAACGCGATCTCGACCTCGCCGAGGCGCGATTGAGGGGAACCCGAACGGACTAGCACTCTGCCAAAGTTGATTAGCATGGTGGGACGGACGAGACCCGCCCGTTTTTCTGTGGCGACGACCATTTGATTGAGCTTTGTGGTCAAGACCCTGTCTCCTTCCTGAATCCTGACCACCGATCACCGCGACGCGCGTTTTGTGCTTCTCAAGGACGCGCGATTTGGGCAGGGTCTGCAGCCGTGAAGTTTGTCAAACTCCTCATCGGCGTCCTGCTGCTGCCCGCGTGCGCGGCGTTGACGCTCGCCGCGTGGCGCGTGGCGCGGCAACTCTCGTTCGGGCAGGTGCTGACCGATTCCACGGTCTGGGGGTTCGTGGCGGGGTACGCGCTGTGGCTGGCGGTGTTCGCCTTCCTGCCGAAACCGATGCGTACGTACGTGCTGGGGCACGAACTGACCCATGCGTTCTGGGCGTTGCTGATGGGCGCCCGCGTCGGCGGATTGAAGGTGAAAAAGACGGGCGGCCAGGTCCGCACGAGCAAGACCAATTGGTTCATCGCGCTGGCACCGTATTTCTTCCCGTTCTACGCCCTGCTGTTCATCGCGCTGTTCTTCATTGCCCACGCCATCTGGAACCTCGAACGGTACATGTGGGTGCTGTTTTTCCTGGTCGGCCTGGGCTGGAGTTTCCACGTCACGTTCACGCTGATGATGGTGCTGACGACCAAACAGCCGGACATCGAATCGCAGGGCGCGCTGTTTTCTGCCGTGGTGATTTACTGCATGAACCTGTTGGTGATGGCCCTCATGGTGGCCGCCCTGTCGCGGTCGGTGACGTTCGCCATGCTGGCGCGGTCGCTGGGAGGTTCGCTCGGCGCGACCTACGGGTGGACCCTCGACAAGCTGGCCGCCCTGTGGCATCATGCGGCGGCCTTTGGACGCCACACACGACAGCACTGAACACTCCGCCAGACGAGCCATGAACCTCACCGACCTTCTCGGATTGGACCAGATCGTGCCGCGACTTGCGGCCGCCGACCGCTGGGCCGTGATCGATCAACTCATCGATGTGCTCGTCCGCACCCACAAGATCCGGCCCGAAGACCGCGAGGCCGTCCGCAAAGCCGTCAAAGACCGCGAACTGAGCAAGAGCACGGGGATCGGCTACGGCGTCGCCCTGCCCCATGCGGGCGTCCCCTGCATCCAGGACGTGGTCGCCGTGTTCGGCCGTCTCGTCCAGGGAATCGATTTCCAAGCGCTCGACAATCAGCCCGTGAAGATGTGCGTCCTGTTCCTCACGCCGCAAGGCCAGTTCCAAAAGAACCTGCTCACGCTGTCGACGTTCGCCCGGTTCCTGAGCAACAAGGACAACCGCCAGAAACTCGAAGCCGCCCAGACTGCCGAAGAAATCCTCGCCATCTTTCGCGCCGCGTCCTAAGCTCCCGCCCGATGCCTTCTGCGCCCGACATCCTGGCCGACGCCGTCGAACGCGTTCTCGGCGCTCCGGCGATCATCCGGCCCTGCGCCGATCCCAAGTTCGGCGACTACCAGGCCAACGGCGTGATGGCCGTCGCCAAGCAACGCAAAGAGAATCCCCGGGCGCTGGCCGACAAGGTTATCGCGCAGATCCAACTGGCCGACGTCTGCGAACCGCCCACCGTGGCCGGCGCGGGCTTCATCAATTTCCGGCTCACGCCGGCGTTCGTCGCCCAGCAGGCCGCTGCCGCGGCGGCCGATGAGCGGCTCGGCGTGCCGAAGGTTGCTCGCCCGAAAACCGTCGTCATCGATTTCAGTTCGCCCAACGTCGCCAAACCGATGCACGTCGGCCATATCCGCTCGACGATCATCGGCGATTGCCTGGCCCGCCTGCTGAAGTTTCTCGGCCACCGCGTCATCACCGACAATCATCTCGGCGATTGGGGCACGCAATTCGGCATGCTGATCGTCGGCTGGAAGAAGTTCCGTGACACCAACGCCCTGGCGCGCGACCCGATCGCCGAACTGGAGCGGCTCTACAAGTACGTCAACGACCGCGAAGACTTGCGCGATGAAGCGAAAGCCGAGTTGGCAAAGCTGCAGCGGGGCGACGCGGAGAACCAGGCGATTTGGAAGAAGATCATCGATCTGTCCCGCCAGGAGTTCGACAAGACCTACGCGCGGCTCGGCGTCACGTTCGACCACACGCTCGGCGAGAGCTTCTACAATCCAGGCCTGAAAGACGTGGTCGAAGAACTGAAGCGGCTCGGCATCGCCCGTCAGAGCGAAGGCGCCATGTGCATCTTCTTCGAGGACGACCCGGAACTGAAGAAGACCGCGCCATTGATCGTTCAGAAAGCCGACGGCGCATTCCTCTATGGCACGACCGACATGGCCACGCTCAAGTACCGCATCGACCAGTGGCATCCGGACGAAATCATTTACGTGACCGACGCGCGCCAGCAATTGCATTTCAAACAGGTGTTCGCCACGGCCCGGAAATGGTGGAAGAAAGTTCCCGATCTCCGCCACGTCTACTTCGGGTCGATCCTCGGCGAAGACGGTAAACCGCTCAAGACCCGCGAAGGCGCACCCGTCAAGCTCGCCGATTTGCTCGACGAAGCCGAGGAACGCGCGCTGGCAGTCGTAACGGAGAAGAACCCGGAACTTTCGGATGAGACGCGGAAACAAATCGCGCGTGCCGTGGGCATCGGCGCGGTCAAGTACGCCGACCTGTCGCAGAACCGGACGACCGATTACGTGTTCAGTTGGCCGAAGATGCTGGCGATGAATGGCAACACGGCACCGTACCTGCAGTACGCTTACGTCCGCGTCCAAAGCATCTTCCGCAAATCGGGCCGGGAGGGCGAGGCTCCTGCCGAGCCGCGGTTTGCCCACCCTGCCGAACTCGACCTGGCCAAACACATTCTACGGTTCCCCGAGACGTTGCAAGCGGTGGCCGACGACGACAAACCGAACTGGCTGACGGCTTATCTCTACGATCTGGCGGGCAAGTTCAGCGTGTTCTACGACAATTGTCCGGTGCTGCAGTCCGAGGAACCGACGCGGTCGTCACGGCTGACGTTGTGTCGGCTCACGGCCGACGTGATGAAACGCGGCCTGAACCTTCTCGGTATCGACGTGATCGAACAGATGTAGGGCCGATTTATCGCGCGAGAATCCTTGTCTGTCATCTCCGAGCTTGTCGAGGAATCTCTCGCGTTAGCCGGGAGACCCTTCGACAAGCTCAGGGTGACAACTGCCAAAACCCACTCGACACCCTCCACAACTGCGATTATGGTAATTCCGGCAATGGCGAACCACTGATTCTCAGAGAGGTAATCTATGACCGGTATCGAAACTCTTCATGTAGCCGACGAAGTGCAATTCGGACGCGACTGCGAAGCGACGCAGATCCCGAGCGGGATGCGCATCGTTGTCCCGAGAGGTACCACGGCTTACGTGGGACAAACCCTCGGCGGTAACGTCACGCTCCAGGTGTCCACGCTCGGCCTCGTGCAAGTGACGGGTCGTAACCTCGATGCGTTGCTCAAGGACGGCGTGCCGGTCGCGGAACCATCTGCCTCAGCCGCCGCCGCCGAACAACAGACAGGCCCGGCCGACGAGAAGGCGCTGTGGGAAGCGATGAAACAATGTTACGACCCCGAGATCCCCTGCAACGTCGTCGACCTCGGCCTGATTTACGACGTGAAGACGACGCCGTTGCCGTCCACGCGCAGCAAAGTCGACGTGAAGATGACGCTCACCGCGATGGGTTGCGGCATGGGCCCGGCCATTGCCGCCCAGGTGCGCGACCGTTTGCTGGAAGTACCCGGCGTCGAGGAAGCCAACGTCCAGATCGTCTGGGACCCGCCGTGGAACCAGAGCATGATCACCGACGACGGCAAGAAACGTCTCGGGCTGTGGTAGCCAATCCGTGGCGGCAGAGACGGTGACTCCGATGGCACAGGCGCACCTGCCTGTGGTTTAATCTCATCGCTCCGGCTGAAACCCCGGCAGACCGAATTGCCAGAAGAGAAACGTCCACATATCGGTCCGTTCCTCTTCGCTTTGCCGCTTGGTCGTCCCAATGCCGTGTCCGGCTTCGTAGTCCACGCGCAGCAGAATCGGTTTGCCGCTGGCGGTGGCCGCCTGCAATCGGGCGGCCATCTTCGCTGATTGCCACGGCTCGACGCGCGGATCGTTGATGCCCGTCGTCAGCATCACGGCGGGATACTTCGTCCCATCCTTGACGTGGTCGTAGGAACTCATTTCGTACAACGCTTTGAATCCGGCCTCGGTTTTGACGGTGCCGAACTCGGGGATGTTGGGCACGCCGTTCGGCGTCGTCTCCATCCGCAACGTATCCAGGCATCCGACGGCAGAGATCGCCGCTCCGAAGAGATCCGGGCGTTCGGTAATGGCCCGGCCAATCAAGATGCCGCCCGCGCTGCCACCGATCCCGGCCAGGCGCGGCGGTGAGGTGTACTTGTTCTCGATCAGGTACTCGGCGCAGGCGATGAAATCTTTCCACGTGTTCGGTTTGGTCTGTTTGTAACCGGCCTTGTACCAGTCCTCCCCGTATTCGCCACCGCCCCGCACGTGGGCGACGGCATACACGCCGCCCTCCTCGGTCCAAGCGAGCAGACGCGGATCGAAGTATGGGTCCCGGGAAATGCCGTAGGCACCGTACCCCGACAGCAGCGTCGGATTCGTTCCGTCGAGTTTGATGCCGCGCGGGTAGACGATCGAAAGCGGGATCATCGTCCCGTCGTAGCTCCGGGCTTTGACCTCGACCGATTCCAGGTCCGGCGGCGCATCGAACGGTCCCAAGGGTTGCAGCCCGGTGTTGGTGATTTTGTTCCGGCGCGAATCGTAGGCATAAATCTGCCCGGCTTTGGTCCATGTGCCCAATTCGAGCAACGTGCCGTCGCACCGCGGGTCCGTCGCCATCAGCGACACGGAACCATTGAACGGCAACGCGACCTGTTCCGTCTTCCCTCGAAACGGCACCCGCAACAGGTGGCTGACGCTGCCGTCGCGGACCCGGACGTACAGGGCGTCCCTGGCTCCCGCCAGATCGGTCACGACGGCTTCGCTGGCGGGGACGACGGTCCGCGCCGCAGCGAGGTCGGGCTTGGCCAGCGAAGTCTCGATCACTTCGAAGCGGGGCGATTCCTTGTGCGTCAACAGAAATATCTCGCTGCGGTTGACGTCAAAACCAGTGATGTCGTCGTCGACGTCGCACAGCTTTCGCCACGGTGTTTTCGGCCGGCCCACCGACGCGAGCGGCGCCACGTACAACGTCAGCTCATTGCGCGTCCCGTGCTCGATCATGCCCACCGCGTATTTTGAATTCGGCGTCACACCGATCCCCGGGGTGTCCGCCGCCGACATTTTCACCAGGGGCGAAATCTCGAATCCGAACACGGGCGGCTCCTGGTCGGCGTCGGCCCCGATGACGTGGAGATACATCCGGCTTTTCTGGTAGCGTTCGGTTGGCGGCATGCCCGGTTCCATCTTTTGCAGGCGATTGTAGAAAAACGATTTGCCGTCGGGCCGCCAGGCGATCCCCCCAAACTGGGCGCGGTCGATTGGTTTGTCCACCTCCCCGCCGGTGGCCGTATCGATCACGTGAATCACGGCGTCCTCCGAGCCCGCAGCCGAGATGCCGTAGGCCACGTATTTCCCATCGAGGGACGGATCGTAATAGCTGATGGCGTACGGCTTGCCGGTGGCCCTGGTAAAATTCTCCGGATCGACCAACAGCGTCTCTTTCCCCGTCAACCCCCGGCGCATGTAGAGCTTGGGCGTGTTATCCTGGGGCAATCTCTTGAGATAAAAATACAGGCCGTGGGGCAGCCGACTTACGTCCCCCACCCGCGCCGCGACGGCGTCATCGAGTTCCTTGATTCGCGCGAAGAGTTTCTTCCGTCCCGGAATCCGATCCAGAATGGAGTGGGTGTAATCGTTCTGGGCTTTCATCCACGCCGCCACCGCGGGGTCCGACAGGTTCTCCATGTACCGATACGGATCGCCGACGGTCACCCCGAAATAGGTGTCGGTCGCGTTCGTGACCGGCGCGACCGGCGGGCCTGGTACGGTCATCGAATCGCCCCACGCCACCGGCGCGCAGGCCGTCACTGCCAACAGGATCCACGTCCATGGTCTCATGATGTTTCTCCCAAAGGATTCCCTTCCAGATAATCTCTCCCGTCCAAGTAATGCAAGCCTGGTTATTGGCCTCCTTGTATCCGCGATCCTGTTGTAGCCGCGACCCTGATCGCGGCCCGCTGAGACTGCGGATGAGGATGCCTCACCGCGAGCCTGATCGCGGCTACAAGAATGTCGTTCGTTGGTGGCCCAGCCTGCCCGCCTCAGGCGGGTAAAAACTTCGGGAGCATCCCAGATGTTCAACGCCGTCAACATTGGAAATAAAACGGGGGCGAAAGAAACTTTCTTTCGCCCCCGGGTTTTTTCTGCATTTGTTGCTGCCCGTTACGCCTTGTGGTGCAGCAATCCATGGTAAGGCTCACGGATCACGTCGATCGTTCCCCAAACCGCGCCAGCTCCCAGTGCGATCCAGCCCAGTACCAACGACACCAGCATGAACGCCTTGCCGATTGGGTCCAACGCAATCACCAGAGTCATACCCACACCAAACGCCGCGGCCAGCAGGAAGAAGATGCCGGCCACTCCGACCAGGTCGAACGGTTTCCGACCCGTCTCGAAGCCCGCCATCTTCGCCAGCCAGGGCGCCGCCAGACTAATCAATCCGAGTACGATCAATTCGTAATACATTTCCTTTCACCTCCTTCCTCCTCACCAGTTCGCGCAACAAACGATGAAGAAGAAAGGAACTCGTTCTTTTGCGGCCCGAGAAAACATAAGACCGTCTCGGCCAAGATGCAAATTTCACCGGGCGGGCTGCCTCAGCCCAGGTAGCCCGGCTGATCCTCCTCGCGAATGCGCCTACTGAGCGGCTCGCAGTCGCGTCAGCGCCTTCTGCGCCTCCACGAAATCGGGCTTGAGCCGCAGCGCCTGCTCGTAATGTCCCATGGACTCCCGGACCCGTCCCGCTTTCTCCAGGGCGACTCCCAGGTTGTACTGCATCCCGGCGTAATTGGGCGCGACCCGCACGGCGCACTCGAAGTGCCTGATTGCATCTTCGAGCCTGCCCGTCTGCAACAGAACATTTCCCATATTGTTGTGGGCCTCGGCATGATCCGGCTTGAGCCGCAGCGCTTGTTTGTAATGTACAATCACATCATCCAGCTTGCCGATCCTGCACAGAGCGATCCCCAGGTAGAAGTGTGCCTCGGCAGAATCGGGTCTAAACCGCAGCACTTGTTCCCAGTGCCCGGCCGCTTCCTGCATCCGGCCCAACGACGTTAGGGTCAGAGCCAGAAGGTCGTGTGCCTCGACGAAGTCGGGTCTGAGCCGCAACGCTTGCTCCAGGTGCTCGCAGCCCTCCTGCAACCGGCCCACGCCTACGAGAGCCGCTGCGAGGTTGTAATACAACCAGGGATCATCGCGTGTGGTCTGCAGGGCTCGCTCGAACGACTCGATCGCCTCCTGGTCCCTGCCCGCTCTCTCATAGGCGAGCCCCAAGCTGAAATTGGGGTCGCGGCAGTAAGACCGGTTCTCCCGCCAAGTCATATATCCCAACCCAATGGCCATTGCGGCAAACACAACCCAGGCTCCCCTGCCCGCCAGCAAATACAGACCCAGCACCGCCAAGACTACGATCGTCGCCGACGACAGGTATATCCGGTGCTCAAACACCAGGTCGTTAAGCGGCATAAAACTCGAACTGGGCGCGAGGATGAGAAAAAACCAGGCGCCGAGAAACCCCAAGGCCGGGCTTTTTCTCCAAGCCCAGGCGCTCGCCACCAGCAGGATCACAATCACCAGCGCAGGCGGGAAGATAGCGGTCCATGTCCTGGCGAGCGGCCAGCCGCCACCAAGTTCAAAGCGGGTCGGCCACACGGACAACCTCAGGTAATGGAGGATCACCCCCGACTGGGTCAGCAGGTATGTCCACGGCGTGCGCCCGTGCGACCGGGCAACTTTCGTGACCTACCCAAATGTGCCTCCCAGAACCAACACCAAGCCGAGCAAAACCCAAGTACTTGCCAAGCCAACGTACAACGGCCATCGTCGCCGCCATGCTTCCCGGAACGTACCCGAAACATACGCTCGGTCATAGAGCAGCACCATCACCGGCGCGGAAACCATCACTTGTTTGCAGGTCATCCCCGACGCGCAGGCGGCGACTGACAAACCGTACCACAGCCGAGCCCCCAGCCTCCATGAACCATCTCCCATGAACCATTTCCCATTTTCCATGAGCGGCGACTCGACTCCGCGAATAAAGCAGTACAGCGTCAGCAGGTAGAACAGCCCCATCATCGATTCCGACCGCTGAATGATGTAGGTCACCGCCTGGGTCTGCAGGGGATGAACCATCCACAGAACCGCTATGGCCAAAGCCAATTCGTCCGCCGCCGCACAGAATCGGGCACGATGGAGCAGGGTTCGGCGCACGATGCCCAGCAGGGCGAGACCAGCAAGGATATGGACGGCGAGATTCAGGGCATGGTATCCCCACACGTTGTAGCCGCCGAGAGCGTAGTTGACCGCCACCGAAAGGTTGATCAATGGACGAGCGCCCACCGTCCACCCGGTTCCATACGGCGGCGATAGCGGTTTCCAGATCGGCCAGAGTTGACGGATCGTCGGGTTCTCGATGATCGACCCGAAGTCATCATGAAAGTACGAACCGGTGAAGCTGTTGTGATAGGCCAGCAGCCCTGCCGCAACCGCCACCACCGGGAAGAGCTTCTGCCCTCTCATCAGGAAAACAGTCTATTCGAAATGCTTGGTGGCCGCTAGCCCCGAAAGCCACCTGGCACGTGGGGCGGCTATCCTACGGGAGACTCTTCGGTCCGTTGGGCAGGCTCAGGGCAAGTAAGATCAGGGTGACACGCTGGGCGAGTGCGTGTCACTTCACTTGTTTCCATCGCCCCAAAGTTGTTCGAGGGCGTAACGCCGGCGGAGTTCGGGATGGAATACGTGAATCAGCACGGCGCTGCGGTCCATCACCGTCCAGCAGAACAATCGGAGAGCCGGCAGTCGATGGTTCATAGCCGACTGCTGAACGCCGACAGCCATCTCACGGCGGCGTCTCCGTGCTGACGTCGAACCGGCGAAAGGCCCAGGCTACACACGGCAACAGCCCGGCCGCGATTGCACCCAGCATGACCGCCCCGGCTCCAATGACAACAATCCCGACCCGGCCAACGGCCAGGTACGCGACGAACCCCACGGCTCCGGCCAGAACCGAAGCGATGCCGAGCAAGATCGTCTTCGCGAACAGCATCAACATCGCACGCCCAATGAATTGAATATCCGTCGGCTGCCCCGTCATCTGCCGCGAGGGAAACAATAGAAACAACAGGTTGTCGATTTCGAATACAATCAGATTGACCGGCAGGAAGATGACTGCGCCGTACGCGAACGCCTGTGGCAGCGTGCGGGTCCACGCCACGGCCACCGCGACGACTACCAACTGCAGCAGGGTCAGAACCAGCACAGGGGTCACGAGTTCGCCCACCGTGATGGCCACCGACGCCAACGGCAGGCTCTTCAACACGTCGATGTGATCCAGGTCGCCCCGAAAGTCGAACGTGATGCGCTGTGTCAGAAACACGCTCATCCATCCGATCATGATAAGCATCGGTATAAAGCGTTGTTCGTCGAATCCCATCGACAGGATCAAACACCCCACGGCGGCGAAGATCGCCAACACCACCAGCAACCCGCGGGAACTGCGCAACACGCTCTGGAGTTGGCGCCAGGCGACCGGCCCCGCCCCGCCCAGCCGCGGAAGCGGCGCCAACCGTCCTCGTTTCCCCGCCTTCCCCGTCCAACCGGCATACCCGCCCCGGCGGATTCGCTGCAGCCGCTCGTACTGTTTCTGGCTCTGGATGACGGAAGCCTCGATGTAATCCGCATCCAGCCAAATCACAAAAACTGCGAGCGCGCAGTTGATCGCCAGGGCGAGCCCGCCCCAGACGAGCAGTTCGGGGTACAACGTTCCGGCGGTCATCGCCCGGCCGTACACGTCGAAGACGGACAGCAACGCCCCGCCAGCCACCGATTCGCGGACCCGTCGCAACGTTTCCATGACGCCGGCGTGGCCGACCGTGTGGATGGCCCGCAGCGCCGCCAGCGCGGCCAGCGTGGCCAACGCGACCAGTAGAGCCAGGAACATTCTCCGCGACCGGGTATAGGCGCGCTCGCCAACGCTTTGCGCAATCATCAGACACGACATGCCCAGCAACTGGATCAGGCCGAGCGCGAGAAAAATCCCGAGGTACGCCGCCAGCCACCACCGGAAATGCGCCAGAAACGCCGCGGTAAAAATCACCGCGCTGAACGCCGCCCCGAGCACGCTGAACAGAAGTTTGTAAACGAGCAGTTCCCGCCGGCGGAACGGTCCGCCCAGCAAGAGATTGACTTCGCCGGGCGAAAAGTAGATCGCCTTGTCGCCGCTCGCGTTGACGATCGTCCAGACGCACATCACCAACAGCGCCAGCGGTACAGCGGCACGCGTCGCTTCGGGATCCATGGCGCGTTTTTGAACCGTGCCCATGAACAGCACGGGGCCGATCCACAACACGAACATCGCGCCACCGATCAGGGTCAGAACCACACCGCGCGGCGTCTTCAGCCCGTGAACGGTCCGACGTCCCACCGCCCGCACTCGCAACTCGATCAATTTCAACAACGCCGGATGCACGCGCTTGGTTCCCGCGATTCAGTTTTGGCCCGGCAACGGCGGCACGGCCGGCTCCGTGGCGCGGAAGAACACCTCTTCGAGCGACGCGTCGGCGTCCATTTGCGCGAACGCCATCCGCGCCTCGCTCACGCGGCCAAAGAACAGCCGCCGCCCCCGGTGGAGGATCAGCAAATGCGTGCACAAATCCTCGATCAACGACAGCAGATGCGAACTGATGATGATGGCCGCGCCGTTCCGGGCGCGTTCCACAACCGATTGTTTCAAGGTGCGGATGGCCCGGGGATCCAAGCCCGTGAGCGGTTCGTCGAACAGGATCGCGCGCGGCTCGTGCAGATAGGCACAGCAGATCGAAACCTTCTGCCGCATGCCGCGTGACAACTCCTGCGCAATCGTGTTCCGTTGCTCGGCGAGCTCGAACTGCTGGAGCAAACGCTCCGCCGCCGGCTTGAAATCCGCCACGCGATAGGCCGCGGCGATGAACTCGAGATGTTCCCACACCGTCAGGGCCTCGAACAACCGTGGGTCATCCGGCACGTACGCCAGGTCCTGCTTCGCGGCAATGGGATCGGCCACGATGTCGTGCGCGCCGACGCGCAGGTGACCGCGCGTGGGCGGGATGATGCCCGTCACGGCGCGGAGCGTGGTCGTCTTGCCGGCGCCGTTGGGACCGACCAACCCCAGAATCTCGCCCGCCGAGACGTCAAAGCTCAATCCCGCCACCGCGACGGTGTCGCGATAGGTTTTGTGGAGGTCCTCGACCGTGATAACAGATCCGGCGCTCACCGCAGCGCAAGGGTAAACCGAGACGCCCCCGTGTCGAGCAGAAAACGCGCGGGCTGGTCAGCAAGTACGGGCAGAAATAATGAATCGTAATTTTCCTATCAAGAATCTTGGAATGAATTTGCCCAACAATTGGGACAGGATCACCGATCAGCAGAAACGCGCGTGGCGCTGCAAGATTCGGTTCTGTTTTGCGTATATAATGATGGAGGCAAATGAAGCTACGCGGCTGACTGAGAACGCGTAGTCCGTGAATCGGAATATGCCATGATGGGGCTTTCCATTGCGGTTGCTGGTAACAGGAGTCGACCTAGATTTTCAAGCAGCTTGACCTTGCCCGGCTCGACGACGGTTGGAGAGGGCATGGGCTGCGACAAAGACCCAGTGACGGCATTGAGGGAGTTGCGCCCTTGAACCTCCGGCGTTTCGCTTACCGAACTTGCAGGGTTCTCCCTATTTCTGGAGGTGAGTTTCCGTCGTGGCAGACATCGCTTTCAACGTTACCACGGAAGGGTCACGATGTCCCTGTCCGTTCCCAGCCCGCTAGAAATCAAGCTGGACAAGGCCTGCGGGATTTGCTAGGCACTTCTTTTGCGAGAAGCGAAGAACCCGACGTCCCGTCTGCGCCGACCTATCGGTGGCCCTTCTTGGCGAGTCGAATACGTGCAAGCGAGGCAGCACTGTGCAGTTCGAGCGTCCAAGGACATGCCACGACGCAACCGTCCAACAGCTGATCCATGCCCACCGATTATGCCTGCCGCAAGCCGTTTCGGGCCGCGAAAAAGGGAGGAGCGCGATGAAAACTGAATCGTTAATTGGTCTTCGCAGAGGGCGGAACGGGAGAATCCATACTTCGTGGGTTAGGCTCCGATCCATCCTTTTGGCCATTCTAGCCATTTTGGTGAGCCAGTCACTCACTTCGGCAGGCGAGTATTGGGTGAGCGCGACCGGCAACGATATGAATAATGACGGCAAGAGTTCCGACAATCCAAAGGCCACCGTGCAGGCCATCCTCGATACGTACACGTTGACTGGCGGCGATGTGATTCGTGTGGAAGCGGGCTTATATAGTCTGACCAACAACATCGTTATCACGGTCGCCGACAGCGGCAGTCCGACAGGTGGGGTGGTTTTGATCCTAGGCGCGGGAACCGGCACAGTGTTCGACGGCAACGGGAGCTATGGGTTTCAGCTAGACGACGCGCAGTTCGTGCATGTGAGTAATTTGGTCTGCAGCAACGCGAATGTGGCGGTGCATCTGGAGAATAATTGTTCCAACGTCGAGCTCAGCGGCCTTGAGTTGCATCACGGCGCCCAAGGTGTCGTCCTCTCCGGCGGCGGCAATCATTACATCCACGACTGCAATATCCATCACAACAGCGCGGAAGGCGTCCTCGGCTCATCCTCGTATGCGCCGTGGCTGGCGGGTAATCAAATCCACGAGAGCGTTGGCAACGGTAATTCGCGCTACGGCATCAGTTTATCGGGATGCTACTTTGCGCAAATCATCGGCAATACGATCACCAACATCGGGAACGATGGAATTACCGTTTCCGACGGCGAGGCGCCCAGCGTTCTGAACAATACCGTCGCCCGCGTCGGGGGAAACGGCGTGTCCGTGAGCGGCTGCAGTGGGGCCGAAGTCGGCGACAACACTCTTTACCTGAACGGCACAGGCCTGTATTGCGTCGACTCCGATTCCCTTGATGTGCACGGCAACTATCTGTACTCAAACGCCGGTGACGGTGCCACTGTCCAAGGCGGCGGGCTGACGGCCAAGAATAACCTGGCCTACGCCAACGGTGGCAACGGGCTCTACGCCGTCGACGTTGGCGGCGCGACCATCGAAAACAACACCTTCTACCATAACTCCTATGGCCTCACACTGTGGAGTGACGAGTGGGGAAACAACGATTATGCCCATATCCGCAACAACATCTATGACGCGGATGGACCGACCCAAACATGCTTCCGCGTTGCCGACCTCGGCGGGACGTGGTTCTCGGACTACAACGACTTCCACGCCACGGGCCACGCGTTCGTCTGGGACTGGGAAGGCACCCGCTACACACTGGCCTCCTGGCAGAAATACTCCGGCCGCGACTACCACTCGTTGGATGTGGACCCGCTGTTTGTCAACCCGGCTGGACCCGATGGCCTTCTCGGCGGCGACAACGGTGCCGACGACGATTTCCATTTGCAGTCCACGGTCGGGAGTTGGTACGGCGGGACATGGACTAACGACTTGAACACCAGCCTCTGCATCGATGCGGGCGACCCGACCAGCGATTATTCGCTCGAACCCACCGCCACGAACAACTGCCGGATCAATTTGGGATTTGAAGGTGACACCCCACAAGCGTCCAGGTCACCCGCGCGACGGCTGCAAGTGCTATTCCCCAACGGCGGCGAAATCAACTTCCGCCGCATCCGGGTCCGCTGGGCGGCGGTTGGCTGTTGGACAAACGGCGACCAAGTGAAGGTCCAGTACTCGTGTAACGGCACCAACGAGTCTTCTTGGCACGACTGCCTCAACGCCAACCCGCTCGCTTGGACTAACACGACCTACGGGTGGGACGTCAGCGACGTTAGTCCGTGCTCGTTCAGTACAAATACCTTGGGCTGCTTGTACGAGACAAATTTCTTGATTCGGGTCAAGGATCTTGGAACCGGCGACACAAGCATCAGTGCTGGTTTCACCATCCTCGATCCCGGGCCGAAGACGGTCTACGTCAACGACGACTCAACTGTCGGCGACGAATGGTGCGCCGCCCCGGGCAGTTTTGCCAACGCAGGTCTAAGCAACAGTTGCCCGTTGGACTCGTTCCAAGCCGTCGTGGACCGTTACCCCGAGATTGGCGCGGGCGATCAAATCCTGCTGGACAACGGCAGTTTCGATCATGGCCGCACCATTTACCTCGACAGGACGAGCAGCGGGTTGTCCGACGCCAAGCTTGTCATTCGGGGCACGGACACGAACTTTGGTGCTGCGCTCTTTGACCGTGCCGATACGACCTACGACACTGTCTGGCTGCAAAACATGGATGACGTGCGGGTGCTCAACCTGCACATGACTGGCGGACGCAACGGGCTGAACATCCAAGGCGACTCTGATGATCTATCCAAGGGTATGGAAGTGGTCGGTTGCGAGTTATACACTAACGCCGTCAATGGGCTCTCAATGAGTTATTGCACCAACGCAAATGTCACCAGCGACCTCGCGCACGACAACGGCCAGACCGGCATCTCAGTGAACTACGCCACCTTGTTGGTTGCCAGCAACGTCTGCTACGGCAACAGCAACGGCGGCCTCAACGCAGGCACGGTCACCGGAGCAATTACTGCAAACCAGTGTTACAACAATCGTGGCTGGGGGGGTATTCGGATTTCGCAGTTGCTCGGCGACGTTACGGATAACGAGTGCCACAACAATAGCTACGACGGGTTAATGGTGAGTGACGGATCAGGTTCAGTCAATAGCAACCGCTGCTACAACAATGGAATTGGTGGATTGTCGGTCGGTGGCACGTTCAGTGTGCTAACCAACGATTGCCATCACAACAACGGGTACTGGGGCCTAGATACAGATGTCAGTGGCCCCGTTAAAGGCAACGTCGTTCATGAGAACACGGGCGGCGGCCTCCACGCGTCCGGTTCGTCCGGAGCAGTCGGCAACCAAGTTTATCTGAACGGCGCCACGGGTTTACAGCTGGACGAGGGCACGGCCCAGTACAACGTGGTCTATGGCAACGGCGGCGACGGTGTTCATGTCGGCGGCAGTCCAGCCACGATTCAGAACAACCTGATCTACAGCAATAGCACCAGCGGCACGGGCTATTACAACATAAACGTGCCAAGTTGCCAGTATTGCAGCGTGCTTGTCGAGAACAACACCCTAGACGACGGCAACGGTTTGTATTTGGATCTGGGCGGCTCCTTCCAGACGGCCACCGTTCGCAACAATATCATCTGGGCACGAGGAGATGGTCAGTACGCGTTCTGGGTTGATAATCCCCCGCTCGGCCCATCAATCCTGACCAGCGACTACAACGACCTGTACGCCACGGATGGCGCCACGCCCGGCTACTGGCTCGGCCCGCGCACCACACTGCACCGCTGGCAATCCGTGACCCTGCGTGACCTCCACAGTCTGTCCTTGGATCCGCTGTTTGTCAGCACGACCAACTCTCCCAACTTCCATCTCCGGTCCACTTACGGCAGTTACAAAGGCCCGCCGTTCAACGCGTCCGGATGCGGGACGTTTACGTCCGATGCCAATTTCAGCTTCTGCATTGACGGGGGCGATCCCGCCTCACCCTTCGCCAATGAATGTCCTACGAACGGCTGTCGCGTTGACCTCGGCGCTTTCGGCAACACCGCCGATGCCTCGCAATCACCCACCTCATGGGTGGTACAGGTGACGAAGCCGGACGGTGGCGAGAAATGGTTCCGCACCGACACCATCACCTGGCTGGCGCGTGGCCCGTGCACTGATACCGCCACTCTCTCGTACTCCACCAGCGCTAGCGGCCCGTGGGTGCCAATCACCACCACTAGTGCCGCGGCCGGCATGTGGCCTTGGGACACCAGCATAATCGGCAGCTCAGCCCCGGGCGGTTACTGGGTGCAGGTGTGTGTTAATGGAACATGTGCCGTTAGTTCAAATTCTTTCACCATCCTCGACCCGGGTCCGCGCTCGTTTTACGTCAACGATGCCAGCACCAGCAACGACGTGTACTGTACCGCTGCTTGTGCAGCTGGGAATGACGGGTTGAGTTCCAGCAATCCGATGTGCAGTGTGCAGCGCGTTATCGATGCATATCCTTTGGCGGGTGACGACATCGTCTACGTGGACACGGGCAATTATCCGTTGCTCGCTACGGTCATTGTCACCACTAACGACGTCGGCTATGCAGACGCCTATAGCAACAAGCACCCGATCACTTTCATCGGCAGCACCGACGCGGCGGGGAGCGTTCTTAGCTTCAGTAACATCACCAACGACGGCTTTTACGTGCAGGCTGCACCTTACATCCGCTTGGAGAACCTGAAAGTCACCGGCGCTGACAATGGCATCCGGGTCAATAGCAGTGGCGGATTCTTGGTGGCGGGGATCGAGGTGCTCGGCTGCGAAGTATGCACCAACAGTGGGGTTGGCATCCTGCTGGCATCCTGCACCGACGCCATTGTCAGCGGCAATCTTGCGCACGATAACGTAGACACCGGCATCTCGGTGAACCACGCCAGTTTGATCAGCAGCAACGTTTGTTACAACAATCTGGGCTCGTGTGAGGGTTGCGGCGGTCTCGGCCTATGGGCTGATACGGTTGATGGGCCGATCGCAGCCAATCTCTGCTACAGCAACGGTGGCGGCTTCCATAGTGGGGCAGGTATTTCGGTTTGGCAGGCGCTCGGCACCGTCGTCAGCAACGAATGCCACGACAATGCCGGCGATGGATTCGACATCGCTACCGTGTCCAGCAATTTTGTCGGCAATCTTTCCTACAACAACGACGGCGCGGGCATTTGGGTTGGGCAGGTGCTCGGCGACGTAACCGACAACGAGTGCCATGACAACGGCAGCGGGTTTGGGGTGGATAGCGGATCAGGTTCAGTCAGCAGCAACCGCTGCTACAACAACTGGGGCGGATTGTCGGTCATTGGCGCATTCAGGGTGCAAACCAACGATTGCCATCACAACAACCTGTCGCAATGGGACTCGGGCTTGAGCGCGTGGGGCGGCGCCCACGTTGAAGGCAACGTTGTTCACGAGAACACGGGCCGCGGCATCGATGTGCGGAGTTCGTCCGAGGCGGTCGGCAACCAAGTTTTCCTGAACGGCTCGACGGGCATGTATTTAGACGGCGCCACGGCCCGGCGCAACGTGGTGTACGGCAACGGCGGCGACGGCGTCTATGTCGACCACAATGACGGTCCTTCCACGATTCAGAATAACTTGATCTACAGCAACAGCACCAGTGGCACGAGCTACTACAACATAAACGTGCCAAGTTGCCGGTATTGCAGCGTGCTTGTCGAAAACAACACCCTAGACGGCGGCAACGGTTTGTATTTGGATCTGGGGGGCGCCCCGACGGACACGGTGCGTAACAATATCATCTGGGCGCGGGGCGCTGGTCAGTACGCGTTCTGGGTTGATAATCCTCCCGGCGGCTCCTCGATCTTGACCAGCGACTACAACGACCTCTATGCCACCGATGGCGCCACCCTCGGCTACTGGCACGGCGCGCTCACCACGCTCGCAGCTTGGCAGGCAGCCACCCTCCGCGACCTGAACAGTCTGTCGGTCGACCCTCTGTTCGACATCGAGTCGAACTTCCCGACTAACTTCCATCTTCAGTCCACTAACGGCAGTTACAAAGGCCCGCCGTTTACCGCGCTGTGTGGTACCAATCTATTCACGTCGGACCCCACAAGCAGCTTGTGCATCGATGGCGGCGACACTAACTCAAACTACGCCAGCGAATGTGACCCGAACGGCTGCCGCATCAACCTCGGCGCCTTCGGCAATACCGCCGACGCCTCGCTTTCTTTCGACTTCTTGGCGCTAACAAGCCCGAACGGCGGCGAGAATTGGTTCCGCACCGAAACCATCACTTGGTTGGCACGCGGGACGTGCACTAACGGCACCGTCACTCTCCAGTGGACTAATATCAATACTCACATGTCGGGGTTCATCGCCAATGTGAACCCCGCAGACGGCAGGAAAGACTGGGACATCAACTACAAGCAGGTTCAACCCGGTCCAGGATACGAAGTGCAGCTAATTATTGGTTCGGTGACGAATAACAGCAACCCCTTCACTATCCTCGGTCCTGAACGGCGCTCCTTTTACGTGAACGACGCCAGCACGAATGGCGACGTGTACTGTTGCGCCCCCTGTGCCGCTGGGAATGATGGGCTAAGTTGCAGCAACCCGATGTGCAGCGCGCAGGAGGTCATCGACACATACCCACTGAGGCGCAACGACGTCGTGTGGATTGACACGGGCAATTATCCGTTGTCGGCCACGATCACGATCACCACCAACGACTTTGGCTCCCCCGGACAGCCGCTCACTTTCAGGGGCAGCACCAACCCGGCAGGAAGCGTCTTCATCCGCAATAGCAGTACCAATGACGGCTTTTACGTCGCGGGCGCGCCTTACATCCGCTTGGAGAACCTAAAGGTTAAGGGCGCCAACAATGGCATCCGCGCCGATAACAACGGCGGGCCGCTGGTGCAGGGCCTCGAGGTGCTCGGCTGCGAAGTGTACAGCAACAGCGGCGTTGGCATCCTGTTGTCGTCTAACGCCAACGCCATTGTGAGCGACAACCTCGCGCACAACAACCAGACTGGCCTCTCGCTGGACGGCGTCAGCTTGGTCAGCAGCAACGTTTGTTACAGCAACAGTCGCGACGGCCTCGACGCAGCCACGGTCACCGGGCCAATCACCTCGAACGTGTGTTACAAGAACCGGTCCGGCCTCTCGGCCAATACGGTCACCGGGCCAATCACCTCGAACGTGTGTTACGACAATAACAATTGCGGCTTCTGCGTCAATGTCGCGTCCAACGGGTTCACCGACAACCTCTCCTACAGCAACAGCACCGGCATTTCGATTTCCCAGGCGTTCGGCGCTGTCACCGACAACGAGTGCCATGACAATGTCGCCGGGTTCACGGTGAGTAGCGGATCGGGTTCAGTCAGCAGCAATCGCTGCTACAACAACAATTCAGACGGATTGTCGGTCAGTGGCACATTCAGTGTGCAGACGAACGAGTGCCATCACAACAGCGGGAGCTGGGGCCTGGAGACACACGTCTGCGGCCCCGTGGAAGGTAACGCCGTTCACGACAACACGGGGGGCGGCCTCAGCGCATATGGAGGGTGCACCTCCTCTGTTCAAGCAGTCGGCAACCAGATTTTCCTGAACGGCTCCATGGGCCTCTACCTTCAAGATGGTGGCACCGCTCGATGTAATGTGGTCTATCGCAACGGCGGTGACGGCATTCGTGTCCGCAGTTCAGCCGCGATTCAGAACAACCTGATCTATAGCAACAGCACCGGCAGCACGAACTACTTCAACATCAACGCGTCAGGCGCGCCGATGCTGATCGAGAACAACACCCTGGATGGCGGTAACGGCTTGTATCTGAATATGGGAAGTGCGCCGACGAACACGGTACGCAACAACATCATTTGGGCGCGTGGCATTGGTCGCTACGCGTTCTGGGTTGACAATCCTCCAATCGGCGCCTCGATTCTGACCAGCGACTACAACGACCTGTATGCCACCGAGGGGGCCAGCGTCGGCTACTGGCTCGGCAATCAGGCAGAACTGGCCGATTGGCAGTACTTCACGGGCCGCGACAGCCAGAGCTTCTCGGCTGACCCGCTGTTTGTCAGCGGGACCAACTTCCATCTGCAGTCGATTATCTGCAGTTACAAAGGCGCGCCATTTACCGCGCCTAGCGGTGGGACGTTTACGCCTGACGACGCAGACAGCGTCTGCGTCGACGCGGGCGATCCGACCTCAGGCTACACCAAGGAGCCGCCTGACATACCTACCAACGGGTGTGGGCGCAGCGACCTCGGCGCTTTCGGCAACACCGCCGATGCCTCGTGTCCCCCCACCAATCTCGTCGTCGAGCTGGTCTCGGTGAAGTCTGGCGATGTCCTGCGCGGGACCAAGCGCGTCACCTGGATTACCCGTGGCCCGTGGTGCCCGGGTGACACCGTGACGATTCAGACCAACGATTCTATATTAGGAATTTATCCATACGCGCAGGGCTATTGCTTCTGGAATACGTCGGCGAGTCCGGGACCGGGTAACACGCTCAGCATCTGGCCGACTTCTCCGCCCGAGGGGAACCAGTTCGCGAGCAGCTCATTGCGGATCCTGCCCTATGCAGCAACCAGCTTCTACGTCAACGACGACACCAACATGGATTGCGACGTGTACTGTTCGGCCCCCGGTAACAATGCGAACGATGGCCTCACGCCTGCGACACCGAAGCGCACGTTGAAGCGATTGCTGCGGGATTACATGCTGATTCCGGGTGACGTCGTGTGGATTGACACCGGCCTGTACAACTTGGATTCCACGCTGGAATTATTCGACTCCGGCTCACCGACACAGCAGATTCAATACGTGGGCAGTACGAACTGTGACGGCACGATCTTGGATCGCGGCGATGTCACTCAGGATCTGTTCCTGCTGGCCGGCGCTCACGACATCCGTTTTGAGAACTTTCGCTTGACGGACGGGCGGCGCGGGATCAACGGCTACGGGGTATCTACCAATCACATCAGCGGCATCTCCGTATCCTCCTGCGAAATCTATGGTAACGGCTACGACCATGGCGACTATGGACGTGCTGGTGGCGGGATTCTGCTGCACTACTGCGACGGTCCGGTGATCAGCGGGTGTGAAGCGCACAACAACTACAGTTTCGATGGGGGCCAGATCACACTACTAAACTGCTCCAACGCGGTAGTGGTGGACAGCCTGACACATGACACCACGGAGCAAGGATGGGGGATTGGTGGGATCGTGGTGGACAGCACCAGCATGACGGTCACCAACAATGAATGTTACAACGATGAGGGCATGAATCTCAGCGGCGACGGATTGGCCAGCGGCAACCACATCCACCACGGCTACGCGGTTGGACTCAATGTCTCCACTTATAATAGCTTCGTCGTGCAGAACAATGAGTCGGATCACAACGGCGACATGGGTATTCGGGTGGAAGACCTATCGACGGGTCCGGTGCTGGTGCAAAACAACATCGTTCACGAAAACAGCAACTTCGGCCTTCTTCTGGACAACAGCGCGGGCAACGCCTCCGCCGAAGCCATCGGCAATCGAGTTTTCCTGAACGGCGACGCGGGGCTGTGGTTGTGGTACTGGCCCGCAGCCCGGGGCAATGTGGTCTATAGTAACGGCGGCGACGGCGTTCACGTTGGCGGCGGCCCAACCGCGCTTCAGAACAACCTAATCTATGACAGCGGCATGGGCTACTACAACATCAACGCGCAGGATTCGCGGGTGCTTATCGAGAACAATACCCTATACGGCGGTGACGGGTTGTACTTGGGGAACCTCGTCGCAACCACCAACCGCAATAACATCATCTGGACACAGGGCAGTGGCAGCGTGGCCATCACGGCGGGGAACCCCGCAGGGTCACCAAACAGCTTCCTGAGCGATTACAATGATTTCTTTGTCACGAATGGTGCCATCGTCGGTTCCTGGGGCGGCATCGGTTGTCCAACACTGGCCAACTGGCAGAGTGCGTCATCTCGGGACGCCAACAGCTTGAGCACCAATCCGTTCTTTGTCGATCCCAACGGCGCCGATGATTGGCTGGGTGGCTATTATGGCGAAGATGACAACTTCCACCTACAATCCACCGCCGGCAGTTGGCACCTCGTGGCATGGTCCAACGATACGAACGACAGCCCGTGCGTCGATGCGGGTGATCCCAGGAGTGCTTTCGCGTTGGAGCCGGTCTGTAACGGACTGAGGGTGAACATGGGCGCCTACGGCAACACCGAGACGGCTAGCAAGTCGGTTTGCTACACGTTGACGGTAACAAATCTGCCCAGCAACGGCGGGAGCATCTCGATGTCACCGCCCGGGGGCTTGTATCCGACCAATCAGCCAGTGACTGTGACGTTGTCGAGCAGCGCCGCCAACTACTTCTACTTCCAGGACTGGGCGAACGACATCAGTACCTCCGCCAACCCGGTTAGCTTCGTTGTCAGTAGCAACATGATGGTCGAGGCGTTGTACGGCGCGTTCTGCCACACCGCCAACGACGTTTGCATTCCCGACTGGTGGCTGGCTCAGTACGGCCTCCCATTGAGCGATGCAGGCGCCGCGGCCGATACGGACGGTGACGGGCTGGCCAACTGGCAGGAATACCTTACGGGCACCGACCCCACCAACAGCGCCTCGTCCTTCCGCATCACGGCGATTGCACAGGAAGGTAACGACATTCGTGTGACGTGGATGACGGGTCCCGACAAGACCAATGCACTACAGGCCGCCGCAGGGGATGCTGGTGGTAGCTATTCCAACGATTTCGCTGACATGTTCACCGTCACCAACACCGTCAGCACGGTGACCAATTGCCTCGATCCCGGCGCGGTGACCAACTTCCCATCGCGCTTCTACCGCGTGCGGCTGGTGCCGTAAGCTGGAATGTGGTGGGCAGCGAGATAATGGGAGCGCTTTGGCGTTCTCGATCGCAAAGGGCAGAGTTGCTACTGCATCACGAGTGTGCGGCCGAGAGGTCCAAGAATACAGGAGCGCAGTCGGAAAGGGTTAAAGTGTGAACCAAAACCCGGGTTCACGACTCGGTGAACTGACCGCCGTCTGCGCTCTCCTTTGTAAGGAATTGACGGCCCATCTCATAAACACTGCTGTCCAAGATCAGGTCATCTTGGACAGCAGCGCGCTGGTTCATGAATTAAAAAAGTTGCGCCCACCGGACCGAGGACAGCGATCCCTCCGCCTAGGTCGAGAAACTCTTGAGCGAATAGACCGCCGGCCGTTCCACATGGGGAATCGACGCGGGTCATCCTACCACGAAGCACAGGTATGGTGGAGTTCGTCCGCGGCGACAAGCGCGTTTGGTGAAGGGTGAGAACTGTCGTGGAACCAGAGCATGATACCCGACAACGGCAAGAAATGCCTTGGCCTGCTACCGGTTCGCGGTAATCAACGTCGCCCCCGTCGCCCTTGTCCATCTCGCCTAACGGGGCGTTTGCGCCGCAGGGTCTTTCGCCGCTTGGGCAGTTCTATACAAACGTCAAGAACTACTGGGTACAACTGAGCCGTCCTGCCCGAAAGCGTTTTCGCTTGCCTCGCCAGAAATTGTTCCAATTCCTCGCGCCTCGAGAACCGAACGGTTGTTCGACCAGGGTTCTCTCCTGTCCATGCGTCACACAGAAACCAACCCACAAGGTAGATGCCATGGTGGCAATCGCCCCTTGCGAGGTAACGGTCGAGAAGTTGTGTCTTCATCGCCTTCTTGACCTCCGGGTGCCAGCACCCTTTCACCTCGACGAAGATTTGCACCGTGTCATAGCCCGCACGCCCCGGGTTCTTTGCCACAGCGTCGATGCGGAGGTCGATGCGGCTTATGCGCTGCACTCTCACCTCGCGGCCAACCACAATGCCACGACCTTTCAAATCACTTTTAAAGTGGTCCTCAAGGAAGTCGGATAGATCCTCTTCTCGCTTTGGATGGTCACCCGCCCACAGCAAGCTCGCCAATCGGGTTCTCCCCGTTAGTCTATCCTGGAAACGGGCAATCGACTCGAGTACCACCCCCGCCAACTGATCGCCAGACTGAACCAAGCGGCTGTCTTGGTTGCCAGCCAACCGGAAAAGTTGATCTGGAGTGGGCGGTTGCCATGTTTGCCGTCGTATTTGCTCTCTAGCGCAATGAAGTACACGACGGAGTAATGGAATCTCGAAGTGCTTCCTTGCCAGCCGCTGCAGGACGGTGTAGCCGTTTTCAGAGCCCGCGTTTGCCAGGTGAGACACGAGACCGTCACGTAGAGAACTGGCATCGCAATAGAGCTATTGCAACTGCAGGCAAACCAGTTTCCAAATTCTCGCCAGACTGCATTTCGAATGGAGTGCTTGGATTGAGTCTCGTACTCCTTCGCCGCGAACTGACGGCTGACAGCTGAAAGCTATTTCACTTTTTTCGCATCGCCCCAGAGTTGCTCGAGGGCGTAACGCTGGCGGAGTTCGGGGTGGAAGATGTGGACGAGCACGTCGTTGTAGTCCATCACAATCCACCGGCTCGGCGGGAACCCGTCACGGTGTTGCGGACGATACCCTTCATCGCGGAGACGATGTTCGATCTCGTTGGCAATGGCTTTCAAGTGCGGCTCGGACGTGCCCGTGCAGATGAAGAAGTAGTCGGCCACGTTGGAAATGCCGCGAACGTCGAGAATGAGCGCGTCCTCGGCCTTCTTGTCGAGGGCAACCTTACGGCACAGCTTGGCCAGCTTTTCGGGGGCGAGACCGCTGTTACCCTTTACCAATAGAGTCGTCGCCTCCGAATGTATTCGCGCACCGCATCGGGAACAAGATAGCGTATCGACCGCCTGCTGGCAACTCGGGCGCGGATGTCCCGCGACGCGATGGCGCAGGCGTGCCCCCGCAACACCTGCTGACGCAACCGCCGCCGGGTCGCCGGGTCCAGGCGCGGGTCGACCACCGGTTTTGGCTCGAACCCCGGCCGCGGCACGGTCACAAACGTGCAGAGTGTCACCAGCCGTCGCACCTCCCGCCACAGATGCAGCTCGCGCAATGAATCCGCCCCGATGATGAAGTACAATGCCGCCCGCGGGTGACGACGCCTCAACTCCGTCAGCGTATCCACCGAATACGATTTGCCGCCGCGCTCGATCTCGAGATCGTCCACGTCAAACCGGTGCTGGCCGTGGATGGCGAGCCGGATCATCCGGAGCCGGTCGCGTCCGCTGGCGAGTTTGTCCACCACTTTGTGCGGGGGGGTGGCCGACGGAATGAAAATCACGCGTTCCAGCCCGAGTTGTTCCAGCGCATCCTGCGCGGTGAGCAGGTGCCCGAGATGGATCGGGTTGAACGTGCCGCCGAGAATGCCGATCTTGCGCTTCTTGTAGATCTTGGCCCGTGCCATTGCCGCCATGATACAAAAGCCGCGCCGGGTAGCCACGCCAAAAAGCTTGGAGGTAATTTGCCACCACCGCTCTTGGAGCGCGGGACGCCCGCCCAACTGCTCCGTTCCCCGTCCTTGATTCGCGCGGCAATGTCCGCTAGAAGTATGCCGCCATTGTGAAGTCGGTCAATCGCACACGCCCCACCTGGGTCGCCAATGTCGAGACGTTGGCGTATCTCTACGTGTTCAACGTCCTCCTACTGGGATTCGTCGGCCGGAGTTATCTGGCGAGCATACCAGCCGGCACGTCGTGGGGAGGATGGACGGTGGCCGCGCTGGCCTACCTAGCGAATTTCGCCCTGCTGGCGCTCGTACCGGCGATTCTGTCGCTGCTCGTGTCGTCCATCCCCCGGCGCTGGCCGCTGTTGATCATCGCGCCGTTGCTGTTCGGGCTGCTCAACGTGTTCATTTATGCGGACTCGATCATCTACGTGCTGTGGCATTTTCATTTCAATGGCATGGTGTGGAACCTCCTGACGACGAGCGGCGCCGGCGATACGGTCACCGCCGGCTCGGGCACGGTGGCCTACACCGTCGCGGCGATCGTCACGATCTTCGTGCTGGAATACGGCTTCGCCGGCTGGGCGCTTCCCTGGTCGCAGAGGCGCGGTCTCATCGGGCGCGGACCCGGCAAGCGGCCGTTGGCCGTCACGGGCGCCGTGGTGCTGCTGCTGATCTTTGCCGACAAAGCGATCTACGGAGTCGGCAGCCTGCGTGACGACATGGAAATCGTCCGGCTACGAACCATCTTGCCGTTGTACCAGCCGGTCACCTTTAAGCGGTTCGCCCACCGCGTGCTCGGCATCGACGTGACTCCGAGGCCGCAGTTGAAATTGTCGGCGGGCGGCTCGCTCGATTATCCCAAAGCCCCGCTTCGATTCCCCACCGGCGGCCCGCGACCCAACGTCGTCATCATCGCCATCGAAGGCGCCCGCGCCGACATGCTGACGCCCGGCGTCATGCCCCATCTGTTCCGCTGGGGCGAGACCCATCTCGTGTTCGACGACAACTACAGCAGCGGCAACACGACGCGGTACGGGATCTTCGGCCTGTTGTACGGCATCAACGGCACCTACTGGCAGGGCGCCCTGGCCGTACACGAAAGCCCCGTGCTGATTCGCGCGCTCAAGCAGATGGGCTATCACTTCCGCATTCTCTCCTGCACCGACCTAGATTTCCCCGAGTTCCGCGGCACGGCGTTCGTCGACGTCCTCGATGCCATCACCGACAAATGGCATTGTCCCCAGCGCGTCGACCGCGATCGTTTGATGACGGATGCGTTCGTCCAATTCGTCGACGAGAATCAGGGGCCGTTCCTCGCGTTCATGTTTTATGACGCGTCACACCAGCCGTACCTGTTTCCCCCGGCCGACGCCGTGTTCGACACGGGCACGGCGGGACCCGAAATCAACTACGTCAAGCTCGCCCGTGAAGGCGGCGACATGCATTTCATCGAGAACCGCTACCGCAACAGCCTGCATTACGTCGACGCCCAACTCGGACGCGTGTTCCAAACCCTCGACGACCGGCACCTGCTCGGCAACACGCTGGTCTTCATTGTCGGCGACCATGGCGAGGCGTTCGGCGAACTGGGGTTGTTCGGGCACGACAGCGCGTTCGACCGTTACCAGACGAAGACGCTGTGCGTGGCGAACATCCCGGGCGTCCCGCCGCAGCACGTCCACCGCATGACCAGCCACGAGGACGTACCCGCCACCGTGCTCACGTACCTGGGCGCGGAAAACCCGTTGGCCGATTACACGCAAGGATTGCCGCTGATGACCAACGCGACGCGGCCGTTCGTCTTTATCTCGAGCTGGAGTGATTCGGCCATCGTGAACACGAACACGATCACTTCCTTCGGACTGGAAGCGTACAACGCCGACATCTCCATCCTCGACACGAACGATGTGCCCCTGCCCAATCAGCGCGCGGCGCTGGCGAGCCACCGCAGCGAACTGGTTGCGGCCATGGAATCGATGCGCCAATTCAAGAAGTAACGCCGTCGGGTCACGCTTCCTCGCGGGGATGTTGGGAGGGAGCGGACGCGGTCGGAGCGAGTTTCCGTTTCTGGATGAGGTGCAGGTTGCGCATGTAAATGGCGCTGTTCGGCAGGTAGGCCAGGATTCCCACCGGATCGCGCTGGAAGATGAAGTACAGGCACATGATGACGCTCCCACCGATGCTCCAGTACCAGAACGTGACCGGGATCACGCTCTCGCCGCGTCTCTCGGAGGCAATCCACTGGACGAGAAAGCGCGTCGAAAACACAATGTTGCCCATGAACCCGAAAATGGTGAGGTAACTCCAGTCCAGTCCCCACATGCGGTGCGGTTGGGCAAACCAGGTGACGGCAAGCAAAGCGGAGCACATCGCAGCAACCCTCCTCTTCAGTTGATGGTTTCGGTGACGTCGAACTGGAGCCGGCGCTTTTTCATCCAGCGCACCGCCAGCAGATCGGCGAACGACTTGAACAGCCGGTTCCACACGCCGTAATGGCTCTGCCCGGAAAAGCGCGGGTTGTTCGTCACGGGGATCTCCGTGACGGTGAATCCTTCCATCCTGATCAGCGTTGGCAGAAACCGGTGCGCGCCTCGGAAGAACTTGATGTTCGCCACGCATTCACGCCGAAACGCCCGATAGGTGCAGCCGGCATCGGCGATGTTCTCGCCCGAGAGTTTGTTGCGCACCCAGTTGGCGATGCGCGACGACGCGATCCGGACGAAACTGTCACCCTGCCCCCGCGATTCGACGCGCGTCCCGCAGACGCAATCGTAGGTCTTCAGGGCTTCCAGGAACTTCGGCAAATCGCGCGGATCGTTCTGCAAATCGGCGTCCAGCGTCACGATGAACCGGCCCCGCGAGAACTGCATTCCCGCCCAACTGGCCGCGCTCTCGCCGCAGTTGGATTCGAACCGCTGCGCCCGCACCACGGGATCGGCCGCCGCCAGTTCCTCGAGGATTTCCCAGGACTTGTCCCGGCTGCAATCGTCGGTCACCACCACCTCGTAGCTGACGCCGAGCGGGTCCACCGCGTCGTGAATGGCTTTCACGAGCGGACGCAGGTTGCCCTCCTCGTTGTAACAGGGAATGACGAGGCTGATCTCGGGTGCCGGTGGCGTCATTTCTTACCGTAGAACTCCGCGATCCGATCGCAGACGTAATCCACGTCGTCCAGCGACAACCCGCCGTGAATCGGCAGCGACAGGATCTCGCCCACCGCCTTCTCGGTGCGCGGCAGCTTCGGGATGTCCTTGAACAACTTCGCCATCGCGGGTTGCTGGTGGTTGGCCACGGGATAATGGATGCCCGTGCCGACGCCCTGTTCCTGAAGAAACTTCATCAGGGCGTCCCGCTTGCCGCCGCAGCGGATGACGTACATATGATAGACGTGCCGGGCATAATCGCGTTCGGGCGGCGTGGGTACGATCCCCTTCAACCGCTCGTTGTACCGGGCCGCCACCCGGCGCCGGCCATCGTTCAACTCGTCGAGGTGTTTCAGTCCGACCCGGCCGATGGCGGCCTGGACTTCGTTGAACCGCAGATTGTAGCCGATCTCGTCGTTGGTGTACTTGTCTTTCCGGCCGTGGTTGCGGAGTTTGCGGAGACGTTCGGCCAGGGCATCGTCGTTGGTACAAATGCATCCGCCGTCGCCCATCACGGTCAGGTTCTTGGACGGGAAAAACGAGAACGCGCCGCAGAACCCCATCGAACCGACGGTCCGGCCCTTGTACTTGGCGCCCTGTGCCTGGGCGCAGTCTTCGATGACCCACAGATGGTGCTTTTGCGCAATCGCGAAAATCCGGTCGAGGTCGGCCGGATGACCGTAGAGATGCACGGGCAGGATGCCGACCGTACGCGGCGTGATCGCGGCCTCGAGTTGCCCGACGTCGAGGCAATACGTGTCGTCGATGTCGATGAACACCGGCTTGGCGCCCCAGTGGCACATCGGCTCGATGGACGGAAACGCCGTGTGCGACGGCACGAGCACTTCGTCGCCGGGTTTCAGTCCCATTGCCTGGTGCGTCATGAGCATCGCCGCCGTCCAGTTGCAGGACAGCACGGCGTGTTTCGTGCCGGTGTGCTTGGCCAATTCGGCTTCGAACGCCTCACACTCCTTGGCGAGGATGTACCAGCCGGATTCGAGCGCGCGCAACGCGGCCTGCTTTACTTCGTCGGTCAGATAAACTTTCGAAAGTGGAATCTTTTGCATGGTCCTCCTGGCAGATTTGGTTACGTCAACTTCACGGTCTGACCGAGCCGGACGGATTCCAGCGCGGCCTCGATCACCCGGACCGCCTCGTACCCCGCCCGGCCGTCCGCCAACGGCGCCTGGCGGGTCTGCATCGAGTCGACAAACGCGCGCAACTCGGCCAGCAACGGTTCCTCGGGCGGAAACTCGAGCTGATGCGTCGCGCCTTCCTCGGCCTTGGCGTCCCGGCCGGCGACCACGTGGCGATTGGCAAACGTCCGGATCTTGTACTGGGCGACGTTGTAATCGCACACCGCGCTCAACGCGTCGCCCAGCACCTCGACCGAGCGGAATTTCCCGGGTGAATGATACCCCGTGTGCACGGTGGCAAACACGTTCGGCTCGTATTCCATGGCCACGTACGATTCGTCTTCCATGCCGCGTCCCATGAAATCCTGCATCAACGCCGTCACCCGCACCGGCGACCGGCCGAGAACGTAATTGAACAAATCGATGAAATGGATCGCATCGGCAAACGTCACGCCGCTGTCGTTGCGGGGACGTTTGAACCCGCTGAAATCGCCCCGCAAGATCTTGACGCGGCCGAAATCGCCACGGCCAATTGCGTCGCGGAGCCACTTCGACGCGGGATCGAACCGGAAGATGTGGCCGACCTGCAGGATGCGTTTCCGCTGCCCGGCCAGGTCAGCAAGGGCCCGCCCGTCTTTCGCCTGCAGCGTAATCGGTTTCTCGACGAAGACGTCCTTGTCCGCCTCCAACAACTCGCGGCACAATTCGTAATGCGTTTGCGCCGGCGTCACCACCACTGCGCCGTCCACCTGCGCCGCGAAATCGCGGTAGTTGGTCGTCAAATGTTTGTCGTCCAAACCCAACCCGCGCGCCTGTTCCAGCCGCTTGGCATCGACCTCCGCGACGAACAACTCGATCGGCAGCGATTTCAGCACGCGCAAATGGTTGGCTCCCCAGCGTCCGACTCCCAACAGCAGAATCCTGGTCATGGATCAGTAGTCCCTCCAATGGTCAGCGCATCGTCGCAAAACAGCGCGGGCTTGCAACACAATAAACATGTCACAACATTATCCGTCGCCAGCGGCCAACACAGTCTGTAGCCGCCGCGGCCGGCATCAGTCACGCGGCACCCGCAGTGTCCGACCCGGGGCGAGAACGGCCGACTCGGCAAGTTCGGTTGCCCCGTGGACCAATTGGGCCCGCACCGGGTGCGGCGCGTCAGATTCGTTCGTGACCTGCACCGCGCCCGCGCCGGCCGCATCGGCTGCAACGACAACCTCGGCAGCGCTCGCGCGGACAACCCGGGCACCCTCCATCTGCACGCGCCATGGTCCCCAGCAGGCCGCCATCGACCGCGTCCACTCCAGTCGCGGGTGATTGCTGACGATCTGTACGAACGGTTTCCCCGTGGCTGGCCAGCGGGCCAGTTCGTGCAGGCTCGGCGCGTTGGTCCCCCGGCACGACTCCAACCGCGCCAGATCGTGGACCGCGACAAACGCCGCCGCGTCGCCATCGAGCAATCGCGCCGCGCGCTGGAACGACACGACCCGGCGCATCGGGCCGAGGTAGAACTGGAGCGCGAATGGGTCGTCCACGTGCGTGAGCGGGAACTGGCGTCCCACCTGTTGGCGGATTTGCGTGGCCAACTGGATGATTCCTTCGGTCTGGGGCACGTAAACGGTCCGACTCGCAGCCCACGAGTTGAACGGCACCAACAAACCCAGGATGACAACCGTCACCGCCACCGAGGCCCAAACCACCGTTTGCGGTTCGAAACGCGCGGCGAACCTGGCGAGTTCACGTCCCCCCAAGAGCGCCGCAGCCGGGATCAGCGGCCAGAGCAGGTCGCCGCGCTGGTGTGGGGAACAGGAGAAACAGAATAATCCCACGAAAAACCAACAGAACAAAAACCGTTCGAACCGCCGCTGGCGCGGGTCGGAGGCCGGACGGCGCCACACCCGCCAGAATCCCGCACAAGACAGCAAGCTCCACGGCGCAAACCGAGCCAGGAAATACAACGTTGGCTTGTAGAACCCTTTCCCTGCCGGGGCCCCGCGCTCGTCGCTCAGGGTTTGCGTCGCCAGTTCTTGTTTGAGCATCTTGTTGACGAGTGGCGGACCTTCGCGCACGTAAGACCACCCAAACCATCCACCGACGAGCACGACGAACACCGCGATCCCCAGCCAGTGCGACCCTTTCAACGGCAACGGAGTCCCTCCCCGCCATTCCCAGAAAACGGCCACCAGCCCGACGAGACCGATCAGAATGCCGAGCGGCCCTTTCGTCAACGTCGCCAGCGCCGCCGCGAGCCAGAACCACGTCCATCCCCGCCCCGACATCCAGGCACGGCAAGCCAGCAGCGCCGCGACGGCCACGGCCAGGGCGAACACGCCGTCGGTGCGCGCGAGTGCCACCTGTTTGTTGCTGGTGAACGAGAGCAGATACATCAGCGCCCCGAAGAATCCCGACAGCAATCCGAATTGCGCGCGACCGACGGCGAAAATCAGCCAAGCCAGCGCGAGCGTCGACGCGGCTGCGGGAAGGTAGAGCGTCACCAGATCGAGCCGGCCTAAAGGATAAGCCGCCACCGCCGCCAGCCAGGTGTACATCGGAGGTTTTGAGGTGATATCGTCGTACTGATCCCGTTGGCACAACCAGTTGCCGTTTTGCAGCACGTCCATCACATACGCCGCCGGGCGTTCCTGGTCCTTGCCCATCAGGTCCGGCGGACCGGCCAAGCGGATCGCGAACATCGCGATGGCGACGACGCCCAGGAACAAATATGCCGCGCGGACGGCCCACGGTCGGTCCCAGAGTGCGTTCGTCATCGCGCTCATAGAACACGCAAACAAAAACGCCTGTCAAGTCCTGAAAGCCCGCCGCCACGCGCGAGTTTTTGGTTGGACAAATCATCGGGCGCTTCCGACACTCAATTCCCGTATGGCTCTCCGCGAGAAGGTCGTCATCGCCCCCGGCTGGCAGGAGTCGCTGCGCCAACACGGGCTGGACCGCGTCGACACGCTCCACGCCGCCTCGACCGGCGGCGACCTCTTACTGGGCCGCCGCGCCACCGAATTGCGACGCGTCCGAGTCGGCGACGGCGCGGCGACACGGACGTTGTATATCAAGAAGTATTGGTACCCGACCGCCCGTCTGCGCTGGAGCGGGTTCTGGCGGGGGACGTTCCTCGGCGCGTCGAAAGTCCGGACCGAGTTTGAAAACCTGGGCCGGCTCCGCGCCTGGGGGTTGGACGCGCCTGCCGCCGTCGCCTACGGGGAAGAGCGGGATGGACGCTGGCTCCACCGGTCGTTTCTCATCAGCGAAGGCGTGCCGGAGGCTTTCCCGCTGGACTTGTTCATCCGCGATTATCTACCGTCCCTGGAACGGCGCGATCGCCGGCGGGTGCGCCGGGAAACGATCGAGCATCTCGCGGATACCACCCGGAAAATGCACGAGCGCCGGTTCGTTCATCACGATTATTTCTGGCGCAACATTCTCCTGAGCGGCACCTCGCTCGACCATTTCTTCCTGATCGATTCACACAAGGGCCACTGCTGGAAACCGTGGATGGAGACGCGCAGCCGCGCGAAAGACCTGGCTACGTTGGACGCGCCCGCGCCGTGGTTCTTCCGGCGGAGCGAGCGGTTGCGCTTCTTCTTGCGCTATCGGAACCATCCCCGACTGACGCCGGACGACAAGCATCTGCTGCGTCTCGTCTTGCGCGTGGCCGAACCGCTGCGCGCTCCGCAATGGGAACGAGTGCGCCGGGCTCGCCGGCTTCCGGGCCGGCGGAGGTCGGCCGCGAGCACCCAACAGATGTCCCCCTCGCTCTGGAAACGGTTCCGCTACCGCCTGGAAGGTGGATTGTTGGAATTGCTGGCGGCTACGGTTCCCCTGCTCCCGCGGAAGACGCTGGTGCGTCTCGCCAACGCCGCTGGCCGGCTGGCGTTCCACGTTCTCGGGCGGGAACGACGCACCGCGCTCACGAACCTGGACATTGCCTTCGGACAGAGCAAGTCGGCGGAAGAGAAACGGGCCATTGCATGCACGGCGTTCCAAACCGTCGCCCGGAGTCTGCTCGGCCTGTTTTGGTCGCGGCGGGTGACGCGCGCGACGTTCGAGAGATGGATCGAAGTGGACCGGGACAGTCTGCGGCCGGTGGAGAACGCGCGGGCGCGTGGCCGGGGCATCATCTTCGTGACGCCGCATTACGGCGAGTGGGAATTGCTCGGACTGGCCACGGCGTTGTACGGCTTTCCCATCACCATCGTGATGGAACAGATCCGCAATCCGCGCATCGCGCGCCTGTTCCAGCGGCTGCGGAGCCGCGAGGGCAACCGGATCATTCTCCAACGGTTCGCGCTGACCAAGTTGTACAAGGCGCTGAAGCGGGGTGAGTACATCGCCCTGTTGATCGACCTGAACGCCGTGCCCAGCCGCGGCGGGATCTGGCTGGATTTCTTCGGCAAACCCGTGTTCAGCTATTCGGTCGCGGCGGGACTGGCGCTGCGCACGGGAGCGGCGATTGTTGGCGGCGTGGCGTACCCGTCGTCCGACGGACGGGTTCGCATTGTGTACGGGCCGGAGATTCCGTACTCGGTCACGGGGGATGAGGAAACGGACATGCGCGTGATCAGCCAAGACTGTCTGCGCTACTGCGAAGAGGTTATCCGTCAGCGGCCCGAGTTTTGGTTGTGGCTGTACCGGCGTTGGAAGTTTCGGCCCATGGTGGAATTGCGCGATTTTCCGGATTACTCGCGCTACCTCGAGGAGGTACCCCGACCGCGCGCGCAAACGGTCAGCGCCAGCCAGAGCCCCAGTGTCCCCCAACAGAGCGGGCCGTAAGCCTGGGCGGCCCGGCTACCGGCCAAGCCCAGACCGAGTATGGCAAACCACCCGAGCGCCGCGCCGGCCACCCGGCGCAGGGCTCCGTCCGTCGCCCCGACAGCCACCGCGACCAAGGCGGTCACCGGCAACAACAACAGCATGAAGTAGTGCGACCACGAGACCGGCGGAATCAGCAGCATCCAGCCGATCGAAGCCGACAAGATGTGCACTTCGTTCGCGCCGTTGACCCGTGACCCGACAACGCAAATCACCGCCGCCACGATCAAGCCGACGGACATCCCGATCCACCGTCCGTTCGGGTTGCCGGTCAGCCTGGTAAACACGGCAGACAACGACTGGTTGCGCGGCAACTGCGAACTCAACAACTGGCCGTAGAGCGGATTGTCCGTGCGCTCCGACTCCGCTTCGAGGGCCGGTTTCCCAATGACGCTCACCCATTCCCTGACGTAGCTGATGTTTTTCTGCCACCCGTACACTGCCGCGGGGAGGATGAACGCGCCGACTGCCGTGAACGCCAGGGTCGCCGCGACGAACCGCCAGCGTTTTCGCCACACGAAATACGCCAGCAAAGCAACGGGAAACACCTTCAACAAAATGCCGCCGGCAAAACAAACCGCGCCGCGTCCATCCTGTCCTTTCCACGCGTAAAACAACGCTGCCGTAAACAACCACAGCAACACCGGCGATGTCTGTCCCCGTGCCAGTGCGGACATCAGCGGAAACAAGACGAGCAACGGAGGAAGCGCGTATAAGACGAGCCGATCCCCTTCGAAGTTCAACGTCGCCTTCACGAGCGAAGCGCACATCCTGACCGACGCCGCAACCAGGATCACGGACAACACGTACCACGTGAGCGACGCCCAAAACGTGGACAGCAAAGCGAACGGCACCATCAAGATCGCGAAGAGCGGCGGATAGATGTAATACCAACCACGCCGGTTGTGTGCTTGATAAATGTCCGTGCCGTTCAGCACCGACAACCCGGCCGCCGTATCCACCGTCAAATCGCACCGATGAACGCGCGATCCCCAGTGTTTCCCTCCCCAAGTGTACGGCCCGGCCCGATAGACCGTGCTGATTCCCAATCCCACCACCAGGGCAACGGCGCCGACGATCATCAAGGCCCGCAACCACGGAGGTAGCGTCCCGCTGGCGCTCGAAGACGGAGGGTGCGATGTCATCCTGTGGCCGCATTGTAAATGAACCGGGTTCGCTGTCGAGTTCAACGGCGACCGTTGACGGCCTGCGCTTCCCTTCTTGACCAAGAACGCCGGCGCAACCTATTGTCGCCCACAAATGGCATCAGACGGCAAGACCAAGAGGCGCGTTGTTCTGCTCATCGGGGCCGTGGCGGCCATTGCGGCAATCGCCAGCCTGATCGATCGCCTGAATTACTGGTACCGTCAGCAGTGGCATTATGATGCGTCGCTGCAAGACCTGCCGCCCGTGGACCGGTCGCATTGGCCCACGCCCCCCGTGGCGTGGTCCAAGGAAACGGTCGAAGTCCAAGCCGCGACGCCGGACGGCCTCAAGCCCGTTCACGTGACCTACTACGTCAATTCGATCGGAATGAAGCTGGTGCGAATCGAGCCCGGCACGTTTATGATGGGACTGCCCAAAAAACTGGCGAGAAGAGTCGGGCCCGCCCATCCCGTCGGCGGCCCGATGTACACGCAACACCGGGTCACGCTCACGAAGCCGTACTGCATCGGCGCGTTCGAGGTCACCAACAAGCAATTTGACATGTTCGACACCGGCCACAAACACCGCCGTCCGTTCTACCAACAGGGGCCGGCCGGCGACCAACAACCGGTCGAACCGGTCCACTGGCAGGAAGCACAATTGTTTTGCCGTTGGCTCTCGGAAAAGGAGGGACGACTGTACGGCTTGCCCACCGAGGCTCAGTGGGAATACGCCTGCCGCGCCGGCACCACGAATCGCACGTACTGGGGCGACAACGTCGACGACCGTACCAAGGCCAACGTCGGCGGGATCGACGGTGGGAAACAGCACCTCCACTGGGCCGACGACGGCTATGAGTACACGGCGCCCGTCGGCTCGTTTCCGCCGAATCCGTGGGGCCTGTACGACATGATTGGCAACGCCCGCGAATGGGTGGCCGATTGGTATGCGCCGTTCACCAGCCAACCGGCGATCGATCCCGTCGGCCCGCCCACGGGCCACTGCCGCGCGAACAAGAGCGACGGCTGGATCAACTCGCTGAACCGGGTGTGCTCGGCCTACCGCGACGGGGATGCGCCGCACGACGTGAAAGACGTCCACGGATTTCGCGTGAGCTGCGCGGCTGACTGAAACGGCCATGACCGAGCGCTCCATTTCCTACCGCGGCCGGGTCAAGTACGACGCCCGGCAGTCGCAGAAATATCAGCGTCGCAAGCCGCGCAAACACCAGGCGGAGATGCGGTTGATCGAACGCGCCTTTGCCCTCATTCCGAAACCGTGCAGCGTGCTGGATGTGCCCTGCGGCGGCGGCCGGGTCATGCTCCACCTGGCGCGCCTGGGTTACACGGTCAGCGGCGCCGATTTGTCCGAGCCGATGCTGGCCATCGCACGCGCGAACGTCGCCCAGGCGGGTCTCTCGTGCCCGGTCGAGCAGCAGGACGTCGAGAAATTGACCTATCCGGACGGACGATTCGACGCGGTGGTCTGCTTCCGCTTGTTCCATCACTTTCCGAGCACCGGGATCCGGCAGCGGGTGGTGAACGAATTGTGTCGCGTGGCTCGCCGCTCCGTCGCGCTCTCGTATTTCAGCCCGTATTCCGTGCAATCGGTCCGGCGCAAACTCAGCGGGCGGGACACCGACCGGTTCTCGATGTCATTGGGTGAGATAGCCGGCTATTTCGCCGCCGCCGGCTTCCGGCTGGTCAAAGATCTCGCCCAGATGCCGCTCGTCCACACGCTGCATCTCGCGGTGTTTGAGCGAGTACCCGGCCGTGAGCCCGCGGTTCACGCCCGCGCCACAAAGTAACTCCGCCGGCAGATTCCGCAGACCCGGTCTTCCCCGACCGCGACGGGTCGCGGCCCGGGGATACCGAGCAATTCCCGGCGATAAGCCTTTTCGAACGCGCACCGCGCGCGCGCCGGGCCGGCCCCGAATCGCCACACCAGGAACTCACCGCCGGTGCGGTCGCGGAACCGGTCCGGGTTCGCCAGAACGGCGTCCAGCCCGCCCCCGGCGTACTGGCGGCGAACGTACCAGAGCAATGCTTCCCCGCGGTGGACCGCCATCTCGTGTGTGTGTTGGCGCCAGTGCCGCGCGATGCGGGCGGCCAGCACTTCCCGTTGTGCCTCGGCCTCACGGGCCACGCGTGCGGCGTGTTGCTGGAACTCGCTGCCATAAGCTTCGTAGAATGCGTCGGTCAATTGTACCTGGGCGCCGATCAAGGCCAGGTTCGCCAGCCGTTCGCTGAGGTCGAGCGCGCGGCGGCACGCGATCTTGTCCAGGTCGACCAGGCAAAGCGCTCCGGTTTGGGGGAAGACCAGCAGGTTCTTCGGGCTCAGATCGCCGTGGACCAGCCCGGCGTCGTGCATCCGGCGCACCAACCGACCCAGTGCCTGCTGCGCACTTGGCGAACGCAGTTCCTCACCACCGGTCAACGGCTGGTAGCCGGCCGGCTGTTCGGTAATCAACGAACTCTCCAGCAATCCGCGCCAACTCCAACGTTCCCCGTGAGCCAGATGGGGCACGGCCGGGATCCCGAGTGCCTGCAAACGCGGCGCGAGTTTCCATTCCACGCGGCTACGCGGCGCCTTGAAAAAAAACTTCGTCGGCCAGAGCAGGCGGTTTTCGTGGTGGTAGCGTTTGCGGTAGAAGACCCGGTTGCCGATCTGGTGCCGGGTCACCGAGGTCACGGGCGATTGTTTGACGGTCTGCCCGGTGTCGTCCAGTATCCGGGGCATCAACTGCTGGAACTCCGGCGCCAACTCCCATCGCAGCCCCCGCTGTTCGATCCGGTCCACGCGCCGCATCCTATGAGACGCATTCATCCTCGTCAATGCCCGCGCGATTTGGCTGGCAAGCGTTCCCTGCCGCTCGCTATAAAGCAACCATGCAAACGGCGCTCCAGTTGTCGGTGGCGATCATCACGATGAACGAGGAGCGGAACCTGCCGCGTTGCTTGGAAAGCGTGCGCGGGCTGGCAGCGGAAATCGTCGTGATCGATTCCGGATCGACCGACAAGACCCAGGAACTCGCCCGGCAGCACGGCGCGCGAGTTGAGGTTCATCCCTGGCAAGGCCACGTGGCGCAGAAGAGCCACGCGTTGCGCCGGTGCACCCAGCCGTGGGTGCTGAACCTGGACGCCGACGAGGCGCTGTCGCCCGAGTTGGCCGCGTCGATCCGCGCGCTCTTTGCCGGCAGCGGTCCCAACGAGGATGGGTTCTGGGTGAACCGGCGCACGTTTTATCTCGGCGATTGGATCCGCCACGCCTGGTATCCCGAATGGCGGCTGCGCCTGGTCCGGCGGGAACGCGCCGACGTTCGGGGGCTGGACCCACACGAGCGACTGCTGGTGGACGGACCGACGGCGAGGTTGCAGGGCGATCTCCTGCACTATTCGTTTCGCGATTTGCGCGACCATCTCGAACGGACGATTCGCTATGCGCGGATCATGGCTGACTCGTATGCCAGCCAGGGAAGATCGTTTCGGTGGTCCATGTTCGTGTTCTCACCGTGGTATGCGTTCTTCAAGCGGCTGGTGCTGAAACAGGGCTGGCGCGATGGCTGGCGCGGGTGGATGATTGCGTTCGTCAGTTTCTTCAGCTCGTTTGCCAAGTCCGCCTTTCTGCTGGAAAAACAGCTCACCGGCGCCAGCAAACCAACCGATGCCTGACCGTCAGAGAAGCGCGTGCGCCGACGGCGATGATCCCCGGCGCCGCGCCGTCATCTCCAGCATCTCGCGGTAATGAAACCAACGGCCCTTGGCGCGATACTGTCGGTGAACGTCGCCCACCAGGCCGAAATAAACGTAGTAGAACGCGGCCTTGACCATGTTCGGCAGGATGCTCGAGAGCAGGCCGCGCTGTTTGTACAAGAACCGACTGCGCCCCTGGAGCCGGTGGCGCCGCCGGAAATATTCCTCCGTCAACCGGCTCCGGTCGATCTCGTGGACGACTTCGGCCCTGCGGACATACCCGATCCACCCGCCTGTTGCCCGAATCCGGTCGGCCAATTCGTCGTCCTCGCTAAAGCCGGCGGCCCCGGGCCCGAGGCATTCGTTGAACGGTCCGACCTTCTCAAACACCGCGCGTCGCACGGCAATGTTCGCGCCGCGCAGGCTGTTCTGCGGCGTGTCCGGCGGGAAATCCGCCCGCACGATGCAGCTCCGGTAGCGCTGCAGCAACTGTCGCAAATCCGGGTCCGCCTTCGCCTCCGGCGGCCACAACACGGCTCCCTGGGCCGCGGCGCAGTCGTGGGTGGCGAAATAGTCCCACAACTCCCGCAGATGAGACGGATCCACCACCACGTCGTCGTCGACGAACACGAGTGCGTCGCCGTGCGACACTTTGATCGCGGCATTCAGTGCGCGGGATTTGCCCGGTTGTTCGACTCGCAACGTCTGGCGTGCTCCACCGCGCGCCGCCCAGCCGCCCAACACCCGCGGCGTGTCATCGGTCGACCCGTTATCGACAATGACCGTCTCATACGGCACGGGCGGCGGCTGAAGCCGGTCGAGGCTCGCCAGCAACCGGCGCAAGCTAGCGACCCGGTTCCGCGTGGCAACGATGACGGAAATTGCCGGTGAATTCACGTTGTCTGACATTGATTTCTTCCGATGTCCGAACGAGGCCGTCGCGCAGAAGGCCGAACGACCGACGGGATTCGAGTCCCTCACTGACCCAAACCGCTGAGCGACCTCGTCAGGATGCAACGTCTCCAGATTAAAGCGGCCCGCCCGGAATCGCAAGCCGCGCCTTTCGCGCCACCAACATTCGTTGGCCCCTTTCGGGTCAACCGCCGGCGACCGATTTCCCGGGAGTCCAGGCGCCGCGGCAGAAAAAGCGGTTGTCGCAGACCGTGCAATTGGCTAAGAATGGCCGTGCCATGATACGCGGCGATGGAGGACGTCTACGGCGGGAACGGGACGGTCGGGAGGTCGGCAACTGAACTCGCCCGTCGCGATCCTCATAGTCAACGGCGGCCAGGAACCAGGCAACGGCCGCTGGTTGCAGTTTTGCGTGGACAAGGTTCGCGAGCACTCGCGCGACGAGCCGTATCATCTCTACGTGTGGAACAACAACGTAGACGATCCGTGGGTCGCGCAGTTCCTGGCGCCGGCTGCCGACGCCACGTTGGTGAACCGGGAGCGGATGGCCCTGGTCCGGGGCCACCCCGTGCAGGGCTCGTTGCAGCACGCGATGTGTCTCCAGCGCCTGTACGAAGCCGCCCGCCTCAACGGCGCCAATTACATCGTCACCCTGGACACGGACGCGCATCCGATCCGTGACGGCTGGCTGCGGGAATTGACCTCGGCGCTGAATCGAAAAACCGTGCTGGCGGGCGTTTGGCGCGACGAACTGGCCCCGGCGATCGAGCCGTACGTCCACCCGAGTTGCCTGTGCACGACGGCGGAATTCATCGAAGCCAACAAACTCCGGCTGGACTATCTGCCCGGGGACAGCACCACGCGGTACGACACGCTGTCGTGCCTGACCGAGAAGGCGCGGCAACTCGGATTGAATTGCCACGCGTTGCGCCGGTCCAATCGCAATCAGATGCACCGGCTCATGGGCGGCATTTACGGCGACCTGATTTATCACCACGCCGCCGGGTCGCGGCGCACCATCATGTTTTGGGGCGACCGCCGTTCGCAGGAACTGGAACGATGGAACCAGTACCTGCGCGACCAGTTGAACGTGCTCTTGTTCGCCCACCACGACCGGTACATCAACTGGCTGCGCGGCACGCAGGATTTCGTGTTCGTGCTCGGCATGCATCGGAGCGGCACCAGTTGTCTGGCGGGCGCATTGGAAGCCTGCGGCCTGTTCCTCGGAGACGTGAGCCGCGCCAACCCGTACAACGAACGCGGCAACCACGAGCTGCCGTCGGTCGTGACTCTCCACGAGGAGATTCTCCGGTCCAACGGCGGGAGTTGGTCGGCGCCGCCACCCCGGATTAGCGTCAACTCCGCCCAACAACAGGCGATCCGCGACGTGGCCGCCAAGTTGTCCGCCCACGCACCCTGCGGATTGAAAGAGCCGCGGATGCTGCTGTTCGTCGAGCATTGGCTCGACGTCGCCGGCCCGGGCAAGATGGTCGCGTCGTTCCGTCACCCCGGCGCGGTGGCACAATCGTTGGCCCGACGCGACCAGATGCCGGAGGCCCAGGCCCACGAGCTGTGGTTGCGCTACAACCGGCGCCTGATCGAACTGCACCGCCAACACGGGTTCCCGCTGCTGGAATTCGACCTCAGCAACGTCGACGCCTACTGCGCGACGGTGGCCGGTGCGGCCGTGCGGCTCGGGCTCGACCCGCGGGTGCACCGGGTCCGGGAGTTCGTGAGCCGCGAGTTGGACCACAGCGACGCGGCCCAACAGCCGGTCCCGGCGGTCTGCCGGGAAACGTACGAGTATTTGATGGCGCACCGTTACCAGCCCGATCCATTCGAGAAATTGGTGGTCGAAATGGCCGGCCAACGCGATTTGCAGCCGCTGCCACCGCCGGCGGAGCCGGGCCAGGACGGCGGAAAACGAAAACGACCGTACCTGAACCGGTTGCGCCAGCTCTTGGGAAAACGCTGAGAAGAGCGGGCGGCTATGATTCTGACCGACGACTTTGTTTTTATCCACGAGCCGAAGACGGGGGGCACGTTCGTCACCGAAATGCTCCGGCGCATTTACGAGCCGGCCAAGAAAGCCGGCCCGATCACCCGCGCGCTGCGCCGGGCCCGGGACGGCCGAAAGCTGATGGTCGATACGCGGAAACATGGGACGTGCAGCGAAATCCCCCGGTCACACTGTCGCCAGCCCATCCTCGCCACGATTCGGAACCCGTACGACCGGTACGTCTCGCAATATGAGTTTGCCTGGTGGAAAGACCGTCCGCCGGCCCACTGGGACATCGAGAAGCTCCGCAAACAGTTCCCGCACTATCCGCACCTGACGTTCGCGGAATTCGTTGGCTTGAGCAACACGCTGTTCATGCAACTCAAGAACGACCGGTTCCCGCCCGACGAGAGCCTGGGACGACAGACCGAGCAGTTCGTGAGATACTTCTTCCGTCGACCCGAGCAGGTCTTTCCCGCCATCGACGCCGATTATCTCGCGGCCCGTCGGTTTGAAGCGGATATGTTCCCCGTGGAGTTCATCCGGACCGACCGGTTGAACCAGGAACTCCACGAGTTTCTCGTGAAAATCGGACACGCGCCGGGCCGGGTCGAGTTTATCCTCGGGGCGAACAAGGTTTTCCCCAAGGAAGGGGGACGCGCCAACGACCAGCCCTGGCAAAACTATTACACCCCCGAACTGAAGCGCGAAGTCAGGACCAAAGAGCGGCTCCTGTTCTCCCTGTTCCCGGCGTTTGACGTATGAGCGGACTGTGAAGCATGACACCATCAAGGATAACGTTGCTCATTTGCACGCGGAACCGGGCCGCCGCGCTGCAGCGTTGCCTCGACTCCATCCACGGCCATGAACTGGCCGAAGTGGGCGGCGAACTTGTGCTGGTCGACAACGGCTCGTCGGACCAGACCCCGGAGGTGATGCAAGCGTTCAAGGCCGCGGCCCCATTTCCGGTGGAAATCGTGACCGAACCCGCGGCGGGATTATCTCGCGCCCGCAATGCCGGGCTGGCCAAGGCGCGCGGCGACGCGATCGTGTTCAGCGACGACGATTGTTATCTCGGCCCGGGTTTTCTGCCGACGGTGCGCCGGGTGTTCGAGTCGGGGCAGTTCCAATTCTGCGGCGGACGCACGCTGCTGTACGATCCGACGGATTCCCAATACGGCTGCGTGACGAAAGAAACGTTCCGGTTGTTTCCGCCGAACAGCTTCATCAACGCCGGCGAGATCCAGGGCACCAACATGGTGTTCCAGAAGCAGGTGATCGAGCGGATCGGCCCGTTCGATACGATGCTGGGACCGGGCACCCCCTTCCGCGGCGACGACATCGACTACTGCGCGCGGGCCTCGATGGCGGGGTTTGCCGGAGCGTACGTGCCGGAGTTGGTGGTGTACCATCATCACGGACGCAAGCCCGACAGCGACGACCTGGATCGCATCCAGAAAGACAACGATTACGCCCGGGGCGCCTATTATATGAAATTCGTCCTCTTGGGGAACACGCTCTACCGAAAGAAATGGCTCCGGCGTGCCTCCAGCCTCACCCGACTGCCAAGAACGCTCCGAGAACTCAGCGGCGGCATCCGCTACGCACGGGCCCGATCCAGAAAGCAGGCCGAGGCCCCGTGAAAAACTGTCTGGTCATGGGATCGGGCCGGAGCGGGACCAGCATGGTGGCCGGCGCGTTGAGCTCGGCCGGCTATTTCATGGGTGACGACATGATCAGGCCCACGATGGGCAACCCCAAAGGGTACTACGAATCCGCTCAAGTGGAGGCCATCAACGAACACTTGCTGCTGCCCATCGTTCCCCGTCGTCCCCGCGGTCTGCTCGGGAAACTCATGCGTCACCGGCCCAAGAGATATCAACTGTGGTTGTCACGTCTCCCTGTCGGCGCGGACGTCCCCTGCCCCGACCCGCTCGCCGACCGCATCCGGGCGGCGGTCAAACAACAGCCCTTCTGCTTCAAGGACCCAAGGTTCTGCTACACGCTGCCGGCTTGGCGTCCGTATCTCCCGCATACCGTGTTCGTCTGCGTCTTTCGTGAGCCGGCGGTGACGGCGGATAGCATTCTCAAGCACTGCCGGGATGAACCGTATTTGCAGAGCCTGTCGATGACGTTTGCGGGCGCGCTCGAAATCTGGACGCTGATGTACCGGCATATCCTGGAAGTGCACCGCCAGAAAGGTCAGTGGCTGTTCCTGCATTACAATCAGGTTTTGGAACCGCGGGGACTGGACACTTTGGAGCAGCTTGTGGAGACAAAGATTGATCGGTCGTTTCCCGACCGGGCCCTGCAACGGACGACTTCCAGTCGAGAGGTGCCCGACGAGGTCCGACGGACGTACGACGCCCTGTGTTCGATCGCCCAATACGAGGAGCCGGGCCGTCAGCCCTGAACACGATGCGCCATTTCGGAGCCTAACGCCTTGGACATCTCGGTCATCATCTGCACCTACAATCGCGCCGCCAGTCTCCGCCAAACGCTGGACGCCATTGGCCGACAAGAGATCCCGACCGATCTCGCCTGGGAATTGATCGTCGTCGACAACAATTCCACCGACACGACGCCAGCCGTCGCCCGAGAATTCCAGCAGAAACTCCCGCTCCGGTACGTCTTGGAGACGCGCCAGGGACTCAGCCGGGCCCGCAATCGTGGCATTGCCGAGTCGACCGCCCCGCTGCTGGTGTTTACCGACGACGACATCACGCCGGATCCGCAGTGGCTTGGCGCATACTTGGAGGCCGCGCGACTTCATCCCGACGCCGGCTTTTTCGGCGGGAAAATCCTTCCCGAATGGCCGGCCCCCCCGCCGTCATGGTTGGTGAAGCATTCTCCGACCCTGCTCAAGGGTGTCACGGGACATTTCGACTTGGGAACGAGCGACAGCATCCGCAAAGCGCATTTTTTCGGCGCGAACATGGCTTTCCGACGGCAGGTATTTGATGAGGGCCGGCGGTTCCGCGACGATTTGGGGATGAGCGGCAAGGAACACATACTCGGCGAAGAACTGGAATTCATGCGCGCTCTCACCGCTCGGGGATTGATCGGCGTTTACGTGCCGACGGCCGTCGTTCATCACCGGATCGCGCCGGAGCAGATGACCGAGAGCTACGTTCGCGATTGGTTTCGAGGACAGGGCGTCACCAAGGCGCGCACAAGTCAGGGGCCTCGTGCCGTCCTCGTGTTTGGCGCGCCGTTGCTCGCGTGGATCAAACTGGGCTGGTACGGCATGGTTTACGGTCTGACGCGGTGGACGCTTCCCTCGAGCGTGTGGTTGCGCGCGGCGACCAAACGGGCCACCTGTCTGGGAATCATCCAGGAATTCCGTCGTCGAGGCACCGTCTGACCCCGATGCGCTTAACCAATGAAAAGATTGGTGCCAGGGGCGAGAGTTGAACTCGCGACCAAGGGCTTATGAGTCCCCTGCTCTACCACTGAGCTACCCTGGCATCGACTATTGCAGCGCAATTATTTGCACTGGCTGGGTGCTGCCTAAAATAAGAACTTGTAACTCTGATTTGTCACTCCTATGATTCGGGCACCATGAAAGCCCATCAAACCCCAGCACACCAAGGCCTGAATCGCGTTGGCGAAAATCTTTTCCGCAGTGACGCATCGGGAATTTACTATGCGATTTTTCGACGCGACGGCAAGCAGATTCGTCGTTCGCTCAAGACGGGAGATAGAAAGCTAGCCGAACGCAAGTTGAGCGACCTGCGGGGCAAGGTGGAGCGACTGACAACCGATCAGGCGATGTCCCTCCCCTTCGCGGAGTGGGATTCTAAGAAGCCCGGCGAGCTCGTTGGCGGGCTGGCTAAGCGGTGGTTGGACTTTGCCAGTCTCAATCTGAAACCCTCGTCGTTGGACCGCCGATTCCGGACGGTCAAAGTGCTGGCCCCGTACTTCAAAGGCAAGACGGTCGCGAGCATCACCATGCTGGATGTGGAGCGGTGGGCTGCCAAGCGAATCAAGGAACGTAGTCTGCGAACCTTCAACATGGAGCTTGAGACTCTGAAGCTCGTTTTCGACTACGCGATGCAGCACGGCATTCTGTTGGACAATCCAGCGGCGAAGATCAAGCGTCGCAAATTGAGCGCGACGAAGTTGGAAGTTCCAAATCGCGACCAGTTCAAGGCGTTGCTCGGGGAAATGCGGCGATGTCGGAAGCTGACGGGGGCTTGCGATGAGTCGGAGGCAGCGGAGAATCTGACGGAGTTCTTGGCGTATTCTGGTTGTCGGCTGGCGGAAGCGGTCGGAGATCGGCACTTCGGTAAGCCACCGATGATCTGGGGCGATGTGGATTTCGGTTTGAAGACGTTCACCGTGACCGGCAAGGGCGTCGCTGGCGGGAAGACGCGAACGGTTCCGCTGTTTCCACCGCTGGAGCGTCTGCTGTTGAAAATGAAAGCTGCGCTCGCTACTCCACCTGCGGGCGATGAACCGATTTTCAAAATCTTTTCATCAAAGACGGCGATTCAGACCGCGTGCCGGCGGTTGGGCCTGCCGCAGTATTCGCATCACACTTTCCGTCATTTCTTTGCCAGCAACGCAATTGAAAAGGGGATTGATTTCAAGGTGATCGCGGAATGGCTCGGACATGCGGACGGGGGCGTTCTGGTGGCGCGAACATACGGGCATCTGCGAGCAGAGCATTCTGCGCGGATGGCAAAGCGGATGGATTTCGATGCCGAGAGCGAAGCGCCGGAGAATGTGGTTTCATTGCAAAGCAATGAGTAGCGGCGCGGGCAGGAGGAATACAGGATAGATTGTAACCCAAGGAGAACTGCAAATGCCAAAGCGAAGTGATTTCGACATCGGGCGCGAGTTTCCTCCGCAGACGAATTTCTGCCATGACTGCAAGAGTGCGATTACTTGGACTCCGCATCTGTCTATTGCTGTTGTTGAATGTCCCAATTGCCATGCTCAATGGAAAGTTGCCACACGGGACACTCATACCGAAGATGAGAACGGCATTCCGATCAATGAGTTCTATCTTGGCGAGCGATATGTTCCTTCTGAATACAAACCAGTTCTCAGCAGATACCAATACCGCAAGATGAAGAAAGAACAGCAAGACCAAGGCAAGGAATCTATTTGAAATGAGTCCTCCTGAGTCGTCAGGAATCATCATCTGCGGGAAAAGTGCGAAAAGCGGTTTGTGGTTGTGTCAATAACATGTGAAGTTGGCCGCTTGTTGTAACAAGTGATCTGTCCGCTTCTGGTTGTTGTTGGTTGTCGTGCCTTCCCGCCGCCCCTGGGGGGAGAGGGGCGGCGGCGCGGCGCGGTTCAG
>Ga0335081_10000815_pt1 | contig 50613 bp, 38 predicted proteins | sample Lox_Sample_35_FD_206713 | JGI IMG/M metagenome (GOLD analysis project Ga0335081, IMG submission 206713) | Soil microbial communities from Loxahatchee National Wildlife Refuge, Florida, United States - Lox_Sample_3.5 | ecosystem: Environmental > Terrestrial > Soil > Wetlands | place: USA... | reverse complement strand
GAGGCGCTGCTGTTCCAGACAGGGAGCGACACCTGGACAGCGTTCGATTCGTGGCCGCCCGAGGAGGCGCAGACAAAGAGTCTTTATTTCCACGCAAATGGAGAGCTTTCGTTCGACCCGCCCAAAGCGGAATCGGCGGAGGCGTTCGACAGTTACGTGAGCGACCCGGCGCATCCCGTACCTTACCGGCACCGGCCGATTGACATGACCTATCCGGAAGATCATCCGGGGAGCTGGTACACGTGGCTGACGCAGGACCAGCGATTCGTGGACAACCGGCCGGATGTGCTGACGTGGGAGACCCCGGAATTGAAGGACGACGTGACCGTTGCCGGGCAGGTGACGGCAAAGCTGTATGCATCAACGACGGGAAGCGACGCGGACTGGGTGGTGAAGCTGATTGACGTTTATCCGCAGAAGGTGGCGGAGGATTGGAAACTTTCAGGCTATGAGCTGATGATCGCCGACGAGATTTTCCGGGGGCGCTACCGCGAATCGTACGAGAAGCCTGGGGCCATCACGCCAGATCAGGTGACGCCATTCACGATTGATCTGCATACGGCGGATCACGTGTTCAAGAAAGGTCACAGGATCATGGTGCAGGTGCAGAGCACGTGGTTTCCGCTGTACGACCGGAATCCACAGAAATTCGTGCCGAATATTTTTGAAGCGAAAGAGAGCGACTACCAGAAAGCGACGGAGCGAATCTACCGCTCGGAGCAATATCCGTCGAAGGTGGAGATCATGGTGCTGCCGGGAAATGGCGGCGCGCAGCCGTAACGAAAAAGGGATCGGTACATTTCGCGAGAACCCCCAAAAGGAAAAGCGAGGAAACCCGCCAAGGTTTCCTCGCTTTTTTTCTCGTGAGGCTAAGCCTCGGACGGATTACCAGACGAGGCGGAGGCCGAGTTCGAGGTTGCGGCTGCCGCCGTCGAAGGAGAACTTGTTGAGGAACGTCGGCGAGGTGACGAAGATATAACCGGCGTTCAAGGGATTGGTGTTGGTGTTCGAGTCGAGCGCGCCATTGTTGGTCGGTAAGCCGATGCTGAAATTGCGGTGGTTGAAGGTATTGTAAGTGCTGAGGCGGAACTGCAGCGAGGCGCGTTCCGTGAACTTGACCGTCTTGAACAAGGACATGTTCCAGATGTTCAAGCCGGGCGTGCTGACGGTGTTCCGGCCGGTGGTGGCAAGGGCACCCACTCCCGCCTGAATGAAACGCGCGGTGGGATCCACGGCCACATAGCCGATGGTGTTCGCGGCGGCGCAGGGACTTGTTGTTGGGTCAGTGACGATGCGGGTCGCGCCGCCGGCGCCATCGTTGCAGACGGATTCGACGGTCGAGCCAGTCAGGCCGGCGCCCGCGGGATTGAAAACGGTGCGGTCCCCGGCGTTGTCGCCGTTATCGTTCGCGTCCACTCCGGAGAGAGGGGTGACCGGCTGGCCGGACTGCGCCAGGTAAGTGCCGCTCCACTCCCAACCCTGGGCGATTCCACGCACGAAACGGTTTTCGCTATTGATGTTGGGGAAGTCGTACACCCAAGTCATCGCGAATTTCTGAGGCAGGTCCAGCACCGACCGTCCACGCTCGTTGGCAAAATCGAAGCCGTCCTGCGCGCGGCGGGGGTTGACGTAGCTGCTGAACAATTCGTTCGTGGAATTGTCAATGTTCTTGGAGAAAGTGTAATTCACGCGGAAATAAAGGCCTTTTGCAAACCGGTGAATGAAGTCCACGGAAGCCGCATGATAGATCCCGGAGCCGATCGGCGGGAAAGTGGTCATGCTGCCCAGGAAGCCGTCCGCGGAAAGATTGCGGCAAGGGGCGACCGGCTGAACTCCTGGGTTGGGGCAGAAGGTCTGGAAATTCGCGAGGGTGTCCACGGGCGCGGGCATCGTGGAAGGGATATCGCTTGGATTGATATATGTGGGAAGCGGGGCCAGGCCGCCGCCTGCAACGTTTGGATCAAACGCGGAGGCGGAGTTCAAGCGCATTTGCACCGGCAGGCTCAAGCTGCGCGTGCCAACGTAACGGACCTCGATGCTGGAATCGCGCAGGATTGCGTGCTGAACGCCGAGCGACCAGGTAATGACCTTCGGATTCGTCTGGTCGGGAATAAGACTTCCCGTAGCAGCACGGGCATCCGCCTGGGTCGTCGGAGGCACATTCACCTGCAAGAGGCCGCCGCCTTCGAGAAAACCCTGGCCGGTGGCGCACCAAGCCGGAGCCGGGCTGAGGGAACAGGTGATCGCGGGATTTTGTTCCGTCTGCAATTGGGGAGGCAGGCTGTTGATCGCAAAATTGTTTGGAATCACGTCGTAAGAAATTTGCGCTCCGCCACGGACGGCCCAGTTGCCGCGACCCGTGGGATCCCATGCGAAACCGAAGTGCGGGCCGAAGTTGTTTGTGTCCGATTTCGGTTTGCGGAAGAAAATGCCCAACGAGGGATCATCAGAGATGGAATTGAGGGCTTGCTTGGCTTCGTCGCGAGGCACGCCGGACCACTCATAACGCAAACCGAGGTTCAGCGTAAGACGGGGTGTAAGTTTCCAGTCATCCTGAACGAACCAGTAGACCGCGTGATAGTTGTCGGCTGTGCTGCCCGTGCCTGCGCCGCGCAGAGCGCCATTGGCGCCGTCGGGAACCAAGTCATTGATGAACGAATTTAGAGTCGCGTAGTCCCATTCTCCCCGGGCGCGTGGCAAATCGTTCGTCGGAGCGATGTAGTTGCGCCCTTCGATGCCGAACTTGAACGTATGCTTGCCGCGAATGTAAGAGACGTCGTCCATGAGCTGGTAGACGTTCTGCGTGTACCCTTGTGGGGCCAGACTTTGGGGACCGACATTGCTCCCAAATTCGTCGATTTCCACGTTTGGAAAATTTGAAAAAGCAGCGGGCGTATCGAGATTCAGGCCGTTCAATCTCGAATACGAAGCGTGGAAATCGTTGATCACCCGGCTGCTCAGCGACCAAGCATCGGTGAAGATGACTTTACGAGCGTCGTTGGTTGCAGTTCCGGTGAATTGCGGCTGGGGCTGGATCAAATTGACCCAGGGAGCGCGGTAACGATCGTACAAAAAGCGGCCCCGGAGCTGGTGTTTTCCGAGATTTAGATCGGCATTGACGGTGAAGTCGTGCTGATTTGAATAGTTTGGGGCAGTGGAGGAAAACTGACCGACCTCAATGGCTTGGGTAACGCCGTTGACGGTGACGTTGGTCGTTCCGCTCGGCGTCGTGGCGACGGGGAATTGGCTGAGGATGTCTGCAACGGCCGGATCGGGATTGAGGGCCATCAACTGGGAGATTCCATTGGCGGTGGGCATGGTCACGGTGGCGCCTTGAGACGCCAAGCCATTGTTTTGATACTCGTAGGCACCGTAAATGAAGAGCTTGTCTTTCCGGATGGGGCCGCCCGCGCTGGCGCCCAAGCGGTTGTAATCGTAACGATTCTTAATGTCCGGCTGGCCTGCATTGCCGACTTTCTCCTGATTGGTCGCGGCGTTCAAGTCGCGATTGCGATTGAACCACCATCCGGCGCCGTGCCAATCGTTTGTGCCAGACTTCGTGACGATATTGAACTGGCCGCCGGAGGAATGGCCATATTCGGCGCTGAATTGGTTGGTTAGAAGGCTGAATTCCGCAACGGATTCCTGGATGACCGGCTGCGTCGGACCATTGACGTCAAGACGGTTGTCGTCCACGCCGTCAATCGAAAAGCCATTGAAGCGCGGGCGCGTCCCGCCGACCGATCCACCCGAGCCGAGGACTCCACCCTCTTGCGTCGTCGTTCCGGGAACGAAGACAGCGAATTCCTTGACGTCGCCCCCGAGAGTATTGAGAGGGAGATCATTCACTATTTTTCCCCCAAAGGTAGCGCCAAGTTCCGAAGACTCGGTCTTCACGAGCTCCGCGCCCGCTTCGACTTCCACGACTGCGGAGACCGAGCCGACTTCCATGAAAATCTTTGCCTCGGCAATCTGGTTCGAGGCGACGGCCACGCTTTTCTGGATCGCCTTCTTGAACCCCTCCTTCTCCACCGTGACGGTGTAGGAGCCCACGAGAAGGTTCGGGAACACATAGGTTCCCGCACTGGAAGCGGTGGTGCTTGCGGAAACGCCGGTCGCTTCATTCGTGACGGTCACAGTGGCATCTTCAATGCTTGCCTGGGTGTTGTCTGCAACGGTGACGCGAAGAGTTCCGTCGAGCCGCTGAGCGAGGGCCGCACCCGCGAAGGCCAAACACAGGAGGCCCACTACGCTTAAAACTGAAATTCTGCGCATTTCACTCTCCTTGAAGAATTCCCGATGAGCGGAACCTCGTTTTTTGAAACCTGGAGCCGCTGGAGAATCAGCACGAGGGGCCCGCACACTTTGGTTGGCAGGAACATGGCAAGAAGGGAGCCAGTGAAGACAATTTGTGTCTCAAATACGCATCAAGCGCAGATGAGCGAGCAAATGGCTGAGGAAACGACTCTTAGGGAATGAAACCTCGGCCACCCGGAGGAATCGATGATTTTTTTAGAATATATTTCGCGAACCCGGTCTCATGACCAGGGTGATTTGTACAAGTTCTCGAAGGCGCTCCATTCCTACGGATGAAAAGCTGCAATCAACCAGTCATGAAATACAGATTGAAAAAGGAATTTGCGGAAACCGGCAAACGCTTTAGAAAACCGTGCGTCTATCCGAGCAAGGGTGTGGTGTATGACTTCCCATTCCGTGCCCTGCCCGGAATCAGAAATGGAATCAGGCGCCAATCAGGATCGAGCGCAAACCACGAGATACGTACGCTTTGGCCCGTTCCAGATTGATCAGCACCGGCAGATGGTGATGCGGCGCGGTGTGCGGCTGAAGATGCATGGCAAGGTTTATCAGGTACTGCTGGCGCTCATTCAGAAGCAGGGGCAAATCGTCACGCGGGAAGAGTTGAAGCAGGCTTTGTGGCCGGCGAACACTTTCGTGAATTACGATGCCAACGTGAACACGACAGTCAACAAGCTGCGCCAGGTGCTCGGCGACTCGCCGGATAGACCAACGTATATCGAGACGATTCCGCGGAAAGGGTATGTCTTCGTTGGACAGGCTGAATACTCTGCCGTTCCGTTTCTTGCTGTCGCCGCCGGGGGGGGAAATGAAGAGGGCGTGACAGCAGAGGGAGAGGCAATCGAAAAGGGTATGGTGGGGGGAGACTTTTCGAATAAATGGGTTACCGTGGGCGTGATCCTGTTCATTCTTGCCGGAATCCTGCTGGGGGCCGGAATCGCCACACTCTGGATTTCGCACCTTACGCGGCGCGGCGGAGTCTTTTAGCGCGCATGTTTGCCTTCGTTTGTGTTCTTCATTTTTTCTTTGCGTCACCCGAGCGAAAATCGGTCCACGGGCCGGCTTTCATGTCATGCAGATAGGGCGCCTGCCAGTCATATTCCGGATGCGCGGCAAGAAAGGGCTTGGCGAGGAAATCTTCGCCGCACGGATGGCCGGCGCGCGCGACAAGCTCCATGGCCCTGGCCATCTCGGAATCGGTGACCTTGCCCTGCACCGCGCCGCCAGGGAAGTGGGGGCCCCATTCCCACTGGGAAACACCGCGCGGAGAAGCGTCTACGTGTCCGCAAAGGGTCCGCTCGCCGGCGTCTTCCATCTTCGCGTATGAGTCGAAGTGGTCGCCAAGCATTTTCTGCGCGAGCGCGACGTCAATTTTTCCCTTGTTTTCGTCCAGAAGCTCCTCCCAGCGCATGCGGCGGGCGTTGGGTGAAGAGGATTTGTCGTTGGGATCGAATTCCGGAGCATCGAGCTTGAGCACTTTCGGATCGCGCGCCCAGTTCGAGCCGGCGAAGGCGCCGTCCTCCGTGCGCCAGACCTTGTAAGCCTTCAGGCCCAGTTCAAACTGCGCGATCTCTCCGGTCTTGCGGTCGCCGAGCAGCCAATCGTTGGCGTAGCCACCGTTGTTTCCACCCAGCATGATCTTAATGTATTCATCAATCGAGCCGGCATACTGCATGGCCTTCCGCGCACGCACAAATTCCGGTATGCCATTGGGATCCCAGCCTTGGAATTGAGTAATCGTCGTTTCGGTCACCATCAAACCAGCGCTGTTGATGCCGAAGTCGTCGTCGCTGGCGATCACACCCGGAAAGCCGTCCATCAAGATGCGATAGCCATCTTTCGGCACGATATCAAAGACGATTACCCAGCGCTCACCATTCACATAGCTGGTCCAGTTGTTGTGGGCCATCACGATCTGATGATCCTTGGTCCAACTTCCGGTCGCAACAAATGCACTGCAATTCCCGGGGCTCCTGAGATCCGGCGCCTTCGCCATTTTCTCTTGTTTGTTCAGCCACGGCACATAGTAGTCCGGCACTTCCTCGAACGCGTTCAGCGCCACGATATCATCAAGATCGAGTTTGGATCCTGTCCGCGCATGCAGGCCTTTTACGATTCCTGCGAGCTCGCGCTGGTATTCCGGACCAATCTTCGGCCAGAGCATCTCTTGCGCATTTTTGCGGAAGAAGGCCCAATCCCGGCCCGTCGAATGGACGATGTTGGCGCTGACCGCGGCGAAGGCATCCTCGATTTCCGGGCCGAGCAGGTAGCCGTGCTGAAAGCCGATCGCGGAAGGATCGCCTTCCAAATGCAGGTAGATCCAGCCGCCCCGCGAAAAACGATAGCTTCCTTTCAGCAGCGGATTCTTTGCCGCCGCGGCTGCGCGAGTCTGATCGAGAGTCGAGGCAATTACATTTTTTGCGGAAGCTTGGGCATTCACCGTCTGGCCTCCAAGCCAGCAGAGCGCTGCAGCGCCTCCAATGACCAACAAAATGGCGACGGCTCTGCGCATGGAATCTGTCATGGAGTTTTCCCTCGGCTCGGCTTTACCTACTCGTGCGCACAGATCATACCGCGAGTCGGAGATTTGTAAGCAGGCGTTGTCCTGCTAGAGTGCTATGCCATGTTGATGGCCATCACCCGTGGAGTCAGCCCCGCACTCGCGAACTGCGAATTAAGCTTTATCGAGCGCAAGCCAATTGACCTCCAGAAAGCCCGCGCGCAGCATCGGGCATACGAAAAATTGCTCATGAAGCACGGCGCGCGAGTCATTTCGCTGCCCCCGGAGCCCGCCCTGCCGGATTCCATGTTCGTCGAAGATCCCGCAATCGTGCTCGACGAACTTGCCGTGATTTTCCCGCTTGGGACGGAAACGCGCCGCGCCGAAGCGCCATCTCTGGCAAAGGAATTGGAACGATTTCGCAAGCTGGAATACGTGCAGTTTCCAGGAACGCTTGAGGGGGGTGATGTTCTCCGTATTGGCAGGAGGTTGTTCGTGGGCAGGACAGGACGTTCGAACGAAGAGGGGATCAGGCAGCTTCGGACGATCGTCGCGCAATATGGGTACGAAGTCATCGCGATTCCGGTCACAGGCTGTTTGCACCTGAAATCCGCGGCCACTTACCTCGGCCGGAATACGCTGCTTGCGAACCGTGCCTGGTTCGACTGGAAGATCCTCACCGGGTGCGACTGGCTGGACGTGGATCCGGGCGAGCCTCATTCGGCGAATGCTCTGACTATCGGCGAGACGGTGATTTTTCCGAAATCGTTTCCACGAACAAAAGCACGCATCGAAGCAAAGGGATTCCAAGTAAGCCCGCTAGATATTTCCGAATTGCAGAAAGCGGAATCGGGGCTCACGTGCTCGAGCCTACTTTTCCATGGTGAAGCAGCTCGTGGAGAAAAGCGATGAGCACGCAAGCCAGGCTTGCTTCTCTTCTGCTGATTGTTTTCTGGGCGTCCGCCGCATGCTTTGGCCAGAGCCAGAAGCGGGGTCCATCCACAGCGGAAGAACGCGCGAAAGCGGTGAAGATTGCCCAAGATCTGCAAACCGATCCTTTGTCGAGGAGCGTTCAGCCGGAACGCGAATGGCTGATCCAGTGGCTCATCGAAATCCCCGACATCGGCGTGGATGTATGCGGCGGGCTTCTCGGCGACCTCGGCGATAAAGGGACCGGCTATCCAGGGGCCATTCTTTCCGCGATGCTCGGTTCAGAAGCCGCCGCGATCATCGAGCATCCGGAGAAAGCCAAAGACAAACAAGAGATTTACGTTGCCGGCGTGGATGGCGCGCTGAACGCTTACCAGGCAATTCGCAAGCAGGATTCGAAATACGATGCGCCGAAGCTCGATGAATTTCTTGCCCGCCGGAATGAAGGCAAACTGAAAGATGGCGTCGCTGAAGCCACTAAAGTTTTGAAATGCGAGTAGCAAGAAAAAAGAGCGGCCGCTCCCAGCACGGGCGAGCGGCCGTTTTTCCGGATTTGCCGTTGAAGCGTGGCGTTAGTCCGTAAGCTCCACTACCCGGCGCGCCACAAACACCGGCTGGCTACTGACAGGATCCTTGAGCACCAGACCGACCACCCGGAGGTTGATCGCGGATGTGCCCGAGAGGTCGCCCAGACCAGTCAGTCCGCCGCCCCAATTTGTGAATGGGGTGACGTACACCGTGACCGGGCCATTGAAGAGCACCCCGGCAAGCCCGTTCGAATCGAACTGGAACGTGTTCGCTCCGACGTTCGTGCTTCCCACGAGCCACGTGCCGGTGTGCCCTTCGTGCCGCAGTACGATCCGCTTTACCGTAACCGCGCCGTTGGAAAGCGGTCCGCCGATGCTCACGTGCTGCCCCGGAACCATCAGCGCGGAGTTGAACAGGAAGCTGGTGAATTTATTGTGCCACCAGTAGATGAAATACTTTTCGTTTCCGGTCAGGTCAATCGTGGAAATCTGCCCGGATTGGAAGCCCGTGCCCGCCGGCAAAACGCTCCGCACATAAAGATCAAAGTCATTTGCGGTGTTTGTCGCTGGATCCACAAACGTGATCAGCCCTCCCGCGAAAAACTTGTCCTGTGAGAGAATGCACACCGAGTCTGCCAGGATCGTTCCCGCGGTGCGGTCCAGCGTGCCGGAAATCTGCACGATGGACGAAGTCGTCAAGTCGTTGATCGTGTCGGTGCCTTCCCATTCCGTCTGGCCGTTGACGTTTACCGTGAACTGGTGCCCGTGCGGCCCTTGCAGCACGAACGAATTGCCGGTCGCGTTCACGCTCACAACTCCCGCGGTGAATTCGTCAATGTAAGCGTCCGCATCGCTTGGTGTAATGGCCTTCAGATTCAAGGTTGGATTCACGACGCCGGTGATCTGTCCCATGGCATCCACTTGAATGGATTTGCGAATATCAAACTCGAATCCCAGGCCGATGATGTCGTTGGAGTTGACGACGAGCGGAGTCGAGAGAGTGATCGGCACCTGAGACATCGAAAGCGTAACCGGCGGCGTGGATTGCGAATTCAGGGTACTGATCGTCGGCCGAGTCGGCGGATTGGTCTGCGGATTGGCGACGTTCAGATATTGAATTTGCGGATTCGCCAGCGTAACGGACACGCTCGTGTACGATCCTGCGGGAATCGTGTTGATGTCCAGCAGCGTGTGCAAACCGTTCAACCGCGCGAAATCCACGGTCTGCGTGCCGTTCAGAACGGAGACCGGAGGATTCACGCCGTCCGAAACCGAGAGTCCCGTAATGTCCACCTGAAATGACACGACGCTCGGCAGCGGCGCATCCGTTCCGGTGACGAAAACCATTCCGGTCTGCTGCGTGTTGGATAGATTGCCGCTCGTCATGCTCCCGCCGCCACAGCCAAAGGCGAAGGAGATGCAGGCGCACAAGAGTGTTGCGCTAAACCACTTCCTGGAATTCATAGCGAAGTTTCCTTTCTTGCTAAGTTGCCCCTGAGGCGCCTGGAGTCCTCACCGAACCTTGGCCCTAAAAACCCCGGTCGGCGCCGAAAGTTCCGGTTCGCAACTCGTTTAGTTTCAATAGGATGACAATTCTATACCGTTCCGATCCGCGAGCAATCCGATGCATCGTGAAGAAATTCTCGGCTGAGTGTCTCGTTTTTGGCGATGTGGGAAGAAACTTGTACTCATTTTTCATTTGGTTCAGGCTGAAGTTGTGCTAGTCTGTCTTTCGGTATGTTGTCTCTCTCCGCCAAGCGAATTAGCCCCAAGACGTCGATGGCGATGTCCGCGATCTCGACCACCACGACGACCATCATTATTAAGAAGACTACGGGCGCTTCTGGCGAGGGGAGAAACAGCTAGGCAACTAGAAAAAGTTTCGAACCCACCGCCAGAAGCGAACCGGCGGTGGGTTTCTTCGTTTCAGCCCCCGCCAAAGACGCTCCCGCGGTGAACCCGAAAGAAACAACCAAAGAGCGGTCACCCAACAAGGAGCAGCACTCATGAGCCCGGAGAATGTGCAGGAAGATTTAGCCGAGGAACTTTTGCCCGCCGCCGTCGCATTTGAAAAAGGAGCGGCTAGCGGGACCGCCACGCGGCACGTCGTCGCCTTCAAATTTGGCGGGACGTCGCTGCTCGGCGCGGAGCGTATGTTCCACGCGGCTGGCCTCGTCCGCGACGCCGCGAAATCCTCTCAAGTCGCGGTCATCGTTTCCGCCATGAAAGGCGTCACCGACCGCCTCTTAGCTATTTCCCAGTGGCTCGAAAATGGCCAATGGCTCCGCGCGCGCACCGAAGCGGAAGCCGCCGTTCAGTTTCATCTCGATGTGCTGAGCGAGTTGCGCCTGGAGGAAACCGCCGAGCAGCGCGTGCGCCATGAACTGCGGTTACTTGGCCGCGATCTGCTTCATGAAGTTCCCGCGGAAGCGCACGGCGCGCGGCCGCCCTTTATCGATGCCGCCTGGCAGGATCGCCTCGCTTCTTTCGGCGAGCGATTCAGCGCGCGGCTCTTCTCCGCCGCCCTCGAAAAATCCGGAGTTGCCTCCGTCCCCGTGAGCTCTTCCGATTTTGTCGTTACCTGCGACACCTTTCGCGACGCCAAGCCCGATTTGCACGAAACGCGCCGCCGCGGCCGCGAAATTCTTCTTCCCCTCTTCGAAGACGGCCTCGTGCCCGTCGTCACCGGGTTTCTTGGCGCCACGCGGGATGGCCGCGTCACCACTCTCGGCCGTAACAGTTCGGATTATTCCGGCGCGATCATCGCCCACGTTGTGGACGCCGACGAACTCGTCATTTGGACCGACGTGGATGGCGTTTTCACCGCCAATCCCAATGAATCCGCGGAGGCGACTCTGCTTCACGAGCTCTCCTACGATGAAGCGCATGCTCTTGCTTCCTCGGGCGCGAGGGTGCTCCACGCCAATGTTCTTCCACTCGCTGCCGAGCGCGAAATGCTAGTTTGGGTTCGCAACACCTTCAAGCCGCACAATCGTGGTACAAAGATTGGGCCCATGAACCGCAATGCCAGCCGCCGGGGTGATGCATGAGTGCCGCACTCTCCGGCAATAGCGACGCCGGCTTGCCTGCGATGCCCCTCGAAAAGAAATTCCGCGCCGGAATTCTCGGCGCCACGGGAATGGTGGGCCAGAGGCTCGTGCACCTCCTCGCAAACCATCCTTGGTTCGAACTCGCCGAAGTGGCCGCTTCCGAAAGATCATCCGGCAAGAAATATGAAGACGTGGTGCGCTGGCATCTGGAGGCGCCCGTTCCGCGTGCCGCGCGCGGCCTGGTCGTGAAGGACCTCGATCCCATCCTCGATTGCGATTTTGTCTTCTCCGCGCTGGATTCCTCCGTCGCCGGACAAGCCGAGGAGAATTTCGCTCAGGCAGGCTATCCGGTCGTCAGCAACTCGAAAAATCGCCGTATGGACGCCGACGTTCCATTGCTGATCCCGGAAGTGAACGCCGCGCATCTCGACGCCATCCATGCGCAGCGAAAGAATCGCGGTTATCAGGACGGCTTCATCGTCACCAATCCAAACTGCTCCACGGCAGGCCTCGTTCTTGTACTCAAGCCGCTTGCTGACGCGTTCGGTCTCGAGAAAATCTTTGTCGTCACCATGCAGGCCGTTTCGGGAGCGGGTTATCCTGGCGTCGCATCCATGGACATCGTTGGCAACGTCGTGCCTTTCATCAGTGGGGAGGAGGAGAAAATGGAAGCCGAGCCGCAGAAGCTGCTCGGCAAATGGGATGGCGCGCGCTTTGTGGATGCGGGCTTGGGCATCAGCGCGCATTGCAACCGCGTTCCCGTGCAGGACGGCCACCTCGAATCCGTTTCGCTCAGCCTGAAGAAAATCGCCAGTCTTCACGAAGTACGAGAAGCGCTGCGAAACTTTGTTGTAGATCCTGAGATCGCCGCGTTGCCGACCGCGGTGAAAAATCCGATCGTGGTGCTGGAAGAGGAAAATCGGCCTCAGCCGCGCCGCGATCTGAACGCCGGAAATGGCATGACCGCCGTCGTCGGCCGCGTACGCGAATGTCCTTTGCTGGACGTCAAGCTTACGCTGCTCTCGCACAATCTCGTGCGCGGCGCCGCCGGCGCAGCCCTCCTGAACGCCGAACTCCTCGCTTCCCGCGGTTTCTTCAAAAATCGGGTTGGAGTTTCAGAGCAGGCTGTGAGTGAACCTGCAGTTCGTTGAAAAGGCTCAGGTCGCAATACAAGTCTCGAGATTGGCCGCTGCGGCGTGGCAGAGAAGAAGTTCTTCCAGCCGGGAGAAGGCCGAGGCCAGCGGCGCTTCGCCACCGAAAGAAATAACAATCGCCAGAACCTGCTTCGTCGCCGGAGTGACCATGGTGCGTTCAGAATCACTCGTTGGGCTACCATGCGGCCCGAGCGCATCCGCGAAAAGCGGGAGATCTTCGAGATTCAAATCGTATTTGCCGATGCCCTTGTAGGATTCTCCGGCGCGGCCCGCGCGAAAGGTTATCGCGCTTTCGACATGCGCCAGATCGTAAAGACCGATGGGCAGCCGGCTTTCCACGCTCACCAGATTGATGATGTCCACAACGGAATTGATGTGCGGCAAATTCTTTCCGGAAATCACACGGCGAAGCAAAGCTTCTGCGGATCCTCGATAGCGAGCCGGATCTTTTCCCAGCGCCTTGTATCCAGCACGCGTCGCAAGAACTGCGGAAGATTCCAAAACCGCGCGCGGCTCCGGCAACTTCAGGATTTTCTCCTCGGCAGCGCGCAATCCGGCTTCGAGTTCCGGGGGAGTCGGGGCCACTTCGACGCTCGCGGAAACACAGCCGAGAGCAACGCGCGGGCACTTCGCTTTCAATGCCGGATCAATGGCAACTTGTACCATGCCGCCCTCGAGAGAGATTTCGCCGCAGGCAAAACCGCAAGGTGCGAGTCTACTCTTCTTTCTGTTCTTTCTCTTCCTTCTGCGGTTTTTCTTTTTCAGGAAGCTTTGGCGGCGGCTCTTGCAGTTTGTGGAGATATTCCGGCCTGGTGTGCCGGTAATGTTCGGCGGGAACTTTTCCATCGAGCCAAGCGGTGTCCATGGGGTAGACGAGCGGATCGAAAATCACGATATAAAAATGCCAAATTAAAATCGAGAACGTCGCGAGGATGGCTTCATAAAAATGCACCGCAGTGGCGGCGTCGGCCATCCATTTCGGAAAATGACGGAGCGTGAAATTATTGAACCACAGCAGAAAACCGGAGAGCGCCATGACGGCGGTGCCCCACAAAAACGCCCAATATTCCATCTTTTCCGCATAATTGAATTTTCCAAACTTCGGCGAATCCTTCCGCCAGCCAAGGTTGTAGAGCAAAACATGCAGGAGGTCGGTGGCGTCCTTGAATTTCGGCAGCATGGCCTTCAAAAACGCGCGATCGCGCCTGTTCACGGAAAGATGGATGAAGTGGTAGAGCGTGGACGCAATGAGAATCACGGCAGCGATGCGATGCAACAGGCCGCGCAGCGCGAAGTGAGTTCCTTCCCAATACAACAGCGGGTGCGCGTACCACGCGTCCGGATATTTCAGCGCGAATCCGGTAATCACGAGCGCGGGAAAACTCAGCATCACGCCCCAGTGCGCAATGCGGAACCACAGATTCATGCGAACGACCTGAGGCCCGCCGTTCACCCGGACGGCCTGGCGGCGCATTTTCGCAAGCAGGTCAATCAAGTTGTGCGACAACATGAAACCGAGCGTAAAAGGAATCAGCGTCAGATAGACCCAGCGAATCCATTTCACGACCGGGTTGGCGTTCGCGCTCGAAATCATCACGTGCACGGGGCCGATCGCAAAGGTTTGCCCCGCCCCTGCGTGGCACTGTCCACAGGTCTTGGCGAGATTCGCGGGATTCACCGTTGATCGGGGATCGCTGGAAGGGAAAATGTTGTGCACGCCGTGGCACGAGGCGCAGTTGGCCACGGTCTGCGAACCTTCACGGTTCGCCAGTCCATGATAGCTGTCGGCGTAGGTCGGCACGCGGTCCAACGGCAGGTTGTAGCGGACGGCGAGGCGCGTTTCACCGTGGCATCGGCCGCACGTTACCGTGGAAACGCGCGCGGCATTCACGAGGGATTGGGGCTCTTTCGGGCCGAGGATCAGGTGCTCGCCATGGCAATCGGTGCACACGGGCGCGTCGGTGTTGCCCTCCTGCATGGCCTGGCCATGGATGCTTGCGAGATAGGTTTTTGCGATTTCCGTGTGACACTGGCCGCAGGTTTTCGCGACGTTCCAATGGTTGATGCTCGAACGGGGATCGCGAGCAGGGAAAATGGCGTGATTGCCGTGGCAATCGGAGCACGCGGCGGCGTTCGCGTTTCCCGCCTGGACGGCGCGGCCGTGCACACTCTGAAGATAAAGCTCGACGGGATGCGCGAAGGGAATTTTGTGGTGCGAGAGAAATTCCGGATTGCTGTGGCAAGTGGCGCAGGTCCCTGGAAGATTCTTCTTCGCCACCGTGGAGTTCGAATCGCCTGACGAGAGGATTTTATGTACCGGACCATGGCAAGATTCGCAATTCGGGGCGTAAGGATCGCCGAATTTGGCGGCCTCGCCGTGAATGCTTTCCTGAAGCCCCTTGACTTCCTGCTCGTGACAGGTTTTACAGTTCGTGAAAGCGGCTTTTGCGGATTCGATGACGTGCGGATCACCGTGGCAGGATTGGCAGGCGTCCTCGCCCAGCGCGGCGTGAATGCTATTTGGAATATCGTGAGCTTCGTCCGCGTGGCAGGTGGAGCACTGTACCTTCTGAATTTTGGCGGGATGGGGAAATTCCTTGAGATCCGTGTGGCAATCGCGGCAGCCGAGAATCCCATGCACGCTCTTCGCGTGTTTCGCCGGATCAATCGAAAGATTCTTACCCTTTTCTGATTTGAAGTCCGGCTGGCCGTGGCAGGAGAGGCATTCTTCATCCTGCTTCAGCGGTTTGGGGCTCTGCGAGCGAGCGAGAATTGGAAAGGCCGCGAACAGAAGGAACGCCAACGCGGAAAACGCAGCCGTTCGAACACAGTGGCGCGAACCGTCTTCGTCAGGCGAGCCCATCATCGAACCACTCCGAACGTCAGCTTTCCTTCTATTGCCTGGCTACTGTACCCCCAAGTCCGTCAGGACCTTGGGGTTTTGCTCGTCCACCGCCAGGAGAGTGTGGCAGGCGGAACAATCGTTGGTAATGGTCTGGCCGTCGGCGCTGGTGTGGCTGCCATCATGGCAGCGGAAGCAGCCGGGATAATCCATGTGTCCAAGATTGTTGGGATACGTGCCCCAGGTAACGTTCATGGCCGGAAAGACATTGCGCAGATAAACCCCTGCAACCTGCTCGGCAGATTGTTGCACCGCGGAAGTATGGCTTTGGTACAGGACGGCGTAGTTGGTTTTGTAGAAATCATTGATCTGGCTGACGATTTCTCGCTGCGCGGTATCGCGATCGGCATATTTTTCCTTCAGAACCTGAACAGCTTCCTTCTTGATGAAAGGAAGATCCGTACTGATGAGGCCTTCCGCCAATCTCTTGTCCACGCCCTCCTCCGGAGTTTCAAAGGTATGCGTCGGGCGGTTGTGGCAGTCGATGCAATCCATCACGCGGCGCTCGCCAGCGTCGAGCTGCTGTGGCGTGGCCTTGATGTCCGTGGAGACGTACTTGGTGGTCTTGCCGCTGGGGTCGGTGTAGAAGACGACCGGGATCACCTGGCGCTGGCGATCGGTGGTGATGTACTGAAGATTTTCATGCGCGGAAATGTGATGGCCATGAATACCGACATCGGTTTCGCCGTTGCGGCCGCCGATTTTCATGACGACGATACTTGTAAGTTTGGTGTTTTTTTCGTCGTCCTGATATTTGGTGAGAACCAGGAAGCGATCTCCGCTGAAGCGTTGCGGCCAATGGCAGTGTTCGCAGGTTTCGCGCGCAGGACGGAGATACTTGACGGGAGAAGGGATGGGCCGGGAGTAGGTGTCAAATGTAACGGCAAAAACCTGGCGGACGCCGGAGAGCTTCGAGCGAACGAACCACCCGGCACCCGGGCCGATATGGCATTCCACGCAGGCAACACGGGCATGGGGGGAATTCTGGTAGGCGGTGAACTCCGGCTGCATGACGGTGTGGCAGGTCTGGCCGCAGAACTTGGCGGAGTCCATATAAGTGACGCCGCTGTAGGATGCGGTGCCCATGATGAGCAAATTCAGAAAAGTGAGACCTCCGATCCAGAGCGCGGTGTGTTGCACACCGGGGGAACTGAGGTTGACATGGGGATAGACGGAAGGAATCTGATTTAGAGCACGAAGACGCCTGCGGTGCAGGAAAATTCCGATGGGAATGAGGACCAAGCCGAATGCGAACACGAAAGGCAGAATCAGGTAAACGAGAATCCCGACGTAGGGATGGACAGGGCCGGAAAGAGCGAACTCGTAAAACCAAAAAGCGATCAGCGTGAAGGCGCTGCTGGTGGTAAGGACGGCGCCCGCCAGAGAAATCCAATTCTGGCCAAAGAAGTAGAACAGACGAAACCGGTCTCGGAGGAAATCAGCTGAACCCATAGGAAGTAGTTACACCTCACTTTCCTCCGTGAACATTCACACGAAAACCGCAAGTGCGCCTCTCCTTGCAGGCGAGAGGACCAAGAGAATTCCGTCTTGGGACTCGACACTCTGAACGAAGGAATGAGCCTCAGAGTCTGCCAAGGGATCAGATGGCTCCGCCGCGATTCGCGGCAGAACCGGGCCACTACTTCGCGAGAGTCCGGATATAGGCGACCATCTCCTTGATTTCGTCCGGCTTCATGCTGGCGCCGTACTTGGGCATCCTGCCCTTGCCCTTTTCGATGATGTCCGCGAGTTCCGAATCGGATTTACCTTTTGATTCCGCAAAGCTGGGAACCTTCATGGCTTTGCCGGCGGGCGTGTCGGCCTTACCATCCGCACCGTGGCAACCTGCGCACTTCTGCTTATAGACGGTTGCGGCACTCTCGGCAGAACGAGCCGAAACTGCCAGCATCCCTGCGGCCGCAAGAATGCCCGCGCCTAGCGCGATCCTTGTTGTCCAGTTGAGTCTCATAGCGGTTTTCCCCCAGAAAAGAAGTTGCAGAACGAAATCTGTGGCAGCGACCGGAAACCACCTCAGAAAGCGTATCGTACCGAAAGCGTGACCAAATTGCCCCGGAAATTACGCGGAGCGTAGAGATCCTGAAAAGCGCCCGGGGTCTGGTCTTCATGGTAACCGTAATAATCCCAATAGGCCTTTCCCGTCCAGCGATTTGCAATCAGGATATCCACTCCGCCAAAAGGATGCAGCCAGCTGGAATTGAGTGGTCCGGTGACCTGAATGGGTACAGTGGCTTGAGGATCGAGCCGCAGTTCGCTGCCATCCGTTCCCGTGAGATTCGCGCCGATATGAGCGGTAAACCTCCGGACCGGTGAGTAACTAAAGTTGAAGTAGCCGGTGTGCGTCTTGTTCACGTAAGTGGAGATGTCCATGACGAGCCCCGCGACATTCGGGCAGGCCCCGATTCCCGGATTCACGATACCGTTGGCCGTGCTGGTAAAGCAGATGGGAATTTGTGAATAGATGTCATCGTAGTTGTAGCCGATGTCCAGGGTGACTTTCTCCATGGGTTGGATCAAAGCGGAGACTCCGACCATGCGATTGTGCTCGAGGAAGAGTTGACCGACATTGTTCTTGCCTTGCCAGATTAACGCGTTGCCGTTGAGGCTGAGCCAGGTAGCGGGCTTGTAGGTTGTCCGGAAACGATAGTTTTGCGAGGAGAGTGGGCTGACGCGCGTAAAGGCGTTGTCCGCGGTCATGAATTCGGTGTCGAAGGTCATGCGCCAATTATCCGTGGGACGGGCCCAAAAGCCAAATACGGCGGCGTTTTCGTTGATAAACAACTGGTCCGGCGGAACATAGGTTGCGTCCGGGGTCAAAAAAGAGAGCGAGCCATCGGCGTTCATGGTGCATCCGGGGACGGGGTTGGCGAGGGTAAAACCGGCGCAATCGCCTCTCGCCGCCGTGCCCGGATAATAGATTTCAGAGTTCAGGGTAAAGAAATCGTCAGCGATCATGCGATGGCGATAACGCCAACCGGCATGGGCGCCGAAGTGGCGGTTGACTTGCCAATTTACCTGGGCGAGGTTGGTCTTCTCGTCCTGCTGCAAGTAGTTGCTGTTGATGAGAAGTGCGGCATCCGCGCCGGAGCTGGTGGAATGCGTGACCGAAGCCGCAATCGCCGTGCCTGCCGGCGGAGTGCAGGTCACGGGAGGAGTCGCAGTGGTTGCGAACGCGGTGATGGGCACATTCAACCTGTTACTGAAAAACGAGCAGACCGAGGAATCAAATTCCATGGGGTCGCGGAAATTTTCAAAGTGGAAGGAATCGAGGATGCTGATGTGGCTGTTGATGTACCAGGTGGCGCCAAGATCGGCATAAGCGGCAACATGGCGACCGAAGATCGGCCCGTTAGTGGTGTCATTGGCGAGGAAGGTGCGGGACTCAAGACCCACGAAGTTTTGGGAGTAACCATCGTCTTCCAAGTCCGCGCCGGTATAGCTGAATTTGCCCGAAAATTCCAAATTCTTCCAATAATTGGACTGCAAGCTGAGCTGTTCGGTGGTGGCATTGGTACGGCTGCGCGAAGTCTGCAAGTAAGAGTAATAACCGCTGCAGGCAGGGTTGACGAGACCCGTGGTGGCGGAGAAAGTGGTGGCGCAGGGAGTGTTCGCCGTGGGGTTCCAGGAAACGCCAAGATCCACGAGAGGGAGCCCGGCGCCGACGTTGAATTGTGCGTTCGGATCGATTGTTCCGACGTCGCCTTTGAAGTCGTTCCAGACCTGGTCATAACTGATGTTGGTTCGGGGAATGAAGCGAAAATCCACGCCGAGGCGATATGTGTTCACCGTGGCTTTCGAGTCGGCCAGCAGGAATTGCTCGGTGCCCTGGTGGATGGTGGTAAAAGCAGGGCCTTCATTGATATTGCGGTCGTAGCCCAGACGGAAATGGATCTTCGAAGTCGGCAGCAAAGTCAGGGAATAATCGCCGAGCTTGCGGCGTGTGTTCATATCGTGCGGGGAGATGCCGACGATTTCAGTGCCCACCAAATTGGCTGGATTGTTGTAAATCGGGGTAAAACCTGCAGGAGCGTTGGGGACGGCAATGCCTGGATTCAATGGATTATCCTGCAGCGAATAATCCCAGAAATTCTCGTCTTTGCGAAACAGGGCATCAAAGTCGTACCACTTGTTCTTGCTGAAACGCAGACGCGAAATCATGTTGGGATCGCCGCCATAGCCGGAATTGCTGAAGTAGAAGCGGTCGAACAAAGTCGCGTGATGGCTGAGGGAGCTCATCTCCAGCGTGAAGTCGAGCAAACGGGGCCCTTGCTGCAAGTTCACCATGGTGTCGTAGGACTGCAAGTCTCCGGAGAGGCTCGTTAAACGTCCGCCGAATTCGATGGACTGCTTGATGTTGTAATCGCCCTGATCAATGCCCTGCTGCTCGGGTTCCTGCTGCGCCATTGCGGCCGGCAGGCAGAGCAAGCAGAAAGTCGCGAGGGAAAACCACTTCGATACCGTCATTCGCATATTGAAATCCTCCTGTGCCTTTGCTGCTCCCATCGCCGGCCCCCTTATGGGGTGAAGAAGACACTGCTCGAATTCGAGCCGTGGATTGCCGTGTGGCACATGGTGCACGCTTGATATTTTTGCGCCTGGTTGTGGAAGGTGGGGATCGCCGAGGGGCCTTGACCCGTTGGGAAGGCATGGCATTGCAGGCAAAGCAGGTTCACCTGATTAAGCTTGAGGAGGCGCGGATTCGAAGAGCCGTGCGGCGTGTGGCACGAGGTGCATCCTTCGATCTTCACGGCTTCATGCTCGTAAACAAACGGCCCAGCCTTTTCCGAATGGCATTTGTAGCAAACCGTATCTTCGGTAGCGGAAGCGCGGAGTTGATTGGCGAGGAACCCTCCGTGCGGATTGTGGCAGTCGTTGCAAGAGACATAGCCTTCATTCACGCGGTGATGAAATGGAAGGCCAAACTGCTGCTTTTCGGCGACGTGGCAGCCGTAGCAAAGTTCGGGTTCCTTTTCCTTCATCAAATACTGCGATTCCTTTGGATGGTGAGGATCGTGACAGTCGATGCAGCTCACTCCGGCCTGCAGATGGGCAGAGCGGGCATAATTGGAATGCTCCTGTCCGTACTGGTGGCAGGAGAGGCAGCGAGCGCTGATTTCCTGAGCGGACGCGTCCTTGAAGGTAAAGATCTTGGTCTTGTCGCCGCCGCCATCCACGTGCGCTTTGCCGGGACCATGGCAGGCTTCGCAACCGTGCTTCCCGGGACCTCCCTCGGTGTTGAGGGTCGTTACAAAATGAGGCGAATCCTCAAAAGTTTTATAGAAGCCCTTCGTCGGCATATCTTCGTGGCAGGTCTTGCAGGTGTCTGAACCGACGTATTGAGAAGCATCGGCGGGCGGAACGTATGCTTGGGTTGTCTCGCCCGACTTCGTTTTGTCTTTCTTGGGCCCGTGGGCGGGCGGCTGTGCCTGCAGGAGCGCGGCAGACACACCAAACGCAGCGAGCCAGAGGAAAAGGGCACATTTCGAAGGCATACAGTCACCCCTAAGCGAATCTACTCTTGGGTCGGATCAGACGTGTTACTGTGAGTTTCATCAACCCCAACCACTTCCGTCACAGTAAATTTGCCGGCAGGGCATCACATCCCAGAACTGTTCACAGGATGAGACGGGCCCGGAAGGATGCCTTCAAGTTACATCGGCTGTAGGAATTGTCAACAAGAAAGTGAAGTCTAATCTAAAAAATTTGGCGCGGAGCTTTACGGAAAGGCCAACATATCGAATGGAGTTAGTCTAATACGACCAAGGTGGTCCTATCGGACTTATTGAGTCCGAGTGAGCTGCGTGCCCGCCGACGTGTTCCCAGCCCGTTTTGGGAAGTCGAAATCTCCCAAATCCCAATGCGATACATTTTCTTGGGGGCGTTGAAGGTGGATGGCCGAGCGATTGTTTGGAAATCCTGCTCTGTGGCCATGCGCGGAACTGAAATCCAAATTTCTGGAGGTTGAACACTGCAGGATACATAAGGAACCCCGGCAAACATGGTCAGCCCGCGTGAGGCGAACCAAGGCATCATTCTCGACAAAATTTCACATTAGATATATTCTAAGCCCCAGATGGATACTGCGGCGATTAAGCGATCCTTGGAGAGCAGCGGCCTGCGCTGCACTCCGCAGCGCTATGCGGTGATGGCCTTCCTGATGGATTGCCACGGCCATCCCACGGCCACGGAAATCTTTGAGGCCGTGAATCGCGTGGATCCCCGCTCTTCCCGCGCCACCACCTACAACAATCTTCGCGATCTTGTGAAGGCTGGTTTGGTGCGTGAAGTCGCCGTCGAAGGCCGCGCCGCGCGTTTCGACGCGCGCGACTTGCACCATCACCATTTCATCTGCGACCGCTGCGGCACTGTGGAGGACATTGACTGGTACGACGTGCCCCGCCCGCGTTCGCGCTCCCTCGGCAAGCGCACTCTTCGCGAGTGCGAACTGATTTTTCGCGGGCTTTGCGCGAAGTGTGCTCCGCGCCGCGTGTCCCGTTAGCGCACGCCGTTGACAAGAGTTTTGTTTTAACTTTCTGATCTACCGCAAGGAAGGAGCTTACCGTGGCAACCGAAGCAAAATGCCCGTTCACGGGCGCAGCATCCGCAGCACAGACGAACAGTGACTGGTGGCCGAATCAGTTGAATCTTCAGATTCTTCACCAGCACTCCGATCTCTCGAATCCCATGGGCGAAAAGTTCGACTACGCCAGGGAGTTCAAGTCCCTCGACCTCAAAGCCGTCGTCAAGGATCTTCACGTCCTGATGACCGACTCGCAGGCCTGGTGGCCCGCCGACTTCGGCCACTACGGTCCGCTCTTCATCCGCATGGCCTGGCACAGCGCGGGCACCTACCGCATCGGCGATGGCCGCGGCGGCGCCGGAGCCGGCCAGCAGCGCTTCGCTCCGCTCAATAGCTGGCCCGACAACGTCAATCTCGATAAAGCTCGCCGCCTCCTCTGGCCCATCAAGCAGAAGTACGGCTGCAAAATCTCCTGGGCCGACCTCATGATTCTGGCCGGCAATGTCGCGCTCGAATCCATGGGCTTCAAGACCTTCGGTTTCGGCGGCGGCCGCGCCGACGTCTGGGAACCTCAGGAAGACGTCTTCTGGGGTCCCGAAGGCAAGTGGCTCGCCGACGAGCGTTACTCCGGCGACCGCGATCTCCAGAATCCTCTCGCCGCCGTCCAAATGGGTCTCATCTACGTCAATCCCGAAGGCCCCAACGGCAAGCCCGATCCCATCGCCGCCGCCCGCGACATTCGCGAAACCTTCCGGCGCATGGCCATGAACGACGAAGAAACCGTCGCGCTCATCGCCGGCGGACACACCTTCGGCAAAACTCACGGCGCAGGCGATGTCGCCCTCGTCGGTCCCGAACCGGAAGCCGCCCCCATCGAGGAGCAGGGCCTCGGCTGGGACTGCAAGTTCCGCACCGGCAAAGGTGACGACACTGTCGGCAGCGGCCTCGAAGTCATCTGGACCACCACGCCCACCAAGTGGAGCAACAACTTCTTCGCCAACCTCTTCGAATACGATTGGGAACTCACCAAGAGTCCCGCCGGTGCGCATCAGTGGCAACCGAAGAATGGCGCAGGCGCGGGCACCGTTCCCGATCCGCACGATCGCTCGAAGCGTCGCGCTCCCTCCATGCTCACCACCGACCTCTCTCTGCGCTTCGACCCCGCGTACGAAAAAATCTCGCGCCGTTTCTACCAGCATCCCGATCAACTCGCGGACGCCTTCGCCCGCGCCTGGTTCAAGCTCACCCATCGCGATATGGGCCCCATCGTCCGTTATCTCGGCCCGCTCGTTCCCAAGGAGGCCCTGCCCTGGCAGGATCCCATCCCCGCGGTCAATCATCCGCTCATCGGCAAAAAAGAAATCGCCGCGCTCAAGGCCAAAATCCTCGCCTCCGGCCTTTCTGTTTCGCAGCTCGTCTCGACCGCTTGGGCCTCCGCCTCCACCTTCCGCGGCTCCGATAAGCGCGGTGGAGCGAACGGCGCTCGCATCCGCCTCTCGCCGCAAAAGGACTGGGCCGTCAACCAGCCCGCCGAGCTCTCGAAAGTTCTCCGCAAGCTCGAAGAGATTCAGAAGAAGTTCAACGCTTCGCAGTCCGGCAGGAAGCGCGTTTCGCTCGCCGACCTCATCGTTCTTGGCGGTTGCGCCGCCGTCGAAAAGGCCGCGAAAACCGCCGGATTCAAGGTCGAAGTCCCCTTCATCCCCGGCCGCATGGACGCCTCGCAGGAGCAGACCGACGTCGAATCCTTCGAGCCGCTCGAGCCCAAGGCCGATGGCTTCCGCAACTATCAGAATGGCAGCCGCATTTCGCCGGAAGAATACCTGGTGGATCGCGCGCAGTTGCTCACGCTCACCGCGCCGGAAATGGCCGTCCTCGTCGCCGGCCTCCGCGTCCTCGGCGCCAATCATCGCAAGTCCCCGCACGGCGTCTTCACCCGGCGCCCGGAGACTCTCTCGAACGATTTCTTCGTCAATCTGCTCGATATGGGCACCGAGTGGCGCCCCAATGGTTCCGAAGGTGTGTACGAAGGCCGCGACCGCAAGTCCGGCAAGGTCAAGTGGACCGGCACTCGTGTGGACCTCATCTTCGGCTCGCACTCCCAGCTGCGCGCCATCGCCGAAGTCTATGCCTGCTCCGATGCGAAAGAAAAATTCGCAAAGGACTTCGTCGCCGCCTGGTCCAAAGTCATGGACCTCGACCGCTTCGACCTCGCCTGATCTGTGCGAACCTTGATGCCCATCGGTCCGAACTGGGATCCGCAAGGATGACGGAGGGACAATAAGGGCCAAAAAAACTGCTCGACGCATTTTGCGTCACGCAACGCCGCTTTTGCGTTAGGTGTCTATACGCGCGCAGGAAACCGCGAGGCGGTGGTCCCCGGAGCGATGGGACCTTGCAGGATCAAAGGCGGCGGCGCACGCGCAGGAGATCCCAGGTAGAACAGGTGGAAAATGTTGCGCAGTCCCGGATTCGGAGACTATGCAAATGAAAGAATGGTAGGCCCGTGGGGACTCGAACCCCAGACCTCTACCGTGTCAAGGTAGCGCTCTAACCAACTGAGCTACGGGCCTGAAGACCCACTATTCTAGCACGAGGCGGAATCCCGAGGGCCCGGCAGGCGGATTGGTTGAGCCGCCGATGATGCGGATGCTATCCTGCGTCCATGGCGGAAAACGCGGCTCCCCCACTGGAAACAGCGCCGTTTGCGCGGATGGACCATTCCCGGCGGCAACTGGAAGCCTTGCTGGAAGTGAGCGAAGTGATCGCGCAGCAGCGCGACTTGCCGGTGCTCTTCCACGACCTTGCGGAACGCCTGCATTCCGTGATCGAGTTCGATTTTCTCTCCCTGGTTCTGCACGATCCCGCCCGCAACGTGATGCGGCTGCACGTTTTGGAAAGCCGGGTTCCCACGGAGAAAGATACGGGGAGCGAAGTGCCGGTGGGGGTGTATCCCTCGGGCTGGGTTTGGGAAACGCAGCAGGCGTTTGTGGTTCACGATCTCGAAGAAGAAACGCGCTTTCCGGAGTTTGTACAGCATTTGCTGGAGCAGGGAGTGCGCTCCATCGTGATTCTGCCCTTGACGACGGCGCAACGCAGAATCGGGGCGCTGGGTTTTGGGCGCGTCGTGCCGCTGGGGCTGACGCCGACGGAGATCGAATTCATGCGGCGGGTTACAGCGCAGGTTGCGGTGGCAGTGGACAACGCGCTGAACTTCGAATCGGCGGAGGCTTATCAGAAACAGCTCGCGCAGGAACGCGACCGGCTGCAAGTGCTGCTGGAAATCAACAACGTGCTGGTTACGAGCCGGGAGCTGAAGGAATTATTCCGGGGGATTGTGACGGCGCTGACCCGGGTGATCCACCACGACTACACGAGCCTCGCGCTGCTCGATCCCGCTACGAATCTTTTGAAGATCCACGCACTGGAATTTCCGGGCGGGAACAGCATTCCCAGGAACAAGGAGCTCACGGTGCCCCTGGAGAGCTCGCCGGCGGGGAACTGCATTCTCAGCGGCGAAACAAAAGTGTTTCGAGGGAAAGAGCTGGATCGCTTTGGAGCGGAGATTGTGCGCATTTTGCGGGGGCAGGGCCTTGTTTCCGCCTGCTGCGTGCCGCTCACAACGCACGGGCGCACCTTCGGATCGCTCAACCTCGCCAGTCGGAGCGAGGCAGCATTTTCTCCGCCCGAGGTGGAACTGTTGTACCAGGCGGGGGCGCAGATCGCGATTGCCGTGGAGAACGCGCTGGCGTTCAAGGAAATAGACTCGTTGAAAGATAAACTGGCGGTGGAAAAGCTGTACCTCGAAGAGGAGATCCGGAGCGAACTCAATTTTGAGGAAATCATCGGCGAAAGCGCGGCGCTGAAGCGCGCGCTGGCTCAGGTGGAGCTCGCCGCGCCGGCAAACACGACCGTGTTGCTGCTTGGGGAAACGGGAACGGGGAAAGAGCTGTTTGCGCGGGCCATTCACAATTTGAGCCCAAGGCGGGAACGCACGTTCGTGAAAGTGAACTGCGCCGCGATTCCCTCCGGCCTGCTGGAATCGGAGCTCTTTGGGCACGAGCGCGGCGCGTTCACGGGAGCGGTCAACCAGAAAATTGGCAGGTTCGAGATGGCCAATGGCGGAACGATCTTTCTGGATGAAGTCGGAGATATTCCGCTGGAATTACAACCAAAACTACTGCGCGTTCTTCAGGAACAGGAATTCGAGCGGCTGGGCAGCAACCGCACGCAGCAAGTGGATGTGCGCGTGGTTGCGGCCACGAATGCGGACCTGAACAGGCTGGTTGCGGAGCGCGTTTTCCGGAGCGACCTTTATTATCGCTTGAACGTTTTCCCGATCCAGATTCCGGCGCTACGCGAGCGCCGCGACGATATTTCCCTGCTGGTGCGTTATTTTGTGCAGAGATTCAGCCGTAGTCTGAACAAGACGGTCGAGTACGTTCCGTCGGAAGCGATGGACGCGCTGGTGAATTACTCCTGGCCAGGCAATGTGAGAGAGCTGGAGAACTTGATCGAGCGGGCCGTGCTGCTTTCGCCGGGGAAGGAATTGCGCGTTCCCTTGAGCGAACTCCGGCCGCCCAATGGAGCGGCTGCGGCGACCGCACCTGCGCAGGAACTCTCGCCCGTTACGGCAGGATTGTCTCTAGCGACAATGGAGGAAGCGGAGCGGCAGCACATTCTGAGAGCGCTGCGGCAAACCCAATGGCGGATTGCCGGGCCGCGGGGCGCAGCCACGATTCTAGGAATGAAACGCACCACCCTGCAAGCCCGCATGCGCAAGCTGGGGATTCGCCGGCCGGTCTAGGACCGATCAGATACAAGAGACGCAACGAAAATCAACCGGACCGGATCGTGTTTTTTTGGCATCGAACCGCCGCTGGGTTACAATCCATGTGCTTTTGGGCAACCGGCTCTTCCAATTGCGACCCGAACGAATCAGAATGAACCCGGAGAGCTTTCCAACCCCCTTCGCGGGCGTGCCTGGAAAGTTTCCTCCCATGGCCGGTCCAGCCCCAGCCCCAACTTCCTAGCGCGCGAACCAGCTTCCGCGCGCCTGTATCTGAGGCCGCGAGCGGAGGCGCATCATGAGCGAAATCTGGAATCATTGGGAAGGCTTCATCGTTGACGGGAAATACAAGCTGGTTCGCTTTCTTGGCGGATCGGGGCACAGCGCCGTCTACCTGACGGAAACCGGCGAACCACAGACGAGCAAAGCGGCCATCAAGCTGCTCGCGGCCGATGCTTCGCGGGCGGAACTACAGATGAGCCGGTGGAAGATTGCGGCAAAACTCTCTCACCCGGGCTTGCAGCCGATTTTCGACATGGGCCGCTGCCAAGTGGAAGGGAGGGATTTACTTTACGTGGTTATGGAAGTTGCCGAAGAAGATCTGTCGCAAATCCTGCCGCAACGTGCCCTGACCGCGGAAGAAGCAAAGGAAATGCTCCGCTCGGTGTTGGATGCGGTCCAGTACCTCCATGAAAAGCGGCTGGTTCACACTCGGATCAAGCCCTCCAATATTCTCGCGCTCGATGACAAGATCAAGATCTCCTCGGACCAGATTTGCCCCGCCGGGGATGCGACAATGCCCCAGGAGACGAAGAGCCTCTATGCTGCGCCGGAGGACGTGGCGGGGATTGCAGTACCGTCGAGTGATGTCTGGTCGCTGGGAGTCACTCTGGTGGAGGTGCTGACCCAGCATCATCCTTCGTGGCGCCAATCCACAGCCGGCGAACTGGAACTGGCTGAGCAGCTTCCCAATCCTTATCAGGAGATTGTGCGCCACGCGCTGGTTCGCGAAACTTCGCGGCGCTGGAAGATTTTAGATTTCAAAGCTGAACTCTATCCTCCTCAGCGCAAGCCCCTACCGGAATGGCCCAGCGAAACAGTGACTTTTTCCCCGGAACCCGCGCGATCCGCCAAGAAAAGACACCTGGAACCGCCAAGCATTCCAGCAAAACCACGTTCCCGCAAACAGGGATTACCGTTTTCGCCCCTGTGGATTCTGATTCCAGGCCTCGCGGGATTTGCTTTTTTCGTTGCCTGGCTTTCGCTCAACCGGGCTGTGCCGCACCAAACGGAAGCCCCGGCACCGTCATCGGCCGCAGCGGAGGCGGCTGCGCTGCCCACCTCGCCCCCAGGATCGTTTCCCGATAAGGGGCTGATAAAATCGGCGCCGGCGCATGAGGGACGGTCCGTCAAGAAGCATGAAAAAACCGATTCTCCCAGGCCCGCGAAACTCATTGCGGAGGCGTCCAAAGAGGCTCCCAAAGAACCCGTCACCGAAGCCAAAGACGAAAGTGGAAAAGGCCAGGTTCTGGATCAAGTCCTGCCCGACGTTTCGGAAAGGGCGCTGAGCACAATCCACGGAACCGTGCGGGTGAGTGTACGAGTCCAAGCGGATGCCGCGGGCAGAGTGACCAATGCGCAATTGGACTCGCAGGGGCCCAGCGAGTTTTTCGCCGGCAAAGCTCTTGAAGCCGCGAAACGCTGGGAGTTCATCTCTCCGGAAGCCGGCGGTCGTAGCGCGCCCAGCGAATGGATTCTGCGCTTCGAGTTCCGGCAATCCGGGGCAAAAGCCTACGCCAAGCAAACTTCGCCGTAGTATCGAGGAGCCATTTCCGAATCCAGACGGCAGCAGGAGCACTTCGACTAGAAGTGGAAGAGGGAGACCGTGTACACTGGCGTGTTTCAGACTCCGCGAAAAGGGCTTCACTCATGGCAAACGTGAACACAAGGAAGGGAATCATCGGGATTCTTACGGGGGGCGGCGACGTTCCGGGCCTCAATCCGGCCATTCGGGCGGTGACATTTCGAGCTCTGCGTGAAGGCTATGAGGTGATCGGCATACGGCATGGATGGGCTGGGCTCGTAGAGCTCATTCGCGACAAGGAATACGACAACAGCGACAATATTCACAGACTGACTGAAGTCGAGGTCAATCGCGCAGGGCGTACCGGGGGCACTTTTCTCCATTCCTCGCGAACCAATCCGGGCCGCGTAAAAAAGGACAGTGTCCCCGCGCATCTCAGGGACAAATTCAACGCAGAAAAGAACGATCTGACACCGGAGGTGCTGAAAAACCTGGAATGGCTGGGAATTGACCACCTGATCCCGATCGGCGGCGACGATACGTTGAGCTACGGCGTGCGCCTGTCCCAGGAAGGCATGAAGGTGGTAGCGATTCCGAAGACAATGGACAACGATGTGCCGGGCACGGATTACTGCATCGGCTTCAGCACTTGCATCACGCGCACAATTCAGATGACCAACGCGCTGCGCACATCCGCAGGTTCGCACGAGAGGTTTCTGGTTCTGGAAGTATTCGGACGCTACGCCGGGTACACCGCGATGCTGCCGACGATGGCGGGAGCGGCGCACCGCTGCGTAATTCCCGAGTTCAAATTCGATATGGAAAAACTTACGGAATTGATGGTTTCGGACCGCAGAAAAAACCCGAGCAGGTACTCCGTGGTGCTCGTTTCCGAAGGAGCGATGTTTGAAGGCGGCGAAATGGTTTTCGAGCATGACACCGCGGACGCGTTTGGGCACAAGAAATTGGGTGGGATCGGGGAACTGGTCGCCGAGCAACTGAAGGAAAGATCCGCCAAGTACAATAACGGGAAAAAGATTGAGGTGATCAGCCAGAAACTTGGGTACCTTGTGCGTTGCGGCGATCCTGACGCGCTGGATTCCATCGTGCCCATGGCCTATGGAAACGTGGCACTGGACATGATCCTGAAGAAGAATTTCGGCAGATTAGTGGTGCTGAAAAACGGCCGCTACGAAGACGTTCCGATTGGCACGGTGACAGCCACGAAAAAATTTGTGGACATCCACGAACACTACAATACGGATCGACTGAGGCCGCAATACAAAAGCTTCGAGATGAAACCCTTATTCCTGATGACCGGCTGATAGTGCCAGCGCCTTCCCGGTAACTCGCAGGAAGCCTTGCTTTGAAGTGAACTTCGACTACGGAGGAGGCCCCACGCCACTCGTTTTCCGCGGGGCAAACCAGGCCGTATCACTTTCGAGGACGCTCAGATTACGATTACTCTCCAGACTGATTCGTGGAATGAGCGGTATCCAAAGAAGAGGCTTGCTTGATCTCCAGGGTCCACTTCTTGCCGCCGAAAAAAACACCCGTTAGGTCTTCTTTCCCCGATCTGGTTTTCTTCATTGTGTAGCCGTCGTCGTCTTGAGCTTCCGTCGGCACGATTTTGGCCGGCGCCGATGCCAACAGGTCGTTTCCCTTGAGGATTTTCACCTCCGCTTTGTTATTTGTGCCAGACCATTCAACCTTATATTGTCCGGGGCCAAGCTGTGTGCCGTTCACGGTAACCTTTTCGAAAAGCTGAAGATTTCCGTGTTCGGAAGCGAAGGCGCTCGACGCAAAGAGCAGACAGGCTCCCAACGTCAGGCCGGCAAGTAGTTTCGACACATTCATGTTTTCTCTCTTTCCCCGCCATTCACCTCGAGAAAACGCACACCTGCGGCTCCGCGAGATGAACTGCGGGACAATTTGATGTCCACAAAGTTAGATGCGTAAGACCAAGTGCGCGGCTCACCCGGCGGCAATTTCCGCACGCCTCCCATCCGCGCCGGTTCTGGGGTATTCTTGCGGGACCATGCATGATCTCGGATATTTTCGCGAGCACCTGGATGTTTTTGCGGAGATGGCCGGACGCCGCAGCATCACACTCGATCTTGACGGATTCCGGGAGTCGGATCGCGAGAGGCGCCAACTGATTACCCAGAACGAACGGCGCAAGGCGCAGCGCAATAAGGCCAGCGATGAGATTGCCCGGCTGAAAAAAGAAAAGCAAAATGCCGATGCTCTGATCGCGGAGATGAAGCAAATTTCCGAGCAGATCAAGCAGACCGATGAGCGCGTCGGGGAACTCGATGCACGGCAACGTGAACTGCTGCTGACCATTCCTAACATTCCGCACGCTTCCGTGCCGACGGGAACGAGCAGCGCCGATAACGTGGAAGTGCGCCGCTGGGGAACGCCTCCGCATTTTGCCTTTGGACCAAAGCCCCATTGGGAGGTGGGTGAGCGTGCGGGAATTCTGGATCTGGCGGCTGCCGCCAGGATCACAGGCGCACGGTTTGCTGTTTACAAGAGCTGGGGAGCGCGGCTCGAACGCGCCATTGCTAATTTTTGTCTGGATGTACACACGCGCGAGCACGGCTACACGGAAATTCTTCCTCCCTTCTTGGTCAACACGGCTTCACTGATGGGCGCGGGGCAGTTGCCAAAATTTGCCGCAGATCTGTTTCGCGTACAGGAAACCGATTTCTGGCTTACGCCCACCTCGGAAGTCGAGCTCCACAATCTCTACCGCGACGAAACAGTGCCAGAAGAAAAGCTCCCCATTCGCGTTACCGCCTGGACCGCCTGTTTCCGTTCGGAAGCAGGGGCAGCGGGGAAAGACACGCGGGGGATTTTGCGCCAGCATCAGTTTCAAAAGGTGGAGCTCTTTAAGTTTACGCACCCGGAGAAGAGCTACGAGGAGCACGAGAAGCTCACGCAGAACGCGGAGGCGATCCTCCAGAAGCTGGGCCTTCACTACCGCACCATGCTTCTGTGTTCCAGCGACATGGGATTCGCTTCTGCGAAAACTTATGACCTCGAAGTGTGGCTGCCTTCGGCAAAGGAGTTCCGCGAGATTTCCTCTTGCTCGAACTGCGAAGCGTTCCAGGCACGCCGCGCCGGTATTCGCTATAAGCCGAAAGGTGGAGGCAAGAGCGATTTCGTGCACACGCTGAATGGCTCCGGACTCGCCGTAGGGCGAACCTGGATCGCCATCGTCGAGAATTATCAGCAGGAGGACGGGTCCATCCTGATTCCGGAAGTCTTGAAGCCATACATGGGCATAGACCGCATCCCGCCCCGATAGCCGAATTGGTTTGCCAGAATGTGACTCGCGGTCATTCTTGTAACTCATTATAAATAAACGATTTACTTCTAGATGGCCACTCGGGTCGATCCGGAATGTGGCCGGATACGTCGCGCAAACCATTGAAAGCACAGAATTTCGTTTGACGGGTGGTTTTAGTCTTTCATACACTCGCCTCACTGTTATGCCGGGACTTTCCATGAGTTCTGGGGCGGCGTAGCATGATCCTATGACCTTTATTATTCGCGTTTTCCGGTATCTGTTCTGGCTTTTGGTTCTTTCCTGGGGCATAAGTTTGGTTCGACGGCTCGTGATGTGGGTGTTGCGTGGATCGGATAGGCCACAGAAAACGGTTGCCTCCGGAGTGAGCAACTCCCTCCCAAACCGCCGCCTGGTGCACGATCCGATTTGCGGCACATACGTCGCGGAAGTACTTGCGATTCCGCTACGACAAGGGAATGAGACTTTGTACTTTTGTTGCGAAGGCTGCCGGGACAAATTCTTGTCCCAAACTCATCCAATGGCAGCGAACGGGTGAAAGAAGACCTTGGTTGAAATCCCTGCGGTTGGGCCCTGAAGTTGGAATAGCGAAGAAATATGAGCAGAGGAAAGGACCGACGTAGATGGCCACGGTCGTGAAGCCCACACCCCCTCCCTTGGTGCCGCGGATCGCCCCGCGTGAAGACCTCAATCCATTCCGGATTGCACAGATTCAGTTCGACATGGCGGCAGAACTCTTGAAGCTTGATCCGGGCTTGCGGCAGGTGTTGCGCACTCCCAAGCGCGTACTGGAAGTTTCCCTGCCGACAAAAATGGACAACGGCCAGATCAAGGTCCTGACGGGGTTCAGGGTGCAGCACAATATTTCCCGCGGACCTGGCAAGGGAGGCATTCGGTACCATCCGAATGTGACCCTGGATGAGGTGAAGGCGCTGGCGGCGTGGATGACGTGGAAGACGGCAGTGGTAAACGTCCCGTTCGGCGGCGCCAAGGGCGGAATCATCTGCGATCCGAAGCGCATGTCCAAGAACGAACTGGAACGCATGACCCGGCGGTTCGCAAGCGAGATTCTTCCGGTCATCGGGCCGGACCAAGACATCCCCGCGCCGGATGTTTACACGGACTCCCAGACCATGGCGTGGATCATGGATACATATTCCATGATGGTAGGACACACGGTGCCGGGAGTGGTGACCGGCAAACCAATTTCGATCGGCGGATCGGTGGGGCGAGCGGAAGCAACAGCGAGAGGCCTCGTCTTCGTTGTGGAAGAAGCCTGCCGAGTGAAGAAAATTCCGCTGCGTGGAGCGACGGTTGCGATTCAAGGTTTTGGCAATGCGGGTGCCACGGCAGCCCGGCTGTTCGCGGAAAAGAAGGCGAAAATCATTGCGCTGAGCGACACGCGCGGCGGCGTGACGAATTCGCGAGGAATTGATCCACTCAAAGCCATCCGATACAAGGAACGTTCCGGGACCGTGGTGGGAATGCCGGGCGCTTCCCGCATTTCCAACGACGAGCTCTTGACCATGAAGTGTGACATTCTGGTGCCTGCCGCGCTGGAAAATGTTATTACCCTAAATAATGCGGAAGCGGTGAAAGCACGAATCGTCGCGGAAGCCGCCAACGGTCCGACTACGCCCCACGCCGATGAGATCCTTGCGCGGCGAGGGATTACTGTGCTCCCCGATATTCTGGCAAATTCCGGCGGCGTGACGGTGAGCTACTTCGAGTGGGTACAGAACCAGGAGGGGCTGCTGTGGGATTCCGAGGAAGTGAATCAGCGGCTGCAAAAGATCATGGTGCGCGGCTTTAATGAAATGGTGGACACCATGCGGAAATACCATGTGCCGCCGCGCGCGGGAGCGATGATCCTTGCTGTCGGACGTGTGGCGGAAGCCACGCTGGTTCGAGGCCTTTTCCCCTGATGGTGAGCGGAGTAATCCGGACGAAATCAAAACCCTTCTGGATGGGAACGCGCCGCACTGTGCGATTGGCAAGAGGCGGTGTTTTCGTTCTCCTTCTGCAACTCGCTCCAGCCGTGCGCGGCCAACAGCCTTCCAATTCCGCGCGAGCAAAAGAACAACGTACCGCCAGAGCGTTCGACGCGGCGCGAGAAAATCCACTCGAATTGCGCGCGTTTCTTTACGGCTTCCCCAAGGGAGCCGATCTTCACTATCATCTTGTCGGCGGAGTTTATGCGGAAACGTTTATTCGCGATGGCGCGGAAGACAAACTCTGCGTTGACCTTGCAAAGCTGGCTTTTGTGAAACCGCCAGTCTCGCGTGAGGCTGATGGGGCGGCTCCCGAGTGCGGCGATGGAAGGGTGCCCGCGGAAGAAGCTTTTGCGGATCAACATCTCTACGATGCTCTGGTGGACGCGTTCTCCATGCGCGCATTTGTTCCCTCCGCCGGCGTCAGTGCTCACGATCATTTTTTTGATGCGTTCGCAAAGTTTCTCGCCACAAACCCGAACCACGGCGGGGAATGGCTTGACGAAGTGGCCACGCGCGCGGCCTCTCAGAACGAGCAATATCTGGAATTGATGGACACACCGGACTTCAGTCACACGGCGCAACTTGCAAAGAAAATCGGCTGGAAGGACGACCTGCGGGAATTGCGAGTGGCGCTTCTTCAGGATGGACTGCGGGAAGACGTGCCGGTCGCGCTGCGACACTTTCAGGGAGCCGAAGTCGTCCGCCGAAAATTGGAGCATTGCAGCGAGCCGGATGCAGCGGCGGCTTGCAGGGTAGAAATTCGCTTCATCTACCAAGTTCTTCGGGGATTTCCCAAGGAGCAGGTGTTTGCCCAGACGCTTTTAGGATTCGAAACTGCGTCCGCCGCCCCGGATCTTGTTGTGGGAATCAATTTCGTGATGCCGGAGGACGGGTACGTCTCGATGCGCGACTACGCAGTGCAGATGAAAATGGTTAAATACCTGCATGGCGCGTATCCAAAAGTGCATATCACCTTGCACGCGGGGGAGTTGGCTTACGGATTGGTGCCGCTCGACGGATTGTGCTGCCACATTCGGCTGGCCGTTGAAGCGGGCGCCGAACGGATCGGTCACGGCGTGGACATCATGCACGAAGACCGGCCTTATGAACTACTGAATGAGATGGCGAAGAAGCACGTAATGGTGGAGATCAATCTCACAAGCAACGAGGTCATTCTCGGCTTGAAGGGAGACGATCATCCGTTTCCGATCTACAGGAAATTCGGCGTTCCCGTGGCGCTGTCCACGGACGATGAAGGTGTGTCGCGCATTGATCTGACTCACGAATATGTGCGCGCTGCGGAAACTTACGATTTAAGTTACGCGGACCTGAAAAACCTCGCACGCACAGGGCTCGAGCACGCATTCCTCAACGGACAGAACGTGTGGGCTAAGGAAGACGATTTCGCGCTAGCCGGGAGTGCCTGCTCGCGCGACACACTTGGTTCGGAAAGCCCGTCAAGGACCTGTGCCAGCTTTCTCGCCTCCAGCGAAAAAGCGCGCGAAGAATGGGAACTGGAACGCAGGTTCCGCGCGTTTGAATCGGCGTATTGAAGCGGGAGCCTGTTCCCCCCGACCACCGATCGACCGCTGCCCCTACATCAACAAATTTTCTCTTGCGCGAAAGAAACAAACGCGCGTACATTCGCAATTGCCGGTGCGCTTCGTTGTGACTCTCCAGAAAGCATGGAGTCCAGTAGAAGCGGCCGGCAATTTTCTCTTCGGCAAGGACGAACGGGAGAACCATGAGCACGAACGGGCACGCTGCGCCGCCGATCCTTCTCAGCATTGCCGGGTTCGATCCGAGTTGCGGCGCGGGAACTGTTGCGGACCTAAAAACGTTTGCGGCGCACGGCTGCTACGGCGTTGCGGCGATCACCTCGCTGACAGCCCAAAACACCCAAGGCGTTGAGGCGGTTCACAATCTACCGAGCGCGGAATTGCGGGGGCAGCTGGAAGTTCTGGCAAAAGATTGCGACATCGCCGCAGTGAAAATCGGCATGCTCGGAAACAGGGGAAACGCCGCGGTCGTGGGGGAATTTCTGGAGGCGCACAAATTTTTGCACGTGGTCCACGATCCGGTCATGAAATCGTCAAGCGGAACGGAACTCCTTGACGCGTCAGGAATCAAATATCTGGCGACGGAATTATTGAAGCGCTCAATCGTGCTCACGCCGAATATTCCCGAAGCCGAAATCTTGACTGGATTGACCATCAAGGAGGTGGCGGACATGGAGGCCGCCGCAAAGAAGATATTCGAAATGGGCGCGCCCGCCGTGATCGTGAAGGGCGGCCACATGGATCGTGCGGTGGATGTGCTTTTTGATGGAAATGAATTGATTCAGCTCGGCGGCGACCGCGTGAAATCAGACAATACCCACGGAACAGGATGTACTTTCGCGTCCGCGCTTACAGCTCAGCTTGCTTCCGGCAGATCGCTTGTGGAAGCGGCCACTCTGGCGAAAGCTTATGTCACAAAGGCAATCGAGAAGGGTTATCCCATCGGCAAGGGACGCATCCCCCTCGACCATTTCTACCGTCAGAGGATTGAACCGCCTGCTCGGGGAGTTCACGAAGTTCCGCAGCACGGCATGCACCCTGCCGCAGAGCCTCCTGCGCACTGATCAAATATCAAATCGGGCTACCAGCCACCCCCGCCTCCGCCGCCGCCCCCTCCGCCGGAACCACCCCCGCCTCCGCCGCTTGAACCCGGCGCCGCGGCAGAAGAGGAAATTGCGCTGGAGAACGAGCCTCCCAGGGAACTGGCAAAGCCAGCCGCACCCAATGTGGTCCAACCAGGGCCGGAGTACCAAGACGGCGAGTAGCCGGGTGAGGACGAAGAGCCCGGAGCGTTGTTCGCCGCGCCCAGCACGCCCGAAAAGTTTTCCGCCCACTTTTGTTCGACGCCAAGTGCCAAAGCGTAGGGGAGAAACTTCTCAAAGACGGCTGGAGTTTTCTCCGGCGGCATAATGCGATTGAGCCGATCGCCGTCCACCGCGCCAAGAAACATCTTGAATCCTTCGATGCGGTCCAGAACCGCGCGGCCCGCTCGCGTCGGCGCCTTCAGAAGAAAATGAAACAGAATATGGATGAAAACGGCGAGCAAGAGAATGATGGAGATCGTGATCGAAGTGGCCTTCGTGAGCATGAAAATTCCAAGACATTCCCCCGCCAGGAAAGGCACAGAAGCCACGCTGCCCATTATGGCCTTGGCCAAACTGCCCGCACCCGGGGAGCTGCCGCTCAACACGGCTTTCCAGAGTTGGAAGGTCCCGGCGAGCAAACCGGCAACCGCCAGGCTCCAAATGCTCAGCCAAACGCACAGGAAAGCGGCAATGAAGATTTTGGGGCCGCCTTGCATTGCCACGATGCCGAATAGAAAGACAACGGAAAACACAATTGCGGGGATTGAGTACTTGCCGTTAGTGAGGAAATAGGTTTGCTGCTCGGCGGACTTGAGCCAGACTCGCAGATGTTTGATCGCCGAACTGATCGTCAGATGGTTTTCGTTGTGCAACCAGATTTCGTTGCGCCCATCGAAGAGCGCGCTGGCAATTTCCTTTTCGTCGGGAGTGAGAACCCGGTCGTCGGCCTTCGTGCGATAGAGTGTGTAAGAACCTGCCTGCTCAGCGATGGTCAGGTAGCCACGCACGGCCATATCCAGGATCGCCGCGGCAAACGTTTTGTTGTCATAGCCCATGTGGACCAGATAACGCGTGGCCGCGGGTGAAAAGCCGGAGGGGGGCTCATAAAGCGGCATGATCACGCCACGAGCGGGGTCCCGCCCTACTGCGGACCAGACCAGATAGTAATAGAGAAGCAACACCAGGAGTCCGCCACCCGCAAGTGCGGCCTCACGATTGTCCCGAAGAAAGTATTGAAATTCCTGTTGTCGCGTCGGAGCAGCGAAAAATCCTTTTGGAAAGCTAAGGAGGATCGTGAGACCCTCATGCGATCCCAGGGACCGCAATGTGACAAAATGGAAAGCGCCCTCGGAGTCCTTGCCTGTCGTCAGTGATTTTTCCAGCGAACCCTGTGGCCCCGTGAACCCTCCCAGTTGTACCTCACTCAGGGGAACCCTATCTGGCAGATGGACCGTGGCGGAAGCGCGGATGATCGGAAAGATCCAGCCGTTCCCGGTGACGTTCCAAAACAGTTCGTCATGGTCCTTGAAGAAGCCAAGCTGCCGATCGGTCGTGTACCTAAGCGTGTAGGTGTGGTCTCCGGGTGGAATCATAACGGACGGGCTTCCCAGGTAGATGCGCTTGCCGTTGCTGAGATCTTCCACTCGGTATTCCTCAGGCGAGCCGTCTCGTGTGGCACCGAGAAAAGTAAAGCCGACAACGTAGCGGTTCCCGAGCCGGTCTGTGTAGCGCGTTGGGAAATCGCGATAGATTCCGTGCCGAATCTGAATTCCGTTGCTCAGAACCTGGATCGTTTCGGTCACACTCATCGAAGCGTCGTCCTGCACGGTGATGTCGCTGTGATAGGAGAGAATGCGCTCGGTCTGAGCAGGCGCGGCCAAGCAGGAGAGCAGCCCCAACAGACACAGAAGTCCCGCGGAAGCGAAATGAATTCGATGGAACATAGGCAATCCGGGCGTACCGCCCTTTGGATAGATCCTAAAATGAAAAGACGCCTTGCAGATGGGCCAGTGATAATGCTGGTGCGAGACGGTTAGTTACCGTTTGAAAACCACGCGGCCCGCTACGATGGTGGCCATGGGCCCGCCGCGGAACGAATGGCCGTCAAAGGGCGAGTTGCGGGACTTGCTCGGTGACTCCTTCGTGGAGTAAGTCCAGCCGTGATCTACCGAAAAAAGCGTAAGATCAGCAGGCTGGCCGGGGGCGATCTTCCTTTCGATGCCCAGGACTCGAGCGGGGCCCGTGGTGAAGAGTTCGACCATGCGCATCAAGCTGATTCGGCCGGAGTGCACAAGCTTTTCGAGCGCAAGCCCAAGAGCGGTTTCAAAGCCGAGGATGCCGAAAGGGGCGCGGTCGAATTCGACGTCCTTCAGCGCCGGCTCGTGAGGCGCGTGATCTGTGGCGATCGCGTCCACAGCGCCGTCCGCGAGACCCGCAAGGAGCTCTTCGCGGTCTTCTCGCGATGCCAACGGCGGATTCATTTTATAGCGAGAGTCGTATTGAACGTCTTCGTCAATCAGCGTGAAATGGTGCGGAGTCACTTCGCACGAAACGCGCAATCCTTGCGATTTTGCCCAGCGCACCTGTACAAGCGAAGCCGTTGCGGAGAGATGCGCAATGTGCACGCGGGCCCCGGTCAATGCGGCGAGTTGGACGTCACGGGCAACACACACCGACTCGGCCTCTGCGGGCATGCCGCGTAGCCCCAGGCGCGTTGAAGCGACGCCTTCACGCATCACAGCGCCTGCGGCAAGCGACACATCTTCGGCGTGCTCGATCACCGGAAGGTCGAGTGAACGACAATAATCCATCACTTGCCGGGCGAGCCGCGCGGGTGCGATCGGTTTTCCATCGTCCGATACCGCCACGATCCCAGCCTCTTTCATTCCCGCGATTTCCGCAATCGCCTCACCTTGGCTGCCGACGCTGGCGGCACCGATGGGCCAAACGCGCGTGCTCGCGGAGCTGCGCGCCTTGTCCAAGATGAAGCGCGTAATGGAGGCGTTGTCGTGCACCGGCTTGGTATTGGGCATGCAGCAGACGGCAGTGAAACCGCCGCGCGCCGCGGCACGCGATCCCGTCTCGATCGTTTCCGAGGATTCCTGCCCCGGTTCGCGAAGATGGGCGTGCAGGTCAATGAATCCGGGAGCGACGATAAGGCCCGAAGCGTCAAGAACCTGGGCGTTCTCGGAAGCAGCAAGTTTTCCAGGAGAAGCGACTTCGCGAATCGTGTCGCCTTCGAGACGAATGTCCAGCGGCGCGTCAGTTGCCGAGGCAGGGTCTAGAACGCGGCCGTTCCTAATCAGTAGCATGAGCGGATTCCTTGGGTTTTCCTTCCAGAGCGGGATGGGTACCGTCTTCCGCAGCTCCGGTGACCAACAGATAAAGGATGGCCATGCGGACGGCGACTCCGTTGGTGACCTGCTCGAGAACGCAGGACTGCGGCCCGTCCGCAACTTCAGGGGTGATCTCAATGCCGCGATTCATGGGGCCGGGATGCAGAACGATCGCGTCCGGCTTGGCAAGGCGGAGCCGTTCGGAATGCAACTGGTAAAGCTGGATATAGTCGTTGGGGGAAAGCGCCGGCTCGTGTAGGCGCTCGGTCTGCACCCGCAGCATGAGAATCACGTCGGCGTCTTCGAGGGCCTCTTCGATGCGGTAAACGCAGCGGATGGACGTACCGGGAGTGATGCGCTCCAGTTCGCGGGGTACCCACATGGCGGGACCGCAGAGAGTGAATCGGCAGCCGAATTTTCCCAAGAGATGGATGTTTGAACGAGCGACCCGGCTGTGCAGGATGTCGCCCAGGATCGTGACGTTCAAGTTCTCGATTGTTCCCCGCCGATCGCGGATCGTCAGGGCGTCAAGCAGACCTTGCGAAGGATGTTCGTGCGTGCCGTCTCCCGCGTTCACCACGGGAATGTCCAAATGCCGCGCGACATACGCCGGAGCACCGGAAGCTGCGTGGCGCATTACCAGGCAGTCCGGCTTCATGGCATTTAGGTTGAACGCCGTATCCAGCAGGGTTTCTCCCTTCTTAAGGCTCGAGGCCTCGGCCTGAAGGTTCATCTGGTCCGCACCCAACCTTGAGGCAGCGGTGCCGAAGCTGATGCGTGTCCTTGTGGAAGTTTCGAAGAAGGCAAGGGCAACCGTCTTGCCGCGAAGTGTGGCAAGCTTTTTAAGCGGGTGGCGCTGAATTTCCTGAAAAGGCTTGCTCTGGTCCAAAAGAAAAGTGAGTTCGTCCGCGGAAAGCGGTTCAAGGGCAAGCAGATCGCGCAAGCGGTGAGTCACATCTCAGTCCTGAGAGACACTCTTAGAAAATAACGCTCCTATTCGACGCGGTCCACGAGCATGACGCGTTCTTCCTCGTCAATTTCATGGAGCCGCACTTCGATGATTTCAGTATTGCTGGTCTGCACATTTCGGCCAACGTACTGGGCTTCGATGGGCATTTCTCTGTGCCCGCGGTCAATCAGGACGCAGAGGGAGACGCGCTTGGGCCGCCCGAGATCAAAGAGTCCGTTCATGGCGGCGCGAATGGTGCGCCCGGTGTAGAGCACATCGTCCACAAGAACTAGATCCATTCCGTCCACCGTAAAGGGGATATCGGATGATTGCAAAACCGCCTGCGGAGCGACTTTCGATAGATCGTCCCGATACAAAGTGATGTCCAGTGTGCCCACGGGAACTTCCACCCCGTCAATCGCCCGCATGCGTTGCGCGATGCGCTGGGCCAGAGGCGCTCCCCGGCGGCGGATGCCGATGAGGATTAGGTTTTTGGTTCCTCCGCTCTTCTCGACAATTTCGTGTGCAAGGCGCTGCAGAGTTCGGTCAATTTCAGAAGCCGACATCAACTGTGCTTTTTCGACGATGCGCATGTGCGGTAATCCTAACATAAGGCAAGGAAATGCGGCCAATCGGCGGTCGCGCGGCGAAGCGTTCATTGCCGGAGTTCAGCGAATTTCGTCACTTGGAAAAGCGCGCCGTGCTATGCTCTCCGCGAAGTGACTTCCGCGGACGCTTCCTCACGCGGCCGATCTCCGGCCGACGTGGACCTCAGCGTGAACCTCGGCGCCTTGCGCCTGAGGAATCCTATCCTCGCCGCAAGTGGGACCTTTGGCTACGGGGTCGAGTTCTGCCATCTAGTTGACTTGACCCGTTTGGGCGGCATTGTCACCAAAGGCCTCTCCCGCGAACCGATGGAAGGGGCGCCTTCACCCCGCATCTGCGAAACCCCGTCCGGAATGTTGAACGCGATCGGCCTCCAGAACATTGGAGTTGAAGCCTTCATCAAGCAAAAACTGCCCGAACTGCGGCGATTTGACGTGCCCGTCATTGTCAATGTGTTCGGATCCTGCCTGGAGGACTATGCCGAAGTCATCCGGATCCTAGAAGACACGGAGGGAATCGCCGCCTACGAACTCAATATCTCATGCCCAAATGTGAAAAGGGGCGGGGTCCAGTTCGGAAGTGATCCCGAACAGGCGGCAGGTGCCGTTGGATACGCCCGGAAGGCTTGTACCCGGAGGCCGCTTTGGGTCAAACTCTCTCCTCTTGTTACAGACATTGGACTTATTGCCCGGTGCGCCGAAGAAGCTGGCGCTGACGCCTTAACGATTGCAAATACATACCCGGCAATGGCCGTAGATTGGAGGACACGAAAGTCACGTTTGGGGAAACCCACGGGCGGTCTGTCAGGTCCGGCGATTAAACCGATTACACTTCGCCTCGTCTGGGAGTCCAAGAAAGCAGTGAAGATACCGATCTTGGGCCTCGGAGGTGTGGAGACGGCAGAGGACGTGCTCAATTACCTCTTTGTAGGCGCTACTGCCGTACAGGTCGGGACGGCCAGCTTTACTGACCCACGGGCCAGTGAGAGACTTGTGGATCAGGTTCACAGAGCTTTTTTTGACGCTAACATGTTTACTGTGAATGAGATAGGCGCAATATTTTCTGCAGAAAATGGTTGACATAATGATGTTTTCTTGCTACACTTTTTTGGATTTACGTAGCATAAAGAACACACTATGAGACGTCCACTCTTCATGATCTGGGCTGCAGTCCGATGGGTGCCATTGCTCTTTTTGATCGCTCCAGCAATGGAAGCCCCCTTAGTGGCCCATTTGAATGCGCCCGTCATGCCAATCAAAACCTGGGTAGGGAATGCAAGCTGGTATGGTCCCGGCTTTGACGGTAAAATGACCGCGGACGGCGAGACCTTTGATAGCGACGCGATGACCGCCGCCCATCCCAATCTACCCTTTGGCTCGATTGTCCGGGTCGTGAACCCTCGAAACGGCAAGTTTGAACTTGTGCGCATCAATGACCGTGGCCCCTATCAAGAAGGGCGCGAAATTGATGTATCCTATCGTGTGGCCCAGAAGATCGGCTTAATTCATTCTGGCGTCACCCAGGTCCGGCTAGAACTACTCGAAGTGCCCAAGAAACCCTGAAACCCCAAAGTCGGGGGGCAGAGAATAACGTGACCTTCGACGCACATCCCCGAAGCAGCCTGATCGTCGCACTGGACTTCGATTCCATTTCTTCGGCCCTAAAATTCGCCACTCAAGTCGCGGATGTCGTCGGGCTTTTCAAAATTGGCAGTCAGCTCTTCACCGCAGCAGGTCCCGCCGCCATCAAGGAAGTCGCTGCTTTGGGTCCAGGGATTTTCCTCGACTTGAAATTTCATGACATTCCCAACACCGTTGCCGGCGCCGTGCTTTCGGCAGCAGCCGTGCCGGGTGTTCAGCTTGTCAATGTCCATGCGTTGGGTGGCAAAGCAATGCTTGAAGCAGCGGCCCAGGCCATCAGCGCCGGAGTTCCAATGGGAGCGGATCGACCGCGCCTCTTGGCCGTCACCATTCTGACAAGCATGGACCAAAAAGCCATGCGGGACGTCGGCGTAGGCGGCACCCCCCTAGACCGTGCCGTCAAGCTGGCTCGTCTTGCAAAGAAGGCTGGTGTAGATGGCGTTGTGGCCTCCGTCCAAGAAGCCAAAATGATTCGCAAAGCATGTGGACGTGAATTCCTGATCGTCACGCCCGGGGTTCGGCCGGGCGGTAAATCTAAAGCTCTCAAGGGCGACGACCAATCCCGGACAGCCACTCCTTCAGAAGCCATTCGCGCCGGCGCGGATTACATCGTTGTAGGCCGGCCAATCCTTACTGCTGAAGATCCCCGAGCGGCAATACAGGCAATTGTGGAAGAGATCGCCGCAGCACGATAAAAAATCGGGAGGCCTGCCCGAGGTTTGACCCGCTCTTCCCAACTCCAGTAGCATCCCAGAGAGTCCTTCACCCAACGTGATTTCTATGAGCTCATTGCCAAGAAGTGTGATCGTCGGGACTGCCGGTCACATTGACCACGGCAAATCCTCGCTCGTGGAAGCGTTGACAGGAACGCATCCCGACCGCCTCGAAGAGGAGAAGCGTCGCGGCATCACCATTGACCTCGGTTTCGCCTTTCTGGAAGAGGGAGGGGTCAATTTCGGCTTCGTGGATGTGCCCGGTCACGAGAGATTTGTGAGCAACATGCTGGCAGGGGCCGCAGGGATTGACATTGTTTTGTTGGTGATCGCGGCGGATGAATCCATCAAGCCGCAAACTCGGGAGCATTTTGACATTTGCCGCCTGTTGGGAATTTCGCGAGGCATCGTAGCCCTGACCAAGACCGATCTAGTGGACGCCGAAACGCGAGAACTGGTTTCTCTCGAAGTGGCAGATTACTTGAGAGGCACCTTTCTCGAAAATGCTCCGATCATTCCTGTCAGCGCGAAAACCGGGGAGGGAATTCAGGAACTCAAGCGCGCGTTGCAAAAGCTCGCAGCGGAGATCCCCATTAAGGATGCGCGACGCCATTTTCGCCTCCCGATTGACCGCTCGTTTGCGATCAAAGGCTTCGGTACGGTCGTCACCGGTACGTTGATCAGCGGAAGTGTCGCCCCGGGGGATCAAGTCGAGCTGCTGCCTCAAGGGGATTATTTGCGCGTGCGGGGCCTGCAGTCCGGCGGCCGAAATGTGGAGCAAGCTGTGGCGGGGCAAAGGACCGCCGTCAACCTGAGCGGAATCGAGCACACTGCCATAAAGAGAGGAATGGCCCTTGTGGTGCCCGGACGTTTTCGCGGCAGCCGGCGAATGGACGTGCGGCTGCAGCTTTTGAAATCCGCGCCGAAATTAAAGCAAAGAAGCAAAGTCCACTTGCACACTTCCTCCGCCGAAGCCACCGCAGAGGTATTTCTTTATGAGCGCAGCGTTTTGCAGCCGGGCGAGGACGCCTACGGTCAATTGCGTCTGAACGATGCGCTCCCTGTTCTAAAGGGAGATCGTTTTATCGCGAGGCAATTCTCGCCCGTGGTGACGATCGGCGGCGGAATTATTCTGGATCCGCTCGCCCGTCGCCCCCTGGCGCGAGATGCAAGCCGTTTGAAATTTCTCGGAACGCTGGAAAATGGCACGCGCGAAGAAATTCTTGCGGCAATGCTCGCGCGCGCGCCATTCGGCTTGACCTTTGCCGAGATCGCCGCGCGCATGAATTGGCTGGACGCGGAGATCATCGAGGTTGCCCGCGAGCTCGTGAATTCCGGTCAGGCGAAGCACCTTTCCTCCGATCCTCTTCTCCTGCTCGCCTCGAAGGATTTTGAGCAACTCCGCTTCAGGCTCGCGGAAACCATCGCAAACTTTCATAGGGAAAATCCGCTTTCGCCAGGAATGCCCCGGGAGGACCTCCGGATTAGCCTTGGCCGGCGCGTAAGGCAGGTGGTATTTCGCGCGGTGCTCGAGGCGCTCGTTGCGGAGAAGAAAATTGAGCTCGCTGGCGAGCTGGTCAGAAAAGCGGGCGCTGCCATTGCGCTTCAGCCCGAAGAAGCGCGCTCAAAGGAACAAATCGAGGCGGCTTTTGCCAAGGCCGGGCTGGCGGTACCCTCGGTAAGAGAAGTCCTTTCGCAATTGCCCGTCGAGCCGAAACGCGCGGAGAAGCTCCTGCAGCTCCTTCTGCGCGAAAACAATTTGGTGCGCGTCACTCCAGAGCTGGTGTTTCATCCCGCGGCCTTGAGGCAATTACGCGAGAAGCTTCAGGAATACAGGAAGGCGAAGGGAGAGCGAATCACCGTGCCGGTTTTCAAGGAATTGACGGGAATCACCAGAAAGTACGCAATTCCCTTGCTGGAATATCTGGATCGCGAGCGGGTGACGCGGCGAGCGGGTGATGAGCGTGTTATACTCTGATTTCAAGCAAACTCTCGTCTTTCGGATCGAGTGGCAGGCGCGATAGATTGGGTTTTGCGGGGGTAGGAGGATTTATGGAATTTCCGCTGCATTGGCTGATTATCGCTGTGGTTATCCTGATTTTGTTCGGCGGCCGAAAGATCCCCGAATTGATGCGCGGCCTCGGCGAAGGTGTTCGCGGATTCAAGGAAGGCATGTCTGGAACCTCACATTCACAGGCGGCACCCCCTGCCGCGCAGACGCCGGCCCCATCCGAGAAGCCCGCCGAGGAGAAGAAATAGGTCAAAAGGTATTCAGCCTATTCAACGGAACATCCTCGAGACAGGGCGGCCACTGGGCCGCCCCTTTTGCTTTTTGGGTACGAACGGTCGATTGTCTTGAGGTTAATCCTCAACCCATCCCATCTCGGAAAGAGTGCGGCACAGACGGGCGAGCGGCAAGCCGACCACATTGAAATAACATCCTTCAATCCTCGGGATGAAGCGGCCTGCTCGGCCCTGGATCGCATAGGCTCCCGCTTTGTCAAAAGGTTCGCCACTCGAGAGGTAGCGCGTGACCTCTTCGGAAGAAACGCTCGCAAAGTGAACCTGAGTGACCTCTACAAACTGGCGGCGCTCTGCATCCGGAAGACGGATCAAGGAAACCCCCGTGAAAACGGAGTGAGTGCGGCCGGACAATTGTTCCAGCATCTGCCGCGCATCCTCTGTGGTCCGCGGTTTTCCCAGGATTGCGCCTTCCAGCGTGACCACCGTGTCCGCGGCGATCACAATCGCTGGACCCACTGCGCGAGCGGCCACGAGTTCTGCCTTGGCCACTGCCAGCCGCTGCACAAGGTCCGGCGGTGACTCTCCCGGCATCGGCGTTTCATCGACCGCGGAAGAGAGAACTGCGAAGGCGAATCCGGCGTCACGCAGGATTTCCGCGCGCCGTGGAGAAGCGGATGCGAGAATCAACTTCATTGCCGTGTTTCGCGGCCAGCATACTACAGAGCCTTCGCGGTGACAGCCTGTTCCGTCGTTCAGCCGGTCCCCCTGGCCTTGGCTGGAACGCCTCGCGCGCAAACATGGCTTCGCAAGATGTTGAAAGACCCTACAAGCGCAGGGACTCCTGGTATTCGCCAAATACGCGGCGCAAGGCATCCGAAATTTCCCCAAGCGTGGCATAGGCTTCCACTGCAGAAAGAATGGCGGGAAGCAGATTCTCCGATGTAGCCGCGCGCCGCTCAAGTTCCTTCAACGCGAGTTGTGTCTTGGAGGAATCACGCCTTTTGCGAAGAGCTTGAAGACGAGCGACCTGTGTTTGCTCGATGTTCTGGTCAATGCGGAGCGTGGCGATCGCTCGGTCTTCTTCCGCAAGAAACTCATTCACGCCCACAATCATCTGTTCTTCGGTCTCGATCGCGCGCTGGGTGTCGTACGCGGCCTTCTGAATTTCTCCCTGGACAAACCCCGACTCGATCGCGCGAAGTGTTCCTCCCAGGGAATCAATTTTACTAATGTACTCGCTGGCCCTTTCTTCAATTGTATTGGTGAGAGCTTCAATGGCGTAGGACCCGGCAACCGGATCAACGGTGTTGGCCACGCCGGTTTCGTTCGCCAGGATTTGCTGCGTGCGCAATGCGATCAGCGCCGCATCCTCCGTGGGCAATGCCAGTGCTTCATCCATCGAATTCGTGTGCAGGGACTGGCATCCGCCGAGAACCGCTGCAAGCGCCTGGATGGACACGCGCACGATATTGTTTTCCGGCTGGCGCGCCGTCAACGATGAACCTGCCGTTTGCGCGTGAAACCGCAGCATCCTCGAGCGTGGGTCACGCGCCTTGAAACGTTCGCTCATGATGCGGCCCCACAAGCGGCGCGCCGCGCGAAACTTGGCGATTTCCTCGAGCAGATCGTTGTGCGCATTGAAGAAAAAAGAAAGGTGTGGCGCGAATTCGTCCACGGGGAGCCCTGCATCCACGGCGGCCTGCACGTATGCGATGCCGTCTGAGAGCGTAAAAGCCACTTCTTGAACTGCCGTGGAACCCGCTTCGCGGATGTGATAACCGGAGATGGAGATTGTATTCCACTTGGGCAGGTGATCGCGGCACCAGGCAAAAAGATCGGTAACCAGGCGCATGGCGGGGCGCACCGGATAGATGTACGTTCCTCGCGCGATATATTCCTTGAGAATATCGTTCTGCACCGTTCCGGAAATCTTCGCGAGGTCCGCGTTCTGTTTTTTCGCCACGGCAACGTAGAGACAAAGCAGAATGGCCGCCGTCGAATTTATCGTCATCGAAGTCGAGACGGTTTCGAGCGGAATACTTTCAAAAAGCGCTTCCATGTCTTCGAGCGAGTCGATCGCCACGCCCACGCGGCCCACTTCTCCCGCTGCAAGCGCATGGTCGGAATCCATCCCGATTTGCGTTGGCAGATCAAACGCCACGGAAAGCCCTTTTTGTCCCTTCGCAAGGAGATAGCGATAGCGCTGGTTGGACTCCACGGCCGTTCCGAATCCCGCATACTGGCGCATTGTCCACAGTCGGCCCCGGTACATCGTTGGGTGGATGCCACGGGTGTAGGGATCTTCACCAGGAAAACCGAGAGCTTCTTCCACATCCCCCTTGACGAGACTCTCTGGGCCATAGAGACGATTTAGGTGCAGGCCGGAAAGCGTGGTGAAGCGCTCTCGCCGCTCAGAGGCACTTTTGCATTTTTGCTCGGCCATTGTCGCGCTCGAATCCTTTGAAAAACCGGCTGGGATTGCACTTGCGCAGCTTTCGAGATTGCTACAATTCCCTGGCCCTTCTGAAGGAGGTCCATGCAAAGACCGCCAATAAACCAGCTACGGCAAGCGCCAGTCCTATTACCCAGCGCGGAACATCCTTTGCCCAGGCCCGGATGCTATTTTGAATCCAAATCAGCGCGAGGATGCCAAAAAGCGCTCCGATCATTTCGTGGAACAATTGCCGCAGCGCCCGCCAAGCCCGCCGGAAGCCGACCGGGACCGGCCTGCCCCTCGCGGTCACACTTGCAGTGCTGTCCATGGAAACATCTTAGCGCGGATTAACGAACGGTGGATAAGCCGGTGCCTCTTTCCTGTCCGGCAGGACTGTGAACCATTTGGAGACATGGCGATTGGAGGCGCTTGTATCCACACAATTCGAGTTCTACAATGAGCCGAGAGGTAGGAGAGCCAACCTTGCAACTCGACGATCACCTGAAAAACCTGCTGAAAGAGCTCGGTCATGCGATCAACGACACCGTTTCTGAGTCCGACCGCATTACCGGCGCGATTGCAGGAGTGCGCGCGCATGGCTATGATATTGTCCTTAAGTTGGACGCCACCATCGGGCTCGCCAAGCGGGACGCTCTCGGCAAGGAGTCTCGCTTGACCACGCTGGACAGGCGTTTTCTCGAGTCTCTGCGCATTCAGGTGGATCAGGAATCACTCCACGAAGGGGAGCCGGACAGGAAGCCGGCCGCAAGGCTTACCATGACTCCGCAGGACGTGCGCTTTCTGAAGTCCTTGCGCATCGCGACGGACGACATCGAGTGAAATCTTCGTTCCAATTCGTGGGGTTGCGGCTCGTCTTGGTCGGGGCGTTGAGCGCTGCAGCGTGCGCGGTTTCATTCGCGCAAGTTCCGGCGCCCGTCATTGACACTACGGCAGCTATTGTGGTCAAGGCGGTGACCGCCGCACACCACTCCTCTCCCTATCCCAAGTTTCAAGGCACCGTGGTGAACGCCAACGTTGCGCAGATCACTGTGCGCGCCAAGGATAACGAACTCGATCTCCAGACTTTTTCGCTCTCGCAGGAAGTTTCGCAGAAAATGCAGGCCATCATTGACAAGGGCGGCTACCAATACGGAGACAAGGTGACCATTTATTACGATCCGACCTCCCATGTAGCCATGAAAATCAAAGGGAAACCTTCCAAGCCCATCTGATCCTTGCCCGCTTCCGTGCTCGAAAATCCTGCGCCGATTTTCGCCTCCATGATATTTTGTCGGAAGTTCGATGCTCCGCCTTCCCGCAGTTTCCGGACGTTTTTATCCCTCTGAGCCTGCAAGACTCACTTCGCAGGTCCGCGAGTTCGCGGCCGCCTCCGCACAAGAGAAGCACAGGACGGTGCGCGCCTGCCTTGTCCCCCACGCCGGCTACATGTACTCCGGGCACGTGGCTGGCGCCGTTTTCTCTCGAATCGCCCTGCCTTCGAAGATCATCATTCTCGGAGTCCGGCATTCTCCGCATGGAGAATCTGCTGCGATCCTTTCCGAGGGCGCCTGGCGCACACCCCTAGGCGACGCTCCGATTGACTCTCATCTCGCCGGCTTGATCCGCGGCTCCTGTTCCACTCTCAAGAACGACGTGATCGCGCATGCGGCGGAACATTCTCTCGAAGTGCAGCTTCCTTTCCTGCAGGTTCTTCGTCCCGATTTCAGTTTTGTGCCCATCGCCTTGGGCACGATTCATTTCCCAACGCTCGTGAATCTGGGCGAAGCGCTCGGCAAGATTCTGCAGCAGGAAGGCAAGGATGCACTTCTCCTCACAACCTCCGATTTGAACCACTATGAAGACGACGCAACAACGCGCCGCAAAGATTCCCAAGCAGTCGAGCAGCTTCTGGCGCTGGATGCAAAGGGTCTGTACGACGTTTGCCGGAACGAGGGCATCTCCATGTGCGGCCTCGGACCTGCCGTCACCATGATCACTGCGCTAAACACCATGAAGGAAACTCGCTCGGAGCTCGTGGAGTACGCCACCTCGGCCGATGTTTCTGGGGACATGGAGACCGTCGTAGGCTACGCTGGAATGATATTTGGGTGAGACTTGTGCAGGCCAAAGAAAAAGCGTCCCGCTAAAAAGGCCGCTTTTCTACCCGTGTCGTGAGGTTCTTAGTGCGGTCGCCCTGCCGAAGGTGCTGGCGCGGACGCCCGCGGCGCGGGGC